>Ga0310811_10010408_pt1 | contig 12009 bp, 8 predicted proteins | sample YCmetagenome_FD_207642 | JGI IMG/M metagenome (GOLD analysis project Ga0310811, IMG submission 207642) | Soil microbial communities from experimental microcosm in Duke University, North Carolina, United States - YC | ecosystem: Engineered > Artificial ecosystem > Soil microcosm > Unclassified ...
GCACCGCAGCCAGCTTCGCTGCCCCATACGCGATGACGACGACCTCCGGAATGGCCCGCATCTGCCGCGCGTCGATGCCGATCATCCGGTGCGTCAGGTCGGCCTCCACGGGTTCACCATCAGCCGTGAGGAAGACCCCGGAGAGGTCGGCACAGACCCCGAGCCGGCACAGGTCGGCACGGTCGCTCTCGTCGGCCGCGTCGTACAGGGTCGACTGTCCGGGTGCCCATAGCCCGACACCGGCGACGGCCTTGGTGACCCGCGGTATCTCCCCGAACGCCCGGGCGACCTCGGGTTGCTGCCGCAGCACCCGTGCGGTCGCGGCGTCCGGCACGGTGAAGGGGGCGTAGAAGACGAAGGCCGGCCCACCCGCCGCCCGGGCGGCGTCCCGCACGACGTCGATCGAGCTGTCGTCGCCGTCCAGTGGCGTGAGGGCCCCGGTGAGCTGGACGACCGGCACCCCCGGCAGGCGCGGCAGCGAGCTGGCCATCGCGCTGACCGAGCGCGCCCAGGCCAGACCGAGCACATCCCGGGGCGAGCACACCTCACCGAGCAGCTCCGCCGTGGCGCGTCCCAGGTGCTGACGAAGGTGCGACGGGTCATCGTCGGGGGTGTCCACGACGACCGCGTGCTGCAGCGTGAACCTGTCCCGCACCCGGGCCGACAGGTCGATGTCGATGTCTCCCTGGTGACGGATCTCGATACGCACCAGGCCACTGTCGCGGGCCACCTCGATCAGCCGGGCGACCTTGAACCGGCTGAGGCCGAACTCGTCGGCGATCTCGACCTTCGAGCGCCCGTCGAGGTAGTAGCGACGCGCTATCGACGCCAGCAGGACCGCCTGCGCGGGCCCCGTCAACTGCTCCGCCACCAGTCCTCCTGCTCATGTGAGCGGCTGAACGGACAATATTGCACGCTCTCTTGACGGCATCACACGGCAGCATGACACTCAATTCTCGTATGAGAAATGCGCTGCTCATACGAGCAGGGGGGTTGTCCTGGTGAGAACAGCCGTGCTGCGCAGGCCCGGAGACGTCGTCGTCGAGGAACGGCCCATTCCCCGGGCCGGCCCGGCAGAGGTTGTGGTCCGCGTCAGCTCCGTGGGTGTATGCGGCTCGGACACCCACTACTACGACCACGGTCGCATCGGCCGGTTCGTGATGGAGAAGCCGCTGGTCCTCGGCCACGAAGCCGCCGGCGAGGTGACCGACCTCGGCCCCGGCGTCACCCGGCTGACGGTCGGCCAGCGAGTGTCCATCGAGCCCGGAGTCCCCGACCTGACCTGCACGCAATGCCTCGCCGGCCGGTACAACCTGTGCCCGAACATGCAGTTCTTCGCCACTCCACCCATCGACGGTGCATTCGCCGAGTACGTCGTGGTGCACGAGGCCTTCGCCCACCCGGTGCCGGAGGGCATCGGCGACGACGCCGCCGCCCTTCTCGAACCACTCTCGGTCGGCATCTGGGCCTGCACCAAGGCCGGGGTGACCGCGGGCTCCCGCGTCCTGATCACCGGGGCCGGGCCGATCGGGCTGGTCAGCGTGCAGACGGCACTCGCCTTCGGCGCGACCGAGATCATCGTCTCCGACGTCAACCCCGCCCGCCTCGCCCTCGCCCTCGAGCTGGGCGCGACCACGGTCGTCGACGCCCGCGATTCCAGCGTCACCGAGCTCGAGACACCACCGGGGATACTGCTCGAATGCTCCGGCCACCCGCCCGCCATCAACGAGGCGATCCGGGCACTCGGCCCCGCCGGCCGGGCGGTGCTCGTCGGCATGGGCGGCGACGAGATCCCGCTACCGCTGTCGGTGGTCCAGGAACGCGAACTCGAGGTCACCGGGACCTTCCGTTACGCCAACACCTGGCCCACCGCGATCGCCCTGGTCGCCTCCGGCCGGGTCGACGTCGATCGGCTGGTCACCGGTACCTACCGGCTCGACCAGGTCGAGCAGGCGCTGACCGCCGGCCGGCGTGACCGGGGGTCGGTCAAGGTCGTGGTGCATCCGCAGACCTGATCAGAAGCGTGAGCCGTTGTCCGTCCGGGTCAGACGCGGTAGAGGCCCCGCTTGTTGATGTACTGCACCACCCCGTCGGGCACGAGGTACCAGACCGGGCGCCCGGCCCGGACCCTGGTCCGGCAGTCGGTGGAGGAGATGGCCATGGCCGGCACCTCAACGAGCGTCACCGATCCGCGCGGCAGATGCTCGTCACCCAGCACGTAACCGGGTCTGGTCACCCCGACGAAGTGCGCCAGCTCGAAGAGCTCCTCGGCCTTGTGCCACGAGAGGATCTGCCCCAGTGCATCGGCACCGGTGATGAAGAACAGGTCGCTGTCCGGATGGCTACGGCGCATATCCCGCAGGGTGTCCACGGTGTGGGTCGGGCCGGGGCGGTCGATATCCACCCGGTCCACGGTGAAGGCGGGGTTGGAGGCGGTGGCCACGACCGTCATCAGGTAGCGGTCCTCGGGGGGGCTGACCGACTTGTCGTCCTTCTGCCACGGGCGGCCCGTGGGTACGAACACCACCTGGTCCAGGTCGAAGCGGTAGGCGACCTCGCTGGCCGCCACGAGATGGCCGTGGTGAATCGGGTCGAACGTCCCGCCCATCACTCCGACCCTGCGTCGACCCATCGGCGCAGGGTATTCGACGTGATCTAGACCGGTAGCAGCGACTCGACCACGTTCGCCAGCTGGGCCACCGTGCGGCACTCGTGCATCGGTACCAGGTCGGCGTAACGCAGCGCGGCGGAGTCGCCGGTGCCCCACTGGTTGCGGGGCTCCGGGTTGAGGAAGTGGGTGTGACGCGCCTGCCCGGCGAGCCGGCGCAGCACGGCCAGGTTCGGATCGCGGTAGTTGGTCCGGGCGTCACCGAGGATCAGCAGCGAGCTGCGCGGGCCGACCGCGTCCGGCCAGTGCTCCACCATCGACGCCAGCGCTCCGCCGTAGTCGCTGTGCCCGTCGAAGGTCACCAGCTCGGCCTCGCGCAGCACCCGGCTCATCACCGTGGCCAGGTCGTTGCCCGGGGCGAACAGGTGGGTCACCTCGTCGGCCCGCTCCACGAACGCGAACACCCGCACCTTGCTGAACTGCTCGCGCAGCGCCTGCACCAGCAGCAGCGTGAAGTGGCTGAAGCCGGCCACCGAACCGGACACGTCGCAGAACACCACCAGCTCGGGGCGCCCCGGGCGGCGGGTCTTGTACGCCGGGCGCATCGGCACGCCGCCGGTGGACATCGACCGGCGCAGGGTGCGGCGCAGGTCCATCTGGCCGCGCTTGGCGTGCTTGCGCCGCACCGCCAACCGGGAGGCGAGCCGACGGGCCAGCGGGTGCACGGTCTTGCGCAGCTGGGTGAGCTGCTCGGCGTAGGCGGACAGGAACTCCACCTGCTCGGCCTGCTTGGGGACCGCGGTACGGGCCACCGGGTCCTTGCCCCGTACCTCGGCGGTGCGGCGGCGGACCTCCTCGGTGACCATGCGTCGGAAGTCGGCGATGCGCTGGCGGATCTCCCGCCGGGCCACCTCCTCGGCGAAGCTGTCCTGGTTGCCGTCCATCAGGTCCTTGAGGATGCGGGCCAGCAGCGTCTCCGGGCTGACCTGGCGCAGCACCTGGTAGGCCGACCAGTTGGGCTGCTGGCCCTGCTTGCCCCCCGCGCCACCACCGCCGCCCTGCGAACCGGCCTGGCCGAGCGCGTCCACCACCGCGCGCGCCAGCTCGCGCAACGCGTCGTCGTCGCCGTCGCGCAGCAGGTCGGCCAGCAGGTCGCGGAGCGCGTCAAGGTCGACCTGGCCGTCCTCGGTCCACGGCACCTCGACCTCGCCGCTGCCCCGCCCGATGGCGATCGGGAAGTACAGGTCGAACAGGGTGTCGAACACCGCCCGCTGACCGGAGCGCCGCAGCAGCGCGGCGGCCAGCCCCTCCTTGAACTGGTCGCGCTGCATGAGGTCCAGCACGCTCATCACCGCGGCCGCGTCGACGCTCTCACCGGGCCCGACCGGCACCTGGTGCTTGCGCAGCGCACCGACGAAGTCGATGAGATGCCCGGGTAACCCGTGCGGCGGCGGCTTCATCCGGTCTCCCTCGGTCCCATCAATTCAGACGCAGCTCGGCGGCCGCCCGCTGGGCGTCGGAGTGGTGCTTCAGCACGACACCCAGGGTCGCCCGGGCGGCGTCGTCGTCCAGGGTGTCCAGGCCCAGCGCCAGCAGGGTGCGCGCCCAGTCGATGGTCTCGGCCACCGACGGCGCCTTCCGCAGCTCCAGCCCACGCAGTACCCGCACGGTCCGCACGAGCGAGTCGCACAGCTTCTCGGGGAGCTCCGGCACCCGGGAGAGCACGATCCGGCGCTCGAGGTCGGCGTCGGGGAAGTCCAGGTGCAGGAACAGGCAGCGCCGCTTGAGCGCCTCGGACAGCTCGCGGGTGGAGTTGGACGTGAGCACCACGAACGGGCGCCGCTTCGCCGTGATCGTGCCCATCTCCGGCACGCTGACCTGGAAGTCCGACAGCACCTCCAGCAGCAGGCCCTCGACCTCGACGTCGGCCTTGTCCATCTCGTCGACCAGCAGCACGGTCGGCTCGGTGCGCCGGATCGCGGTCAGCAGCGGCCGGGGCAGCAGGAACTCCTCGGAGAAGACGTCGTCGCGCGTCGCGTCCCAGTCCTCGTGTCCCTGGCCGGCGGTGATCCGCAGCAGCTGCTTGGCATGGTTCCACTCGTAGAGCGCGCGGGCCTCGTCGATGCCCTCGTAACACTGCAGCCGCACCAGGCCGGAGTTGGTGGCCGCCGCGACGGCCTTGGCCAGCTCGGTCTTGCCCACCCCGGCCGGGCCCTCGACGAGAAGCGGCTTGCCGAGACGGTCGGCGAGGTAGACCGTGGTGGCGCAGGCGGTGGAAGCCAGGTAGCCCACGCCGGCCAGGCGCTCGGTGACGTCCTCCACCGAACCGAACTGAGGCGACTGCGGGACGCCCGACTGGTCAGTACTCACCGCCCTATCCTGCACTGTCGCAGCGCGATCGACTACCTGGCGTCGCGGATGTCGGGTCGGCGGGTGCCGCGGAACCACGTCGGGGACAGTGTGTCGCCTCACCTTGTGACCCGAATCATGGCGCGTGGGACCCCGACCACCGCCTCCCTCGACCGCTCGGAACGGCTTCGCGGACCGGCACCGCACCGGGCCGGTCGGCGGACTGTCGGGGTCGGCGACCACCATGGGGGCGTGCCCATCGAACGATCCCTGTCCGATCCAGCCGCGCCCAGTCCCGTCGCGGACGGTCCCGCCGCGGACGGTCCCGAGCCCGCCGGCGGTGACACGCGGGCGGACCTGCGGTCGCGCGCCGAGGCCGCCCTTGTCGCGCTGGCCGGCCCTGGGGCCACGCTGCGCGAGGATCAGTGGACGGCGATCGACGCTTTGGTCACCGACCGCCGGCGGGCGCTGGTGGTGCAGCGCACCGGGTGGGGCAAGTCGGCGGTGTACTTCGTGGCCACCGCGTTGCTGCGGGCCGGGGGCGCCGGCCCGACGGTGATCGTGTCGCCGCTGCTGGCGTTGATGCGCAACCAGATCGACGCGGCGACCCGGGCCGGGATCCGCGCGGTCACCGTCAACTCCGCGAACGTCGAGGACTGGGAGCTGACCTACGCCCAGGTCGCCGCCGGCGAGGTCGACGTGCTGCTGGTCAGCCCGGAGCGGCTGAACAATCCCGACTTCCGCGACCGGGTGCTGCCCGAGCTCGCCGCGACCGCGGGTTTGCTGGTGGTGGACGAGGCGCACTGCGTGTCGGACTGGGGCCACGACTTCCGCCCCGACTACCGGCGGCTGCGGACGTTGATCGCGGAGCTCCCGGCGGGTATCCCGGTGCTGGCGACCACGGCGACGGCCAACGACCGGGTGGTGCACGACGTCACCGAGCAGCTCGGTCTCGACCCTGCCGATACGCGCTCCGCCGGGGCCGCGCGCGGTGGCGCGCCGCTGGTGCTGCGCGGCTCGCTGGACCGGGCGAGCCTTCGGCTGTCGGTGGTGCGCCTGCCCACCCCGGCGTTGCGGCTGGGATGGTTGGCCGCGCGTCTCGACGAGCTGCCCGGCGCCGGGATCGTCTACACACTCACCGTCCAGGCCGCGGAGGAGGTGGCGGCGTTCCTGACCGAGCGGGGCCACCGGGTGTCCTCCTACACCGGCAAGACCGACCCCGAGGCCAGGCTGGCCGCCGAGGCCGACCTGCTGGCCAACCGGGTGAAGGCGCTGGTGGCGACCAGCGCGCTCGGCATGGGTTTCGACAAGCCCGACCTGGGGTTCGTGGTGCACCTGGGCGCTCCGGCCTCCCCGGTGGCCTACTACCAGCAGATCGGACGGGCCGGGCGTGCCGTCGAGCGCGCCGAGGTGATCCTGCTGCCCGGTATCGAGGACCGGGACATCTGGGCCTACTTCGCCTCGCTGGCGTTTCCGCCGGAGCCGCTGGTCCGCCAGACCCTCGCCGCGCTGTCCGATCGGCCCCGGTCGACCGCCGCCCTCGAGACCCAGGTCGATCTGTCCCGCACCCGCCTCGAGATGCTGCTGAAGGTGCTCGACTCCGACGGCGCCGCGAAGCGGGTCAAGGGCGGCTGGATCGGTACCGGCGAGGAGTGGGTCTACGACGCCGAGCGGCACCGGCGGATCGCCGAGGCCCGGGCGCTCGAGCAGCGCGCCATGCTCGACTACCTCGACACCGACGAGTGCCGCCTGGTGTTCCTGCGCCGCCAGCTCGACGACCCCGATCCCGAGCCGTGCGGGCGCTGTGACGTGTGCACCGGGCAGGTGTGGTCGCCTTCGGTGGACAGCGAGGCCGAGGACGCCGCCCGGGAGCGGATCAGCCGTCCCGGGGTGGAGGTGCCGCCACGTAAGCAGTGGCCGAGCGGGATGAAGGAGCTCGGTGTGCCGCTGGCCGGCAAGATCGCCGCCGGCGATCTCGCCGAGCCGGGGCGGGTCATCGGGCGGCTGTCCGACATCGGCTGGGGCGCCCGCCTGCGGGAGCTGCTCGCCGAGGAGAACGCTGACCGGCCGATCCCGTCCGAGGTGCTCGACGCGTGCGTGCGGGTCCTCGCCGGCTGGGGATGGGACACCCGCCCGGTCGGTCTCGTCGCCATCGGCTCGCGCACCCGCCCCCACCAGCTCGACCATCTGGTCCGGCGGCTCAGCGAGATCGGGCGGTTGCCCCTGCTCGGGACGCTGGCGCCGGTCGGCGACCGGCCGGTCGCGGCGGACAACTCGGCCCAACGCCTGGCCGCGGTGTGGGGCGGGTTCGACCCCGCGTCACTGCCTGATCTCAGCGACGTCGGCGGCCCGGTCCTGCTGGTCGACGACGTGATCGACAGTGGTTGGACGATGACGGTCGCGTCACGTCTCGTCCGGGCCGCGGGCGCACCCGCCGTGCTCCCCTTCGCGCTGGCCCTGGACGGCTGAACACCGGCCCGGTTCGCGACCCCGCGGAGATGGCCCCGCGGGCGGGGTCCGCCCAGCCCGGTCCGGTCGACCGGGTCAGCCGGAGCGGACCTGACCCTCGCCCCAGACGACCCACTTGGTCGAGGTCAGCTCCGTGAGGCCCATAGGCCCCCTGGCGTGCATCTTCTGGGTGGAGATGCCGATCTCGGCCCCCATCCCGAACTCCTCACCGTCGGTGAACGCCGTCGAGGCGTTCACCATCACCGCGGCGGCGTCCACCCTCGCGGCGAAGGTCTCGGCGGCGACGATGTCCGAGGTCACGATGGCCTCGGTGTGCCCGGACCCGTGGCGGGCGATGTGGTCCAGGGCGGCCTCGAGGGAGTCCACCACCGCGGCGGCGATGTCGAGCGACAGGTACTCCGCATCCCAGTCCCCGTCATCGGCCGGCAGCGTCCCGGGCGCCAGCTCCACGAACCGGTCGTCCCCGTGCATCGTGACCCCGGCCCGGCGCAGCGCGGTGGCCAGGGTCGGGATGATGGACTCGGCGATGTCGGCGTGCACCAGGACGGTCTCCGCGGCGTTGCACACCGACGGGCGGCGGGCCTTGGAGTTGAGCACGATCAGCTCGGCGATACCCGGGTCGGCCGAGGCGTCGATGTAGACGTGGCAGTTGCCGACACCGGTCTCGATGGTGGGGACCCTGGCGTCGGCGACCACCGAGCTGATGAGGCCGGCCCCACCCCTGGGGATGACGAGGTCGACCAGACCGCGCGCGGTGATCAGGTGCCGCACGCTGGCCCGGTCCTCGCAGGGCAGCAGCTGCACGGAGTCGGCGGGCAGGCCGGCCTTCTCCAGAGCGCCGCGTAACACCTCCACCAGCGCGGCGTTGGAGTGTTGCGCGCTGGACGAGCCGCGCAGCAGCACCGCGTTGCCCGACTTCAACGCCAACCCGGCCGCATCGACCGTGACGTTCGGGCGGGCCTCGTACACCATGCCGACCACACCGAGCGGTACGCGGATCTGCCGGGCCCGCAGCCCGTTCGGCAGGGTCGAACCCCGGACGACCTCGCCCACGGGGTCGGGCAGCGCTGCCACTTTCGCCAGCCCTCCCGCGATGCCGGCGATGCGTTGCCCGGTGAGTGTGAGGCGGTCGACGAGCGGGGGGGCCATGCCGGACTCGGTGCCGAGACGCACGTCCTCGGCGTTGGCGGCCAGGATGGCCTCGGTGTTCTCCCGCAACGCCTCGGCCATCAGACCCAGCGCCCGGTCCTTCTCCGCGCGGCGTGTCTGGGCGAGTACCCGGGACGCCACCCGCGCCCTGCGAGCCGCCGCGTGTACCTGCTCTCGCAGGTCGTCACCGGCCCCCGACCCGTCCTCATCCGACCCGTCCTCATCCGACCTGTCAGCAGCCGACCGGTCAGCCCCCGACCGGTCAGCGCCCGACCCGTCTTGACCCGACCGGCCTTCACCCGACCCGTCTTCACCCGACCCGGCGACGCCCGATTCACCCGTGCCGGCCCCGCCGGCATCCGGCCCGTCCGATTCCGGCGCGGCGGGTCGCTCTTCCAGAGCCGGTTCGGCGGCGCCGGGATCGGCATCGGTGCTGCTGGACGATGTCTTGACGGATTCAGTGTCCGACGCGGCGGCGGTGCTCACCACCCCAGCTTAGGGCGGACCGGGGCCCGGACGCCCGGCCATTCCAACTCCAGCCAGGTGTGTCCCTTGCGCAGCGCCATCGCGCCCGGCGCACGACCGGTGTCAGACCCGGTATCCAGGGCTACCCCGCCCTGGTGCATCCCGTCCGGGTGCACCAGCAGCCGGAGCTCGACCGCGCCGGGCCTGCCGGCGTCCACCCACTCCCGCAGTCGCGCGGCCAGAACGTCGGCCAGGGCCTCGCCCGCGGGTCCGCACGGTCGGACGGCCACCGGGAACCGCCCCGACGACCCCTCCGACCCGCGCGCCACCAGTACGGCGAGCCCGTCCGACCCGACCAGCGCCATCGTCCCGCCGTCCGGCCCCGCCGGCAGCAGCGACAGCGACCGGTACCTCTCGCTCGACGCGCCGACCAGCAGTCGGCAGGCGTCGGGTTCGTGCACCGCCAGCCACAGGCCGAACCCATCCCAGAGGTCCACCACCGACAGCCGCACCGGGGTCGACCGCTCCGGACCTGATTGGTCGAGCATCCGGGCGAACTGCTCGGTGTCCAGCGCACGGCCGTCCCTGGCCTGCAGGGTGAGCCCGTCCGCGACCACACGCGTGGGCTCGGGCCCGACACCCCGCCCGCGCAGGCGGACGAACGCGCAGCTGCGCACCGAGACGCTCCTGAGCACCGCGCCGGGTCCCTCGAGCAGGTCGAACGCGACGGAGAGGTGGCTGCCCCGGACCGAAAGCGGCAGCAGCAGGCGCCCGCCCGGGGCCAGTTGCCTCCACCAGGCCGGCTGGATGTCCCAGCTGCCCACGGTGAGCACGATCCGGTCGTACGGGGCGAGCTCCTCGTAGCCCAGCGCACCGTCGCGGGTGGCCAGAATGATCGCGGCGGTACCCGGACCCGGCGGATCCGGCGGGCCCGCGAGGCGCAGCGGGCCCGCGAGGCGAACCGCCGCGCCGGCCTCGGCCAGATGAGCTGCCGCGCTCTCGGTGAGGTCGTCGTCGATGTCCACTGCGACGACCGAGCCGGTCGGACCCACCATCTCGGCCATCAGGGCGGCGTTGTAGCCGGTTCCGGTACCGATCTCGAGCACCCGGTGTCCCGGCCGCAGCTCCAGCTGCTCGAGCATGATCGCCATCATCGACGGCTGGGACGCCGAGCTGATGGCGATCCCGTCCTGCCACTTGGTGGCCACGGCCTCGTCGACATAGGCCTGCTCCACAGGGGCCCCGGGCAGGAAGGCGTGCCTCGGTACCGCGCGGAATGCACGCTCCACGGCAGACGTCCTGATACGGCCGCTGTCCACCAGGCTCTCGACCAGTGCCGCCCGCAGCTCGTCCGCGCCCACCCGGACCAGTGTCGACCCACCCCGGCACGCCGTCCATACCTCGCGCGGTTCGAAACAGAGCAGCGCTGCTTGCTTATAACGTAGCGTCGTTGTACTTTCTTGCCGGTGACCGACACCACCCGCATCCGGCGCAGTTCGCTGCAGGCCCGCGAGGCGATCCTGGTGGCGGCGGAGCAGGTGTTCGCCGACCGGGGATACGCCGGGAGCACCAGCCGCGATCTGTCCCGCGCCGCCGGGGTCAGTGAATCGGTGATCTATCGCCACTTCGGCTCGAAGTCCGGGCTGTTCGCCGCGGCCGTCCTCGCGCCGTTCCTCGGTTTCCTGACCACGTTCTCGGACACCTCGACGCGCTACCTCGCGCAGCCGCTGCCGGTCGAGGTCATGATGCGGTTGTTCGTGTCCGAGCTGTTCGAGCAGCTCACGGCCCACCGGGGCGCGCTGCGCTCGTTCCTCGCGGCGGCCGAGGACCTCGACGAGAAGACCAAGGCCGACTTCTACCACGCCTTCGACCACGTGATGGTCCGGATCGGCCAGGTGGCGAGCAACGACGCCCGGGCCCGTAACCGGGCACAGCGTGGGCTCGGTTCGGAGATGAACGCCCGGATGGCGGTCGGCGTCGTGCTCTCCCTGGTGGTCCTGGACGACTGGCTCCTGCCCGGCGACGACCGCCGTCCGAGCCGTGAGCAGCTCATCGAACACGTCTGCACGATCCTGCTGCAGGGAATCTGACCGGAGGGACCAGATGCCGATCATCGACGGTGATGCCAGGCGTAAGCGATGGGTGCCGCCGCCCCGCCCGGACTGGGTGGAGCGGGTGAACTCCGAGGGCCGCCACCTGGACCTCGACGCGGTCGTCCCGCTCGACGAGAACAGCCTCCTACGGGCGGCGCGGGAGAACACCGGCCTCGACGACTTCGGGGACGACGGCTGGTACGAGCCCTTCCAGGTGCTGGTCAGGTCGCTGAACGAGGAGTCGCGTCTGACGCTGATCGGCCGCCTGCTCACCCGTACCGACCTGCTGCTCGCCCTGGAGGGGCGGCTGCGCATCGAGGACACCTACAAGCAGCACCCGGAGATCGACGAGGAGGAGATCACCGCCCCGCTGTTCATCGTCGGCCAGGGCCGCACCGGCACCTCCATCCTGCAGAACCTGCTCGCCGAGGACCCCACGAGCGGGACGGTGCGCAACTGGGAGGTGATGTACCCCTGTCCCCCACCGGAGGCCGCCACCTACCGCACCGATCCCCGCATCGAGCAGGCCGACCGGACGATCACCATGTGGAACCGGGTCACACCGGAGATCACCTCCATGCACGACTTCAGGGGCTGGTCAGCGACCGAGAGCATCCATCTGCAGGTGCTCAGCTTCCGCACGCCGGCCTGGTTCGACTCGCTCTGGGGCCAGGTCCCCGGGTTCGCGCGGTACATGGCCGGCGAGGACGTCGCGGAGTCCTACCGCTACGAGAAACGCGTGCTCAAGCTGTTGCAGTGGCGCAACCCGCGTGAGCACTGGGTGATGAAGTCCCCGTTCGCGCTGAGCCACCTGCCGAAGGTCCTCGAGGTCTACCCCGACGCCGGATTCATCTGGACCCACCGCGACCCGGTGCG
>Ga0310811_10010410_pt1 | contig 12008 bp, 14 predicted proteins | sample YCmetagenome_FD_207642 | JGI IMG/M metagenome (GOLD analysis project Ga0310811, IMG submission 207642) | Soil microbial communities from experimental microcosm in Duke University, North Carolina, United States - YC | ecosystem: Engineered > Artificial ecosystem > Soil microcosm > Unclassified ...
CCCGCCCGCGCTCGTCCGTGCGCGCGCCGGAACGGAACTGTCTTCGGGCATGGCCACCAGCATGCCCGCAGGCCGATGTGAGTGCCGCCTCAGCCCTCGAAGAGTGTGAGCAATTCGGTGGTGGGCCGGTCGGCTCCTAGGGAGACCGCCGGGCCTGCAGGCGGCCCTGCACCTGGTCGAAGGCCACGGCCAGCAGGATCAGCACGCCGATGGCGATCTGGAGGTAGAACGAGTTGATGCCGAGCAGGTTCCCGCCGTTGTTCAGGGTGGAGGTGATCAGCGCCCCGGCGGCCGCGCCGAGCGCGCTGCCCTTGGCGCCGAACAGGCTCGCGCCGCCGATCACACAGGCCGCGATCGCGTCCAGCTCGTAGCTCTCCCCCGACGTCGGCACCCCCGCGCCGAGCCGGGAGGCCAGCAGCACCCCGCCGATTCCGGCCAGCAGCCCGGAGATCGCGTAGACCGCGACGAGCACCCGTGGCACGGGCACCCCGGACAGCCGCGCGGACTCCGCGTTGGACCCGGTGGCATAGACGTAGCGGCCGAAAACCGTGCGGCGCAACAGGAACCCGGTGATGACGATCAGCACCACGGTGATCAGGAACAGGTTCGGCACCCCGCCCAAGGTGTCGTTGGCGATCGCGCTGAACCCGTCGGGCAGCGGCTGGATGGTGTTCGCGTCGGTGATCACCAGCACCAGCCCGCGGGCCGCGCCCATCATGCCGAGGGTCACGATGAACGGCGGCAGCTTCGCGTAGGCCACCAGCACCCCGTTGATCACCCCGATGCCCACCCCGGCCGCCGCCGCGCACAGCACCGCCAGGGGAATCGGGAATCCCGCCACCAGCAGCTGTGCCGCGACCGCGCCGGTGAGGCCGACCACCGAACCGACGGACAGGTCGATGCCCTTGGTGAGGATCACCAGCAGCTCGCCGATCGCGATGATCCCGAACACCGCCCACTGGCGGGCGAGGTTGGCCATGTTCCCGCTGGTGAGGAAGCTGTCGCTGGCCAGGGCGAGCGCGCCGAACAGGACCACGAGGACGACCAGCCCGCCGCCTTCGCGGCCGACCACCTCGCTCCAGCCGATCACCCGGGGCCGTGGTCCGGGAGGAAGGTCGTTCTCCCGGACCACGAGCTTAAGCTGTGCCATCCGAGCCAGTGCTCCTTCCGGTGCTGGCGAGCATGAGCAGTCCCTCCTCGGTCGCCCCGGCGGCCGGCAGCGCGCCGACGACCTTGCCGCGGCGCAGCACCACGATCTCCTCGGCCAGGCCCAGCAGCTCGGGCAGGTACGACGACACCACGACGATCGCGAAGCCGCGCGCCGCGAGATCACCGATCAGCGTGTACAGCTCGGCCTTCGCGCCGACGTCGACGCCCTTGGTCGGTTCGTCGAACAGCAGCACTCGCACGTCGGTGACCAGCCAGCGGGCGAGGAGGACCTTCTGCTGGTTCCCGCCCGAGAGGGTGGACACCGGCTGGTCGTAGGAGCCCGCGCGCAGCCGCAGGCCGTCGAGGACCTCGTCGACCCGTTCGGCTTCGGCGCGGCGCGAAAGCAGGCCGCGCGAGCCGATCCCGCGCAGGCTGGCGATCGAGGCGTTCTCGCGGATGGTCAGCTCGGGCAGCAGACCGAGTTCCTTGCGGTCCTCCGACAGCAGCCCGATTCCGGCGCGCACCGCGTCCCGTGGACGTCCGGTCGGCACCGTTTTTCCTGCCACCTCAACGGTTCCCGCTTCGGGCACGTCGGCCCCGAAGATCGCCCGGAGGAGTTCGCTGCGGCCCGCGCCGAGCAGGCCCGCGATGCCCACGATCTCCCCGGCCCGCACGTCGAGATCCACTTCGTGCGCGCTGCCCGGTGGGCGCAGGCCGCGCACCCGCAGCAGCGGCGTGCCCTCGGCGACCGCACCGGCGGTGGGGTACAACTCGTCGACCGTGCGGCCGACCATCGCCGCGATGAGGGTGTCCTCGGTGAATTCGCGCATCGCCCCGGTGCGCGTCACCGCGCCGTCGCGCAGGACGGTCACCCGGTCGCCGATCTCGAACATCTCCTCCAGACGATGCGTTACGTACAGGACCGCGACGCCTTCGTCGCGGAGCCCCTTGATGCGCCCCAGCAAGGCTTCCGCCTCTTCCCCCGACAGCGCGGTCGTGGGCTCGTCGAAGACGATCACACGCGGGTCGTCGCCGAGCACCCGCGCGATTTCGACGAGCTGGCGGGTGGCGGTGGGCAGCTCGCCGACGACGGCCCCGGGGTCGACGTCGTCGAGGTTCAGGCGGGCCAGCTTGCGCGCGGCCCCGTCCCGCAGGCTCGCCCGGTCCACCACGCCGAGGCGGGCCGGCAGGCGGCCCATGAGCAGGTTCTCGGCGACCGACAGATCCGGCAGCAGGCTGAGTTCCTGGTACACCGCACCGATTCCGGCCGCGCGGGCCGCGGCGGGACCGAGCGTGGGCGGCATCGGCCGTCCGTCGATCCGGTAGTCCCCGGCGTCCCGCCGGAGCGCGCCGGTCAGGATCCGGATCAGGGTGGACTTGCCGGCGCCGTTCTCCCCGGCGAGGCAGTGCACCTCGCCGGGGCGCAGCTCGAGCGACACCCCGTCCAGCGCGACGGTGCCGCCGAAAGCCTTGCGCAGCCCGGTAAGGCGGATGATCGGCTCCGTGCCGACCGGCGTGCCCGCCGGTGCGCCCGCCGCCTCGGTCACTGGCTGGCCTGCGCGGTCGGCGGGTTGAGCAGCGCGTCGACCTCCGGCTGGTGCAGGTTCGACTGGTCCGCCAGCACCGCGCCCGGGTCGAGGTTCGCCGGGACCTTCGCCCCGGTGCACACCGCGATCGCCTCACCGACGCCCTGATAGCCGAAGAAATAAGGGTTCTGCACGACGAGCGTGTCGATCGAACCGTCGGCCAGCGCCGCGTTCTCCTGTGGATCGGAGTCGAACGCGACCACCGGCAGCGTCGCCGACCGGCCGGTGTCCTTGATCGCGCGGGCGACCCCGTCGCCGGACATGTTGTTCGCCGCGAAGATGCCGACCAGGTTGGGCACCGCGCCCAGCGCGTCGTTGGTCTGGTTGGCCGAGGTGTTGATGTCGTTGTTGTTGAAGCGTTCCTGCCACACGGTGATCTGCGGGCAGTACGTGGCCAGGCCCTGCCGGAAACCCTTCGCGCGATCGCCCAGTGCCTGCACTCCCGCGACGGCGTTTTCCAACAGCACCTGGCCGCTCGTCTTGCCCTGCGCGGCGATCAGCTGACAGAGCCGCTGCCCGGCCTGCTCCCCGGCACGCAGGTTGTTGGTGCCGATGAACGCCTCGTTCGCCGCGGTGATCGTGCCGTCGACGGTGATCACCTTGATCCCGGCCTGCCGGGCCCGGTCGACGACGCTGTCCAGCGCGCTTTCCGAGTTCGCCGCGAGCACGATCGCGTTGACCCCGCGGGAGATCGAGTTCTCCACGAGCTGGACCTGTTCGTTGACGTCGGTCTCGGAAGTCGGGCCGAACCGGCCGACCGCGACGCCGTAGTCCTCCCCCGCCTTCTGCGCGCCCGCGAACATGCTTTGCCAGAAGGAAGAATCGGTCGCCTTGACGATCACGTCGATGCGCAGGCCGGAGGCCTTGCCGGGCCCGGCGCTGGCGCTGGGACCCCCACCCGTGACCGCCTTGCCGACCACCAGACCGATCACCAGCGCCAGCACCACCCCGGATACGAACAACGGGGTCGAGTACAGCACCCGGTTCCGCGCCATTGCGTCCTCCCAGCCGTCGTGGGGTTCTCGCCGGAAACTAACACCCGGGCGCGTCACGATCAAGAAAACGATTGCCCGGCCGCGAGATCCGGCCGGGATCCGCCCCCTTCGGCGGAATCACCGGCCTTTGCGGGCAGGCTGGTCAGCGCCGAACCGCGTGCTCGATGCGCTGATCGAACGAGCCGAGCCGCCAGGCCCAGTGCACGCTCTCGAACGCCGCGACCACCGCGCCGGCGACCACCAGCACGAAGGCGAGTTCGGCCGGTCCGGACAGCTGAACGGTGGACAACAGCAGGATCACGGCCCAGACCTGCATGGTGGAAAACGGCAACGCCAGACTCGCGGCGTAGATGCTGCGCCGCCAGCGCTTCGGCTGTGGCGTGGGCATGAACGGATCCATTTCCTTTTCTCCCCTCTCGTGGTGACACACCCAGCAAACCGGAGAAGGGAAAAACCTTCTGCGTCAGCCGCCACACTCACCGGACGAGGCGCCGCAGCTCGGCCATCCGGTGAATGACGACCTGGCGTCGGCCGGTGCTGATCAGGCCCCGTTCCCGCAATTCCCGCAGCGCGCGGACATAGGATTCCCGCGACATCGCCGCGGTGGAAGCGAGTTCCTGCTGCGTCGCGGGCGGGATGATCCCGATTCCCGAACTCGTCTTCTTTCCGTGCAACACGGCCAGTTGCAGCAGCAGTGAAGCCACCCGCCGCACCGCCGAGCCGCCGCCGAACTCGGCCCACAGCCGGTCTCCCGCACCCGCCCGGCGACCACCCCCAGCAGCGCCCAGGCGAGGCGGGGCTGGGTCTGGCACCGCGTCGCGAACCTGGCGCCGGACAGGGAAGCACCTAGACCTCGTCGAGGGCCTGCAGCGTCGCCGAGCGAGGACCGCGGTCGAGCGCGGCCAGCTCGCCCACGATGTCGCCGGTGGTCCGGACCGCGATCACCACCTCCCGCCCGTCCGGCGTGGCGGCCAGCACCCGGACGTTGCCCGACCGCATGACGAGCACGTGCCGCGAAGTGTCCCCCTGGCGGCAGAGGAATTCACCGGGACGGTAACCGCGGCGCGCGGCATTCCGCTCGATCATCGCACGCTCGGCCGGCCCGAGCCGGAACCAGAAACCGTCCACTCCCCGCATAGCAAGCAAGCCTGCTGGTTTTTGCGCGGCACAACCAAGAAGGCGCCGCCGAGTCTCCTAAGCGGTCGCTTCGGACGCGTGATCGGCCAGGACCGACCGCCGCAGCAGCGGGATGCCGAGCAGGACCAGAACGGCGGGCAGCAGCGAGAACCCGAGCAGGATCGCGTTCACCGCGCTGCCCGGCTGCGCGGCCGAAGAGTCCACAGAGGACACATAACCGCCGAGCGTCAGCACCAGCCCGAACAGCCCGGGCCCGAGCGCGAGTCCGAGCGTCTCCGACGCGGTCCACACCCCGGCCGCGATCCCGGCCCGGGTGGCGCCGGTGCGCTCCTCCTCGGCGCTGATCAGATCCGGCAGGATGGCCAGCGGGAAGACCTGGATGCCCGCGTAGCCGATCCCGGCCAGCGCCACGAAGCAGAACGCGACCGCCAGCGGCAGCACCTGGGTCGCCACCAGGCCGACCGCACCGAGGCCGAAGGCCAGGCAGGCGGAGCGGAACCCCCACAGCTTGCCCCATTTCGCACCGATCCTGGGCCACACCGGCATCATCACCAGCGCCGGCCCGACGAACCCCACGAACAGGGCGGTCTGCAGGGCCGCGTCGCCGAACACGTAGCGCGCCGCGTAGGTGACCCCGGCCAGGAGCGTTCCCAGGCCCAGCGCCTGCACGAAGTACACCCCGAGCAGCCAGCGGAACGAGCGCCACGAACGCATGGTGACCAGCAGTTCCCGCCACCCCGCCGTGGGCGGCCGCAACGATCCGACCGGGGCGTTGCGCGTGCCGAGGTACACCCCGATGGTGCCGATCAGGATGACCACCCCGATCACGATGCCCATCACGCGATACCCGGAGACCCCGCCGACCGCGGTGGTGATCGCCGGGGCGACCCCGCCGGAGATCAGGATCGCGACCGCGAGCAGCCCGATCCGCCAGCTGGTCAGCCTGGTTCGCTCGTCATAGGAGTCGGTGAGCTCGGCCGGCAGCGCGTTGTAGGGCACCTGGAAGATCGCGAACGCGGTGGCGCACAACAGAAACGCGAGCACGACGTAGGCCGCGTCGAACGGCACGCGCCCGAATCCGGGATGGGCGAAGATCGCGGCGAAGAGCACCGCCACGGCCAGCCCGCCGGCCAGCAGGAACGCGCGGCGGCTGCCGCGTTTGGCCAGGCTCGCGTCGGACAGCCGGCCGGCGACCGGGTTGAACACCACGTCCCAGGCCTTGGGTACCAGCACGATGGCCCCGGCGACGGCACCCGGCACCGCCATGGTGTCGGTCAGGTAGGGCAGCAGAAGCAGGCCGGGCACGGTGCCGAAGGCTCCCGTGGTGAAGGAACCGAGGGAGTAACCGAACCTCGTCGAAGCCGGGAGCGCGGCCATGGTCCTCCTCCGAGCTGCGCGTGTGCCGCAAATAGTGTCACCGCACCGCGCCGGTCGCTCGACCGGGGCGGCTTCCGGCCGCGCGGAAACCGGCGCTGGAAAAACCGGGCGCTAGGCGAGTAATTCGGCGATACGGCGGAGGGTGGCCGCGTCGCCGCGCAGCAGCAGCGTGGTGACCACCGATTCCTCCCAGCCGGCCAACTCCGCGCGGATCTTGGCGGGCGGGCCGATCAGTGCCGTGTCCTCGACCAGACCGGTCGGGATCGCGGCGATCGCCTCCGCCTTGCGCCCGGCGAGGTAGAGATCCTGCACGCGGTCGGCGACCTCGGCGTAGCCGAGGCGCGCGAACACGTCGTGGTGGAAATTGGCCTCCTTGGCGCCCATGCCGCCGATGTAGAGCGCCAGCGAGGGCCGGATCAGATCCGCGGCCGCCTCGACGTCGTCGTGCACGATCACCGGCACCGACGCGGCGACCTCGAACTCGCCGGGCTTGCACCGGGCACCGGGCCGCGCGAAACCTTCGGCGAGCGCGGCGCGGTAGAAGGCGTCGCTTTTCGGCGAGAAGAACAGCGGCAGCCAGCCGTCGCAGATTTCCGCCGCGAGCGCCACGTTCTTCGGGCCCTCCGCCGCCAGGTAGATCGGGATGTCGCGCCGCGCCGGATGCAGCGTCGACTTCAGCGGCTTGCCCAGTCCCGTGCCACCACGCAGCGGAAGCTGGAAGAACTCGCCGTCGAAGGTCACCGGTTCCTCGCGGGCCACCACGCGGCGCACGATTTCCACGTACTCGCGAGTGCGCGCCAGTGGGCGCGGGTAGGGCTGCCCGTACCAGCCCTCCACGACCTGGGGCCCGGACACGCCCAGTCCCAGCACGAACCGGCCGCCGGAGAGGTGATCGAGCGTCTGCGCGGTCATGCCGACCGCGGTGGGCGTGCGCGCCGACATCTGGATGATGTTGGTCCCGAGCTTGATGCGGGTGGTCGCCGCGCCCCACCACGCCAGCGGCGTGACCGCGTCCGAGCCGTAGCCCTCGGCGGTCCACACCGAGTCGAACCCGAGTTCCTCGGCGGTGGTGACCGCCTCCAGTGCCCCGTCCGGCGGTCCCGACGACCAGTAACCGAGGTGGTAGCCAAGCTTCACGGTGCCTCCTCAACCGAGAGCAGGTGGCTGCGATCGCAGGATGATCACGCTACAATTGACAACACCCGTAGTCAATTGATGAGGGGAGCGCATGGCGAGGGCGTCGACCTGGGCCGGGACCACGCTGGACGATCGCCGGGCGGTCCGGCGGGAACGGCTTCTCGACGCCGGCCTCGACCTGCTGGGCACCTCGGGCACCGCCGCGGTCAGCGTGCGCGCGGTCTGCCGGCGGGCCAGGCTCACCGAACGCTACTTCTACGAGAACTTCGCCGACCGGGAAGGACTCGTCCTCGCCGTCTACGACCGGGTCGCCGCGCAGGCGCACCACGCGCTGGCCGAAGCCGCCGGGCCCCGGCCGGCCGCCGAAGCGATCCCCGAAACCACCGCCAAAGCGTCTGCCGAAGCCGCGGTCACCGCGTTCGTCGAGTTGCTGGTGGACGATCCGCGCAAGGGCCGCGTGCTGCTGCTCGCCCCGGTCACCGACCCGGCGTTGTCGGAACGCGGGCTCGCGCTGCTGCCCGCCTTCGCCGCGCTCATCTCCGAACACCTGCCCGCCCGGATGGAGGACGCCGAACGCGCGCTCGCCGCGACGGGCCTCGTCGGCGCGCTGACCAACCTGTTCACCGCGTATCTGGGCGGCGCCCTCGACGTGCCGCGTGAGCGCCTGATCGCGCATTGCGTCGCCCTCCTCACCCGCGCCGCGTCCGGCGATTAGCGCGGTCGCGCGTCGCGTTCGGCGGCGATGGTCAGCGCGATGTCGATGATCATGTCCTCCTGGCCGCCCACATACCGGTTCGCCCCGACCCGGTAGAGGATCTCGTGGGCGGGCACCCCGTACCGCTGCGCCGCGCGCTCGGCGTGCAGCAGGAAACTCGAGTACACGCCGGCGAAACCCTGCACGATGGACAAGCGGTCCAGCACCGGAAGCCGGGTGATGTAGGGCTTCACGACGTTCTCGGCGGCATCCATGAGGATGTCCTTGTCGATCCCGGTCTTCACCCCGAGCCGCTCGAAGACGGCCGCCAGCACCTCCGTCGGCGAGTTCCCCGCACCCGCGCCCAGCGCCGCGATCGACCCGTCGATCTGGCGCGCACCGGCACGGTAGGCGAGCACGGAGTTGGCGACGCCGAAGCTGAGGTTCTGGTGCCCGTGATAGCCGACCTCCGCGTCCTCGCCCAGTTCCGCGACCAGCGCCGCGACCCGGTCGGCGGCCTCCTCGAGGATCAGCGTGCCCGCGGAGTCCACAATGTACACACACTGACAGCCGGCGTCGGCCATGATCCGGGCCTGCTCGGCCAGCCGCTCCGGCGCGGACATGTGCGCCAGCATCAGAAAACCCACGGTCTCCAGGCCGAGTTCGCGGGCCTGCCGGAAGTGCTGGATCGAGACGTCCGCCTCGGTGCAGTGCGTGGCGATCCGCACCGCGCCCGCGCCGAGGTCGGCGGCCACCTTCAGGTCCGCGACCGTGCCCAGCCCGGGCAGCAGCAGTACCGCGATCTTCGCCCGCTTCGCCTCATCGACCGCGGCCGCGATCAGTTTCCCTTCACCGACCAGGGAAAACCCGTAGTTGAACGTCGATCCGCCGAGCCCGTCGCCGTGGGTGACCTCGATCAGCGAGACACCGGCGTCGTCCAGCGCCCGCACGGTGTCCCGCACGTTCTCCTCGGTGAACCGGTGCGCCATCGCATGGCTGCCGTCGCGCAGGCTCGTGTCGACGATCCGGACCTCCCGCTCCACGGCGTCCCAGCTCATACCGCCGCCCCCGCTCGCGCCACCCGCTGTCCGAGCAGTTCACCGACGCGCGCCGCGGCGGCGGTCATGATGTCCAGGTTGCCCGCGTAGGCCGGCAGGTAGTCGCCGTTGCCGGCGATCTCCAGGAACACCGCCACGCGTGCCTTCCCGCTCCAGTCCGGGCGCGGATCGTCGTACTGCGGCGCGGCTTTGAGCGTGTAGCCCGGGACGTAGGCGCGAACCTGGGCCACCATGCGCTCGATCGACGCGGTGATCGCGTCGCGGTCGGCGTCGGGGTCGATCGCGCAGAAGACGGTGTCCCGCATGATCATCGGCGGCTCGACCGGATTGATGATGATGATCGCTTTGCCGTGCGCGGCACCCCCGACGAGTTCGAGCCCGCGGGCCGTGGTCACGGTGAACTCGTCGATGTTCGCCCGGGTGCCAGGTCCGGCCGACCGCGAGGACACCGACGCGACGATTTCCGCGTACGACACCGCCGTCACCCGGGAAACCGCGTGCACGATCGGGATCGTCGCCTGCCCGCCGCAGGTGATCAGATTCAGGTTCGGCACGTCGAGCTGCGCGGGCAGGTTCACCGCCGGGCAGGTGAACGGCCCGATCGCGGCCGGTGTCAGGTCGACCGCCTGGATCCCCGCTTCCGCATAGCGGGGCGCGTGCGCCGCGTGCGCCTGGGCCGAGGTCGCCTCGAACACCAGATCCGGCGGCTCATCCCGGGAAAGCAGCCAGTCCACGCCGCCGGCGGAGGTCTCCAGCCCGAGCCCGGCGGCGCGGGCCAGACCATCCGAGGCGGGATCGACCCCGACCATGTAGCGCACTTCGACGTGTTCGCAGCGGCGCAGCTTCGCGAGCAGATCCGTGCCGATGTTGCCCGGACCCACGATGGCCGCGGTCGCCTTGCCGGTTCCGGCGCCGTCACCGATGGCATCACCCATGCCCTTACCGTGCTCGCCCAACGCTGGCAGACTCAATCCATGCGTGCCGTTGAGCGGAACGTCGACGAGGGAGCCGGGCTGACCGCCGCGCGCCTGACCGCGCTCCTCACCGCCTTCCACGCTGGCGACGACGCGCTCGGCGTCTCCGAACTGGCCCGGCGCACGGGAGTGCCGAAATCGTCGGTGCACCGGCTGATCGGGCATCTGGTCGACCAGGGCCTGCTGGAACGGGAGGCCGCCGCGGTCCGGCTCGGCCTGAAACTGTTCGAAATCGGCCAGCTGGCGACCCACCAGCGCGGGCTGGTCGACGCGGCACGCCCGTACCTGGCCGATCTCCGGGAGGCGACCCGCAACACCGTGCACCTGGCCGTGCTGGAAGGAACCGAGGTCGTCTACCTGGACATCGTGCGCGGCCCGGACGCGCCGAACCTGCCCTCCCGCATCGGCGGGCGGTTCCCGGCACACGCCACCGCCGTCGGCAAGGCGATCCTCGCCTTCTCCCCCGCGCCCGCCGTCGAGAAGGTGATCGCCGCGGGCCTGCCCCGGACCGGCCCGCGCACGATCACCGCGCCCGGCCTGCTGCGCCGGAATCTGGCAAAGGTGCGTTCGACCGGATTGGCCCAGGAAAGGGAAGAATCGGTCGTAGGAGTCATTTGTGTCGCCAGCCCGCTGCTGGACCCCCAGGGAACGCCGCGAGCTGCGATTTCCCTTTCCGGCTGGAGCAACCGGGTCCGCGCGGACAGGGTGGCTCCCGCGGTGAGGACCACTGCCCTTACGCTGTCTCGCACGCTATCTTGACAGCCACATGCATGCCAGGGTGCGGACGATGTGCACGACAAGGCACACGGACGAGGCCTGAGCCAGGTGAAACGGAGGACGCTCGTTGATCTCCCAGCCCACCCAGGTCGATGACCTTCGGCTCGTCGCCCTGCCCAGCGCCGTCAACTGCGCGGAGATGTTCGTCCGCTTCGCGCTGGTCGAGTGGTCGCTGAAACCGTTGATCGACGACGCGACCCTGGTCATGCGGCACATCGTGAAGTCCTCGGTCTCCGGTGCGACGTCTTCCCGGCCGCAGTTCCTGACGATCCGGCTGCGGCTGCACGGCGACTGCTTCGTGATGGAAGTCGACGACGACCAGTTCGGCGAGCCGCCGGAGCTGCGGGGCTTCACCATCAGCGCGGTTTCCCTGCCCGGCGGCCGGCGCAACGTCTGGTGCGAGCTGCCGCTCACCGGCGGCATCGCCGCCGCGCTGCCCCGGCGCGCACCGGGCCGTTCCGCGGCACGGCAGGCGATCCAGCCGCCGGGCGTCGAAGCACCGAAGGTCGAAGCGCCGAACTTCGACGACTACATGCCGGAACCGGCGCTGGACACCTCGGATTCCGAGTTCCTGCAACGGATCCTGTACGGACTCAACCGCTCGACCAACGGCCAGCCCAGCTGAGGCCGCGGGCTTCGGCCGGTCAGGACCCGACCAGACGTCCGCGGACCGCGTCGAGATCGGCCTGGCGCACGCCCACGCCGAGCAGATAGCTCTCGGCGTCGAACCCGTCGAGAACGTCGTGCAACGCGGACCGGATCGTGCTTCCGTGCCGTGCCAGCATCGACTCGATCGCCGGTGCCTGATCCGGTTGCCCCAGCGCGGCGAAAAACGGCCTCAGGGCGTCCGTGGAGAGTTCATAGTCGTGCGCAGTGGCTTCTAGTGACTTCTGGGTCGACCCTGGCCAACGACAGCAGCAGGAGCGCTACCAGCCCGGTCCGATCGCGGCCCACGCCGCAGTGGAACAGGATGCCCCCGGGGCCGGCGGCGGCGAACGCGGTGATCGCGGCGGCACACCGAGTTCCCTTGCGGTCGAGGAAAGGCCGGTAGTACAGCGGGTTTCCGTCGAGGTGTTCCCGGTGGACGTGCGCCCAGAATTCCGTGTCCGCACTGTCGTCCAAGG
>Ga0310811_10010411_pt1 | contig 12008 bp, 9 predicted proteins | sample YCmetagenome_FD_207642 | JGI IMG/M metagenome (GOLD analysis project Ga0310811, IMG submission 207642) | Soil microbial communities from experimental microcosm in Duke University, North Carolina, United States - YC | ecosystem: Engineered > Artificial ecosystem > Soil microcosm > Unclassified ...
CGTGAAACGACTCCACGCCGATGATAGTGCGGATTCCCGTGTGAAAGTAGGTAATCGTCAGGCTCCCCTGCAGCAACAGAAACCCCACCCCACAAAGGTGGGGTTTCTGCGTTTACGCACACCGGAAAGCCCATCAGGCACGCCGCTCACTCCTTGCCGATCCGCAGCGCGTTCGCGTAACCCGTCAGTTCCAGATACGCACGGCCCACGTCCGCACCGTCGCGGCTCACCCGCACTGCACCTTCCCAGTACACCGCGCCGGTCGACTCGCGCGAATCAAGTTCCTGATCGTCCATCAATGGATCGAGGCGCCATGTAAGCTCGCCGGTCTTGACCGTCATCGAGACGGGATAAGACGTGTTCGTGCGTGGCGATCTCCATGTGCGAACCGGAATGAAGTCGACCTGATCCTGATTGAATGTCGTCATTCGGCCATCGCGATTTCTGAGTGCTGCATGCGCCCATATCGCATGTCCGTCGCGACTGCGAACCTTGAAAGCCATCAAGGCCGAACCATCCGTCAAATTGGCGCCGAGCCAATCCCATCCGACTGCGTCGCTATCGAGCAGCGTGCTCGACCATTCGTGATCGAGCCACGCCGCGCCGGTCACGACCGTTTCCCCTGTCGATTTGCTGCCTGCCGCAACCGGTCGAACGACGTTGCCGGTCACGCGCAATTGAGGCTCGCTGTAGTAGTAGCTCGCCTGCTCGGGCCGCGGGCCTTTTCGGGAATAGCCCCGCTCACCCTGGATTAGCGGTGGCTGTGTCGGCGTCAACGCGAGGTGCAGCGCGAATCCGTTAGCGTCCGCTGTAACGTCGTAGTGGCCGTCACCGGCACGGATGATTTTCCAAGCGTCGAGTTTGACATCGGTATTGTCCGGCTTTGCATACGCCAATCCGAAGCCCTGGCGGGCAATGCGCTGATCGTGGGCAAGATGGCCGAGTGCGGGATCGCTCAACGCGGCATGCGCAATGATCAATTGCGTCGGCGCGAACGCACTCGGATCGGCGGGGTCGTGGCCGGTTGCCGAGCGAAAGAAGGTGATCTGGAAACCGAGCGGCCGGTTGTCCGGCGTAGTGAGCCAGCCGGTTGCGTACCACCATTCGGTGCGAAAAGCCGGGTGTGCGCCGGTGTCTTGCGGAAAGACGATCGGATGATCCGGCGTGACCGCAGTGAACGCGGGTGCCGCGGCGAATGCCGGCGCGATGGCAAGAAAGCCCATGCAAAGCAATGCGGCGCGCGCCTTGGCGCTTGGCCGCCGCGCACTCACAACGCGAACCGTCATCGCACGCGGCAATCCCTTCATCACCAATCCTCCTTCACCGCGCGCACCGCATCCACCGATACCGCGCCGCGTCCCGCAATCACCGCCGTCGAACACGACGAGGCCAGCATCACCAGCGCGACCGTGCCGAGCACGGTCCATGGAACGTGTAATGACATGCTCCAATGAAACGACTGCGGATTGACGACGAATACGAGGATCAGACTGATCGCGAATCCAAGCACAAACCCCATTGCGATACCACAAGCGGTGAGCATGCCGCCTTCAAGTGCAAGGATCGCGAGAACCTGCGAGCGGGTGACACCTACGTGTCGCAGCATGCCGAACTCGCGGGCCCGTGCGAGCGTCTGCGCGGAAAACGTCGCCGCCACGCCGAACAGGCCGATGACGATCGCGACGCCCTCGAGAAGATAAGTGACGGCGAAACTTCGATCGAAAATTACCAGCGTATGCGCGCGAATTTCACCCGGCTGCGACAGCTCCAGCGATGCACCGAAGGGCAGTGCACGCAGGCCGCTCATCACACGCTCGACACTCGTCCCCGGTTGAACCGTGACAGCCACATCCGTCGCGTTCGTGTCGCCGGTCAGGCGCCGGTAATCCGGAAGCCGTATCTGGATTGCGCCCGTCTGGCGCGCGTAATCACGCCAGATGCCGGCCACGACAAACACGTGGCCGTGCTCGCCGAGTGGCAACTGCAAGCGCTGGCCAAGCTTATATCCATACAGATCGACCATTGCTTCGGAGACCCAAACGGGTGTTTCTCCATCGTGAAGTTGGGAGGGCGGCAATACCGCTCCGGTCATCTGCAGATTCGCGCCCGGATCGGCGGCATCGATTTTCCGCGCGAGCAGGGCGACGTCGGGGCGTGCCGGATCGAGCGTGAGATGCGAGAAACGCGCGAACGCGGCGGTCTTGATGCCGGGCACACTGGCCAGCAGTGCCTGTTCGTCGGGGCGCAAGCCACCGGTATCGCCATTCGGCGCCACGCGAACGTACAGATCGGCGGAGAGCAGGTGGCCCAACCAATCTTCGACAGAAACGCGGAAGCTGGCCACCATGATGGCCATCGCGACGATCAGCGCAAAGCTCGACAGCACGCCGCCCATTGCGATCGATGCGTGGCCCGGCGCATTCGCGAGACGCGCCAATGCCAAAGTGTTCGCCGCGCTGGCGCGACGCCGCGCGCCAAGCGCACGGTTCGCTGCACCAAAGATCGAAGCGGTCACGCGCGGCATCAGCGCAATCCCACCGATCAGTAGTAGAGCGACGGCCAGATAGCCGCCGATCGGCATGTCGAACAAAGGCGGCGCCTGCGTGAGAGCGCCGGCAACCAGCAGACAACCCAGCGCGGGCCACGGCGTAGCCAGTTGCGCCAGGGCGCCTTCTTCGGCGCCGGCTTTGAGCGCCGCCGCAGGCCGCGCATGCGCTGCCTCCAACGCGGGGGCAAGACTGCCCAATACCGACACGGCGACGCCGAGCGTCAGAAACAGTGCGCTCGCCAGCGGCTCGAAGCCGACGTGCGGTTGCACGCCGGGAAAGTAGCCGCCACCCAGATCGCTGCCGAAAAAGCGCAACGCGCCGCTCGCCAGCGCATAGCCGAGCGCAAGCCCGGACAGTGAACCGAGCAGGCCGAGCAGCGCGCCTTCCATCAGGATCTGACGCAGCAACTGACCACGCGTCAAGCCAAGCACCCGCAGCATCGCAAACTGCGCGCGGCGCCGCACGACACCTAGCGCCTGCGTCGAAAACACGAGGAACGCGCCAGTGAAAAGCGCCACCAGTGCGAGCACATTCATGTTGATCCGATAAGCGCGCGACAGACGATCGGTGCGGCTTTCGGCATCGCGTGTTTCGGCGATCACCCACCGGTTGCCGAGTCGCGCCTGCAGATCACGCTTGAAGCGTTCGCGATCGACACCGCGTTCGAGTTGCACGTCGACACGCGACAGCTTGCCGACCTTGCCGAACTGCCACTGCGCGGCGGCAATGTCCATCACTGCGAGCCGCTGCCCAGGCCGGGTTCTCACGAGACCGCCGGCCACGCGCAAGTGCACGATCGATGTGCCGCTTTGCAGTGCCACGTCATCGCCGATCTTCACCTTCAACCACTGCTGCGCCGCGGTCGAAAGAAACACCGTATTAGCGGCGAGCGTATCGAACGGCCGCTCCGGCGCCGGCACGCCGATCAGTTCCGGCGCAATGCGGCTTGCCTTGAACACGTCGATGCCGAGCACGGGCAGCGCGGCATTCCGATCCGGCACGGTGACATCGAGAGCGAGTACTGGACTCGCCAGCGCGACACCCGGCTCGGTCGACAGGCGCGGATAGATGGACTCGTCGACCAAGGGCTGGGCGCCGCGCACCTGCAGATCGGCCTCGCCCGAGAGACTACGGGCCGCCGCCGAGAATTCATTGAAGGCCGCGCTGTTGATCAACTGAACGGCATAGCCCAGCGCGACACCGAGCGCGATCGTTGCAATTGCAACCAGGGCGCGGCCGCGATGACTGCGCCACTCCGCGCTCAACAGCCAGCGCGCGAGCCGGCGATGGCCTCGAATTCGCTGTAGCGGGCGTGGATCAGCGTGCATCGTCGGCCGAACGCGCAGTGGATCGAGTAGCGGGTGGCGAGCCGGAAACGGTTTTGCGTCCCGGTGACGCGTGCAAACCGCCGTCGCTCAGAATCAGGATGCGGTCTGCGACGGCCGCGGCTGCTTCCGAGTGCGTGACCATGATAGTGGCCGCACCGGTGGCTTTGCTTTGCGCGCGGAACAGGCCGAGCACGTCGTGGGCGGTATCGGGGTCGAGATTGCCGGTGGGTTCGTCGGCGAGAATCAGTTTCGGATGATGCACGAGCGCCCGCGCAATGGCGACACGCTGCAACTCGCCGCCCGACAACTGCCGCGGAAAATCATCGCCACGGCCGCCCAGGCCGACGGCCGCGAGCATATCGAGCGCGCCGGCCGTGGGCAGGTCGTTTAGCAGTAGTGGCAGCGCGACGTTCTGCGCGAGCGTCAGATGGGGCAGAACGTGAAACGCCTGGAACACGAAGCCCAGTTTTTGCCGACGCAGACGCGTTGCCGCGTTGTCATCCAGCTGCGAGACCGTGCTGCCGTCGATGATCACGTCGCCGCTATCCGCGCTGTCCAAGCCCGCAATCAGATTGAGCAACGTCGATTTGCCGACGCCTGAGTCTCCCATGATCGCGACGAATTCACCCGGCGCGAGCTTGAAATCGAGGTGCGCCAGCACAACGCGGCCGGCGCCGTAGGTCTTGCCGAGTTCGCGGCATTCGAGCGCGGGAACGACACCTTCATCACAAAGCAGCATGCGGTATCCGATAGGTCTGGCCGGCGAGGGCGGCATCTAGTCGTGCGAAGAAACTGCGCTGCTGCGCACGTATGCCGGCCCCTGAACCGCCGAAGTATATGCGGGTTCTGTAAGGCTCGCAGGCTACGTTGCCATCGCCTGATACCTGTCTGAAAGCAGGCGGGCGAGTCGGCCGTGCAGGCATTTTTGAGCGCATACCGGCGTTTCTTTAGAGTGCCGGATCAAAAAAAATTTCTATTCGCGGCCGCGCTAAATTTTTGCTGGCGGCCCGAAATCAGGCCCGAAGGCAGGTTATGCGCCTGCATGAACTATTCCGGTGCAAGCCTCGCGGGAAAGCATTCCTGCAAGAGTGCCTAATTGGCGGGCTATTCCTTTCTTCTGCATGCAAAAAGCATGGACGATAACCTGTTGGAGCGAATTTGTGCGTCTGCACATTTTTCGCTATTTCGCAAGCGTGGACGTGACAACAATGCATTGCCAAGGGCGTTGCAGCGTTGTTGCGCTGCAAAAGTATTCTTATCTTGGTAATCTCCCACCCTTGGTCATTCGACTGCGGGTAAACGCGAAGCGGGCAGCACCGCTTCGGCGTCAAATTCAGCGAAATCCAGCCTACAGATCCATTTCAATGCTTTCGTTTTCGAAGGCGTTGGAGCGGCGTTTTGTATTTCAAGTTTTCAACAGAACACATGCCATTGCCTCCGCTTCTTAGCCTACTCATCTGGATCCCTATTGTCGCCGGCCTGGTGGTTTTGCGTGCCGGATCTGACGCGGCACGTAGTCGCACGCGATGGCTCGCGCTGATCGGCGCGATTGCCGGCTTCCTGCCGGTGATCCCGCTCGTGTCGAACTTCCGCAACGACGTGACGTCGATGCAGTTCGTCGAGAACGTTCGCTGGTCGCCTACGTTGGACATCGCATGGCATGTGGGCGTGGACGGGATTTCGCTGTGGCTCGTCGCGCTGACCGCGCTGACCACGATCATCATCGTGGTCGCTTCATGGGAGTCGATCACCGAGCGTACCGCGCAGTACTTCGGCTCCTTCCTGATGCTGTCGGGTTTCATGCAGGGCGTCTTCACATCGATGGACGGCATGCTGTTCTTCATCTCGTTCGAAGCGACGCTGATTCCGCTGTACCTGCTGATCGGAACCTGGGGCAATTCGAACCGCTCGTATGCCGCGGTGAAGTTCTTCTTTGTCTCGTTCCTCGGCTCGCTGATGATGCTGATGTCGATGCTGTACCTGTACAGCCAGACGCACAGCTTCGACCTCGCGTTGTGGCGCGAAACGCATCTGGGCACCTGGGCGCAGGTGCTGGTGTTCCTCGGTTTCCTGGCCGCGTTTGGCGTCAAGGTGCCGATGTGGCCGCTGCATACGTGGCTGCCGGACGTCCACCTCGACGGCCCGACCGGCGCGGCCGTGATGATCGGCATGCTCAAGCTGGGCGGTTACGGCCTGTTGCGTTTCGCGTTGCCGATCGCCCCGCAGGCGAGCCACTTCTTCGCGCCGATGATGATCACGCTCTCGCTGGTGGCGGTGATCTATTCGAGCCTGCTGGCGCTCGTGCAGACCGACATGCGCCGCCTGCTCGCGTATTCGACGATCGCCCACATGGGGCTCGTGACGCTTGGCCTGTTCGTCTTCAACCGCATCGGCCAGGCGGGTGCAATCGTGCAGATGCTGTCGTACGGCGTGGTTTCCGGCGCGATGCTGCTGTGCACGGGCATGCTCTACGACCGCACCAAGACCGCCTCGATTGCGGAATACGGTGGCGTCGCCAATACCATGCCGCGCTTCGCCGCCTTCGTGATGCTGTTCTCGATGGCCAATATCGGCCTGCCGGGCACCTCGGGTTTTGTCGGCGAATTCATGGTGTTGATGGGGGCGATCCGTTTCAATTTCTGGATCGGCGCAATCGCGGCCACGACGTTGGTCCTGAGCGCGGCCTACACGCTGTGGATGTACAAACGCGTGATTTTCGGCGCGATTGCCAACGCACGTGTCGCGAAGCTGCAGGACCTCGGCAAGCGCGAGTTCGTGCTGCTCGGCGCGATGGCTTTGCTGGTGCTGGCCATCGGTATCAATCCGAAGCCGTTCACCGATGCGATCGATCCGTCGGTCGGGACGCTGCTGGCTCAATCGGAACGGAGCGCACATCCTTCGGATTCCGTACCGGTTGACGGCGGCGAACATCTGCAGGCGGCGGCGCCCGCAACGGTGGCGGCACGCACGCCAGGCTGATCAGCGCGAAGCGTTGAGCAGGTGCAGCATTCTTTGCGTGAATGCGGCCTTTTCCTGATGCGTTTTATCGCTTGTTTAAAGGGACTTTCGTGATCCGGCGGCTGTGCCGGCAGCGTGCGATCGAGCACAGCAGACCATCACGCGCACCCAAGCCTGCGACAACATGTCGCGCGGTGTTGCGACGCAATAGATTGTTGCAAAACTGTGTGTTTATATCCGTTCGACGACCCCTTATTATGCGATCGCTTATAAAAAGGAGAGCGGTCGAATGACGTTCGTTGAAGTCGTAGAAAGAAGGCAATGGATATGAAAGGAAAGACTCTGCGAGGGTCGACAAGTTTCCTTTCCACCGGCCTCGTGTTGTTGCTCTCGGGTTGCAGCAACCTCGATATTTTGAATCCGAAGGGGAGTGTGGGGCTGGCCGAACGTGAGCTGATCGCCACGTCGACCTGGGCCATGCTGATTGTCGTGGTTCCGGTTATCGCGCTCACGCTGCTGTTCGCATGGCGCTATCGCGCTTCGAACAAAAATGCCGAATACCGACCGGGCTGGGTGCATTCGACCGGTATCGAAATCGCCATCTGGACGATCCCGACGCTGATCATTCTGTTTCTCGCCGTGCTGACGTGGAAGAGCACGCACGAGCTCGATCCGTACAAGCCGCTCGAGTCGCAGGTGAAGCCGATCAACGTCGAAGTCGTCGCGCTCGACTGGAAGTGGCTCTTCATCTATCCCGACCTCGGGATTGCCTCGGTGAACCAGTTGGCGTTCCCGGTCGGCACGCCGGTCAACTTCGTCATCACGTCCGATACGGTGATGAACTCCTTCTTCATTCCGCAACTCGGCGGCCAGATCTACGCGATGGCGGGTATGCAAACGCGTCTGCATCTGATCGCCGACGAAGCCGGCAATTACGCGGGCACTGCGGCGAACTTCAGCGGCCGGGGATTTTCGGACATGAAGTTCCGCGCGCTCGCCACCTCGCCCGAAGAGTTCAATGCGTGGGTCGCCAAGGTACGCGCCTCGTCCGACCGTCTCGACATGGACCGCTATCACGCGGTGTCGGCGCCTACCGAGAAGGAACCGGTGCGGTACTTCTCGTCGGTCGACCCGAAGCTCTTTCACAACATCATTGCCCGATACAACAACGGTAACGTCCTCGACAACATGAAAGACGCTAACTGTGCGCCAAAGGGTAAGGGGTAACGCATGTTCGGAAAACTCTCACTAGACTCGATTCCGTACCACGAGCCGATCATCATGGTGACGGCTGCCGGGATCGCCCTCGGCGGTGCGCTCGTTCTGGGTCTGATCACCTATTTCGGCAAGTGGCGCTACCTGTGGACCGAATGGCTCACCTCGGTCGACCACAAGAAGCTGGGCGTGATGTACATCGTGGTTGCGCTCATCATGCTGTTCCGCGGCTTTGCGGACGCGATCATGATGCGCACCCAGCTCGCGCTGTCGTATAACGCGCCAGGTTTCCTGCCGCCGCATCATTACGACCAGATCTTTACCGCGCACGGCGTCATCATGATTTTCTTCATGGCGATGGCGTTCATGGTCGGCCTGATGAACATCATCGTGCCGTTGCAGATCGGCGCCCGCGACGTGGCGTTCCCGTTCCTCAACTCGTTGAGCTTCTGGATGACCGCGATCAGCGCGATCCTGATCAACATCTCGCTGGTGATCGGTGAATTCGCGCAAACGGGCTGGCTGGCTTATCCGCCACTGTCCGAATTGCAGTTCAGTCCGGGTGTCGGGGTCGATTATTACCTGTGGAGTCTGCAGCTATCCGGTATCGGCACATTGCTGACTGGCGTGAACTTCTTCGTGACCATCGTGAAGATGCGCGCGCCGGGCATGACCTGGATGAAGATGCCGGTGTTCACGTGGACCGCGCTGTGCACGAACGTGCTGATCATGGCCGCGTTCCCGATCCTGACCGTCACGCTCGCGCTGCTCGGTCTGGACCGCTACCTCGGCATGCACTTCTTCACGAACGACGGCGGCGGTAACGCCATGCTGTACCTGAACCTGATCTGGGCATGGGGTCACCCTGAGGTGTACATCCTGATCCTGCCGGCGTTCGGTATCTTCTCGGAAGTCGTGGCGACGTTCGCCAAGAAGCCGCTGTTCGGCTACAAGACGATGGTGTGGGCAACCTGCGCGATCATGGTGCTGTCGTTCCTCGTGTGGCTGCACCACTTCTTCACGATGGGTTCGGGCGCCGACGTCAATGCGTTCTTCGGTATCGCGACCATGGTCATTGCGATTCCGACCGGCGTGAAGGTGTTCAACTGGCTGTTCACGATCTACAAGGGCCGTCTGCAATTCACGACGCCGATCCTGTGGACCCTCGGCTTCATGGTCACTTTCACGATCGGCGGTATGACCGGCGTGATGATGGCGATTCCAGGCGCGGACTTTGTCCTGCACAACAGCCTGTTCCTGATCGCTCACTTCCACAACGTGATTATTGGTGGCGTGCTGTTCGGCTACCTCGCCGGATTCAACTACTGGTTCCCGAAGGCCTTCGGCTTCAAGCTGAATGAGAAGTGGGGCAAGGCGTCGTTCTGGTTCTGGCAGATCGGTTTCTGGGTCGCGTTCACGCCGTTGTACGTGCTGGGCTTCATGGGCATGACGCGTCGTCTGAATCACTATGACAATCCGGATTGGCATCCGTGGCTGATGTTCGCATGGGTCGGCGCTGTGCTGATCGCCATCGGTATCGCTTGCCAGGTGGTGCAACTGGTCGTCAGCATCCGCGATCGCAACCTGGCGAAAAACCGCGACGTGACGGGCGATCCGTGGGACGGTCACACGCTGGAATGGGCAACGAGCTCGCCGCCGGCGTCGTACAACTTCGCGATCATTCCGGACGTGCGTGAACTGGACGCCTTCGCTGAAATGAAGTCGCGCAAGAATCAACCGAAGCCGGTGTATCGCGACATTCACATGCCGTCGAACACATCCGCGGGTCTGGTTGTGGCGATGTTCTCGCTGGTACTGGGTTTTGCCGCTGTGTGGCACATCTGGTGGCTCGCGATTGTCGGTCTGGTCGGTTCGATCGCTACTGTGATCATTTACAGCTTCCAGAAGAACGAAGGCTTTTACATCCCGGCTGCCACGGTAGCGGCGATTGAACAACAACGCTCCGGCGCCGGTGCGCAGGTCGCGATTGAAGAAAAACGCTCCGGCGCCGATGCGCAGGTCGCGTTGGAGGTGGATTGATGTCAAACAACACTCTTGCGGCGGGCCTGCATCATCACGATGCGCATCATGACGATCACCCGCCGTCGCATTCGGTATTCGGCTTCTGGCTGTACCTGATGACGGACTGCATCATCTTCGCGTCGCTGTTCGCGGTGTTCGCGGTGATGCAGCACCAGTTCGCGGGTGGTCCGACCGGTAAGGATCTGTTCGAGATCCCTGGCGTCGCGCTCGAAACGTCGATGCTGCTGCTGAGCAGCATCACGTATGGTTTCGCGATGCTGGGTGCGCACAAGAACAGGAAGGGCGTGCTGCTGTTCTGGCTCGGCGTGACGTTCCTGCTGGGCCTCGCGTTTCTGGTGCTGGAAATGCGCGAGTTCTCGCATCTGATCGCCCAAGGCGCGGGCCCGAGCCGTAGCGCGTTCCTGTCGTCGTTCTTCACGCTGGTCGGCACGCACGGTCTGCACGTGACGTTCGGCCTGCTCTGGATGGCGGTGCTCGCCGTGCAGGTGATGGGACATCGCGATCTGACCGAGCGCGACATGATCCGCCTGACGTGCCTGAGCCTTTTCTGGCACTTTCTGGACGTCGTGTGGATTGGCGTCTTCACCTTTGTCTACCTTGCGAGCGTGATCTAAATGGACCATAGCCATCACTCACACCTGGCACATCCGGACGAAGGTCATAGCGGCGAAAGTCACGGCAGCTTCGGCAGCTATACGGTGGGTTTCATTCTGTCAGTCGTATTGACGGCGGCCGCATTCGGCCTCGTGCTGACCGGCACGTTGACGGGCGAGAACGCGTTGCTGGCGATCGCGGGCCTCGCATTCGTGCAGATCGTCGTGCACCTGATTTTCTTCCTGCACATGAATGCCTCGTCGGCACAGCGCTGGAACATCATGGCGTTCGGCTTCACCGTACTGACGGCCGTGATTCTGATCGTCGGCTCGTTGTGGATCATGCATAACGTCAGCATGCACATGATGTCCCGCTAGGCGGATAACGCAGCGGATCAAGAGAAACCCCGCAAGGCGAAAGTCTTGCGGGGTTTTTTCATCTGCGCCCAGGACATGCCATGCCGGCACTATCCGGCGATTCGCAATTGACCCGCCTCGAAACACACGGTAGCATCGTTTCCATGATCGCTTCTATCCATTCCCGTTCGCATTCTTTGCACGCATGCTGTTGCAGCCTGCCAAGGGGAGCCCGCGTCTAGCGAGTCGATCTGTATCGTCCGTATCCCTGAGGCCACCCGTCACTAGACCGGTGGCTTTTTTGTTTTGGCTTTTTTGTTTTGGCCGTTCTGCTCCGCATTTTTTCGCGTTCAACACCACGGGAGTTCACATGCCGCTCGTCCTGTACGACACCTGGTCGCGCACCTTGCGCGCTTTCTCGCCGATCCGGGCGGACCACGTCGGTCTGTATTGCTGCGGCCCTACCGTGTACGACCACGCGCATATCGGCAATCTGCGGACCTACATCTTCGAAGACGTGCTGCGACGCGCATTGGCATTGAACGGCTACAGCGTGCGGCACGTTGTCAATGTCACCGACGTGGGTCATCTGGTCTCCGATGCCGACGAAGGCGAAGACAAGATGGAGAAGGGCAGTCGGCGCACCGGCGAGTCGGCTTGGGCAATCGCGGAACGCTACACCGCGGCGTTCATGAACGACTGGCGCGCGTTGAACCTGCTGGAGCCCTCGCTATGGTGCCGGGCGACCGATCACATAGCCGAACAGATCGACTTCATTGCCGAGATCGAGCGTAACGGCTATGCCTACCGCACGACCGACGGCGTTTACTTCGACACGAGCAAGTCAGTATGACTCCCCGGGCAGCGAGGCTGGCCACCGTGGGGAAGTGAATCGCGGGTTAGCATGCTGCCAGAGCCGCAAGAGTGTGGCCGGAGCCACCACTCGACGGTTTGTTTCCGACACG
>Ga0310811_10010412_pt1 | contig 12008 bp, 16 predicted proteins | sample YCmetagenome_FD_207642 | JGI IMG/M metagenome (GOLD analysis project Ga0310811, IMG submission 207642) | Soil microbial communities from experimental microcosm in Duke University, North Carolina, United States - YC | ecosystem: Engineered > Artificial ecosystem > Soil microcosm > Unclassified ...
ATGGCGATGATCGACATTGCCGATGTCGGCATGATCTTCGTCCGCTGCCGTGGCGGCATCAGCCATCATCCGGACGAGCATGTGGAGCTGGCAGATGCCGACGCCGGCGCGCGGGTGCTGCTGCGGGTGATCGAGAATTTCAGGCCCCGGGAAGACCGCGCCGGCGCGCGCTGACCGAAGGCCCCTGCGTCATCAGGGCGAGACACGAATCAGTCATGGTTGGAATGGTGACCGGCCATCGCCGGGGATCGCCAGATACCAGGCGCATATGAGCAGCGATATTTTCTTGCCGTCACGTCGTGGAAACCGATTTTACCAAGGCGCGGCTGCGACCTTCGTCGCCAACGCTCTCCAGACGGTCAACTTTCTCGGCGATCGGTTCCTGAGACAATCGCCACATTCGCTGTCGGCCATCGAGGATCTCTACCGGCACGCGATGGATAAGGCCTTTTCGGTGACCGAGGCTTTCCTCGTCACGGGCGCACCGCATGCCTCGGCCTATTATCCGCGTGACTTCGCCTGGTTCTATCCTGATGTACTCGACCCCGAGACCATCATCGATGCGCAGGATGCGGTGCGGCGAGCGCGGCTGCTCGAAAAGAGCGTGCGCCTGCTGCTGGAGGCAGTCCGCGCCGACGTCGTCACCACGACCATTGTCCCGGCAGGAGCCGGCCGGTATCTCGGCGTGAACTATTTCTCGCGGCCTTCGGACACGTTGCTCGGCATCCTCGCCGGGCTCCAGCAGATGCTCTCCGCAGAGGAGCCGGCGTCGTCCTATGTGGCGATGTCACAATGCGCCCATGCCGGCCGCATGTTGCTGGCGGAGTATGGCGACGATCTGAAGCGCGCGACCCCGAAGCTTGCAAGCGAGCTGGAGCCGTTCGAGGCTGACGGCACCAGATATCTGCTCTGTGACGCCAGCGGGCCTCGCTCTGCAGCGACGGACACCCGCGCCGAGCGCCGGCGTTTTGTCACCAATGCCTGTGTCTACACGACCTTCGCGTGGGGCGTGCAGCTCGGCTTCGTCGACGAGAATGAACTGAAGCGGCTGCTTGGGCGCGACCTTGCAGAGTATAAGACCGGACTGCTCCGCCTATTTGGCAAGAACGGTTATGTCAGGCATTCGCTGGACGGCCCGGCGGGCACGCCGGTCTCCATGGTCGCGCTGGATTTCGTCGGCGTGCATCGCGGCTTCTGGGACATGAACGACGCGAGCGAGCGCGCGCTGTTTGCGGCCACGACGGATCTGATCATCGCCGAACCTCGTTTTCGCATCCCCAACACGTTCCATTTCCTCGTCTCGATGGATAATCCGCGCAACAAGATGGTCCACAAGATTGCGGCGCCAGCCTACCAGGGGCGGTCGTCCTGGCCGACGTTCAACGTCGAGTTCGCGGATCGCATGCTGGACTTCGACGAGCTCGCGGGGAGCGAGACCTACCGGGCCTGCGCGCAAGCGATCTTGAAGGACATTCGCACGGCGACCGAGATCCACGGCGGGTATCAGGAACTGATCTCGGAGCAGGGTCTGAAATATCGCACCTGGGCCTATAAGGGCGCGGTTGCCCATTCCTGGTTTCCGCGCTTCCTGTCGGTCTGGAAGAGAGCATACGGAACGCCGCTCCTGCGTTGGAACGACTGATCGGCGACCCGCGCCGATATTTTGACGCAGGCGTTACGCCACCAAGTCCAGCAATCGGCACGATCCGCGCACCAGCGCTTTGCGCCCGATCAGGGTTATCGCCGGGACGCCGTCAGTGATGACGACGAGACCAAGCTTGACGAGGCTTTCGACGAGATAGGCCTTCGAGAGACGGTCGTTTGCTACAGGGTTACGAAGTGTGCGCAGCGCTGCCCATTGATCCGGCGAAAGTTCGAAGTCGAAATCGTCGTTCATGTTGCCTCGATCGATGTCACGTTCGCGCGCCCCTGTTAGCGGCGCTGCATGAAAACCATGCGACGACAATGAGTCGGGATTTCGGTGAGCTGTTTAGAACTTCTCTTCACGAATTGCCGCAGTCCGCTGTGCCACAATGGTTAAGATCGTTCGGACGCGATAATCGTCCCGATCATTGATCACTAATTGATGATGTTGCGCTGCGACGGCCGCACTGCACAGGAAGCGCTGCTGTCTCATTCTGCGTCGCGATATGCACGGAAACGGTGAGACGCTGCGTTCGCGACTCTGCTAGGCTGTTTCGTGGGGAATGGCTTCACACGACAAGGAGTGTGAGTGCATGAACAGGCTGGTGGAAATTCGCAGTCAGGAATCCCTGTGCCGGGAGCGCGCCGCACTCGATTTCGAGCGTCGTGTTTTCTGGCTCGCGCAAGCCCAGGAATGGGAACAGCGCGCGCTTGATGAAATCGCCTATCACTTTCGCGAGTGCAATGTCGCTCACGCAGAGCTTGCGCCGAGCTGACGTCTGTCGCGCGCCTGAGACTTACTGATAAGTCGCAACGATATCCGAGACCGCGCGCTCGAGCTGCTGCGCGGTAGCGCATTGCCGCACGACGCTGCAAAAGGTCGCATAGCGCGGCATCTCGGAATCGCCAAAACCCCAGGCGAGCCGTCCCTCGGGATTGAGCCAGACCAGCCGCTTTGAGCGCTCAGAGACTCGACGCAGGATATCAGCGCGTGGATCGAGATTGTTGCTGCGAGCATCGCCGAGCACGATCACTGTGGTCTGCGGCGTCAGCGCGCTCATGAAATCTTGCTCGAAATCGACCAGGGAGGAACCGTAGTCCGACGAGCCGAAGCCGACCTTGGACATGATCTCGGCCATCGCTTCCTCGGGCGACTTCTTCTCCAGGATCTCGCTGACCTCGATCAGATGTGACGAGAATGCGAAGGAGCGGACGTCGTCCACCACTTCATGCAGCGAGTGGATCAGGAGCAGGAAGAAATCCGAGACCTGTGCGACCGAGCCGGAGACGTCGCACAGCGCCACGATCTTCGGCCGGTCGCGGTGCTTGCGCTTCCAAGCGGTGAGGAATGGCACGCCGCCCCAGGCGGCGTTACGGCGGAGCGTCCGGCGGACGTCGAGATGGCCGCGGCGCTGGCGCTTGCGCGGCTTCGAATAGCGTTCGCGCAGGCGGCGCGCGATCTGGCGGATGAGGGCGCGCATCTCCGCCACCTGGCGCCGCTCGATGCGCGCGAGCGGTGCATTGCGCAGGATCTCGTTGCGGAGGTTTTCGGCCTCTTCGCGGGCATAGAGCGCAAGTCCCTGCGAGACGGTGTCACGCACCGCTTCACGCAGGGCGTCAAGCGCACCGCGGAGGCGCTCAGCCAGCGCCGGGTTCGTCGCAGTCAGCTCGTCGAGGTCATCGCGCAGGCGCTGAAGGCCCATCGCGTCGAGGATACGGCTGGAGAAGATGCCGCGCTGGGTCGAATAGCGGATGTCGGAGAGCGAAGCCGCACCGGATGCGCTGGCGATGGCGGCCTGGATCGCGTTGCGGTCCTGCGACAGCAGCATCTGCGCGAGCGGACCCAATCCTTCCTGAGGCTGACCTCCGCCCGCTTCGCTGGCCGAGCTCGCGGAAGGCGATTGATCGGAGTTTTGCGAGGCCTCGTCATTGTCATTGGCCTCGGCTTGATCCTGCGGTGGCTCCGGCGGGCTGAAGAACAGGTCAAAGCAATCGCCGAGCGCGAGCTTCTCGTCCTGCGACTTGGCGAGCGTCAGGAGCAGCGTGTCGCGCAGGATGGCGCGGTCGGTGAGGCCGACTTGTCCGACCGCGCGCATCGCATCAATGCTTTCGGCGGGCGAGACATGGACGCCCGCGCCCCGCGCCGCCCGAAAGAAACGATGAAGGTTCTCGCGCATCGGGATCAACCGAAGACGTTGGACCGGGTCGCCTTGGCAATGAAGGTCGTGATCTGCGGCGACGCAGCCTCGATGTCCGCTTCGTATTTCAGGAGAACGTTGAGCGTGTCCTTGACGATCTCGGTATCGAGCTCAGAGGCCTGAAGCAGCACCAGAACCCGCGCCCAGTCGATGGTTTCGCTGACAGAGGGCAGCTTCTTCAAATCGAGCGAACGGATCTCGTGGATGAAACCGACCATCTGCCGGCGCAGCGTCTGCGAGATGCCGGGCACGCGGCTCTCGACGATGCGTTCCTCGAGCCGCTGCTCGGGGAAGCCGATATGAAGATGCAGGCAGCGTCGCTTCAAGGCGTCGCCAAGGTCGCGCTCGCTGTTGGAGGTGAGGATCACCGTCGGCGGCGTGATCGCCGAAACGGTGCCGAGCTCAGGGATGGTCACCTGGAAGTCGGAGAGAATTTCCAGCAGCAGCGATTCGAATTCCGCATCCGATTTGTCGATCTCGTCGATCAGCAGCACGCACCCGCCCGGCTGCTCCAGCGCCTGGAGCAGAGGGCGCGGCTCGACGAATTCCTTCGAGAAGAACACGTCACCGAAATCGTGAAGCTGATCGAGCGCAGCGTGCAGCGTCTGCGCTCCGCCAAGGACTTCGCCGAGCTTGTCCTTGAGGATCTGGGTGTACAGCAGCTGTTTCGCGTACTTCCACTCGTAGAGTGCCTTGGCCTCGTCGAGGCCTTCGTAGCATTGCAGGCGGATCATCTTCTTGCCGCGCCAGGCGGCGATCGCCTTCGCAAGCTCGGTCTTGCCAACGCCCGCGGGTCCCTCGACCAGGATCGGCTTCTCGATCTGTTGCGACAAATAGACGGCGGTCGCGATCTGCCGGCTCGCGATGTAGCCCTGTGCGGCGAGGCCGCTCTCCACTGCCTCGATCGCGGTCGAGGCCTTCTGTTCAGCCACGAAAGGGCGCTCCCAAAGGTCTTGCTTGGGCTTGTTCTGCCTGCGTTCCCGGCAAAGAACAAGCCTCGTTTGGGACGGGCCTGATCCGCGCTGACGGCCGCTTTTTCCGTTCAGCGCAAATACTTAACAGGCGGGCCGATCGTGCGATCAGTGCCGCAGCAGCTCCGGCTTGCGGATGGTTTGCCTGACTTCCGCGCCGCAATCGGCGCATTCATAGACGAAGTCGATCTTGGCAAGGCTCCAGTGCGGCTCGACCTCACGCACGTACATCGGCAGGAACCCCATGCATGTCGGGCAAATCACAGGCGCGATTTCGATATCCTGATGATGCTGTACATAAGCTGGCATCTCGGCTCTCCTTCGCAGGCGACCACCAAACCCCGCGCAAAGGCTACTGCCGGTCGCGAGGATGCCGTCATCAACTCTTTCGAACAGAGACGGAACGGCGAGGGTTTGTCGTTCGCTGTGACATTCTTGTTACGTCTCTGTACTGTAACGGGCCGACAAAATGCCTATTTCTCCGGCCGATCCGCTTTTTCTCGGACCGTCAACGCAACGATAAGGGAGCAACGCCCATGACCCACGCCATTCGTTTTCACAAGACCGGCGGTCCGGAAGTTCTGGTCTGGGAGGAAGTCAGTGTCGGCAAGCCTGGAGCGGGTGAAGCGCGCATTCGCCACACGGCCGTCGGTCTCAACTTCGTCGACATCTACAATCGCTCGGGTGTGTATCCCGCGCAATTGCCGAGCGGGCTTGGCAGCGAGGCTGCTGGCGTTGTCGAGGAGGTCGGGCCGGGCGTCACCGATCTAAAGCCGGGCGATCGCGTCGCCTATGGTGCATCGCCTCTCGGCGCCTATTCCGAGGCGCGGCTGATCCCGGCAGATCGGCTGTTGAAGCTGCCTGACGGCGTCGACGACAAGACCGCGGCAGCCATGATGCTGAAGGGGCTGACCACGCAGTACCTGATCCGGCAGACCTATCGCGTGAAGGCCGGCGACACCATCCTGCTGCATGCGGCTGCCGGCGGCGTCGGCCTGATCCTGAGCCAGTGGGCGAAGCATCTTGGTGCGACCGTGATCGGCACGGTCAGCAGCGACGAGAAGGCAAAACTCGCCAAGGCCCATGGTTGCGACCATGTCATCATCTACAGCCGCGAGGATTTCGTGAAGCGCGTCGACGAGATCACCGGCGGCAAGAAGGTGCCGGTGGTCTATGATTCCGTCGGCAGGGACACGTTCCTGAAGTCGCTCGATTGCCTTGCGCCGCTTGGCGTCGCTGCGCTGTTCGGCGCGTCCTCCGGTGCGGTCGAGCCGCTCAATCTCGGTCTGCTCGCGCAGAAGGGCTCGCTCTACGTGACCCGGCCGACATTGTTCACCTACGCGGCCAAGCGCGAAAACCTGGTCGCGATGGCGAACGAACTGTTCGACGTCGTCAAGTCAGGCGCGGTCAAGATCGAGGTGCATCAGACCTACGCGCTGAAGGACGCCGCCAAGGCGCATGCCGATCTCGCTGCGCGCAAGACCACGGGATCGACCGTCCTCACGGTGTGAGTCTGGATTGGACAATGACGCAGGCTGCTCCAGCCTGCGTCACGCTTTCTCGTGCTTGCGCATGTCGCGAGCGTGATCATGTCGGATCGCCTGAAGGTCAACGTCCTCAGGCGGGATTTCGGGGAGGACGGCCTCAGCCAAAATGGCTTCGGTCACGTCCTCGACGGAGTTCTCCGCGATTTCATGGATGAACGAGATGTTCTGGTATTCGCCGGAACTGACGCGGGAGATAACTTCGCGCCTTGTGATCTCGGGGTCGACGATGGCCTCGCGACCGCGTCGCCCATAGTCGATCATCACGACGAAATACTGCATCAAACGATCCTGCCGCGCGCCCGGTAACCCGACGCGCGGCAGATTATTTCCGAAAAACGGAATCAAGTCAAGGTGGATTTCCAAAAATCGGAAATCGACGCCTATCGCCCTTTCTTGCGGGGCCGGGCCGACTTGGCGCGCAGCCGCTCGAGCTGACCCTTCGGCATGGAGAGGCAGATCTCTCCGACCCAGTCGAGCTTGACGCCGACGATCGGCTTCGCGTTGAAGCTGTTGAGGTTGACGACGGAGGGAGATTTGCCTCGCTCGATGGTCTTCAGATAGCGTTCGCCGGTCTTGAGCCGGACCACGGCCTCTTCGCCGTAGAAACTGGACAGCGGGTGACGCTGGTCCTTGTAGACCACAATCACGTCCCCGCTTTCATATTTGGGCAGCATCGAATCGCCGACGATCTCGAAGGCGACGGTTTCTTCCATGATCGGGAAGGGCAGCGCGATGTCGCCGAGCCCCTCCGGCGGAACTTGCTCGAAATCCGGCTCGATCACCGCGCCGGCGCCGACGCGGCCCATGATCGGCGCGAGATTGAGCTCAAGATATTCCATGATCGGAATGATTTCCGAGGCCTTGACCAGCCGTTCGCCACCGAGGATTTCCGAAACCGCGCCCGGGCGTACGCCCATCGCAGCGGCCAGTCCGCCCTTGCTCTTGCCTGTCTTTTCCAGGCCCCGCTCGATCATCGCAACGTCCAACATGGTGATTCCCTCGATTGCCCCCGGCTTCGTCCGTTGTAATCCGAAATTCGGAATTAATGCAATTATGAATATCAGAATTTTGGCTTGACTTAGTGTTCGGAATAACGGAATGTGTGTCTCGCCTCCGGATCGTGGAATCGGGGCGCACCACAGGACAGCAGCATGGAACCGGGCCACTGGCCGTCGGAGCATTCCGACGCGCTTCGCGACTATTTTTTCAAAGGACTGTCATATGCGGAGATCGGAAAACGGATTAACGCAAGGTTTGGAACGGTTTACACACGCAATGCAGTGGCCGGTCGCGCCAAGCGGCTCCGGCTCGGCGCGCTTGAACGTCTGGCGAGTCCATCGATCGTGCCGTCCTTGCCGGGCGAACCCAGTACGCTCTCGCCGCCTCGTGTGGCAATCCCCGGCCTGAACCTGCCGCCGCCATCGGCACTGAAACCGGCCCGTCTGCTCAAACTGCGTTGCGTGGGCGTCCGGCCGCGCCTGGTCCCGCTGATCGAGCTCGAGCGAGGCGATTGTCGCTATCCCTATGGCGGCGACAAGGAAGGAGAGGCGATCAGCTTTTGCGGTCATCCGCGTCTGCACGGGTCAAGCTATTGCGCGCCGCATGCGAAGCTGACCCGCGGTCCCGGCACCGCGTCCGATCGCACGGCCGGTGCCGTCGTATTGAGGCTGGTCTTCGCTGCCTGACCGGTGGGAGCAGCAGCCCTTCTTACGTCAATTCGCAAGGAGTTTTCGAGTGGCACGTGCCAGACGCAACATGTCCTACAAATTGACCGGCCCTCACGACCGGCGATCGCGTGACCAGCCGCTCAACGCGGAATTGGCCGAAGTCGAGGTCGATAATCCGCTCGCGCTCGATCTGGACGAGAAGATCGTCGCCATGCGATCGATCCGCCATGATCCGCTCGGTCGGCTGCACGCGCATCATCAGATCGACGAGGCGCAGTATCGGGGCGGCCGCGCCTATCAGAATGACTGGGAGAGGGCGGAGCGGGGACCCCAGGCCATGGATCCAACCCGGGAGCATGTCGACGGGGCGCGCTCCCGCGAGCCCGTGATCGAGAGCCAGCGCCAGGCGGTGCTGCGGCTGAACCGGGTCGAGCGCGAGCTTGGCACCGACGGTGCGGCACTGGTGCATGACGTGCTGGTGCTCGGCCTGACCATGGATCAGATCGGGCAGCGACGTGCCGTACGCACGCAGCGCTGGAACGACTATTTTGCCCGGCGATTTCGCGAATGCCTCGACCGACTGGCGCTGGTCTACGGCTTTGCGACTGATGCATCGACGCGACGCCGCTGAATGTAGCTGCCGGCGGTGTTCGCCGCCGGCAGTTCTCCGTTGCGTCTTACGGATGCGGCATGATCTGGTAGGGCGTGGTGTAGGGCTCGACGCGGAGCGAGGCGTTGGCGAGCAGGCCGATCTTGGCCGTTGGCGCCTGCTGCATTTCGCCATTCTGTCCGCGATGTACGTTGTATTGCCAGACGGTCAGATCGCCCTTCTGCGCCAGTGCATGCGCGACCGCGCTGGCGTCGTTGCCGCCGAGGGCTTTGAGCTCCTCGGGCGACAGCCCGATGATGATCTCGTCCCTGATGGTTACGATCTTGAACAGGTTCATTTTGGTTTCCTGCGCCCATGCGCCCTGCGTCGACAGCGTGAGAAGCGCAACCGCGGCGCCCTTGATGAGATCGCAGCGAGAAAGCATGCCGTCGTCCTTTGCTGACGTGCGCCCGAATCAAAACAGTCCATCAGCCATGGCGCCCGTGATCTGCGTGGCCGTTTTCGCAATTGCTTGGTCGCATCATCTTGAACGACGGTTCATGGAGAGAAATATCGGGCAATCGTGAACCGTGACGCGGAGCGGCGAGTCCAAAGGCGAGATCAAGGGGACTCATCAGATGAAATTGACGCGCGCTGTTTGTTTGTTCGCATCTCTCGGCCTCGCCTGCCCCGCCACGGCCGCCGATCCGTTTTATGTCGGAGGCTGGACATTGACGACGGCTGTACTGGCGCCATGGGCTGATCGGCATCGCAAACCTGACGATGCGGAGCGCGCGCGGCTGATCGGCAAGACGGTCGTCCTGAAGACCAGGGAAATCTCCGGTCCGCGCCCGTTTGCCTGCGCGAAGCCGCAATACAAAGTGACCGACTATGGTCCCGACATGATCTTCCAGGGAGCATTCGACGAGATGCAGCGTGCCGACAAGAGGGCCGATCCCAAGGCGCTTGCCGCTTCGCTCGGCCTCACGGGATCGCGCATCAGGACGCTGGAGACCGGCTGCGAGATCGACATTCATTTCGTCGACGATACAACCGCCGAAATCGGGCTCAACGATTACGTGTATAAGCTGAAGAAGCGCTAGTCCGCGGTTGCCAGTTTCCGAGCATGCCGGAAACAGCCCGAAACGTTGGTCGAATTGACAACTATTAGAACGGCGTGATGACTGATGCTGCTTCTTGACGCAGGTGGGTGACGATGGCTCGAATTCCTGTTATCCGGAATTGCCGTGGCGCGATGCCGGCGAAGCATCGCTAAGTTGCACGGTTTGGCTTGCCCGACGGGTTGTTCCTTGCCATAATTGCAACTTCTCGGGCCGAGCCTGTTCAGATCTGTAGCTCAGCGTACTAGCCTGCTGGGTGCTCCGACCTCGAGTTTGTCGTCGCCATGGCGTTCGGTGTCGGCATCTGGTCCTTGATCGGGCTCCCGCCTCCGACCCGAAGGGCCGATCCTGTCATAGGTGCGAGATGAAAAACCTCAATTTCGCGGCTGAACTGCATCTCAAGCTCGGCGCACCCGCGACCGGCACGGTGGAGAGTCTCCGCCTGCTGCGCGCCTTTCTCAAGCTCGCTCCCCGACAGCGCTTTGAGGTCATCAGGCTCGTCGAAGACCTCGCCACCGACGAAACACTCCCCGAACATCCCCTGTCCTAGGCTCCGCGGCGGGCCGAGATTACGTTTTGTCCATCTTCCCGGCCGAAACGGACCGCAAAGTTGCGGCCGTTGCGGCTGCACGCCGCTGGAAGGTGGTGCGGCAGATGTGATAATCAGTGGGTAAAAAGAGGGAGGAGTGCGACCATGATCGAACCGAAGCTCGAAGTTCCGGCTGAACTGCGCGACCTAGCCGAGAAAACGATCGACCAGGCGGAGAAGGCGTTCGGCATGTTTTTCGATGCCGCCACCAAGTCGATGTCGTCTGTTCCCGGTGCGGGCGCGGACGTCTCCAAGCAGGCGCTCGCCTTCACCGAGCAGAACATGAAGGCGGCGTTCGAGCATGCCCGCAAACTGGTTCACGCAACCGACGTTCAGGAGGCGATGCGAATCCAGTCCGAGTTCCTGCGAAGCCAGTTCACCAATGCCGGTGACCACATGCGCCAGATGACCGGCAATTTCATGCAGCCGGGCAAGGGCAAATCCTGACGCGGGAGCAGTCCATCATCCTTTCTGCTGGTCCCTGCCGGTTTACCCGGCAGGGATTTGCAGTTGGAGGGATTGGCGCAAAGCTCAGTGGTGAGCCGCAGCACGATCCCGGAAATTGCAAGAGGTCGATGCGCGCGACGATCGACCGCAACAGCGTGCGGACCGAACGATAGACGTGGCGTAAGAGCCCGCGCCGCCTTGCAGGGGCCAGACCAAGGCTCTCCGTACCAAGCTTCTCGATATCGATATGGTGCGACACGTGCCTCTCCGATGCCGTGCGGCCTCTCTATCGTGGCCGGCATGGAGTTGCGTTGATCTGCCGCGAAGCTTCCGGCTAAAAATCGCCGGGGTTCATGATCATCGGGGTGGTTGTGTCGGCCGGCGCAAGCGTGCTGCTGGCGCTGTCGCGCAGGAAGTGGTCGAGCGTCGCCTGGATTTTTTCCTTGACGGCATCGGGACCGCGATCGCTCATCTCGGTGTGCTGCGCGCCTGTATGGATGATGTCGATGCCGCGCGCCTTGGCCTCTTCCGGCGTCGGTAGCACGCCGGGATCGGTCTGGAAATGCGGGTCCTTGGAACGGAACGACAGGATCTTCATGCGGTCGTTGATGACGAAGGGGACCCTGAGATTGTCGAGCGTGATCACCTTCGACACGAGTTCGGGATGCTGCTGGGCGACATACATCGAGACATCGCCGCCGTTGGAATGGCCGACCAGCGTGATGTGGTCGTAGTCGGCATTCTGCTGTCGCCCCTTCAACGTGTTCAGCACGTAGAGGATGTTGGCCTCGCAACGCATATAGACCTCGCGCCGGCCGACATATTGCTGGCCGACATGGGTCATCAGCGGAGGATCGCTCGGCAGGTCCTGCTGGACGCTGGCAACGAGATAGCCGCGCGCCGCGAGCACGTTGGCGAGGAATGAATATTCGGTGGCCTTGACGGTGTTGCCGTTGCTGATGACGGCGACCGGAAGCTTCCAGAGGCCGAGATTGGCCTTGGTCTCGTAGTCGCGCCGCACGGCGATCTCGACCGAGATCGGCCGCTGACGCGAAGCGTCGAACAAGGACAGCATCTCGTGCCGGATAGCGAATTTGCTGACGAGGATATATTGGCCCGCCGCCAGGACGCAAAGAAAGGCCAGAATTCCAAAAACCTTCTTCATGGTTCCGTCTCAATCACTTTTGACTGAACATGGCTATAGAAAACCCCCGGATCGAGCGATCGTGAGCACG
>Ga0310811_10010413_pt1 | contig 12008 bp, 9 predicted proteins | sample YCmetagenome_FD_207642 | JGI IMG/M metagenome (GOLD analysis project Ga0310811, IMG submission 207642) | Soil microbial communities from experimental microcosm in Duke University, North Carolina, United States - YC | ecosystem: Engineered > Artificial ecosystem > Soil microcosm > Unclassified ...
AAAATGATCTTGGGGGGATGTTTCAACGTTTTTAAAAAGTCGGTCCCATTCAGCTGTGGCAGGCGAATGTCCAAAAAGACCAGGTCGATGGGCTGCTGCTGTAAGAAGCTGAGCGCCTGAATGGCATTGGCGCATTCACCGGCCAGCTCCAGCAGTTCGATCTGTTCGACATACCGCCTGATGACGGCCCGCGCAGGCGGTTCGTCGTCTACAATGAGGCATCGTGTCCGTATGGGCAGCAGTTCAGGCATGGGATAATAGCAGGGGTTTGTGAGACACCTCTTCTTCGGTCATTTCGCTCCGTGTCAATTCCAGCCTGAGGTTTACGATAAATACATCCGGGTCATTGGTAATCACCAGCTCATGTCTCCCCGGGTAGATCAGCTCCAGCCGTTTGCGGACATTGGCGATGCCGATGCCCGGTTTGCCATTTCCGGGAGAGAGAGGCTTGCCGTTCACCAGTTTCATCGTCATAGTGTTACCCTGGATGCCGATCTGCAGGCTCAACCAGGGATGCTCCAACACGTTGCTGGTACCATGTTTGAAACAATTCTCCGCGAAAGGCAGCAGCATCAGGGGAGCTATGAGCAAACCGCGGGAGTCCTCCGGCAGGTCGATGTGCAGCTCAAGCTTATTGCCATAGCGGACTTGCTCCAGTGAGATATATTCTTCGATCATCTTGATCTCTTTTGCCAGGGGCACCCAAGGCTGGCTTCCTTCATACAACATATAACGCAGCATTTCCGACAGCCCCATCACCAGGTGGGAAGCCACCGGGGAGGTATTTTGCGTATAGGAATAAATATTGTTAAGGGTGTTGAACAGGAAATGAGGGTGTACCTGGGCTTTTAAGAGTTGCAGTTGCGACTCGATATTCTCCTTCTTCAATTCCAGGTTACGCTGCTGTTTGACATACCAATGTTTCATCAGCTTGATGGCGGCGGCCTGTCCTCCGATGGTGATACCTCCTCTCAGTCCTGCCGTGATTCCCGTACAGAAAGTGTCCCAGGAATATCCCTGGATAAAATACGGAAAACCTTTAAACTTCAGATAGTAGACCAATGGGCTTGCGATAAACCTGTCAGTCACCGCCGACAACACCCCGGTGGCAATGAACAGGACCAGCACCCAGATCCCTGTCGCCAGGTACCGGCCTCTCAGCAGATAGACCGGTATTACAAAATACATCAGGCTATAGGCGAGAAAAATATGGTCGATCATGTACAGTACCGACTGCAGCATTGAGTAGGGAAGACGCTGACCATAGGTCATTCCCAGCGGACTGGGAAGAAAAGCATAAAGAAACCCCTGGAATAACCACCAGAACCCCCAAAAGGCAACATGCCTGGCGATGCGGTATTTTGGTTGGTTGGAAAATATGAAGGGGTAGTGTTCCATGCCTTTTTGTGTCTTGGCGCCTTATAAAAATACGGCTATTTGTGCTGAAATTCAGCCGCCGCCGGCCATTTGTCGTCGAAATGACCCCTTTTGGCGACAAACGGTTTTTGTATACCGTGGTTCTCCCAGGCGACGATGGATTGTTCCAGCGCCCTCTTTAGCCGCATCAATGTTTTCTTTTTTTTCAGGTCCAGCTTTACTCCTTCCACTTTTTCGTGGTAGACAAGGACGCCTTCATTATTGAAGAAATAAATCATGAAATTCTTCGGGTCTTTTATATTGCTGACCACCTGCCAATAGCCCTTATCAGAAACCCATTTCGGAATGGGTCTGCCGGTCGTTGTTTCCTGTGCCAGACCCTTTATTGATCCTATTGCCAATGCCAGCATCAGCCCCCAATTTAAAAATCTCCTTTTCATAAAAATAGTTTGTTTGGATAAATGATATCACAAAACTATCTGTCAAAGAAAGGGGGAAAACACAAAATGGACCTATCAACCCGGATAGATCCTATACAGGATAAATATGGCGACGAAAGAAGTTGGTCTATTTTTCAGATAAGGTGAGGACACAGGTCATTTCCGTGTCGTCGATATGGGTGCCGATACTCTTATAGAATTCGATGGCGTTGGCATTCCAACGGGAAACCAGCCAGCGGACGGTCTTACATTTATGTTCCTTCGCCAGGCCGATGACCGAATCCAGCAGCCGTTTTCCAATGCCATATTTTCGAAAGCTGTCTTTGACATAAAGGTCATCCAGGTAGATGCCTCTGCCCGTCCAGGAATAATAGGCAAAGAACCAGGTGGCAAAACCTACGACCTGGTTATCTGCTTCGGCGACAAAACACTGAAAGTACGCTTCGTCTTCGAGGAGCTGTTCCAGGGTGATATGCATTTTTTCCGGGGTCTTTTGGAAAACGGCAAACTCCGTGAATAGCGATAATACAGCGGGGAAGTCCTGGCGGTTGGCTTTTCTGATGGCGATCTTCATAATTTACTAAAAATAGGAAATTATCTGGCAGGTAGGGTACTAGCCCTGGCTTTACTCAGCACTTCAGGAGTCATGCCCAGGTAGGTTGCAATGTCCTGCAAGGAAGCCATGGCCAGCAGGTGAGGTTCGTTTTCGAGAAGCAACTGGTACCGCTCCAGCGCTGTTTTCTTTTTTATCAAAAACTCACGTTGAAGGCTCCGCATATAATATTTTTCAGTCAGCACCCGGCCGTGGTAGTTGAATTCGGGAAATTCTTTGTAAACCGACTGCAGCTGATCATAAGAAATATAATAAGCGGTACAGTCTTCCAGCGCGACAATATATTCATAGCTCGGTATCCTTTCCAAAAAGCTTTCTACGGAAAAGATCACATCCCCTTCCTTCATGAACCAGTTAGTGATCTCTTCTCCTTTGGTGTTTATATAGTAGGCTCTTATCGCGCCCTCCATGATAAAATATACGTTGGAAGATATTTGCCCTTCCCGTAGCAAAAATTCCTTTTTTGAAAATCGTTTTTCCTTCAAAACTGAAAAGAGATGGTCTGCTAAGGCTGTTGAAAGAGGTTGAAGGGCATTCAGCGTGTCAAATAGTTCCATAAGAGATGGATAAGGTTAAAAGTATCCATGAATGTAGGAAAAGAGGGGGTTTGAAAAGGTACCCGAAACCTGTCTTTTCGGGTACATACTATTGATTTTTAATAATTTATAAACAAAAACCCTTACCCCTTGCTGCCCGTATTCATTCTCGTTAATTGAGCCAGTGTATAGGCGCCTACAGCCATTACCAGGTCACGAACCGCCACGTCCGGATAATGACCGCCGATAAGTAATTGTTTCTTGCCTTCTTTTCATTAAAATACCAGGTCTGATAATCAATACTTTAAGACCTAATCATTCTACATCGAAACAACCTGGCCCAATTAATAACTTTAACTTTTTTTGCTTAAACGATTAAACACAATATATTTGCTCTTGTAACGCTTTGCTTAAACGATTAAACACGTGCCATGCCAGACCTTTCTGCAAACCAATACCACTTCCCCAAGGGGTTTAAATGGCTGCCTGAACTTTTTTTCAGCGGCTAACCCTTTCCACACTACTCTATAAGCCATTTCTGCCGCTCTCCGTTTATAAAAAATTAAATTTTAAAGGGGCAGCCGGCTTTCTATTGCCATCTATTTTCTCTCAAAAATAAAAGACTGCCATATGAGTAAACATTTTAAACTAACGACATTTTTTTTGTCAGCCTTATTGCTCGGTTGCTGTTCGGCTGTTTTTGCCCAACGACCTATAACAGGAAAAGTTGCAGATGAAAAATCAACTCCTTTAGCGGGTGCTACCATTAAAATATCCGGTAAACGCACCGCCGTTGTAACCGGTGCAGATGGTTCTTTTTCCATTAATGCAACAAAAGGAGAAATTTTAGAGATCAGCTACATTGGAAAAGCTACCCAAAAAGTAACCATCGGAGAGAAGACTGTCATCAACGTTACCCTGAAAGAACCAGCTGACGCCGGTCTTAATGAAGTGGTGGTAACCGGTTATATGACACAAAAGAAGGCGGACCTGACAGGCGCTGTGGCGGTCATCGGTCCAAAGGAATTGAGCAAAAGCCATGGCACGACCAACGTGATGCAGGCCTTGCAAGGGGTAGTACCCGGTCTCCATATCACTACGGATGGCAATCCGTCCGGAAATGTGGGCATACAGGTAAGAGGACTTACATCCCTCAACGGGGGAAGCCCCCTCATCGTTATCGATGGCGTACCAAGTTATGTGAACTTGCGGGATGTCAACCCGGAGAACATTGCTTCCATACAGGTGCTGAAGGATGCCTATTCCGCCAGTATCTATGGTACCCAGGGCGGCGCCGGCGTTATCCTCATAGAAACAAAGAAGGGACAGGCCGGGAAAACAAGAATATCCTATCATGGTTCCGTGGGTGTTGCCGATCTCCCGCACAAGGTGCCCATGCTGAATACGCAGCAATACGGCCAGGCACTGTGGCAGGCTGCCGTTAATGACGGGCAGGACCCCAATGCCGTCACACAGATCTATAAATATGACTGGCATAAAGACGCCAATGGGATTCCCATACTGGATAAGGCAACGCCCCGGCAGTACCTCAATGCAGATTCCACTATGCTGGCGGGCAATACCAACTGGCTGGATGCCATTTCCCAGGCAGGCCTTCAGAATAACCACCAACTTACCATCTCAGGAGGCAGTGAAAAATCAACTTCCTTATTATCCCTGAACTTTTTGCAGAACCAGGGAACACAGATCTATACAGGTTTCACCCGCTTCAGCCTGCGTGTCAATACCGACTATAAGGTCATTAAGGATCATTTTACCATCGGCGAAAACATGGAGGTGTCGCGCATGATAGACCATAATCAGAATGTCATGCATGATGCCCTGGTTGAACCGCCCATCATTCCCGTGCATACCACCACCGGTGGCTGGGGCGGCTCTGCCGTGGCCTATGGGATGGACGACTATTGGAACCCGGTAAGAGAGCTCACCCTGAATAAAGATAATGGCAACACCTACAATAAGATATTTGGGGATGTGCATGCCAATGTAATGTTCCTCAATCACTTCACCTTTCATTCGCAACTGGGTCTGATCTATACGGAAGGATATCACCGTACGATCCAGTTTACCTTTGTCGAGGGTGGGGGCAAGTTCAATCCCATCAGCAGTGTCGACCAATGGTATATGCAGGAAGCCATCCTGGATTTTGCCAATACCCTTGATTACAAGCTCAACGCCGGCAAACACAATCTGGATGTACTGGTCGGTATGGAGGCCAATAAATATAAAACGGAGACCATGGACGCCAGCCGGCAGACGCTTGCCTTCCAAAATTATGACTACGCTTACCTCAGCACAGCTACGGGTAATATGTCCATGAGTGGGGGCGGAGATAAATACAACCTGCTTTCAACTTTCGGTAAATTCAATTATTCGTATGATTCCCGTTATCTTTTGTCCGGATCGCTCCGTTATGACGGTTCTTCCAAATTCGGTACCAACAACCGGTATGCCTTATTTCCCGCCCTGTCCGCCGGTTGGCGCATCAGCAATGAGAAGTTTATGGCGGACAACAGTTTGTTCTCTGATCTGAAGCTCAGGGCAAGCTGGGGTCGCAACGGCAGCCTCGCGCAGATCAGCTCTCTATCCGCACAAACCTATTTCGGCTCGGATTACAACGTCACCTCCTATGGTATTAACGGCAATGAGACGGGCAGCCTCCCTTCCGGATATTACAGGATCCAGACCGGCAACCCCGACCTGCGGTGGGAAACCACGAACCAGACAAATATCGGTCTTGACTTTGGCCTGCTGAATCAAAGAGTCTCCGGGTCCCTGGATTTTTACAGGAAAAAAACCGATGGCATGCTGATCCAGCCTCCCTACCTGGGAACCTTCGGTGAAGGGGCCTATCAATATATCAACGCTGCCAATATGACCAATAAAGGGGTTGAGCTTTCCATTGGTTATAACGGCAATAGGGGGAAAGACTTCAGCTATCAGGTCCGCGGCAATATCGCCTACAACAAAAATGTCGTCAATAGCCTGCCGGCTTCCGTACAATACTCCTGGGGCGGCAGTGCGCTGAAAGGCGATAATATCGATGGACATCCGTGGGGCTCTACCTATGGGTTCATCGCTGACGGTATTTACAAAACGCAGGATGCCGTTACCAACTCTCCCGATCAGCCCGGAAAGGGACTCGGCAGGATCCGTTACAAAGATATTTCCGGCCCGGATGGGAAACCGGACGGCAAGATCGATTACAACTATGACCAAACCTGGATTGGTAATGGGTCCACGCCTAAGATAGAATATGGCTTGTCACTGGGCTTTAACTATAAGAACTTCGACTTCTCCATGTTCTGGCAAGGCATCGCAGCCGTAAAAGCCTATGATGGCTGGAAATCATACAGCGACTTCTGGAATGTATGGGTACAAAACGGCTTTAATCACCCCACGCGTGTGCTGGATGCCTGGTCTGCCTCTAATCCCAATTCAAATATACCGGCCCTATCGCTCAACAACGTGAACGATGAGCTTCGGTCTTCCACCTATTTCATCGAACCGGGCTGGTATTTAAAGATGAGGAATATACAGCTGGGATATACGCTTCCAAAGACGCTCACGTCAAGAATGGGCATGGAGAAATTCTATTTCTATATCATGAGCGAAAATCTCATCATGATCAAGAGCAGGCAATTTACTGGTCCCGATCCTGAAACCCCCGACGGAAGCTCTTACAGCAATCCTTATCTGAGACCGAAAACATTCAAGGCCGGAGTGGAAGTATCCTTATGATCATAATAAATTAAAAGCATTTTACATGAAAAAGATATCAAACTATATACTTTTATTGTCTGTTTTTTTTGCCATCGGAAGTTGTAAAAAATTCCTGGACACTACCCCGCAGGGCGTTGTTACGGAAGACAATGTAAGTACGCCAGAAAATGTTGACGGGCTGGTGATAGCCGCTTATGCCTGGCTTCCGCACGAAGGCATCCTCAATCAAAAATTAAGCCCCTGGCTTGCCGATATTAAATCGGATGATTCATACAAAGGCGGCGGCGGTATCGGCGACCAGACACCCTGGTATCAATGGGAGGTGTTCTCCCTCAATACTCCCAGTACAGGGAATAACGATGGCATCTGGTACGGACAATACGAGGGGGTATCAAGATGTAACACCGCATTAAGGGCATTGAATAAGATCGACGGATCCGCATATCCTTTAAAAGATCAACGGATCGCGGAAATGCGTTTCCTGCGGGGCTATTTTTTCCTCGATCTGAAAAAATGGTATAAATGGATCCCCTATTTTGGAGAGAACGCAACCAACGACTCCATTGCAAAAATCCCCAACCATCCCGATACCGCACAGAGTGACCTTTATATCTGGCAGAACATTTACAATGACTTTGCCGCGGCAGCCAATGCTTTGCCTGTCAAACAAACCGATCCGGGTCGTCCCACCAAATATGCCGCCGAGGGTGATATGTTAGAATCATTGATGTGGATGTCTTACGAACAAAATAAACAGAACCAGGTAACCAACATTAACAAGGATAGATTGGCGCAGGCATTGACCATAGCAGATGACATCATTAATAGCAATCAGTATAGCCTCGCACCGGACTTTGCCATTAACTTTTTATACGATTATGACAATAAATCACCCGAATCCATTTTTGAATGGCAATACACCCATTCCGATGGCACGCCCAACGGCAATTTGAATGGGGGGACCCCGCTGAACGAACCCTGGTGGCCTCCGTCCTTCTCCTGTTGCGACTTTCATAAAGCTTCTTATAACCTGGTAAATGCCTTCCGGGTAGACCCAAATGGTATCCCGCTTTTTGATAGCTTCAACGACGCAGAGCTCACCGACAAAAACTCCTATTTTGCCGGCAATAACTGGGACCCCCGCATTGGCCATACGGTTGCCATTCCCGGTTTACCCTGGAAATATCAGAAAACCCTCTTGTTTGACAGCAGCGCGGCCAGAGACCCTAACAATTTCGGCTATTTTAATTCGCTCAAAGAAAATGTGGAGTCTGACTGCCCGGGTCTGGTCAATCTTTTCTGGATGTGGAATTCAAAAAATGAAATTGCTATTCGCTATGACAGGATCCTGCTGCAAAAAGCAGAAATACTGATTCAGCTTGGCAGGGAAACCGAGGCGTTGCCAATAATCAACAGCATCCGCCAGCGGGCGGCTAACAGCACTACCCGGCTACAATTTGCGAATGGCACCCCAACCCTGCCTTACAAAATAAGCCTTTACCAGAATGGGATCAACTGCACATGGACGAATGATTTTGCCTGGAAAGCATTGATGTGGGAAGACCGGTTGGAGTTTGCCATGGAAGGAGTAAGATGGTATGATCTCGTACGCTGGGGCATCGCCCAACCCACCTTGAACGCCTATTTTGCAAAAGAGTACCCACGTAACAGGCCGTGGATGAAAGATGGCCATTTTACCGCGAGCCGTGATGAATTCATGCCGATACCGCAGCCGCAAATGAATTATTCGTATGGCATGTATACACAAAATATCGGATATTAAAATCTCTGTAAGCATCCGCATCATGATGCGGATGCTTGCTTTTTTTACTCACCAGGCTCCCAGGTTTATTTGGTCTGCATACGTTTTCGGATACGGCTGAGGGAGGCGCCCTGGATGCCCAGGTAGGAGGCAATATGGTAGAGGGGGATGGCATTAAAGATATCCGGATGTTTTTCGATCAGCTGCAGGTAGCGCTCTTCAGGGGTGTGGAATAAAAACCCTTCCGTGCTGGTCATGACGGCATTGAGAGCGGATTCAGCCAGGATGCGGCCAAATCGTTCCCATTCGTGGGATTGTCGGTAGAGCTGGTTTAAATGGTCGATGTGGATATACAGGATGGTTGACTTTACCATTGACTCGGTAAAGTACATGCATTCTGTTTGCGTGAGGAAACTTTTGTAGGAAGCAATGAATTGATGGTTGGTAAAGAACATCATATTCTTTTCTTCGCCGGATTCCTGGTTGGCGCGGTAAATTCTGAACACCCCGTCCAGGACGAAGCCAAGGTGTTTGCAGATGTTTTTGTATTCATTATAGTATTCCCCTTTCTTATATTCCCTTAGCATCCAGTAAGGGGTTGACAGGTCGACTGCTTCCTGGCTCATACCGATGTTGGATAGGAGGACGCGGTGTAATTCCCGAAGTTCATTCATACGGTAAAAATAGGCAAAACTCACCTTCCGGTAAGTTTTGCTATGATCGGGATGATTGGATGATCGGGCTTCAGGGTCTCATTTAGCTTCCTGGAGCAATATCGCTGCCAGCAGAGCCGGCATGGATAGGAAGGGCGTATGGCTGGATGGCAGCGCATAGACTCTTGCCACATTGGAGCTGCTGACCATTCTTTGCTGAAGGGAGTAGCTAACGGCGTGATCATTGACCGTGTGGATATACACTTTTTCTGTTTTCCCGAAGTTGGCGTCCGTAAGCACGACGGGGGTTGCCAAAGGCGTCAGGGGATCGGGTTTGAAATTGGCCAGCAGGTAATCCTGAACGGGCTGCGGTGCATCAGCGGCGAAGACGTCGATTAGCCCCTCTTTGGCGATGGCGGCCGAACCTTTGTCTTTGTCCACCTGTAAGAATTTACCGATATGGCTGTCTGCGTCCGTCTGGGCCAGGGATAGGAGGCTCTCCCCGTTTTTGGGAAGGAAGGCCGCGAGATAGATCAGTTTCTTAATCTGACCGGGGATTTGTTCGGCCACTTCACTGATCACCAGGCCGGCCATGCTGTGTCCAACGAGAATGACGTTATTTTTGGCGCCGATAGCTTTTTTGACGACGTCCACATAAGACGCCAGGGTGATGCCCGCGAAGGGGGTATTGTCTTTCCCATGGCCGGGTAGATTGACAGCGATCACGTCATACCCCTGGGCTTTTAAGAGGGGGGTTGTGTTATCCCACGCCGAGGCGTCCGCCCAGGCGCCATGCACCAGTACGATAGTTTCCATTTTTTTATTTGTTTTTGATTGAGAGAAAAGAGAAGTGAGACCTGTTAAGAGGAGGGCGGCCGTGAAAAATGCTGATTTCATGTTGCTGTTTTTTTTGTGATATTTCCAGAGCCAAAATTGAGGGGAAAGATTGGGAAGGATTTTAACCTGGGTTAAAATGTAGGAAGTTAGATGGGGTATCTATCATTGCATCATGGTAGCCAATCTGCCAAGCTGTTGTAGCTTATCTCGCAGGTCTTCCGACCAGGGCAGGCCAATACAAAGCCTCATACAGTTATGAAATTGATTTTGCAAGGTATACATCCTGCCGGGGGCAATGCTTATTTTGTGTCTGATGGCCATATCATAAAGCTCTGCGGTATCGATTTTTTTGTCGAACTCAACCCATAAGGCCAGCCCGCCCTGAGGCCTGCCTGTTTTGGTGCCCGCGGGAAAACATTCGGCGATCGTATCAGCATAGTGATGGTAATTTTGCTGTAAAATTTGACGCATCTTTCGAAGATGATGCTCGTACCGGCCGTTTTTCAGGAAGTTGGCCACTACTTCCTGGGTAATGGTGGGGGAAGATATGGCATGAACCAGTTTAAGTTTCATGATCTGTTCCTGGTAGATGCCTGGCGCCACCCAACCTACGCGGTATCCGGGGGCCAGGGTTTTGGAAACGGAGCTGCACCATAGCACCGTTCCCTGTTTGTCAAACGATTTACAACATTTTGGCCGCTGGCCTCCGAAATAGAGGTCGCCATAGATATCGTCCTCAATGAGTGGGATTTCATGTTTAGCGAGGAGGTCGACGACTTCCTTTTTATTTTCATCCGGCATACAGCTCCCCAGAGGGGTATTAAAGTTTGAAACCAGCAAACAAAAATTGATTTGGGGCAGGGATTTCCTTAAGGCGTCAATTTCAATACCGGTGCCGGGATGGGTAGGCAGCTCCAAAACTTTCAGGCCCAGACTTACGGCCAGTTGCAGAATGCCTGGATATACAGGGCTTTCTACGGCTATGGTGTCCCCGGGTTTCCCCAAAGCCATCATACAAAAGGATAGGGCATTCATTCCGCCCGCCGTAGTAACCAGGTCATTTTCATGGAGGCTTCCTCCCCAGGTGAAAGATCGGGCGGCAATAACCCTCCGCAATTTCTCATTGCCTTGTAATTCCTCATATCGGGTACCGCACCCCAGGAGGTGACGGGAGGCATGCATCAATTCTTTATTCAAACCCGGCAAAGGCAATAACTCATCCGAAGGGACCCCAATTGAAAAAAGGGTCAGATCCTTTTTACCCATAGTAAGGTAGACTTTCCGGATCAGTTCGTCCGGTTCCTTATTACTGCTGAGGGGTGAAGGCCTGCTGGTCTCCGGAAGAGGAAGCCTTTTTTGGTGTACCCGGCTTACAAAATATCCGGACTGGGGTTTTGACTCGATCAGGGACTGGCCTTCCAGTTCCAGGTATACTCTTTTTGCCGTGTTCATGCTAATGCCGTGTTCCTGGCACAGCATTCTGACAGAAGGCAAGCGGTCGCCGGCTTTTAATACCTCCTTTCTGATCAGCTTGGCAATGTTGTTTGATATTTCTACATACAGAAATTCCTGTTTCATGTAGTAAATATAACTGTGTCCATCAAAATACACAAAACTGTATCTGTATTCATTTGGTTCGCTTGCTTATTTTTGCGTACCAATTGTAAAAGAATATGTCAGCAGCATGCATTAAAACGGGTAAAGAGAATATGGATGTCAAGATGATCCATCGTTTTCTGAAGGAAGAGTCCTATTGGGCCAGAGACATTTCTTATGAGCTGGTAGACAATTCATTGGCTAATTCCTTTTGTGTAGGCGCCTTTATTGGCGGTCAGCAGGTGGCATTCGGGAGGGTCATCACGGATTATTATACCTTCGGCTGGTTCGCGGATTTCTTTGTATTGCCGGCCTATCGTGGGAAAGGTATTTCCAAATTGATGTTGTCCTTTATATTACAGCAACCCTGGTCCATGCGTTTGAGAAGGAAGATGCTCAATACAAGGGATGCCCATGGGTTATATCGCCAGTTTCAGTTTCAACACCTTT
>Ga0310811_10010414_pt1 | contig 12008 bp, 8 predicted proteins | sample YCmetagenome_FD_207642 | JGI IMG/M metagenome (GOLD analysis project Ga0310811, IMG submission 207642) | Soil microbial communities from experimental microcosm in Duke University, North Carolina, United States - YC | ecosystem: Engineered > Artificial ecosystem > Soil microcosm > Unclassified ...
CGCGCCAGATGCGCGCGATCAGTGCCGGTGAGCTGGCCTATATCGAATCCGACCCGCAGGAAGCGCAGCGGCCGGTGCCCTGGTCCAAGCTGCTCGCGACCCGCCAGACCTGGGCCTATATCCTGGGCCGCTTCCTGATCGATCCGGTGTGGTGGACCTTCCTGTTCTGGCTGCCGGACTTTTTCTCCCGCCGCTATGGCGTGGACCTCAAGAATTACGGTCCGCCGCTGGTGGCGATCTATGTGATGGCCGATATCGGTTCGGTGCTGGGCGGCTGGCGCTCAACCAGCCTGATCAAGCGCGGCCTTCCCTTGGGGCGCGCGCGCAAGATGGCGATGCTGGCTTGTGCAGTCTGCGCCCTGCCGGTGGCCGGCGCCATGTATGCCGCCAATCTCTGGCTGGCGGTGGCGGTGATCGGGCTGGCCTGTGCCGCGCATCAGGGCTTTTCCGCCAACCTCTATGCCCTGCCCTCCGATCTTTTCCCGCGCTGGGCCGCCGGCTCGATCATCGGGCTGGGCGGCCTTTCGGGCGCGCTGGGTGGCATGCTGATGAGCAAATATGCCGCCAATGTGCTGCAGACCATCGGCAGTTATACGCCCATCTTCGTTTTCGCTTCCGTTGCCTATCTTTTCGCGTTGCTGGTGGTGCATCTCATTGTGCCCGCTTATGCGCCCGCCACCAACATTTCCTCCGAGAGCTGAATGTCCCTTGATCCCCAACGTTATTTTCCCGCCGATCCGGCGCAACGCCGCATTGCGGCCGAGCTCTTCGCCACTATCGAGAAACTGCCCATCATCAGTCCGCACGGTCACACCGACCCGGCATGGTTTGCCAGCGACGCGCCTTTCGAGGACGCGGTCTCCCTGCTGCTCTGGCCCGATCATTATCTGTTGCGGCTGCTCTACAGCGTCGGCGTCACTCTGGAGAGCATCGGCATTGCGCCGCGCGATGGCGGCGGCGAGGTGGAAAAGGACCGCCGGCGCATCTGGAAGCGCCTGGCCGATCACTATTACATCTTCCGCGGCACGCCTTGCCGCGCCTGGCTGGATCACACGTTTCAGGAGGTGTTCGGCCTGGAGCGCCCTTTCGTGCCGGCCAGTGCCGATCATTATTACGACGCCATCAATGAGAAGCTGAAGCAGCCCGCCTTCCGCCCCCGTGCCCTGTTCGAGCGCTTCAATATCGAGGTGATCGCCACCACCGAGCATTCCGGCGATGGCCTGAAGCATCACGCGGCCCTCGCGACCTCGGGCTGGAAAGGCCGGGTTGTCACCACCTTGCGGCCCGATGAACTCACCGATCCCGATCATGACCAGTTCGCCGCCAGCATCCGGCATATCGGTGAATTGTCGGGCGAGGATACGGGCAACTGGAAAGGCTATCTGCGCGCGATCGAAAACCGCCGTGCCTTCTTCCGTGCCCATGGCGCCACCGCCACCGACCATGGCCATCCCACGGCGCAGACCGCTGACCTTTCTCCCGCCGAGGCGGAAGAGCTGTTTGCCCGCGTCCTCAGCGGCAAATCCGAGCCCAAGGACCGTGAGCTCTTTCGCGCCCAAATGCTCACCGAAATGGCGCGCATGTCGGTGGAAGACGGCATGGTGATGCAGATCCATCCCGGCTGCTGGCGCAACCACAATGCCCAGCTCTATCGCCGCTTCGGCAGCAACATCGGCGGCGACATGCCGGCGCGCGGCGCCTTCATGGCCGAGCTGAAACCGCTGCTGGATCGTTTTGGCAACCGCGCCGATTTCACCCTGCTGCTTTTCACCCTGGATGAAAGCACCTACTCGCGCGAGCTGGCCCCGCTGGCCGGGCACTATCCCTGCCTGAAGCTGGGTCCGGCCTGGTGGTTCCACGACTCGCCGGAAGGGATGATGCGCTATCGCCGCCTGACCACCGAGAGCGCCGGCTTCTATAATACCGCCGGCTTCAATGACGACACGCGCGCCTTCTTCTCCATCCCGGCCCGCCACGACCTGGCGCGGCGGATCGACTGCGCCTATCTCTCCGAGCTGGTGATCCAGAGCCGCTTGCCCATGGAGGAAGCGGCGCATGTCGCAGTCGATCTCACTTATAACTTGCCCAAAAAAGTCTACAGGCTGTGACCCGATTGCATTTGGCGGCGCTTGCCCGCCTGCCGGCGGCCATCGGCCGCCCGCCCTTTGATCCCACCCAACTCAAAAGCGGCATCGTGCATCTGGGGATCGGCGCTTTTCATCGCGCGCACCAGGCCGTCTTCACAGAAGATGCCATTGTCGCGACGGGCGGAAGCTGGGGCATTATCGGTGCCTCGCTGAAGCAGCCGGGTGTGCCCGACACCTTGGCGGCGCAGGACGGTCTCTACACCGTGGAATCGCTTGGCACCTCCGCGCATTATCGGGTGATGGGCGTGATCCGCGGCGCGCTGTTTGCGCCTCGCGACCGCGCTCCCCTGCTGGCGGCGTTGACCGCGCCCACCACCCATGCCGTCACTCTTACGCTCTCAGAAAAAGGTTATTGCCTGGCCGCGGACGGCAGCCTCGATTTCACACATCCCGATATCGTGGCCGACATGAACCGGCCGACAGAGCCTGGTTCGGCGATCGGCTGGCTGGCGCTGGCCTTGAAGGAACGGCAGGAAAACGGCGCGGGCCCGTTGACCATCCTGTCCTGCGACAATCTCAAGTCCAACGGCCCCAAGCTGGACGCCGCGGTGACGGCTTTTGCCGAGCGCCGCTGGCCGGGCTTAGCACCCTGGATCAGGGCCAATGCGGCTTTTCCGGCGACCCTGGTGGATTGCATTGTCCCTGCATCCGACGCCGCCCATCGCGCACGCGTATTGGCGGCGCTGGGCCTTGAGGATCAGGCGAGCGTGCAGCGGGAAGAATTCGCGCAATGGGCGATCGAGGACCGCTTTGCCGGTCCGCTTCCCGCCTGGGGCGCGGCCGGGGCGGAGATCGTGGCCGACATCTCTGGCCATGAACGGCTCAAGCTGCATGTGCTGAACGGCACGCATTCGGCGCTGGCTTATCTGGGTCTGCCGCGCGGGCATCAATATGTCCGCCAGGCGATCGCCGATGCCGAATTGCGTGCTTTCCTGGAAGATATGGTGGCGCGGGAAATCGCGCCTGCGCTGGCGCCGTTGGATGTAGCCTCTTATTGGCGCACCGTGACGGCCCGCTTCGAGAATCCGATGATCGATCATCGGCTGGGCCAGATCGCCGAGGACGGCTCGCTCAAGCTACCGCAGCGCCTGTTTCCGCTGCTGGAGGCCAATGTCAAAGAAGGCGGCGAATTCGGCCGGCTGGCCAAGGTGATCGGTGCATGGCTTGACCTGATGGCGACCCGGCCGTCGCGCGATCCCGCCAATGACTGGTTCGCCACCTGGACGAAAGCCGGCGCGGACAGGGCGGCGGCGCTGGACAATGCAGCGCTGTTTCCGCCACTCTTTCGCGAGCATGCGCGGCTACGCGCTGCCATTTGCGGACAAAATTGCGAATAAAAGCTCGAGCGAGGCATTCCGCCGAGCGACTTTCAGCTTCCGAAGGCTTCCTTCCCCCCTCGCGGCAAAGCCATGCGAGGGGGAAGATGTCACAACGAGGTGTCAGCGGAGCTGACCCGAGTTGCGACAGATGGGGTGCGAGTAAAAAAAGACGGCGGCTCCCTTGGGAGCCGCCGTGAGTGTTGCGCGAGAACCGTCTAGGGGAAAGAACCGCGCAAAAACCTGTCAAATCACCATGTGCCCCGCACACCGAACAGGATCACCTGGCCCTGGTTGTAGTAGCTGTGGGTCGCGTCAGTGAACTGGTCGAAGGTCCTCAGCTTGCCGCGAAACAGGTTCTGGACGTCGAACGTCACTTCCGGATCGGTGGGCAGCTCGCCGAACAGCCGCGACAGGCGCAGGCTGCTGGAGAAGTCCGCCTGGCCATAAGCCTGGCTGAACAGATACGCGCCGCCCGGACAGGTCGGCTGCGCCGAGATGTTCGGGAAGCACAGGCTCTGGGTGTTGGTTTGCGAGGCATAGGACTTGTCGTTCCATACATAGGAAAGACGCAGTGAGATGCCGGAATTGTCATAATAGAGCGTGGTGTTGTAGCTCATCGGCGCCACGCCAACCGCGACCGCCGGTGCGCTGCCACTGCTCTTCTGGTCCAGCACAGTCAGGTTGCCGTTGAAACCGAAGCCGTGCAGACCGTAATCGTCCAGCAGGAAGTCGAAGGGCTGAACATAATCGAACTCCAGTCCGTTGACGGTCAGAAGGCCCGGCGCATTGATTGGCTGGGTGACCAGGATACTCGCAGGGCAATTGGCATCTGATGTACATCCGCGGCCCGCCAGCGCTGTCTGCTGGTTGCTGTTCAGCGAGTTGTAGGTGATGCCGAACTGCGACAAGTAGCTGAAGGGCTGAGTGATGCCCTGGTTGACGGTGAAGCCCGCCAAGCCCTTGCGGAAAGCGGTGAAGCCGAAATAGCCCGCGCCACCAGTATAAAGCTCGAAGCCCACATCGATATTGTTGGAGTAGAAGGGCTTCAACGCAGGATTGCCCAGAGCCAGGGTCTGCGCCGTCAGGTCCGAGAAATTCACCCCGGAAATCATGTCATTGGGGTTGGCGCGGGTCATGGTGCGCGAGATGGCGCCGCGCACCTGGAAGTCGTCCGAAACCTCATAGACCAGATTCACGGACGGCAACCAGGAGCCGTATTCCTTGATCTGTGTCGCAAAAACGAACTTGTTCGGATACTGGGCGCCATCCGCCAATGTGGCATTGCGCGGGTCCACCACCGTCACCGGAGCGGTATCGTACTGGTGGGTCTCGACGTAACGGACGCCGATATTGTAGCGCAAATTGTGGCCGTTGATCGGCTGCTTGCCCGCGGCTTCCAGGTAGAAGCCGTAATTCTTCTCTTCCATGGTGCCCGAATTGCCGCCCGGTGTTGCCGCCTGGGCGAACGGATAATTTTCGGTCACGCCGGCATGCGAGCTGGGAATCGCGCGGATAGGTGGGCGACTGACCGGCCGAGGCCGCATTCACGGTAGCGATATTGCCCGCGACGTTCACGCCGCGGCAGGCCGGCTGGGTGTTGGGCGGCGGCAGGAAGACATTGGGATTGTCGCCACAGATCGCGTTCTGCCATTGCTGCGAAGCGTCAATGCCGGTGATGGCACGGAAGGCGTCGTCATAGGCCGCGCCCGCATGCAGGGCGATGCGCTCACCACCCCAGGTGTAATCCAGATGGGCGCCCGTGGTCTGGGTATAGCGGCGTCCGTTCTGCAGGTTCACCCGGCCGTTGTTCCACTGGAAATTGGCCGGGTTGTTGAGATCGATATTGGTGGTGATGTTGGGAAAAGCAGCGCCTGCCGGATTGCTGAAATTGACCGACACACCGCCAGCCGGCGCCGTGCATCCGGGCGTGCCCGCCGGATTGGGGGAGGACGGGCAGGTTACGAAGAGATAGGTCGGAGAATCGCGGAAGAAATGGCTGCGGCTGGCATTGACCTGGAAATCCAGATGCATCAGGTCGTTGATCTGCCAGCTGCCACCCGGATTGATGCTGAAGAAGTCGGCCTTCTCGTGATAGGGGCGCGCTTCCAGGAAGAACTGGGAGTTGGCGAAAGTGCCCGACTGCACCACGCCCCCCACATTGCCCGAATAGGCAAGCGAAGACGGATCAAGCGTGACATTCAGTGGAATCAGTGGCTGGGATCCGGCGCCGCCGCGAACGCCCCAGTCGATGTCGGAACGGTCTTCGTCGTTGAAAGTGCGGCCACCGATCATGTCGAGATAGAAATGCAGGCTGTCGGTGGGCCGCCATTCAAAGCTCACCACGCCATTATAGCGGTCACGGTGACCGCGCTCATACATGGTGCGTCCCAGGCGCGGCACCAGCATGTTGGAGATCTGCTGGATGGTCAGGCCCGGATTGTGCGCCAGCAGGAAAGCCTGGTCGATCGGCTGACCCGGCACCAGGCCGCCGGTGGTGACCCCCGCCGGCACATTGTTCGGGATCGCCCAGAAATTGCCGCCCAAGGTATCGCAGCCGCCCGATGAGCATTGCGCCAATTGGCCCGCCGGCGGCGAAGCCGCGCCGGACGAGCCACCGGTCAGCGGCCCCGGCGAGCCCCAGCCGGCATTGCCGTCTTCCCAGCCTGTGGTGAAGACCTTGTTGCTGACGCCGGCCAGGCCGACCAGAACGCCAAAGTCGCTGCCCCAGGTGTCCGACACGATCATCGAGCCGCGATAGCCCATGCTTGGCGCCTGGCTGTATTGGCTGCCTTGGACATTGTAGACGAAGCGGAAACCTTCCTGATCGAAGGGCCGGGCGCTGCGCATGTTGATGTTGCCGGCCGCGCCGCCTTCCAACAAGTCCGCGGTGGGCGATTTGCTCACCGACAATTGCGTGAACAGTTCGGTGGGGAACATGTTCAGATCGACTTCGCGGTTGGCGTTGGACTGGTCGGCCGCGCCGGTGGAAGCGACGGCGACATTGGCGCCGTTCAAGGTGACCTTGGTGAAGTTGGTCCCCAGACCCCGGATCTGCACATTCAGGCCTTCGCCGTCGATCTCGCGCACGATGGTGACGCCGGGGATGCGGTTCAGGGATTCGGCGATATTGGTGTCGGGGAACTTGCCGATATCCTCGGCGAAGATCGTATCGGTGAAGTTGGTGGAATCGCGCTTGGCATCGGTGGCTTTCTGCAAGCTCGCGGCGTAGCCGGTGACGGTCACCGATTCCACGCCGCCGGCAATCTGCTGGGCCTCAGCCAGCGAGGGCGCGATCACCATCATGGCGAGCATGCTTGTGCCCATCAGAAGGCAGCGGCCGGAACGCAATACGACTGTCGAATGCATGATGATCTCCTCCTGGGCCTGACGGCTTTTATTGGTGCCGCTTATGTTAGCGGTCACATTTATTCAACCAATAGCCTCGGCGTAAAATGTCGTCAAGGCGGGCAATGGGATCGCTACCGTTAGCGTACAACAAATATTGACGGGGTGGCGAAACTGCCACGCCATCGCGGTTCAATCTGGGAACGGGTCTCAATCTTCCGCAATTGCGAAGACCCATGTCCCCGCATCGATGCTTAAGACCGTGGCTTGTGGTTCAAGACCGCGTCGAGCGGTCAAACACAGGAAGGGCGGTCAGCCCCAGCCGGCATCGATCCAATATTCGTGACCGGTGCACAGGCTTGCGTCGTCGGAGGCCAGGAACAACACCAGCGCCGCGACATGGCGCGGCAGGATCCGCGTCTTCAGACACTGCTGCGCTACCAGCTCAGCCTCGCCCTCCGCCGTGTACCATTTACTCTGGCGCGCCGTTTTTACATTGCCCGGCACCACGGCGGTGACGCGGATATTGTCGGGACCCAGCTCACGCGCCAGCGCGCGCGTCATGCCTTCAATACCGGCCTTGGCGGTCTCATAGAGCAGAAGGCCTTCCAGCCCCAGATGCCAGGCAATGGAGCTGAAATTGATGATGGCGCCGCCGCCACGCGCCTTCATGCCCGGCGCCACCGCCTTGGCGGCGAACAGCAGATGCCGCAGATTGACCGCCATGCGCTCATCCCAATAAGCGGGCGTGACATCTTCGAGCTTGTGGCGGTCGTCATTGGCGGCGTTGTTGACCAGGACGTCGACGCTTCCAATCTGCCGGAAAAATCCTTCCATGGCCGCCAGATCGGTCAGGTCCAGCCGGTGGAAGCGCGGCGCGATGCGGGCGTGTGTTAGGCGCGCTACGAGCTCGGCGCTTTCCTTTTCCAGCACATCCACGAAAATCACTTCCGAGCCTTGCGCCGCGAAGGCCTCGACCAGACCGGCACCGATGCCGGAAGCCCCGCCTGTGACAACTACCCGCTTACCTATGAGGCTGGGATAGATCGCCTGGCGCTCCTCTTCGGCGACAGCAGACGGAATATGTTTCATCAATGCCCCATAAATCCGGCTATGATTGCGCTACCAATAGCAGTGAACCAGCCCTGTCAAGACTTCGGCGCGGTAACCTTGGACTTCACGCCAGGCTTTGCGGCCGCCGGATTGCGCGGGGGTGCCGTAGATTCCCGCTCAATCAGGGTAAATTTGAGCAACTTGTGCCGCACCGCGCCGGCCTCGCCGGCGCGCCGTTTGCGGATCTGATCGATCAGCAGCCGCACCGCCTCCCGTGCCATCTCCGCAATGGGCTGACGCACGGTGGTCAGCGCTGGCCAGACCGTGGTGGCGAGCGGGGTATCGTCGAAGCCCGCCACGGTGAGGTCGGCCGGCACATCCAGGCCGCGGCGGTGGGCAACCGCCATGGTGGCGGCGGCCATGTCATCGTTGGAGGCAAAGATCGCCGTCGGTTTCCACTCGGTCAGCAGCTTTTCCGCCGCCTCCAACCCCGAGCGGTAGGTGAAGTAGCCCTGCGCCACCTGATCGGTGCCGACCGACAGGCCGGCCTCGGTCATGCCTTCAATATAGCCGCGGAAACGCTGGCCGCTGGCGGTCTGGTTGGGATGACCGTTGATGAAGCCGATGCGGCGGTGGCCCAGCTCCAGCAAGTGCCGCGTCATGGCGCGGGAGGCTTCGAAATCGTTGATGCTGACGGCGGAAAGCCCTGCCGCCGGGCGCCCCGAGGCAACCAGCACGGCCGGTATTTGCGCCTCCGCGACCGCGCCAAGCGCGGCCTCGGAATCGCAGAGCGGCGCCGGCAGGATCACACCATGGATGCCGCCCTGCACCAGCCGCGCGATGGTCTGGCTTTCATCGCTGTCGCAGCGCTCGATCACCAATTGGCAGCCGGCCAGGCTCGACTGTTCCAGGCTGCCCAGCAAAAATTCACTGAGATAGGCCGCACTGGGATTGGAATAGAGAATGCCCAAATGCAGCGCATCGGCGCTGGCCAGGCTGCGGGCCGCCAGATTGGGCGAATAGCGCAGGGCCTTCACCGATGCTGCGACCCGGGCGCGGGTCTCTTCGCGCACATTGGTCTCGGCATTGATCACCCGCGACACGGTCATGGGCGAGACACCGGCATGACGGGCAACGTCATGAATGGTAACGACACTGCCGCCGCGGCGGCCGCTTTTTCGTGGCATGTCCAAACAGTTAGCACAAAGTGCCAAGGCTTGGCACGCCGGTCATGCCTTCTTGCGGCGGGAGGGGGCCGGACTGGTGGAGTCCCGTTTGACCAAGGTGAAGCCCAAAAGCTTGTGCTCCACGGAGTGGGATTTGCCGGCGCGCTTGGCCCTGACCTGCTCCAGCAAGAGCCGCACGGCTTCCCGCGCCATGTCGGAAATGGGCCGGCGCACGGTGGTCAATTCCGGCCAGATCATGGAGGCGAGCGGGGTATCGTCGAAGCCGGCTATGGCCAGGTCACGGGGCACATCCATGCCCTTGCGGTGCGCCACGGCCATGGTGGCCGCCGCCATATCGTCGTTGCAGGCAAAAATGGCGGTGGGGTTGAAGGCGCCGGTCAACAGGCGCTCGGCCGCGTCCAGCCCGGAGCGGTAGGTGAAGAAGCCCTGCGCCACTTGGTCCGCGCCGACCGTCAGGCCCGCTTCGGTCATGCCTTCCATATACCCGCGGAAGCGCTGGCCCGAGGCGCTATGGCCGGGATGGCCGTTGATGAAGGCGATGCGACGATGGCCCAGGCCCAGCAAGTGCCGGGTCATTTCGCGCGCGGCCTCGAAATCGTTGATCGAGACCGCCGAAAAGCCAGGCGCCGGGCGGCCCGACGTCACCAGCACCGCGGGGATGCCGGCGCTGACCACCGTTCCCAGCGCATCCTCGGAATCGCACAGTGGCGCCGGCAGGATCACGCCATCCACCCCGCCGGCAATCAGCCGCTGCACCGCCTTGCGCTCGCTTTCCAGGTCCTCGCATTGCTCGAGAACGAGCTGGCAGCCGCTGAGGCCGGACTGTTCCAGGCTGCCCAGCAGCAGCTCGCTAAGATAGGCGGCGGTGGAGCTGGCATACAAAATGCCAATGTGCACCGTGTCGGCGCTGGCCAGGCTGCGCGCCGCCAGATTGGGCGAATAGCGCAGCGCCTTGATCGAGGCATTGACCCGCTCGCGCGTTTCCTCGCGCACATTGCTTTCGGCGTTGATCACCCGCGACACCGTCATGGGCGAGACACCGGCATGGCGGGCCACGTCATGAATGGTGACGACGTTGCCGCCGCGGCGGGTGTTCTTGCGGACCAAAAGAATCCTCCCTTACCCTTCTGTCCTAGCAAAAGCGTGGGCCCGCGAACATGCGGTTGGCCGGCTCACCACGTTGCTTTCCCGCCCCAGAGGCAATATCGCTTTTTTAGCTGATTCTGCGAAGGGTTTGGCGTGGCCGGGACCGTCTATGGCGTTACCAGTGGCGGCGAAGAGGTCCGGGCCTTCCGCCTGGGCGGCGAGAAGCTGTCGGCCGTCATCCTGGACATGGGTGGCACCATTACGGAGATTGTGGTGGCCGGGCGCGACGGCCGCCGCCGCAATGTGGTGCTGGGCCTGAACGACCTGGCCGCCTATGAGGCCAGCGGCTGGTGGAATTGCCTGATCGGCCGCTATGCCAATCGCCTGGACGGGATGGCTATCGAAGGGCACCACTATCCTCTGAGCCCGGATGCCAACGGCGTTACCCTGCATGGCGGGCGTGGCTCTTCTTGGGGTTCGCGCCTGTGGGACGTGACCGCTCAGAGCGATACTGCGCTGTCCTTGAAACTGATCAGTCCCGATCGCGACCAGGGTTTTCCCGGCACGATGACGGTCGAGGTGACATACAGCGTCAGCGACGATGCGCTGCGGCTGGACTATGCCGCCACGACCGACAAAGCCACTGTCGTCAACCTTACCAACCACATCTATTTCAATCTGGCGGGCGAGGGCTCGGTGCTGGACCAGCAGCTCCAGCTCAATGCCGATGCCATCACCCCCACCGATCGGTTGCAGATTCCAACCGGCGAAATTACGCCCGTAGCCGGCACGCCGTTCGATTTCCGCAACCCCCACAGGATCGGCACGCGCATCGCTGCCGACGATCCGCAACTGGCGCTGGCAGGCGGATACGACCATAACTTTGTGCTCAACAAGAGCGCCCCCGGAGCGCTGGAATGGGCGGCACGGCTGAAAGACCCTCAGAGCGGTATCCAGCTCGAGCTTCTGACCAGCGAGCCGGGCATCCAGGTCTATTCCGGCAACAATATCCGGCCCGGCCGGACCAACAGCCATGGCGAGGAAATGCACCAGCGCGACGGGTTGGCGCTGGAGACCCAGCATTTCCCCGACAGTCCCAACAAGCCGCAATTTCCCTCGACCCTGCTCGAGCCGGGCCAGACATTCCGCTCCACCACCATCTTCCGTTTCTCGGTGACGTGATCTTTACGCTGCGCGGCTGGTAGCGATAACGTCCCTGAAAAGGGAGGACGCTTTTGCGGTTGGTGGCGGGCGCGATGACGGCCCTGCTGGCTCTGTCGGTGTTTGGGCCGGCATGGGCTGAAGGCCGTTGGGTGGGAAGCTGGGCGACCTCGCAGCAGATTACCGAAGAACGCAATGCGCTGGCGCCGCACGACCTGGACGATGCCACCCTGCGCCAGAGCGTGCATCTGTCCTTTGGCGGGGCGCAACTGCGTGTACGACTGTCAAACGCCTTCGGCACGGCGCCGCTTCATATCATTGCCGCGCATATCGCGCGCGCCCGCGCAGCCGGGAGCGATGCCATCGATCCGGCCAGCGACACGGTCTTGCACTTTTCGGGGGCCAGCGATGTCGTGATCCCGGCCGGGGCGGAATATGTCTCCGATCCAGTTTCATTGGCTGGGACCGATATCGCCATCAGCCTGCATTTCGCGGCAGCGCCGGCCCAGCAGACCAGCCATCCCGGTTCGCGCACCACGTCTTACCTGCTGGCCGGCGATCATGTCGCGGCGGCGAGCCTGCCGGGCGCCAAGACCTTCGATCACTGGTTCAACATCGCCGGCATCGATGCAATCGGCGGCAATGGCGCGGTGTCGGTGATAGGCGATTCCATCACCGATGGCCGCGGCTCGACCACCAACGGCAATGAC
>Ga0310811_10010415_pt1 | contig 12007 bp, 13 predicted proteins | sample YCmetagenome_FD_207642 | JGI IMG/M metagenome (GOLD analysis project Ga0310811, IMG submission 207642) | Soil microbial communities from experimental microcosm in Duke University, North Carolina, United States - YC | ecosystem: Engineered > Artificial ecosystem > Soil microcosm > Unclassified ...
GCATGTCCTCGCGCTCCGCGGTGTGCGGCAACAGGTAGATGCCGTCACGCAGGACGGCGCACCCCTTCGCCTTCAGCGCCCGCCACGCCCGCATGCGCGCTGTGGCGTTCTCGGTGGGAAACGTCAGAACGAGGACAGACCAGGAAGTCAGAGTATCCATGTAAAGTAAACTACACTGGTGTAGCGTACTTCACAAACTATTTTTATTTTTGACTTCGGCGGAGCCGCAGGTGCCGATCACTCTGGACTCGCCGCGCCTCCAGGCCTCCGGCCGTCCGCTCCGACCGGGACTTCGGCCGTTCGCCGCGACAACGTGAACGTCGCATGAGGGTCGAGTGCAGCCGATCGCGCAACGCGAACGCAAAATCCAGATGGCTCCTCGATGGTCGCCCACAAGGTTCGCGTGTGTGCCGTTTTCAACTTGCCGACATGCTGTATCAGTTGACCGCACCGTCGCATGGCTGCGAAGTCATCTCCCGTAAAGACTCAACCTGGAATTCCGTGTCGATCGCAACCATGCAACTAACCGTCTGGCACGTCTGCATCCCCGTCAACCGCAAACCCGTCTCCAGCAGGGGCGGGCAGCACCCGCGCCGCCTGTCTCGGCTGCGCGCCGGTTCTCGGTCTGTTCTGTTAAATCGAAGACCGGCAACAGGACGTTAAAAGTTCGCCGCGGAATTGAGGAGGTGGAATTCATGGACCTTATTGACCTGATGCCCGATGTCGCGGCGGACCGGCATGAAATTTCGTTTCGCCTGACCGGGCCTCGCAGCGAGGTCGCCTGTGCGATTACGCGAGAGGCGCCCGACGCGCAATTCTGGTTGCCGCCAGACGCTGACCCGGTCCGGATGCCCAGGGCGTTTGCTGAAGGACGGCGCCGCATCATTGCGGTCGCCGAACGGAAACTCCGCCTGCGCCCGGGTGAACCCGTCAGGCTCACGGCCGACGATTTCCCGATCAGGCGCCAGGGCCGGGCTGCCGCCTGTCACCGGTCTGTCACCAGTCAATGCGGTGTTTCCCGTCGGTCTCGCGGTGCCGGCGCTCGTCGTCGACGTGAAGATACTGGCTGGTCGTCATCAGTGACGCATGCCCGAGGTTATCGCGCACGAGTCGCAGATCGACCTGCTGGTCCACCTGCTGGTCCACCATGTGGGACCCTGCGGTGTGACGCAGCCAGTGTGTCGATGCCTGCTCGAGGCGGTCCGCGCGCGGCGCATGGTCGTCACCACGCGCACGCAGGGCGTCCGCCGCACCGCCAGGATCGATCCCCGATGTCCGCGCATTGCCTGATGAAACCCGCCTGGTAGCCGCAATCGGGCGCCTGAAGGCCGACTTCCCGAAGACGCGCGAGCTCTACCGCGAGGCCTGCGCGCTGCTGTTCTTCCGCTTCGGCCTCACGCCGACCGCCAACCGGCTGTACCAGCTGGTGAAGCGGGGGAGCATGAGCACGCCCACGCAGGTGCTGGGGGAGTTCTGGATCGAACTGCGCGAGAAGAGCCGCGTGCGCATCGAGCATCCTGATCTGAAGGCGGAGTTGCAGGCTGCCGCTGGGGAATTGGTCGCGACGCTGTGGGCGAAGTCCACCACGTCAGCGCAGGCGGCGCTCGAGGCACTGCGGGCCGACACCGAGGCGGAGAAGGCCAGCGCGCGTAACGAAGTGACGTCACTGCAGGCCGAGCTCGCGCGGACCGAAACGGCGTTCGAGCAGCGCACCGGCGCGTTGCTGGCGGCGCAGGTGCGGATTCAGGAGCTCGAACAGGCGCAGGCCGCTGCCGAGGCGACGCGTCAGGCGCTTGAGACTGAAATCGCGCGACAGCAGGACGAGATCGGCACGCGTGACCGGGCGCTGGTGCAGGCGAGGGCGGATTTTTCGGGTGAGCTCGGCAAACTGCGGAGCAGCGCTGAGCTCGCGGAAGAGCGTTTGCGGGCGGCCGAGAAGCGGGCGCTGCTTGAGATCGAGTGCGAGCGGGTTGTGAGCACACGCGTCCAGAAGGAACTTGTGGCCACCACACGAAAGGGTGAGCAGGGCGAGGCGCGGCATCGCAGCGAACTGCAGACCCTGCAGGCACACCTCGCGGATGCACGGCACCAGGCCGGCGTCCTCGAGGGCAATCTGGCAGCCGTCCGCGACGCCAACGCTGGCTACGAGCGGGAGATCGGGATGCTGCGACAGCAGATGACGGGCAGGGGCACGACGCGCAGTCCGCGCCGCAAGGGCGAACCGGGTGCGGTGCCTACGCGCAAGCAACCCCGTCCGGTGCGCAAGGTTGCAGGGGCGAAGAAGCCGGCGTGATCGCGTGAACACGACCTCCCGGAAAAGGAAGAAGACCGTCTGCCCGCCGATCGGAGCGCTGATGCGGTATCGCGACCGCATCGTGCGCGTGGTTGCCGAAGCCAGCGGTCAACGCGCGGTGATCGAATCGATCGACGTCAATGGCCGATCGTTCCGCAGCGTGGTGAAATGGGCTAATCTGGCCGGTCTGAACGCTCAACTCTTCTGACGCTGACCATCATGCAGCTCGACATCTTCGCCGACAGCCGCGACGTCATGCTCCGCAACGATGTGCTGGATGCCCTCCACCGGCGCGATGCAGGCTCTGCCCGGCAGGCCTGGCAGAGCCTGGCAGGCGAATTCCCCGATGACGATACCCTGGCCGGGCTCGCGACATTGATCGATGTGCTCGACAGGGATGTTCCCTCGCCGTTCGCCGATTATCCGGCGCTGGCTGCCGCCTGTGGTCGCCTCAATGATGAGGTTGAACCGGCGGCGCGGCGGTTACTGGGAGACGCGCCCGGACGGACGTGGATGGCGTCATGCTGGCGGATGGTCGCGCAGCAGGCCGCGGCCCTGCCGTTTCGCGCTGACGTCAGTGACCTTCACGCGGCGCCGCTATGGCTGCGCGCGGGCGACTGGGGTGAGGCAAGACAGGCCGTCGAGCGGATCGAGTCGTGGCGCAGGATCCCGGCGCCGCTGACGTGGATGGCCGAGGTGTGGCATCGCGCGGATGGTGTGGAATCTGCGTGGCCGTTGCTCACCGAACTGGCATGGCTGTCACCTGGCCGCCTGGCTGACCTGTTGCACCGGCTCGCCGACGCGTTAGTCGACACGTTGCGCAGGAAGTTCGACGCGAATTTCGAGGGTGCAGGCCAGACAGCCGACCTCGCGTGGTTCCCCGCGTGGGTGCTGATCGAAAAGCCGGGACTGGCACCCCTGCTCCGTGAAGCGCAGCCGTCGCGCCAGACGGCGCCGGAGCGGGCGACGCGGCTGCTGCTGCAGATCCTCAGCCTCGAGCGGCAGGGCAAACAGCATGAGCTGGTGGAGCGTCGCAAGGCGCTGCGAGATCTGCATGCCGGGCTGTATGCGGCGTATATGAGGACCCGGTGAGCGATGCGTCGTGGAGTGCAGACCAGTTCGTTCCGATTTTAACCTCCGGGGCGCGACCCGCTTTACCTCAATGGACGAGCGTGAACTGCCCCATCGTGAGGCAGGGGCAGCGGCGATCCGGTATTTGATAATGATGCAACACGCAACCTGGGACCCGTGCATGAGCCTGAACAATGACTGACATCGCATCAAGTGGCACCGAATACGGTAGCATCCATAGCGACATAGTCGCGCTGCTGGAGCGCGGCCGTCGTGCCGCGGCACGCAGTGTCAACGCGTTGATGACTGCGACTTATTGGGAGATTGGCCGCCGAATCGTTGAGTTCAACCAGGGCGGAAAAGATCGCGCGGCCTACGGTCAGGCACTGCTCGGGCGACTGTCAGCCGACCTGACAAAACAGTTCGGCCGGGGCTTTGGGATTGACAACCTCGAGTTGATGCGCCTGTTCTACCAGACCTGGCCACCCGCCGCAATTTCCGAATCGCTGATTCGGAAATCCACTGGCGAGGTCCGTCCGGGCAATTCCGAAGCAGTGGTTCGGAATTTCAATCTGGACCAACTCGCCGACGTATTTCAGCTCTCCTGGACGCACTACATTCATCTCATGCGACGAACCCGGTCAGCCGAGGAGAGGGCATTCTATGAAGCCGAGGCGCTTCGCGGTGGATGGAGCGTGCGTCAACTGGACCGACAGATCGGCAGCCAGTTTCATACCCGTGCGATGCTATCGAAGAACAAGCAGGCGATGTTGCAAAAGGCGAGCAAAGCGCAGCCGGGCGACCTTGTGACGGCGGAGGAGGCGATCAAAGATCCGTATGTCCTCGAGTTTCTGGATCTGAAAGACGAATATTCAGAAACTCAACTGGAAGACGCGCTGGTCCACCGGCTCGAAGATTTCCTGCTAGAGCTTGGCGGCGATTTTACGTTTGTAGGCCGCCAGCGTCGGCTTCGCATTGGCGAGAGCTGGTTTCGGGTGGACCTTCTGTTTTTTCATCGCCGCCTGAGGTGCCTCGTTATCATCGACCTGAAGCTCACCGAACTTAACCATGCCGACGTGGGCCAGATGCATATGTACTGTAATTACGCCCGCGAGCACTGGACTCTGCCCGGCGAAAATCCGCCAGTCGGGCTGATATTGTGCGCGCGTACCAATGCCGCCGTCGCACGCTACGCCCTTGAGGGGTTGCCTAACAAAGTGCTGGCGGCCGAATACCATATGATGCTGCCGGATGAAAAACTCCTCGCCGAGGAACTTGCCAGAACTCGGCGAGTTTGGGAAGCACAGCATCGGCGTGAAGAGGGTTCTGATGAGCCAGGTAGTCAACTATCCTGAAAGAACACGGACGCACTCATCGCAACGAGCCGTAGCGTACTCGCCAGGCACGAGCAAGCACGGCACGGCTAACTCGCCGGTCCCGCAGCAACTCTGATGCTGAGTCAACATTTCGTCGGGAGTTCGTCGTGCGGGTCGAGCTGGCCAGGCGGCGATGATTGCGATGCCATCCTGGACGGCCGTGATTCGGCCTTATGCGAAGCTTGCCATAAGGCCGAGCATCGACCGAGCGACGCGATAGAATGGATGGCCGTGCTACCTTGAAAGCTGTTGTTAGTTTTCGCCGGATCGGAGGGCTGCGCAGGGGCGACTTGAGGCGGCTGCATTGTTCGATGCCGGCCGCAACACGAGCTGAAAATCTCGCGGGCAGTCCCGCTATAATCTGAGAGTTCTCAAAGCGCTCCTTGCAACTTCCAATCCGTGTCTTCCAAACGAAACAGGTCGCGTAGTGCCCGAACCCATAAACCGTTGACCAAGGCGCTACTGTTACCGATGGATCGGGCGTCGGCGAGCGAACGGTCCCTCGCCAATCATCTTGCGCTGGTCGCGTGCCGCAGCGGTCACGGAAACGGACACCTCGTCAATGAATTGATGCGCTCGGTGTATTTAAGCTGGTTTCTGCGGCGAGCCGGGTATGGCACCATCCCGGTCGAGCAATTCAAGATTGCCGAATACGCTGTTGAAGCGACCTTGTCGCATGCTCAGGAGTGTGGCGAATGGCTGCTACCGGCCGAGAGGATTGTCAACTTCGAGGCACTACTGGCCCTTTACGATTCGCAACTCGCAAGTGCGCCGCTGCACGAAGTACTCGCGGCGGAGCAAAAGCTCAGGGCGTTTCTGGCCGGGAACGCCAGCTCTTCAATTCCCGCGGGTGCCTGATCCTTGCCTGGACAGGTCACGCCCGTTCGGGTGTTAAGCGGCAGTCGGTCTGTGGCCAACCCGATCGCCGGGGTCGGTCGTCTGGGGTTGTGTCGCGGTCTTCTTCATCGTGTTCCAACGCATGTTTCGTCGCCCCGATTCTTACCCGCCTGCATTAATGCGACACAACCTGAAAACACCGGCACGCCCGTCCGGCGAGACGGTGGGCGCGGGATCAAGAACTTCCATCTTGAACCCCGACAGTATCATTCGCAGTCTTCTGTATTTGTAGTGCGCCGCGCAGCGATGAATCTATCAATAGATTCATGCTGAACAACCGGCCTGGTAGCATCAGTTGGGAGATGTTCCGACCGCGGCCTCTTCGACGGGCTGCATATCAGTGCGGATAGCCGTATGGAAATTAAACGATCGCGAATCCGGCGGGAGGACTTGTGCCCACCCAACGGTGCGCTGCTGCGCTACCGGATGCGCATCGTGCGTGTCATCGCGGAAGCTCGTGGGCAGCGCGCGATGATCGAGTCACTCGACACCGCGGGCAGGACCTTTGTGAGCACCGTGAAATGGAACAGCCTGCGCGAACCTGGCGTCCGGCTCTTCTAGGGCCGGCGCCGTCGCTGGGCGGGCAGATTGTCAACCTCCAACCGTGCACGAAATCCCGGATCTTCAACGTCAAGGTGGCAGCGCCTCTGTCCTCGTGCGATTCGCACATGACGTTGCAGTGGCAGGCAGAATCGGCCGCTTTTATACTGATGCGAAACTCACTCAAGGATTCAGCATGCGGCGCGTGATCGTCCGGCGATCGCCGGTTCACGGGAAGGGGGTGTTCGCGATGCGACCGCTCGCAGTAGGCCAGTCGCAGGCGAATTGGTTGTGTCGCGATAAGGTCGCAAGGCGAGAAAGTTACGTTATGGTCAGGATTCCTTATATGACCAACTAATAGAACTGCTCGGCAGCAGCTCGCGCAATGCCATCAGCTTTCATTTGCCCTTTCCTGATCATATGCATCGTTTCGATGCCTGACAGGATGATGCGGGCGCAGCGAAAATCCTTGAAACCCATCATTGGCCTGATTCGGCGTTTGATGGCCTGGAGGGCGGCCAGATTAGCGCCGCTTTTGTCCATGGTAACGGTCTCAGGTGCGCCGTTCTGACCGATGGCTTTCTCGAAGTAGCGACGCGCTGCAGCCTTGTCACGATGGGCCCGAAGCAGGAAATCGACGGTGTTGCCGGCCTTGTCCACAGCGCGGTAGAGGTATTTCCACTGGCCGCGTACCTTGACGTAGGTTTCATCCATCCGCCAGCGCTTGCCGACCGGACGTTTGTGCTTGCGAAAGGCTTTCTCGAACAACGGCACCAGCTTGATCACCCAGCGATGCACGCTCGAATGGTCGACCTCGAAACCCCGTTCGACCATCATCTCTTCAAGATCACGCAGGCTTACCGAGTAGGCCACATACCACCGCACACACAGCAGGATCACTTCCAACGGATAGTGCAGTCGTTTCAGTACCCGGGCCACGCCCGCAGGTAGTGTCGTTCGCGGCGTCTTCGTCCTGGCCATCGTCGGTTTCGCAAATTTCCGTAGACCAAATTTTACCTGAACGACTTAGCGCGACAGAGCCACTGGACTTCGCTTTTGGGAGGTGAGTCGTGTCGCTTCAGATCCCGCGCCCGATCGAGCGCGCATGCGAATTGCGGCGGCCCGTCGGCGAGCTGGGTGCCGAGCTTCCGAAATGTGGAAGGATCAAACGCGTCCTTCCGAACGATTGCTAGTCTTGGTTCCCCGCTATGCGAATCAGGCTTTTCGCCGACGGCAACTCGCGAAGGAGGCGAGTTGTCATCCGTTAAACCAGCACGTGGCCACCGTCGACAACGATGACCTGGCCCGTGCTACAGCCCTGCTGCATCAGGTAAAGATATGTTTGCGCGACGTCGCTCGCCTCCCCGACCCCCCGTACCGGCATCTTCCCGGCGATATGGTCGTAGAGGCATCGGGTGCCGGCTCACGCACCCTCCCTCATATTCCCATAGGCTTTTGCTGTTTTGCCGCTGGCAAAATTAGCGAACATCAACAGCGGCAGGTTCGCTCGCGGCCTGCGGCTTGGCTTCACCACACGCGCGTGTATTCCAGCGCTGAGCGAGGACGGCGCAGACCATCAACTGGATCTGGTGGAACAGCATCAGCGGCAGCACGACGGCCCCGACCGTGGGGCCCGAGAAGAGCACCTTCGCCATCGATATGCCGGAAGCCAGGCCTTTTTTCGATCCGCAGAACACAATCGCAACCTGGTCTTCCTTGCTGAATCCGAGCCGCTTGGCGGTAAAGCCCGTGACCAGCAGCGCCACCATCAGCAGCACGGCGTCGACCACAACCAGGCCGCCGAGCGCCGCCACGGGTGTCCGGTGCCACAAGCCCTCGTTCACGGCCTCGCTAAAAGCCGTGTAGACGATCAGCAGGATCGAGCCCTGATCGACATACCGCAGCACCGGCATGCCGCGCTCGAGCGAAGCGGCGATCCACGGTCGCAGCAACTGGCCTGCGATGAACGGCATGAGGATCTGCAGCACGATATCCCAGATGCCATTCAGCGACGCGCTCGAGCCCGCGTTCTGCTTTGTAAGCGTGAAGCTGACGAGCAGCGGCGTGATGAAAATCCCAATTAGGCTGGAGGCCGACGCGCTGCACACGGCAGCCGGCACGTTGCCTTTGGCCATCGACGTGAAGGCGATCGACGATTGCACAGTGGACGGCAGCGTGCACAGGAACAGGACGCCCATGTACAGTGCCGGCGTGACGAGCGGCGCCAGTACCGGCCTCAGCGCGAGACCGAGCAGCGGAAACAGGACAAACGTGCTGAGCAGGACGACAAGGTGCAGACGCCAATGCCTCGCACCGTCCACGATTGCTCCGCGCGGCAGCTTGGCGCCATGCAGGAAGAACAGCAGGCCAATTGCAATGTTTGCGATCAGGTTGACGGAGACGGCGGTGTGCCCGCGGCAGGGCAGCAAGCTGGCGGCGATCACGGTGGCGACGAGCGCCAGCGTGAAGTTGCCGGGCAATCGTTTGGGTTTGGCTCGAGGCATGGGTTTCACACGGTGCAACTTCGGAGAGGACAAAGCCGACACGTTCTATACAGGTGCGCTAAAAAACCAATTCATGTGGACGGGCGTTAGGATCGCATAGAACATCGCGAATATCAGTATGCTGCTGGGTGGTACACGGCCGTCATCGTAAGCTGGCTGCGCGCAAGGTGGAGGGGCAAGTGGCATTTGGGTCACTTACAGCGGGATTGAATATGACGGCGTTGGGCGATGATCCGTTATGCGAGCAGAAGCGAAATCGCGTCCCGTCGTCTCGTCATAAGTCGCTCCTGCAGCCGTCTGACAGTCGACCCAGACCCGGCCGCCGTGAAGCGCAGCGCCATCAGCCGGCCCGTTGCATCGTCAATGAATACCAATTGTCAACGTCGGGCGTAATTTCCCCAGAAGTGTCGAAGTAAAAATCCCCGCCCTGTGTGGACGGTGATCAGCCGGCGTCGTGATCGGGCTCCTTCGGAAGCGCCCCCGACCGCCGCCGGTGGGTTCGGCAGTCACGGGGTTCAGGGAAGATGGCCGGTTGCGCAGAGGGCCGGGCAGCAGATCGGCAAGCGCGGCGCCCGGAGACATCGATCCAGGATGATGTTTGTCGGGTCCTTGGTCCCGCGAAACTGCTTGCCTGCACCGCGTTGTCGCACTTGCGACCGGCAAGGCGTCCTGTTTTTTTGATTCGTTGGCGTCTTTTTTTTGAATGTGCATTATGCATTATGCCTGATGCACAGTTTTCCGTGTCGGCGCCGCACCGGTCTTTGAGGACCACAGCGGCGAGGGCGGGGAAGGAGGGTGGTCTTGCTGCGTCACGCTTGCAATTTGCGTTTCTTCTAAGGACGTCCATGAGTTCACCTAATTTTTATTCACCGCACCGGGCGGAGGTCTCAGCGCCCGCGGCCAAGCCCAGTGAGCGCTTGCGGGTTTGCGAACTGAGTCATGCGTTCCAGGCCGCCGACGGCGACAGCGTGCCCATTTTCGATAGGCTGGATTTCAGCGTCGGCAGTGGCGAAATCGTGTCGATCGTCGGGCGCAGCGGGGCCGGCAAGAGCACGCTCTTCAATCTCATTTCGGGGCTGCTCACGCCGCAATCCGGGCGCGTGGAAGTCGGTCGACGCGCCGATGGCGGCGAGGGGCGCATCGCCTACATGCTGCAAAAGGACTTGCTGCTGCCATGGCGCACGGTGCTGGAAAACGCGGTGCTGGGCATCGAGCTTTACCGCAAGGTTCGGCGCGAGGACATCGAGCGCGCGAGACAGATGCTGGCGCGTTACGGCCTCGATTCCTTCGCCGACGCGCATCCGCACGCGCTTTCGGGCGGCATGCGCCAGCGCGTCGCGCTCACCCGCACGCTGCTCGTCGATCCGACGCTCGTGCTCCTCGATGAGCCGTTTTCGGCGCTCGACTACGAAACCCGCCTGACGCTCGAGGACGACGTCATGGAATTGCGCAAGCAAAACGGCACCAGCGTAATTCTCGTGACGCACGACATCGAGGAGGCAATCGCGATGAGCGACCGCGTCATTCTCCTTGGCGGACGCCCGGCGTGCATCGAGGACAACATCGACGTTCGACTCTCCACCTCGGGGCCCCGCACCGCGGTATCGGCGCGCGAAGCGCCCGAGTTCCGTGCCTACCACTCGCGCATCTGGAACGGATTGCGCGGGCACTCAATCCAGCACGCGGGAGCCTCGGCATGAGCGACGTCGCGATCTCATCAACGGTCACGCGCAAGCGCGCAGCAAGCGGCCGTTCCAAAACGCTTGGCACGACCGGCATTGTCGTCGCGATCGTCGTCGCGATTGTGGCTGGCTGGCAATTGGCGGTTACGCTTGGCTGGGTCAACGGCCGCCTTTTCGGCTCGCCCGAGGGAATCTACCGGGCTGCGGTGCTCGGCCTTTCGCCGCAGGGCACACTCGTTCCAGACACGCTGGCGACGCTTTTCGAAACGCTGATGGGTCTCGTGGTCGGCAGCGGACTCGGTATCGGCCTCGGGCTGCTGCTCTGGTTTGTGCCGAGGGTCTCTGGCGTGGCCGAAGGTCTGTCGGTCATTCTGAACAGCATTCCGAAGATTGCGCTCGGTCCGCTGATTGTCATCTGGTTCGGCTCGGACATGGCCTCGAAGGTCTGGCTGGCCGGCATCTCCACGTTCGCGGTCGCGATGATTTCCGCGTGCGCCGCGGCGCGCGAGGTGGATCAGGACCTGCTGAATCTGTTCCGCTCGTTCAAGGCGAAGCCGGGCATGATCTTCAGCAAACTGATCGTGCCTGGCGCACTGCCGTGGATCTTCTCGACGCTGCGCGTGAACATCGGCTTCGCGCTGATCGGCTCGGTGGTGGGCGAATACATCGCTTCGCAGGCGGGAGTGGGTCATGAAGTGTTCGTCGCTGGCTCTTTGTTTGACCTCAATACTGTTTGGCTGGGCATTATCGTTCTCACGTTGATGGCATCGATTCTGAGCTGGATTGTTCAATTAACGGAAGCAAAGGTGATTACATGGAAAAGAAAACGGTGAAGTTTCTGGGCACTTGCCTTGTGGCGGCGCTCGCCGCTTCCGGGGCTCGCATGGCGGTTGCTGCCGAGCCGGTAGTCGTCTATCAGGCCTTTCAGTCGATTCAGTATCTGCCGCTTTACGTAGCGCTCGACAAAGGTTTGTTTGCAAAGAACGGTCTCACGGTGCAGAAAGTGACGGCCGGCGGCGGCGCAGCCGGAGTGGCTGCGGTGATCGGCGGTCACGCGGACTTTTCGCTGCAGGACCCGATGACGGCCATGCTTGCCAACCTCAAGGGGGCGTCGCTCGTCAATGTGGCGAACGTGGTTGCAGGCGTGCCCGTCTGGATCATCGCGCCGCCGGGCTCGTCGGTTAAGGAGGTGTCCGATCTCGCCGGCAAGAGCGTGGCCACTGCGCTGCCGCCGACGACGAGTACCTATCTTCTGCAGCGCCTCGTCAGCGAGCGAAAGCTCGCTAACGTGAAGCTCGACACCGTGCAGATCGGCACGGAGCTCGCACCGGTCAGCGCGGGGCGCGACGAAGCGGCGGCGCTTTACGAGCCGCAGGTCGATACCGGGCTGTCACAGGGTTATCGGATCGTCTACGGGTTCCCCAGGGCCTATCAGGGCGGCTATGTGTTCTCCAGCATGGACACGCTCGCTTCCACGATCAAAGCCAAGCCGCAGATGGTCGCTGCGTTCGTGAAATCGATCGGCGAGGCCGAGGCGCTGATCCAGCACTCGCCCGATACGGCGAAGGCTGTTGCGCGGACCGAGTTTCCGACGCTTGACCCGAAGGTGGTCGACAGCGCTGTACAGCGCCTGATCGATCAGGA
>Ga0310811_10010416_pt1 | contig 12007 bp, 13 predicted proteins | sample YCmetagenome_FD_207642 | JGI IMG/M metagenome (GOLD analysis project Ga0310811, IMG submission 207642) | Soil microbial communities from experimental microcosm in Duke University, North Carolina, United States - YC | ecosystem: Engineered > Artificial ecosystem > Soil microcosm > Unclassified ...
GTTGCTCACGCTTGAAGTAGTAGCGCCCGGTGTGCGCGTCGTAGTGAATTTGGCCACGGGCGGCCTGGCGGGCGAGCCACTCGCGTGCAAAGCGCTCGTTAGTGGCCGTTTTCGCGGCCAGCTCGGCCGGTGTCAGGCCTGCGGCCGCCAATGCCCGGTAGTAACCGAGTGCCTCCCCGAGTGCGCTGATGGCGGTCCCCTGCAACGCACTTACGCTGGCGTCGACCACAGGTGTACCCTCCCCGCACCGCGCGATGGTGCCCGGCAAGCTGATTGTCCTGGCAACTGCCATATCGCGACAGCGTATCTTTCGGACAATCTCCGCCATGAATGCTCGATATTGCTGGAGCTGCACGGAGAGGTGAACATGCCTGCAGTTAGGCAAATCTTGATAAATCCCTTGGAAAGCTACCTGAGCTTCTCTGAGCCGAGACGCGGTTTGGTGTACGTGATCGCGGCCGCATTGATCGCCGCCATCGCCTACAGCGACTGGAAGATCGAGGAAGTCTCCGTGGGCTTTCTGTACGTGCTGCCGATTCTCATGGCATCGGCATCACTGCGCACCTGGCAGATCGTGGCGGTGGCGAGCGCCTGCGGCGTGCTGCGCGAGTGGTTCAGCCCGGTGCACGATACACCGGGAAGCAGCATGCGCGTGTTGATTGGTGCCGCGGGCTTCGCCCTGGCCGGCTACTTCGTCTCGCAGCTCAATCAACAGCGCCGCTCAGTCATCGAACACCTGCTCGAGCGCGAGCGGCAGATGCGGTTGCGAGCCGATGCGGAAAGACAGCTGCAGGTCGTGATCGAAACGAGTCCGCTCGGGATCGTGACGCTCGACAGCGAAGGCCGGGTGTTGCTCGGCAACACCTCGGCTCAGCATCTACTGCGGCTCGAGCAGCGCTCGCTCGCCGGCCAGCAGATCAGCAGCTACCTGCCGATATTGAAGCGTTTCCTCAGCATCCGCGACTCCGCACCGGAGCTGCGTACCGTGGTCGAGACGCGCGGCCAGCGCGCCGACGGCGAAGCGTTTCTGGCGCACGTGTGGTTGTCGACGTTCATCAGTGGCTCGGGTCTTTGCCTGGCGGCTTTCATCTGGGACTCCTCCGAGAACCTGCGTGACCGCGAAGGCACGGGACTCGACTCCATGATGGCCACCTCGCGCGTGCTCATCGGGGCCATGAGTCACGAGATACGTAACCTCGCCGCAGCCGCCTCGGCTGCCTACCGGGAGCTGGCGCGCGGCCTGGGGGCCGAGCAGCGCGCTCAGTCTCAGCCGCTGGGAACCGTCATCGATGCGCTCGAGAACATAGCCAGCTCGGGGCTGAGGCTCGCGGCGCACTCTTCCGCCGCGGTCGCTGACCTCGGCATGGTCCTCGATGAAGCACGCGTGCTGATCGAGGCCTCGTTCCGCGACGAGGGCAGCGTGGCGCATTGGTTGATTCCCGACTCGCTGCCGCTGGTGGAAGCGGATCATCACAGCCTGCTGCAGGTGTTCCTGAACCTTGCGCGTAACAGCGAGCGCGCCATGAAAGGGCGCCCCGAAAGGGTGCTGCGGGTCGAAGTCACCATGGAAGAGGACTTCGTGCGCATCCGCTTCCGCGATTCCGGCCCCGGAGTGTCGAATCCCGAGGCTCTGTTCAAGCCTTTTCAGCCGGGCGCCTCTTCTACCGGCCTGGGACTGTACATCTCGCGCGCGGTATTGAAGTCTTACGGCGGCGATCTGCACGTCGAGCCCGACGCACGGGGCGGCTGCTTCGTGGTGCAGCTGTGGGCGGCGGAAGATGGAGACAGTCCCGGACGATCGTAGCGTGACTGCAGTCAATGTCCTGTTGGTCGATGACCATCTGTCCTTCGGACAGAGCGTGGCCCGTGCACTGAGCACGGAGCCCGATCTCGCGGTTTCCTACTGCACCTCGATCAGCGCTGCTCTGGAGATGCTGCAGCATCAGCCCGTCGATATCGTTCTGCTCGATCACGATCTCGGTGTCGAACGGGCTTCGCAGTTCCTGCCGGCAGCGCGGGAGCGCGGCTTCGGCGGGCATGTGCTGATCGTGACCGCCTGGGTGAGCGATACCGAGGCAAAACGCCTGCTACGGCAGGGCGTCGCCGGCATCTTTTCCAAGGACAGTCCCCTCGAGGCTCTCATCGAGAGCATCCGGCACATTCAGGGAGGGGAGGTCTGGCTGGACAGACGCTATCGCAACCTGACGGCCGCCGAGCCTGCCGAGCAGCCCGGCGGCGGCCCACGGTTCAATGAGCGCCAACGCAAGGTGTTGCGCTTCGTGCTCGAGGGACTTTCAAACAAGGTGATCGCGGCGCAGCTGCACATCTCCGAGAGTTACGTGAAGGCTCTCATACAAAGCCTGTTCAAGAAGACCGGCGTGCGCACGCGCGGCCAGCTCGTACGAGTAACGCTCGAGCACTACCAGGATCAGCTGTAAGGACGCGCGCCGCTTGGCAAGCGCCTGGACCTCACTAAGGTCGCACTGCGGGGCGTTTTCTTACGGAGAAGAATAACTGCCGATGCTTGCCGGCCCGCACGATGCTCGCCGCTTCGAGCGCGACCAGGATGTAAAGGACATTGAGGGCCGCGAGCGTGGTGGGCACGTAGCGGGTGCGGCGCGCTGCCGCCACGACATCTCTTGCGGTCACGGCACGTGCTCCCCCGATGCGCTGCTGCACATACTCCACGGCATCCGTGTCGATCACGTTGAAGTAGCCAGAGCCGCGGCGCGCCCTCGAGAGCGCAAAGGAGAGCACGAAGAAATAACCCTGGGCCTCGAACACATGGTAGGTCTGGCGGACCGCCTCGACGCGGCCACGATACTTGAGTCCACGCTGCAGGCTTCGGATATTCACGGTTGCCCCTCTCGTTCTCCGCAGCAGATCGGCTGCAAGCTCGAGCGCACTCTACTCCAGACACGAAGGCTTCGCGGGGTTACTGTCAAAGCCAGCGCGATCGCCCGGAAGCACCAACAGTTCTCCCACTCGTATCGTGGGGCCGCTCGATGTTCCATGGAAATCAAGGAGCTAGGCGCGGAGGTTCACGAGAAAATTCGAGCCCCATCAAACTACTGTTGACTCGCCGGTATTAGCGCGCCGCTGTTGTTGATAGCGAGTACGGCCTTCCTGCTCTCAGACGCCGGGCTCTTGCCTGTACCGCCGGGTGGCATGCGCATGTTTTATTGCGAGCACATTGAGCGCATTTCTGCTGCAATCCCGCTACGCGCGCAGAGACCGAAACGTGTCGCAGCGCCCGCGTGTGGCCATTGTCCGAATCGCTCAGTACGGAGGGGATCGAATGCCGCGTGGGTCCGTGCTTCTCGCTTTGAGTGTAACACTCGGAATGTTGTGCGCGGCGCGCAGCGCAGGTGCGCAGGGCGCGTCAGCTCCCACCGATCCATGGTGCAGATCCAAGCCCGAGCCGGCGTTCTGTCATGCCGTGCGCGGCGTGCGCGCCTCGGGTTGGCCGGCGCAGACCCGGTCGGAAGTCATGGCGTCCAACGGCATGGTGGTCACGAGCCAACCACTGGCGGCTCAAGCAGGGCTGCAGGTGCTGATGCGCGGTGGCAACGCAGTGGATGCGGCCGTGGCGAGCGCAGCGGTACTCAGCATCACCGAGCCAATGATGGTCGGCATAGCCTCCGATCTCTTCGCGGTCCTATACATCGCGAAGGACCACAAGGTGTACGTGCTGAATGCCAGCGGCACCGCGCCGAGCGGCGCGACCCTTGCGCGCCTGAACGGGCTTGGCTACCACTGGGACCCGAAGAACTGGGGACCCGCCTCTGGCATGCCCGAGGGTGGCATCCTGGCAGTCACCGTGCCGGGCACGGTATGGGGCTGGCAGGCAGCGCTGCAGCGATTCGGCACACTTTCTTTCAGGCAGGTTCTCGAGGCGGCTGCGCGCTATGCGCAGGACGGTTTTCCCATCTCAGAGCGCATCGCCAGCGACTGGACACTGCCGAGTGCGCTGCCGCTGCGGGGCTGTTGCACGCAGCTCGATCCGGACTCGGTGAGAGTCTGGTATGTGAATGGGCGGCCGCCGGTCCCCGGGCAGATCTTCAGAAATCCGGATCTGGCGCGCACCTTCCGGCTGCTCCAGGAGAAAGGTGCGGATAGCTTCTATAAAGGAGAGATCGCCCGAGCGATCGTCGCGAAGTCGCAGGCACTCGGCGGCACCATGACGCTGGAAGACCTCGCCAACTATCACGGCGAATGGGTCGAGCCCGCGCGCACGCAATACCATGGCTACGAGGTGCTCGAGCTGCCGCCTCCGTCGCAGGCGTGGGCGGCGAACGAAATGCTGAACATCCTGCAGCAGTGCTTGCCCAAGTGGGCACCGGGCAGAACCCTGGCATCGCTCGGCCCGCGGAGTCCGCAGTACTGGCACATCCTGATCGAGGCGAAGAAGCTCGCATACGCGGATCTCTTCCGCTACAACGCCGATTCGGACCTGGTCGGCGTTCCGCTCGCACAGCTGCTGTCGGCGGCGCATGCGGCGTCGCTGTGCACGAAGTTTGCACCCGATCATGCCTCGGCCACCGGCACAGTGAGCGACACGGATATGAAGGGCGACACCATCGTGCTTTCCACGGCCGACAAGGAAGGCAACATGGTCTCGTGGGTGAACAGCAACTTCAATGAGTTCGGCTCCGGTATCACCGTGCCGGGATACGGATTCGTGCTGCACAACCGGGGGACACTGTTTTCGCTCGACCCGCACAGCCCGAACGTAATAGCTCCGCACAAGAGGCCGTTCAACACCCTCTCGGCCGGGCTGCTGATGCATGCGGGACAGCCGGTGATGACCGTGACGCTCATGGGCGGCGACATGCAGGCGCAGGGACACGCGCAGCTGCTCATCGATGTCATCGACCTCGGCGCGAACCTGCAGGCGGCGGCGGATATGGCGCGCTTCCGGCACAGCCAGATCCCAAACCTGCTGAGCCTAGAATCCCCGCTCTATGACCTGGTTGGCGCCGCTCTCGTCGCAATGGGACACACGGTGCGGCCCATCAATGGCGCTGATGTTGGGGGAGTACAGGTGATCCAAGCGGTCTCAACGGGCGCTTCACTGCGCTACTACCGCGCCGCATCGGATTTCAGGAAGGATGGGCAGGCCGCGGGGTGGTGAGTTGCGCCGGCCGATATCCGACGAACACGCGCTTGGGAATCATGCAATGCACGCCTTTGCGAATGTCGACGACCTGGGTAACGCGGCAGTCTCCCACCATTGAGGTCAGTGCGTAGGCCTCCTCGCGGCTCATCGGAACGATGCGCTGCGTTGCGAGCCACTGTACGGTCTGCTCGACTGCGATTTTCATCGCCTGGTTGAGGTCTTCGTCGTACCCCATGAATATCCAGTCGGTCTTCGTCTCGGCCCATGGCCAGTCGGTCTTCAAGTCCTTGCGCACCACCGGCTGAATCTCGATTTCCTTGTAAGCGCACTCGAGCGCGGTGAGATTCACCTCGCCGTTTCCCTGCCGACAGTGCGAATCGCCGGTCCAGATCAGGCCGCCCTTCAAGAACACGGGCACATATAGCGTTGAACCGGCGCGCAGCTCGTTCAGGTCCATGTTCGAGCCGTTTTTCCACGGGCGCAGCGTGCTCGTCCGCCCCTTGGCATCGTGAATGGGCGGCCCCGCCTTGGCCGCGGGCTCATTGGGGTCCACGCCAACGGCGAATGTCCCTGGAAAAGGCTGCAGATCGATCACGATCCCCGGCTTGAAGACGGTCTGCATCCTCGCCAGGTCCAGCTTGTAATAGCGCAAGAACCCTTCGGGAAACTCGCTCGGCAGCAGTCCGACCGTCGGAAATTGCGTGCCCGGCAGGTTGAAATTGAAGGCGTCCTCCTTGGGAACGATCTTGAGAATGTGAATCTCGAGCGTGTCTCCGGGCTCAGCTCCCGACACGTAGATCGGTCCGGTGATCGAATGCGGTCCGCCGCCGTCGTTCTCCTTGCGCAGCTGCACGATCTTGTCCATGTCCGCGCCGGGTTTTATCTGCCCGAGCGAGTGCGAGATCGTCTCGATGGACACCGTGTCGCCGGAATTGATGACCAGCCGCGGCTTTTCGCTGGCATCGTACCAACCCCACTGCACGTTCTCCGGCGTGGCCGGGAGGACATAGTGTTTCCCGGAAAGCGAGGTGTGCGCAGCAGCCGCGGTGGCGTCTCCCTGTTGAGCGCTGCTGGCGAGTGTAGAAGCCAGGAGCACGACGAGCATGATGAGCGCAGGGAATGTTCTTCTCATACGTCTCTCCCACAGGCAGCGGCGGCCGACTCGCTTAGCTGCAGGATGGGAACTATACGCGTGCGGCGTCCTCTTGCTGATGGATCAGTGGAACCAACTCTCACCCTCACGGCAATAGCCATGCGAGTTACGGATCTGCCGCAGACGCTGACGGGCGCGCTGTCGGAACAGACGCTGCTCCAATGCCCGGCTGCGCGCTGAGGGCACGCGCAAGCTGTAGAGGCCGCCATCGGCGCAGGCGCGCAACGGCTCATTGCGCAGAGTCTCGTCTGGGTATACGCGCCCGGCCCGGAACCGACCGTGTCCAACCGCCCGGGCGATCCACGGAAACACGAGTGAGCAAGGGAGCAAGCGGATCATGACGTTCCCTCGTTCTTTCTATTGCGGGACCTGGGAGAGGCCGCGCTCCCCGCGAGCGGCCGCACGGAGGAGGCGGATTCTATTGAGACGTGCAAGCTGCGGTCAACGAAGTCCTCAGCGAAGCAGCGGCTCGCTACGGCCACCCGGGAACTGGCACACTTCGTAAGTCAGCTGGTGCATCACCCGCACGGTCGATGCGGAGACAGCGATGGAGCAAAGCGACATTGCCGCAATCCGCGCTCTGTTGAGCGCCAAACCGCGACCGGTCGGCTGGGCAGCACGCCGTCAGCGGCTCGATGAGATCGGTTCCGTGTGGCCCGCGGCTTCTGATGTCACGCTGACCACCGTTGACGTCGGTGGCATACCAGGTGAATGGTCGACCGCACCGGGTAGCGACAGCTCACCTGTTCTGCTCTTCTTTCATGGCGGCGGCTACTGCTCCGGTTCGATCGTAAGTCACCGCCGCATGGTATCGGAGGCGGGCCGAGCCGGTGGAGTGCGCACCCTGGCGATTGACTACCGACTGGCACCAGAGCATCCCTTTCCTGCGGCCTTGGATGACGCCCTGACGGCGTGGCACTTTTTACGGCGCCAGGGCATCGCCGCGGAACGCATTGCTGTGGGTGGCGACAGCGCCGGTGGCGGATTGTCGTTGTCACTGGTCCTGAAGCTCCTTGAAGCCAAAGAACCGCTACCGGCGTGTCTGTGGCTCGTTTCTCCGTGGACGGATCTCACCATGTCGGGCTCCACGCTCGTCACCAAGGACGCCTGCGACCCGATCATCCACAAGGGCTATCTGTGCGAGCTCGCTGATGCCTATCTCGGCGGCGCCACAGACCATAAGGATCCACGCGTCTCTCCGTTATTCGCCAAGCTGTCAGGCATGCCGCCGATGCTGGTCCAAGTGGGGTCCGAGGAGACTCTGCTCGATGACGCGGTACGTCTCGCCGGGGCGGCCGGCGCGGCGGATGTGCCCGTCACGCTGGAAATCTGGCCGCATATGATCCACGCGTGGCATCTGTGGAACGCCCGTTTGGAGCCAGGGCGGCGAGCGCTCAGCAGCGCAGGCCGCTTCATGCGCGATCATCTTTGAGTACTGCGCTGCCCGGTCACCCTTTGGCCCTTGGGTCGTCCTTGCGGAAGGTGGCTTCTCCTGCGTTGGACACCTCGACCCACTTCGGGTCAGGCGAGGCCTCGGCATCATAGTTGTCGTGCCAGTTCCACCACTTGTACGGCGGGCTCTGGGGGTAACCTTTCGGGGAGTCCTCCCAAGTCTCCTGCCGACCGAGCGGGGTGATGTCGAGGTAGCTCCAGGTACTGCCCATCGCTTCATCGCCGCGGTTGTTGACGAAGTACGTGCGGAACAGCTGCTCGCCGTCGCGGAAGAACACATTGTGACCGTGCCATTCGTCCACGCCAAAGTCCGCGTCGAAGCTGTCGATGAGCGTGTACCAGGGCATCTGCCACCCCATCCGCGCCTTCAGGCGCGCGATGTCCGCCTGCGAGGCGCGCGAGGCATACGCGAGCGTCGTGTCGCGCGCGTTGAGATGGGCGAGGTGAGCCACCTGGTCGGCACCTAGAGAGCAGCCGCGACAGGCGTGCTCGGGCCAGCCAAACACCCCCGGTTCAAAGAAGGCACGGTACACGATCAGTTGTCGGCGGCCCTCGAACAGCTCGAGCAGGCTCACCTTGCCCTGCGGCCCCTCGAATTGGTACGTCTTCTCGACCGCCATCCAGGGCATTCGCCGCCGCTCGGCGGCCAGAGCGTCCCGAGCCCGCGTGAAGGCCTTCTCCTTCACCAGCATCTCTTGACGCGCAGCCTCCCACGCCCGCGGCGATACGACAGGCGGGGTATGCATGGCGCGCACGCCATTTCCATCCTTCCCGAGTGTCTTGGTCGTGCTCATGGCGATCTCCTGGGTTGATCGAGCTCGTCAGACTCTTCACCGAACCTGCGTCTCAGGCTCTCCGTACCCGCATGCAGAAACCGCCGGACCGATTCGATGGTTCTGCCGTCACCCTCCTCGGTGAGCTCGAACTGCGCCGACCAGCTGACGATGCTTGCAGAGCCGCCCGCAGGGTCGATGCGGAACTCGCCCCGATAGTCGCGGACCGGCATGGAGGCTCTCTCAATGGTATAGCGGTAGAGGTGGCGGTCCGGATCCAGAGTTTGCAATCGCTCCGTCTGATCATCACCTGCGCCTCCATGCGCGATGCGCATAGCTCCGGTGCCTTGACCGAGGACATCCACGGAATTCACCATCGGGTGCCATTCCCCGACGCTGCCGAATCCGCCGATCTCGTTCCACAGCGTCTCGGCGTCCATCCCAATCGTTGCGGTCTCGATTATCTTCGGCATGCCCACTCCTTCGGTGCTCCGTCCCATGCACAAAGTGACCCGTAATCAGCGGGTTCGTTCCAAGGGCAGGAAACATGTCCATTGTCGTCCCGCGCACGTCACGCTGGCGTCTGAGGCGTGAGTCGATCCTGTGTTCTGATCCATAATTCACTCGTGATGGCGAGACAGCAGCTATTTGCCGTGCGGCTACTGATAGTCCTGGCGGCATGCAGAGGTGCGTGCGTTGCTGCGCCCCCACCTGCGGAGGTAGCGCAACCTCCGGCCGTCGCAACGCCCGTGCCGCCCGACGCCGCAACTCCAACGCCGCCCCCGGAGCAGGTCGCAGGCTCTCCGGTCCTCAGTCTCAGTGAGCTCGAACAACGCCTGCGGGACACACGCGCGATAGGCCTGTTCACGAAGCTCTCTTTGAAAAACCAGGTAGACGATCTGCTGGCGCAGTTCAAGGCGTTTCACGAGCGCTCGTCGCGCATCACCCTCGAGCAGCTGCGACAGAGGTACGAACTTCTGCTGATGAAGGTTGTGAGTCTGCTTCAGGATGGGGATCCCAGACTTGCAAGTGCTGTATTCTCCTCGCGCGAAGCAATCTGGGTGGTGTTGACCGACCCGAAAACCTTCACGGCCGCCTGATTCACGATGACAGGAGCTATCATGCCCGTGCGCTCGATTGTCGGACTGGCTTTGACGTTGCTGCTGGCGGGCCCGCTCCCCGCCGAGAACCCCTCACCTGGCCAGGACCTCAAGGCCACGATAGCGCTGAACGGATTTCCATGCGATCGAGTGGTCGCCTCGAAACGCAACGCCGACAGCGACTACACGGCGACGTGCAAGGACGGCAATCGCTATCGCATTTTTGTGAATGCCAAGGGCCGTGTGGTGGTCACGAAGCTTTGATGCCAGCCGCGCGCCGACCTTGGCTTAGAACTCCCCATAGTGACCGTGCACCGCCTCGAGGAGCTTGCCCGGGTCGTATCCGACGCCGTCCTTGAAGACGAGCTCCACCTGCTCGATGTCCGAGATGTGCGTCGCCGGATCACCCTTGATGACCACGAGATCGGCATTCTTGCCGATCGCGATTGAGCCGATCTGCGCCTGACGGCCGAGGAAGACCGCCCCGTTCAGCGTTGCGATCCGGATCGCCTCTACCGGTGTAAATCCCGCCTCGACCAGCAATTCGATTTCGCGGTGATCGGCGAATCCCGGCACCGAGCCAAACAGGCCCACCGGGTCCGATCCAGCCATCAGCAGTCCACCGCGCGCTACGAAGGCGCGCTCGAGCTCCATGTCTCGACGCAGCAACTTGGTAGCATCCTGCCCACCGGCCCGTTGCCGCTTGAGATCGATGAAATAAGCCTGCTGTGACTCCGCGGACATGGCTGCCAACGCTGCGGCGGCGAGTGGGGGCTGGCCGTCCCGGTCCTGATTGAGGCTGGGCACGGACCACGCGGTACTCGGCAGGGTGGAGGTAATCGCAACGTGATGCTCGATCAGCATCTTCAGAAGATGGTCCACCTGTTCCGCGCGCATGTGCTCGAGGGTGTAATCACCGCGGCTATCGCTGCATTTGTCAGGCTCCTTGTCGGGATCGAGCTGCGTATTGACGAAGAAGCCGTGCTCGAGACTATCGATTCCGATCTGTGCCGCCTCCTCGTACGTGACCGAGCACAGGTGTCCCAACACCTTCAGTCCCCGTTTATGCGCTTCAGTGACCACGGCCTGCAGTTCCGCGCGCGTGATGTTCACATAGGCCTTGAAGGAGCTCACCCCACGATCCGCCCAAAAAGCCACCGCCGCACGGGCATCCTCGGGCCCGGTGGGCACCAGTGCGTGCAGACCAGGACCGCCCAGAAAGGGTCCCGTGACCTCCAGGTGCGGGCCGGGAACCACACCTTTTTCGATAGCCTGCTTGAGATTCACATCGACCTGCGGCTCGACGCTCCCCGCTGTGCGCATCGTGGTGACGCCATTCGCCAGATAAAGCCGTGGTGCTGAAAAGCTCATCTGCAGCGACAGCATGGGGCGCTCAAAACTCCCATCCGCTTGCAGATTCGGCCGTGCGTTAAACAACATATGGTTATGCATGCCGACGATGCCCGGAATGACCGAATAGCCACGCAGGTCGAGCACCGTGAGGTCGGCACTCTGTGGCTGATCTGCCCCGCGTTGAATCGCGGCGATCTTGCCATTCTCGATGGCGAGGTTTTGATCGGCACGCGGCGCCGCTCCGGTGCCGTCGATGATCCGCACGTGTTCCAGGACTACTTTGGGCGTGCTGACGCGCACATATTTGCGCACTTCGGGCCCAAGCACGGCGGCACTCTGAGGATGAGCCGCTTCCGGGCGCCACAAGGGCACGAGCCACAGCAGCGCGAGCCAGTGTCGAGCAGTCACTTGATGATGCAACAGCATGCGGTGGGCGCTACGGTTGCGACTTCCCTCCCCGAGCGCCGCGCTTGTTGCTGCCGCGCGTGGCGGCGCCTTGCAGCGCCTTGAGATCTCGCAGGGTGAGCGAGCCCGTCTCGAGCAGATTGGAAACCAGCAAACGCGGTGACCCGCCAAACAGGTCCAGCATGTCTTTGACCAGGCTGCGGCGGTACTCGCTCCTCTCGATGGCGGCCTCGAACACCTGCGCGTTGCCGATCTTCTTCACTTTGCGCACCGCGCCTTTCTGCTCGAGCCGGTAAACCAGTGTCTGAATGGTCGTATAGGCGACCCGCTCATCCTCGGGGAGGCTGTCCAGGATCTCGCGCACGGAGCATCTTCCGAGCTGCCAGACCTGCTCCAGCACGCGTGTCTCGGCTTTGGAAAGGCGCATTCCGCAACTCCTCCTACAAGCTGCGTAGATCCTACCACACGATCCGTTTGGATTCACGCGCGACGGCGTGCGCGGAACGACAGTGCGCCGCAGCTGCCGCAGGCTCGACCAGGGCGGTGTTCCACTCACCGCGGTATCGTTCTTGGGTTCTTACACCTCGGCAGTGCCGAGCTGACCTGGGAGTGTAGGCCGGTGCTTACGATGCCTGATGTAACTCTCCGATCG
>Ga0310811_10010417_pt1 | contig 12007 bp, 13 predicted proteins | sample YCmetagenome_FD_207642 | JGI IMG/M metagenome (GOLD analysis project Ga0310811, IMG submission 207642) | Soil microbial communities from experimental microcosm in Duke University, North Carolina, United States - YC | ecosystem: Engineered > Artificial ecosystem > Soil microcosm > Unclassified ...
GCAAAAAATATCAATAGTTTGTTTTATTTGGAATTGTAAGAAGTGGATTAGAGCCCGGGGATTTGGATATTTGAGCCCCGATCAAAATCGGCTTTTTATGGTTGGTCTGATTAAAGCATTTGCAATACTCTTTCCTGCTGCCAGATGGTTCAGGAAAACACACGGTGGCCACGCCTCCCAAACACATGATGGCCACCTCCCCCAAACACAAGGTAGCAGCATCTCCTATCGCGACGCGTCAGCGAGGGAGGCGCGCCCCAGAGCCGTCTTTTATGATATTTCCGGCAATTGATGAGGCTCCCTCCGGGCTACGCGGTACGTTTGTATCTTTCACTCATTAGTATAAAAGTTTTTTTGCAATATTGCGGGCCGTGGTAATGGGCCATGCCTCGTTGTAGACTTTATTCGCTATCAGGGCTCCCTCGAACAGCAGATACATTTCGTCCGCAAGACCTTCCCTGGATGCCGGCCGAAGGATATCCGTAAAGAGCTTGCGAACGGCGTCTTTCTGGATGCGGATCTTCTCCCGGACGGTTTCAGCATCCTCCGGTATTTCATAGACCAGGTTCAGAAAGCTGCAGCCATAGTAGGCTTTGCCGGTTGCCGACTGCTCGAGATGATCGAATACCGCGAGAACCTTTTCCTCCGGGGTGTCGACCTGTTCGATCGCATGATTGATAGCGGCAAAAGTGCGGCGCCCGGCTTCTTCCAGGTAAACTATGAGGAGTTCTTCCTTTGACTGGAAATACTGGTATAGAGAGGTTTTGGCAATATCGGCTTCCTCAATGATCTGATTTATCCCGGTATTGCAGTACCCCTGTCTGTAGAACAATCGGGCAGCTGTGTCGATGATATCCTGTCGTATCGACCTCTTCTTCATATTATAAAGGTAAAATTTTCTTAAAAGAACGGTCAAACGCCATTCGTGAATGTATATTTTTTCAAGCCCAGTTTCTTGACCTTTGAGTGAAGGGTCGTCGCCGGCATTTTCAGGTATTCGGCAGCGCCGCCGGGACCGGATATCTTGCCCTTGCATTTTTTTAGTACGGCAATGATGTGATCACGCATAGCCTCTTCGATGGATTGTTCCGCCTTTTGCTCCTGGACCGGCTTGTCCTTTTCTTCATTCCTGAGAAAGAAGATCGAGATATTTTCGAGACGATTACCCCTGGTCTGAAGGATACTTCGTTCCAGGCAGTTCTCCAGCTCGCGGACATTGCCGGGCCAGCTGTGCGACTCCAGCTGGCGTTGGGCGGCGGGTGAGATCCCGGTGACCTGGCTACCAAACTTCCGGCTGAATTTTTCGAGGAAATAATGGGTGAGCAGCATCAGGTCTCCTTTGCGATCGCGCAGGGACGGGACCAGGATGGGATATACGCATAGACGATAATACAGATCGAGACGGAATTTCCCCTCGCGGACAGCCTTTTCGAGATCACGGTTGGTAGCGGCGATGATGCGGACGTCTACTTTGATGAGGTGATTTCCGCCCAGACGTTCGAATTCCCTTTCCTGGAGCACCCGCAGCAGTTTGACCTGCATGTCGATGGGCATTTCCCCTATCTCGTCGAGGAAGATCGTCCCTTTGTCTGCGGCTTCGAACTTGCCTTTGCGTCTTTCCAGCGCCCCGGTGAAGGCTCCTTTTTCATGACCAAACAGTTCCGATTCGATGAGAGTCCCCGGCAGGCTGGCGCAATTGATGATGATCAGCGGCTGGCTCCTGCGGGACGAGAGTTCGTGAATGCTGCGGGCGATCATTTCTTTACCGGTGCCGCTCTCTCCCAAAATGAGGACGGAGGCGTCAAGCGGAGCGACAAGACCGATATGATCGAAGACTTCCAGCATCCTGGGGCTGTTGCCGATGATGCCGTTGAAGTATCCCGGGCCGTTGCCTTTTTGCGCGTTGTCGTTGTTCTGCGCCGCCTTTGCTCTTTCTGCCTCGGGTATGGCAAGGATCATCTGCTCGGTAAGGGTGCTGAGTGGCAGATTGACGAGGCTGAGGAGCTTCTGGTGCTCAACAGTGTAGCCCTGACTTTTCCGGCTGAAGAACAGGAGATGAATGATCGAGCCCTTTGCCGTGAAGATAGGAAGATGGAGCGATGACCGCAGGTCGAACAGGGTAGAGAGAATACCGCGCACCCGGCATCGTGCTGCCAGCTTGTCAAAGTCGTGATCGTTAAAGATCCCGGGTTCGACGATGTGATTTTTGAGCTGGTTGGCGACATCGGCGTTTGTCAGACCTGTCAGCTCATGGAATTCTTTTTCCTGTACGACTTTATAGGTATTGAATCCGGAGCGGATGAGCATCAGGCCGTTCGCAAGGAATTCTGTCTGATGGTCGGGCCGGATGGCAAGACAGTCGAACGGGACATAGGGCTGAATGCTGCTGGCAATCTTTTCGACCCTGCTTATCCAATCCCCCTCCTCGGCCAGAAGACGCCGGAGAATGCTTTCGAGCTCCTTTTCCTGCCGGTACCTGCTCTCATTGCCGTTCTGGTACCGGTAGAGAATAACATCCATCATTGCCAGCAGCTCTTCTTCGCGAAACGGTTTGACCAGGAAGCCATACGGAAAGGTCGACCTTGCCTTTTCCAGCACCGACTCCTGGAAGTTGGCGGAAAGATATATGAACGGAATGTGGAGCTCGGATAGTTTCTCTCCAAGGTCGATGCCTGTAAGGGGGCCTTTTAGAAATATATCGATAAGGACGATGTCCGGGTTTTCGAGCAGGATCATATTCAGCGCCTCTACGAACGAGTCGGCGGTACCGGCCACGATATAGCCTGCTTTGCTAAGCGTCAATTCCAGGTCATAGGCGATCATCGATTCATCTTCCACGATAACGACTTTTCTATTCATGGTGTTGATATTTTTTTGGGAACCGAACAACGATTGTGACTCCGGGGCTGCCGGAAATGAAGTACTTTCCATCCAATTGTTTCGTGAGCATTCGGATCATCTGCATGCCCAGTGAACGGGTCGTGCGGGCGTCGAAGTCTTCCGGCAGGCCGATCCCATTGTCCGAAATGGTCAGTTCAAGACAGTCGGGGCCAAGCGAAAGAAGGCTTATACAGATGGTGCCCCCCTGCTTTGGAAAGGCGTATTTGATCGAATTGGTTATGGCTTCGTTCAGAATGAGGCCGATGGGTATCATCTGTCCGGCATCCATGCGAATGGCCTCCGCCTTGTGCTGGAAGCTGACATGTTTGGAAAGGTCGTTAAAAGAATTTTTAAGGTGAAAGATAAGGTCGCCTATATAGGCAGGCAGGTCGATGGTGGAGATATTGCTTTCTGTATAGAGTTTGTGATGGATCAGCGACATGGATTGTACCCGGTTCAGCGTATCCCTGATCGCATAGCGGGCGCTGCCCTCCTCCAGGAAATGCGATTGTGTCTTCAGGAGGCTGGTGATGATCTGGAGGTTGTTCTTGACACGATGATGGATCTCTTTCAACAGCCAGTCCTTTTCCATCAGCAGGCGGTCCTTTTCGAGATTATGCCGATGTTTGGCCCGATAGGCGGAGTATAGAAGCCCTACGATGACCAGGAGCAGCCCCACGCCGCCGATGATAAAATTTCTCTGGGTTTGGAGCAGCCTGATCTCCTGTTCTTTCTGCCTGCTCTCATATTTTGCCTGCATCTCGACGATCTGGCGGCTTTTGTTCACATTGAGGAGCGAGTCTTCAATGTTCTTATAAACCTGGTAATGACGAATGGCGGAGACGTAACTGCCCATGGCTGAATCCACCCGGAAGCGGAGCAGTTCGTTTGACCTCAGCTGGGCGGGTTTGATCACATGCGGTGGAACAGAGTCCAGCTTATTGAGGTATGACCTGGCGAGGCCATACTGATGCCGGGCAAAATAGAGTTTTCCCAGCCGGGCATATAAGAAGGCATAGGTAAAGATGCTGGAATTGTAGTGTGTCTGCTCTTTCAACTCGCAGTCCAGGCTTACCAGGTAATGGTATTGGGCGCTATCGGTCTGACCCAGGGCCAGGTAGCAATCTCCCAGACTCATATTGTAGTAGAGTTTCGCATCATTGCCCGGAGGCGGCGCCGCTGCGATGCTTTTCTTACAGTATTCCAGCGCCTCTTCCGCCTTCCCCTCGGCCAGCAATTCGTCCGTCAGCGTCTTCAGCCGGTCGTAGAACACTCTATAGTTGTTGTGCGCGGCAGCATACTCCGCTGACTTTCTCTGGTAATACAGGGCTTCCGGATGCATGCCCGCATCGGAGTAGAAACCGCCAATGATATAATAGTAATAGGAGACATCTGCCTCAGGGGCGTTCTCCTCTGCATTCCTGACCATTTCCAGGCCGTAATAGAGCTGGTGCGGCCAATCGCCCTTCGTCTTATACACACCCGTCAGCAAGTCATACGTGCGATAGAGTTTGGTATAGTGAATGGCGGCATATTCCCTGAGATTACTTTGCAGCAGTGATTCGGCAGAGTCAAGTTTGCCTTCCCGCATGTAGATGTATGCCAGCGCCTCTATTTGCTTGAGGGCGTCTGTTATTTTTCCTAATTGCCGGTGAAGGCGTTCGGCCCGCCGGAATGCGTCGATCTTTTCAATGCGGGTGAGACTGTCGATATCAGGCAGCCCCGTACCCAGTGCCGACCAGGCAGTGGCTTCATCCAACGTATCACCGAGCCGCTGGAATTGGGCAATGACCCGATGGTAATAGATCCGGCCCGAGTCAGTCCGGTCGCCGAGCATTTGGGCATAGGCGATGGACAGAAGTGATCTGGCCTGCAGCTGCGGCGAACGGAGGCTGGTGGCCAGGTCATAGGCCTGACGGTAAAAAAAGATGGCGCTGTCCGCCAGCCTGCGACCGAAGTCGTTGAGCTGCATTTCGCGGTAGTCATTTCCCTGCTTCATGAGCGACAGATAGCGATCCAGCTGTTGCTTGGGCGGCTGGCGGCGATCTTCCTGCGGAGCAGGCAGTTGATTGCGACCCTGCTGTTGCGTTGGCAGCTGGCGGCGAGCTTCCTGCTGCCTTGGCACCTGATTCCGACCCTCCTGCGGCGTAGGCAGTTGACCCCGGGATTGCCCTGGGCTAAAGATGCTACTAAAGACAAGCGATAGCAAAAAGGCGCCAACTTTTCTATGCATGGTGTAAAGGTCTGACAAAACTACCGCATGGCTGCATCACAAATAAGTACAGACTTGTCTGTTTTATTTTCGACCATTCGGGTTACGACGTCAAAATCCGGGATCTCGTATTTCTCCTAAGCGACCTACTTGCTATTTGATTGACCGACAACAACTTGGACATTGGCACGCGGATGGATTGTCTCTCGTCATTATCCACAAAAAAAAGTTTGATCATGGAGAAGTCGTCGGTTGCATACAAGACCATCAACATAGACGGGGTCAATATTTTCTATCGCGAAGCGGGCAGCAGGTCCAAACCTGCGATCGTTTTGCTGAATGGCGTTCCGAACTCATCCAGCGCATTTCAGCAGCTGATGATCCAGCTGAAAGATGAATTCTATCTGGTGGCGCCGGATTTCCCGGGATTTGGCAACAGCGATACGCCGGACAAGAGTGTGTATGAGTATACATTCAATAATATCTCCCTGTCTGTTGAGAAATTTATTGACAAGCTGGCACTCAGCAGACCTGCTGTTTATGCTCTTGGATATGGGGGGCCGATAGCTTTTCGCATCGCCATTCGTCGCCCGACGATGTTCAGCGCCTGGATCCTTCAGAATTCCAACGCCTACGAAGAAGGTCTTGGTCCGGCGATGAAAGATGCGGCCCCTTATCTGATGGACCGGAATCCCGAGACCGAAAAGCTTGTTCGGCCCTTGTTGTCGCTGGAAGGGATCAAGCTGTTCTTCCTGCATGGTGCGGCCGATGAAGGCAGGATCAATCCTGACGGGTATATGAATGCATTGCATTATCTGAGCCGGCCCGGCCAGGAGTCGATCCAGCTCGACCTGTTGCAGAACTATGCAAGCAATATTGCGGAGTATCCGAAATGGCAGGCTTTCCTGAAGACCTATCAGCCGCGGATCCTGTTGGTTTGGGGTGAGAACGATGTCTTTTTCCCGCTGTCAGCAGCCCAGGCGATAAAAAAAGATGTGCCTTCCGCCGTATTGCACAGCTATAAGACCAGCCACCTGGCATTGGAAGAATATGGTACCGAGATCGGGGAAGAGATCATTCACTTTTTAAATAATAAATAATGAATAGCAAGGCCGTAAAGTATAAGACCGTTAAAGCCGGTGGTCTGAATGTCTTCTACCGGGAAGCAGGCCCCATGGATGGTCCGGTGGTGCTGCTGCTCCACGGTTATCCCACCTCCTCGCATATGTTCCGGAACCTGATACCCATGCTAAGCGGGAAGTATCATGTCATTGCGCCGGACCTCCCCGGGTTTGGATTTACCGAGTCGCCTTCGCGCAAGGATTTCAACTATACGTTTGACAACCTCACGGCGGTGATCCAGGGTTTTATCGACAAGCTGGGACTGAAGCGGTTTGCCATGTATGTATTCGATTATGGCGCACCGGTAGGTTGGCGGCTGGCGGTGTCGAACCCGGAAAAGATCACAGGTATCATCTCGCAGAATGGCAACTGTTATGTAGAAGGGCTGAGTGACGGCTGGAACCCGATAAAAAAATACTGGGCCGATCCTTCGGAAGAGAACCGGCAGGCGCTGAGGATGATGACCGCGCCGGAGACGACCAAATGGCAGTATACACATGGTGTGGCAAACGGGGAGCTTGTCGCTCCGGAATCCTATACGCTGGATCAGACGCTGCTGAACCGGCCGGGCAATGTCGAGATCCAGCTTGATCTGTTCAAAGACTATGCAAAGAATGTCGATGGCTATCCCATGTTCCAGGAATATTTCAGGAAGAAAAAACCTGCTCTGCTGGCCGTCTGGGGCGATAAGGACCCCTTCTTTCTTCCGCCGGGCGCAGAGGCTTTTAAACGCGACCTGCCCAATGCGATAGTCAAATTCTATCCGACCGGTCATTTTGCGCTGGAGACGCATCATGAAGAGATTGGCAATGATATTCTTGAATTTCTGAAAACGCTTTGAAGATGAGAATTGCAATCGTAACGGGAGCCAGCGCCGGGATCGGAAGGGCTACGGCCATCAGGCTGGCAAGGGATTTTACAGGTTTGGTGCTGGTGGCGCGCGAGGCGGATGAGTTGCAAAAGACGGCGGATGAAATAAAGAAGCATGCGGCTGAGACGATGGGCGGGGCTGCGGCGAACTCCGGAGCCGACACGATGCCTGGGGTCGAAATATTGATGATCGCCGCCGACCTGAGAGAGGTCGCGGCTGTCGCCGGTGCAGTGCCGCAGATCCATTTGTTTGAAATGACGGACGAGCAATGGAATGATGGTGCGGAGATGAAGCTTCACGGAGCCCGGCGCCTGGCCATAAAGGCCTGGCCTTATCTGAAGGAGTCCAGGGGTTCAGTGGTCTTTATTTCCGGTAATTCGGCGGAAGATCCCAAGCCCGGGTTTGCGGCGGTCGCTACTATCAATGCGGCCATAGTTGCACTGGCGAAGGCTTTTGCCGAACAGGGCATTTTTGATGGGGTACAGGTCAACAGCGTTTTGCCGGGACCGGTGATGACCAATCGCCGGATCAATTTCCTGAAAAAATGGTCCGCGGCCAATGGGCTTTCGATGGAGGAGGCAAAAGGGAAGTTCCTGGTGGATGCTCATATCGATCGGTATGGCGAACCGGAAGAGATCGCTGAGCTGATGGCCTTCCTGGTATCGCCTGGCGCCAAATGGCTGATCGGTGCGGCTATCCGGATGGATGGAGGAGAGATAAAAGGTATTTGATCACACAACAAAATAAAGGGGTAGCAAAAATGAAAAACACTTTGACCGCAATTTCTTCATGGATAGCTAACCATAATCTTCCTTTTATGGTCATCAGCATTGGTATGATCGCGATGCTGCTCTGGGCAGGATTTTATAAAATGACCGCACCCGGCGCGGAGGGTATTGTGCCCCTGGTCTCCAATAGTCCGCTGATCAGCTGGCATTTTAAAGTGTTCGGCACATATAAAGGTTCGACCCTGATCGGTGTTACAGAGGTCACTGCCGCTTTACTGATGATCATCGGTTTTTTCAAGCCTGAAGCTGGAATCTTCGGAGGACTTATAGCCACGTTGATGTTCTTCGTGACCAGCACGATGGTTATCACCACGCCCGGGTCCATCATATCTGTAAAGGGAATAGGGTATATGAGCTTTTTGGGCCTGTTCCTTTTCAAGGATATCATCGCGCTCGGGGCTTCTTTATATCTTGTTACTAACTTTGGTAGCAAAACCATTTTATCGGGAACACACTAATCAACACTACAATGAAAAAATTCCCCCTTCCCACAAGGGAGCAGGTTTCCCCTGCCAATCAGCTATTATTTGACAACCTGACAAAAAAAGCAGGCAGTGTCCCCAACCTGTACGCTATATTCGCCCATTCGGAGCATGCATTAGGCAATTATCTTACCCTGCAAAGCGGAAAGACATCGTTGCATAGCAAGGAGCGGGAGGTCATTAACCTGGTCGTGAGCCAGGTCAATGGTTGCGAATATTGCCTGGCCGCTCATACCTTCATTTCCCAAAGGATAGGTTTCAGTGACGGGCAGATCATTGAGATACGAAAGGGGACAGCCTCTTTTGATCCTAATCTGGATGCGCTCGCGCGGATGACCAAAAGCATGGCTGAGAACAAGGGGCATGCCGATCCGCAGCTGATAGAGAAATTTTATGCCGCCGGGTACAATGAAGGAAGCCTCGTCGATGTGGTTATGGCGGTGGGGGACAAGATCATCAGCAATTATATATTTGCTTTGACCCAGATCCCTATTGATTTTCCGCCCGCGCCGGAGTTATAGGCTCATGCCGCCATCCATTATTATCTCGGCACCTGTAATGAAGCTGGAGGCTTCGCCGCAGAAATAAGCAACCATTTTGCCGACATCTGCGGCGCTGCCTGTTTTTTTCAATGGTACGCGACCGAGCACCCATTCCCTGATCTCCTTCAGTTGGGTCGAAGGATTTCTCCGTTGCGTTTTCTATCGGTCCCAGTTCCACTACACCTGCATTGATGAACAGGATGTCGATCTTCCCGTATTTTTCCCTGACCTGCGACGCTAGGGCTTCTATAGCCGCCACCTGTCCCTGATCGGCTATGTAGCCGCTGACGCCGAGCTCCGCCGCAGCCTTGTCCACTGCCTCTTTTCTTCTGCCGGTGATCATCACTTCGGCGCCCTGTGCCTTTTATTTTCAAATCACTATACATTTGTAAGCGCTATCATGAAGTATAGGGGTTACAACAATTTTATGTGATTATGCAAGACAGGAAAAGAGCTAAAATGCTGAAAGAGCTCCTTGGCAGTCCGCGCAACCAAAAGCAGGAAGTGCAGGCCTTGCAGGATACTATTTATGTCATCGGCGGAAAATGGAAGCTGCCGATCATCAATTCCCTTTGCAACGGCAACAGGCGGTTCACAGATATCGAACGCAGCATACCGGGGATCAGCCCAAGGATGCTTTCACGCGAGCTGAAAGAGCTGGAGGCCAACGGGATCATCCGGCGGACGGCGGATCCTGATACACCCGGGATCGTGGAATATTCCGTCACGGATTATTGTTATTCCTTTGCGATATCATCCTCGAGATGATCAAATGGGGGAAGACCCATCGCACCCGGATAAAGAAGATCTTGAAGAAATAATATCGATAGATTTTCCGGCAATGAGTGAACCAAGCTTTAAAATATCCCCGGCTATACTGCGGCGCCCGACATCTGGCGCTGCCAGGTCCGGCATCCGGCGACTGCTGCGCCCGGTCAACCCGGAAAATCTGCCCCTACCGTGATCGACTTCCACTGCTCCAGACTTGCCGACATCGTATCCAGCTTTTCCCGGGCCCTGTTGTAGGCGTCTTTGCCGAGGAACAGGTGGATCGGCGGTTCGGGGTTGTCGGCCAGCTCAATAAATATCTGCGCCGCGCGATCGGGGTCTCCTGGCTGTTTTCCATTCATCGACAGGTACCGCTCCTTTGTCTTTTTTACATTTTCATAACCCTCTATCGATGTGGAGGCGACGGCCAATGAGTCTTCTGTCAAAAAGCCGGTGCGGAAGCCCGCTGGCTCCACAACCGTAACCCTGATCCCAAACTCTTTTACATCCAGCAGAAGCACTTCGGAGAATGCCGCCACTGCAGCCTTGGTAGCGGAGTAGACGGACCAGCCGGGTGCGCCTGCAAAACCGGCAACCGAACCCATGTTGATGATATAACCCGATCGCTGACGGCGCATGGTCGGCAGAACGCTCTTCACCACGTTTATCGTTGCAAGGACATTGACATTGAAAATGTTCTGAATGGCCTGTGCGTCTATTTCTTCTACCGCGCCATCCATTCCATATCCTGCATTGTTGACGACCACATCGATCCGCCCAAATGCGGCAAGCGTCTGTTTGATGGACGCATCGATACTGGCAGGGTCGTTCAGATCGACCGCCAATGGGATAAAACGGTCTCCAGACACCGACCCTACCGCCTGGCTTAGTGTAGATACTTTTCGGGAAGTGGCGGCTACGCGATCGCCGTGATCAAGCAGTCTTTTGACGAGGACCAACCCCCAACCCTGTGAGGCTCCTGTCACATACCAAACCTTTGAGCTGTTCATGACCTGATAGTTTTGAGATCGATTTACCTGGCAACGTCGGTGATCATTTTATTCACGATCAGCCACTGGTTGTCGAATTTATGAAAAGAAAGGAACTCGTCGTATTCGAAATCGTACATTTTTACATGCGCCTTTACCGTGGCTATCGAGTTGACGACATCCACGGAAATCGTCTTCCCTTCGAAGGGTTTGCCGGAGTCCTTCGGGCTTTGACGGTGCCCGACACCATCCAGGTACTGTTCCAGTGTTCTGGCATAAGGTTGCCCCTTTACATCCCCGAACAGCAGGGTTCCGGAATAGTAGATTTCTTTCAGGAGATCGACATTGCCTTCATAGATGCCTTTGTAGTAAATATTTTCCAATGCCTGGGTGATAGCAGACGAGTCCTGCTGAGTAGTTTGCATTTTTATAACAAACTTATTCCCCGCCTGGCTCCGGCGCAATCACTAAGTCGTGAACCGGACGAAATTGACGGCGAAGCTGTCATTTGTAAAGGTGAAAGTCCGGGTAAAAATGCACTGTTCATAGAAATAAATTTGGGAAACTGAATGGCTGCGCATATATTTGCAACCAATCGGATTCTTATTTAAAACAACCCAAAAATGAGACGGGACATTTTTCAAGCTATCGCTGACCCCACAAGACGGGCTATCATCGGACTTATCGCTTTGCAGGCGATGACACCAAATGCCATTGCCGAGCATTTTGATATGACGAGACAATCGATCTCCAAGCATTTACGCATTTTGTCGGAATGCCATCTGCTGTCGAAGGAGCAGCAGGGCAGGGAGATCTATTATCAGCTCCACATTGATAAAATGAAAGAGATCGACAAGTGGCTGGATCAATTCAGAAAGATCTGGGAGAACAGGTTTAGCCAGCTTGATAATTTATTATCTACTATTAAAAAAAATAGAAAATGAATCCGAATTTGCTTTTTGCTTTTTCCGTGAATAAGGATACCAACACCATCAACATAAAAAGAGAGTTCGCGGCCGATCTTCCCCTTGTATGGGATGCCTGGACAAAACCGGAGCTGCTGGACCAGTGGTTTGCGCCCGAGCCATTCAGGACAAAAACGAAGTCGATGGACTTCCGGGAAGGCGGCGCCTGGCATTATGCAATGATCTCTCCCGAGAACGTCTCACACTGGTGCAGGACAGGATACAAAAAGATCGATATAAGAAAAAGCTATTCGGGTTCCGATGCCTTCAGTGACGAGGAGGGGAATATCAATTCCGAATTTCCCGTTTCGCAGTTCACCAATGTATTTCAGGGGGGCGATGACATTACTACGGTCAGCATGACAGTAGTGTATGGGAGTCTTTCAGA
>Ga0310811_10010418_pt1 | contig 12006 bp, 13 predicted proteins | sample YCmetagenome_FD_207642 | JGI IMG/M metagenome (GOLD analysis project Ga0310811, IMG submission 207642) | Soil microbial communities from experimental microcosm in Duke University, North Carolina, United States - YC | ecosystem: Engineered > Artificial ecosystem > Soil microcosm > Unclassified ...
ACACTCCTCTGTGGACAGTGAGATGGTGGGACGCGGCGCCGGTCAGCCGATCAGCTCAGGCTCGGCCCGCCGCGTGCCGCGTCGCGGGAACGCGCGAGCCGCGAGTTCGTCGTACGCGACGCCGGCGGCCTCCGGCCTGCCCCGCCCGGCGAGGCTGCCGAGCCAGCAGCAGAGGAAACCGGCCGGCACCGAAACCAACGCCGGCACCGACAGCGGGAACAGGTGGTGGGCGCCCAGCACGTCGGGACCGACGAGGACCAGGCCCACCGAGACGACCAGGCCACCGACGAGACCGGCGGTCGCCCCCACCCGGTTGAAGCCACGCCAGTAGATCGTCAACAGCAGCACGGGCATCGTCGTGCTCGCCGCGATCGCGAAGGCCTCGTTCGCGAGGAAGGCGATGTTCCAGGTCCGCGCGCCGAGTGCCAGCGCGATCGCGACGACCGAGCTGCCGATCCCGGCGAGCCGCCCCACCGCGAGCTGGCGGCGCTGGCTCATCCGGCCCTGATGGATCGCGATGTTGTACAGGTCGTGCGCGGCCGCGCCGGACGAGGCGATGGACAACCCGGCCAGCACCGCGAGAATCGTCGCCATCACCACGCCGACCACGATCGCGAACAGCACGTTGCCACCGGCCACCTCGGCCAGCCGGGCCACCGCGAGGTTGCCACCCGGGTTGTCGCGCAGGATCCGCGCGCGGCCGACCTCGTTCAACGCGGCATAACCGAAGATCGGCAACACCAGGAAGAACGCCGCGTAGATCCACATCGCGAGCTTCGCGGAGCCACGGGCGGCCTTGGCGTCGCGCACCGTCAGGAACCGGACCATGACGTGCGGCAGTCCCATGATCCCCAGCGCCATGCCGAGATTGAGCGAGATGTTGCTCAGCCCGGTCGTCGCGCTCGTGTGCGCGGGCGTGACCACCGCGGCGCCGTGCGTGCGCTCGGCCTCGACCATCGCGCCGATCGGGTTCCCGCCGGTGCGCGCCAGCACGGTCACGAACAGCGCGAGCACGGTGACGATCAACAGGATCGCCTTGAACACCTGGATGTAGGTCGTGCCGACCATGCCCCCCAGGCAGGTGTAGAGGGTCATCAGCACCCCGATGCCGAGCACCGCCACCGGGAAGCTCACCCCGAGCAGCAGTTGCGCCAGCGCGCCCGCCCCGACGAACTGGACCACCATGTACACCAGGGACAACACCAGCGACGCCACCGCCAGCACGCCGCGCAGGAGCCTGCCCTCGAACCGTGCGGCGACCGCGTCGGCCAGGGTGAAGCGGCCGAGGTTGCGCAGCGGCTCCGCGATCACCAGCAGGACCAGCAGGTAGGCGATCGGGATGCCCAGCGACAGGTAGACGCCACTGAACCCGGTCAGCGCGACCGCGCCGGTGATGCCGAGAAAGGACGCCGCCGACAGCTGGTCACCGGCCAGCGCCAGTCCGTTCTGCCAGCCGGTGATCCGCCCACCGGCCACGTAGTGGTCGTCGGTACTGCGGTTGCGGCGGGCGGCGAAGCTGGTGATCGCCAGCGTGACCGCCACGATCGCGCCGACCACGGAAACGGCGAGGACGTTCACGCCTCGTCCTCCCAGCGGTTCGCCCAGCGCGTGTAGAGGTGCGCCCCGGCCAGCGGGAAGAGGATGGCGAAGGCCGCGGCCAGGTAACCCGCGCCGAGGCCGCCGACCTTGCCGTCGAACCAGCGCGTGCACACGGTCAGCACCGGAACGGCCATGAACAGCACCAGCGCCGCGAGCCCACCGAAGAGGGCGATCCGCCGGCGAACGGTCAGTTCCCTGTTCTCGTCATGTCGATCGGCCACCACGTCGTGTCCTCCCTCGATCACCCCACAGCATGGCCAGAAGCGATCACGCGGCGCAATGCCGCCATTACGGCGAAGGGAATGACCCGGGTGGTGGAAACGTCAGGCGATGATGTGGTCGACGAAGCACCAGCGCCAGGTCTCGTCGGGCTCGAAGCTGCGGATCACCGGGTGCAGCGTGTCGTGGAAATGCCGGGTGGCGTGGCGTCGCGGTGACGAGTCGCAACAGCCGACGTGCCCGCATTCCAGGCACAGCCGCAGGTGCACCCAGGTCGTGCCCTCGCGCAGGCACTCCTCGCAGCCCACCGCGCCGGGGATGGGGTCTCCGGCGCGGTCGAGGTGTTCGCACGAGCCGGCGGTGGCGGCCGGGGTGCGCAGTTCACGCCCGGGCAGGCGTTCGGGTTCCTCGGGACGTTCGAACAGCGACTCCTCCATGTCGAGCGAGGCAAGTACGCGGCGCAGCACCTCGTCGTCGACCGAACCGCGGTCGCGCGCGGCGAGCAGGACGTCCCGCTCGGCTTCGAGCATCTCGCCGCGGAGGCGGCGGTAGGCGTCGCTCGGGGTCTCGTCGATCGGGCTGGCGCGCCCGAGCCGTTCCCACGCCGAATCCGACCGGTAGGCCTGTTTGTCCCGCAGGCGGTCGATGACCTCGGGCGGGTCGTCGGGGGTGCGGGCCGCTTCCAGCCGGTCCAGCCCGGCCCGGGTCATTTCGTGCAGCAGTGCGGCTTCCTGCAGGTCGTCCTCGGCCGGGTCGGGCGGTGGCAGGCGCAGCAGGCGCACCACGCGGGGCAGTGTGGTGCCCTGCACCAGCAGCGTGCCGGCCACGACGACGAACGCGGCGAGCACGAGCACCGCCCGCTGGGGCGTGCTGGGCGGCAGCACGAACGCCGCGGCCAGCGTGACCACGCCGCGCATGCCCGCCCACGAGATCACCGCCGTGTACGACCACGGCCACTTGCGCGCGCGGACCAGCCGCCGGAACACGGCGATCCCGAACATCCAGACGATCCGGCTCAGGATCGTGCCCAGCAGCACCCCGGCGCAGATCCCCGCGAGCACAGGCGGCGAGAGGTCGGTCCGCGCCACCTCGGTCACGATGCGCCGCAGCTGCAACCCGATCAGCAGGAAGACGATGTTCTCCAGCAGGAACTCGATGGTGCGCCAGTTGACCCGGCTGGCCAGGCGGGAGGGGCCGGAGAGCATCCGGGGCATCTGGTTGCCGATGAACACGCCGGCCACCACCACCGCGAGCACGCCGGAGCCGTGGATGACCTCGGCGGGCAGGTACGCCACGAACGGCACCACGAACGACCACGCGGTGGCCACCACCGGATCCGACAACCGCCGCAACAACATCCCGGCCGCCCAGCCGACCGCTCCGCCGACCACCACGCCACCGGCCGCGGCGAGCAGGAAGTCGCCGCCGACCTCCCAGAAGGTGACCGCACCGGCGATCGCCGCGATCGCGGTGCGCAGCGCGACCAGCGCGGCCGCGTCGTTGAGCAGGCTCTCCCCCTCCAGGATGCGCACGATCCGGCGCGGCATCCCGACCCGGCGCGCGATCGCCGAGGCCGCCACCGCGTCCGGGGGAGCGACGACCGCACCGAGCGCGAACCCCGCCGCCAACGGGAGACCCGGCACCACCGCCCAGGCCACCAGTCCGACCGCGACGGTGGTGAACACGACGAGACCGATCGACAGCGTGCCGATCGCGGTCTTGTTGATCCGGAAGTCGGCCAGCGAGGTCTGCACGGCCTGCGCGTAGAGCAGCGGCGGCAACAACCCGACCAGGACCAGTTCGGGGTCGAGCTGATAGCTGGGCACACCGGGCACGAAGGACGCGGCCACGCCGACGACCACCAGGCACAGCGGCGGGGACCAGTCCAGCCAGCGGGCGATGCCGGTCGTCACGAGGACGACAACGACGATGGCGAGGATTTCTACCGCGACGTGCATCGTCGAGTGGCGCCTCAGGTGGCCAGCGGCGCGGCCAGCTCGTACAGCCGCCCGGTGGCCCGCCAGAAGTGGCTACGCCCCACGACCCGGCGCGAGGCGTAACCACGTTGTTCGAGGGTGTACACGATGGACGCCGTGGTGGCGATGGGGATTCCGGTGCCACGGGCCAGCGCGGAAAGGGTCAGCCCGTCCCCGGCGGCGACCAGCGCTTCGAGCACGGTCAGGGCTCGATCCACCGAGGGGGAGGCGGGTGCGTCCGCTACCATGATCACCTTCGCGTCGCCGTCTTGGGGATACGGATAATGATATCCGCTTACCACCTCGCGCGAAGGTCCGCTCCGGCGCGGTGGTCCCGGGCCGACGGTCGCGTCCGCCGGGTGCCGTGGGACGAACCGGGTCAGCGCAGCGGCTTGCGCGGTCTGCGGGCGGGCAGGACGCGGCCGGTGACCTCGCCGAACCCGATGCGGGTGCCGGCCGGGCCCGGTGCGCTCGCGGTGATCGTCACCTCGTCGTCGTCTTCCACGAACGCGCGCCGGGTCCCGTCGGGCAGGGTGATCGGCTCCTGGCCGCCCCAGCTCAGCTCCAGCAGCGAGCCGCGCTGCGCCGGCAACGGTCCGCTGACGGTGCCCGAGGCGTAGAAGTCGCCGGTGCGCACCGAGGCGCCGTTGACGGTCAGGTGCGCCAGCATCTGCGCCGGCGTCCAGTACATGCTCGAAAACGGCGGCTGCGCGACCACGTGCCCGTTGATCCGCACCTCCAGGGCCAGGTCCAGGCCCCACTTCTCGGTGTCGGCCAGGTACGGCAGCGGTTCGGGGTCGCGCGGCGGCGGCTCGACCCTGGCGTAGTCCAGCGCCTCCAGCGGGACGATCCAGGGCGACACCGAGGTCGCGAACGACTTGCCCAGGAAGGGGCCCAGCGGCACGTACTCCCAGGCCTGGAGATCGCGGGAGGACCAGTCGTTGACCAGGAACACGCCGAAGACGTGTTCGGCGAACTCCTCCACCCCCACCGGCTCGCCCAGCGTGGAGCCGCTGCCGATCAGGAACCCGACCTCGGCCTCGATGTCCAGCTGCCGCGACGGCCCGAACGTGGGCGCCGCCTCGGCGCGCGCCTTGCGCTGCCCCCGCGGCCGGATCACCGGCGTGCCCGACACCACGACGGTGCCCGACCGCCCGTGGTAGCCGATCGGCAGGTGCTTCCAGTTGGGGGTCAGCGGAGCGGAGTCCGGCCGGAAGATCCGCCCGACGTTGCTGGCATGGAATTCGTTGGCATAGAAGTCGACGTAGTCACCGACGAGGAACGGCAGGTGCAGGCGGACACCGGCCAGCGGGTACAGCGCGGGCTCGACCTTGGCCCGGTGTTCCTCGCCGGTCAGCAGCTCGATGATCCGCTCCCGGACCGAGGTCCACCGGATCCGGCCCTGCGCCAGGAAGAAGTTCAGGGACGGCTCGGCGAAGACCGGATCGTCGAGCACCGCGGACAGGTCGAGCACCGCGTCGCCGATCCGCACCCCCACCCGCGGTGCGGCATCCTCGCGCGAGAACACGCCGTAGGGCAGGTTCGCCGTCCCGAACAGCGTGTCGGGCGGCAGATCGAGCCACGTCATCGTCTTTCTCCTTCTCCCGGGGCCGGGCGGACGGCGATCCCGCTCCCCCGGCCGCACCGAGGATCACTCCGCGCCGCCGCGGCCCGCCGGACGGCCTCGGCAAATCCACGCGGCCGGGAGCGGATTTCACTCCATCCGGTCAATGCGGGGTGTGGTCCGGTCCCCGGCCCGACCACGTCCAGGCGTAACCGGGGTCCTCGGCGGCCGTGCCGCCCTCGCCGAGTTCGAGCGGGCGGAAGGTGTCGATCATGACCGCCAGCTCGTCGAAGAACTCCACGCCGATGCTGCGCTCGTAGGCGCCGGGCTGCGGGCCGTGCGCGTAGCCGCCCGGGTGCAGCGAGATCGAGCCCTGGCCGATACCGGAACCCTTGCGCGCCTCGTAGTTCCCGCCGCAGTAGAACATGACCTCGTCGGAGTCCACATTGGAATGGTAGTACGGCACCGGAATCGACAGCGGGTGATAGTCCACTTTGCGCGGCACGAAGTTGCACACGACGAAGTTGTCCCCGGCGAAGACCTGGTGCACGGGCGGCGGCTGGTGCACCCGTCCGGTGATCGGCTCGAAGTCGGCGATGTTGAAGGTGTAGGGGTAAAGGCAGCCGTCCCAGCCGACGACATCGAACGGATGCCGCGGGTAGACGTAGCGGGTGCCGACGATGCCCCGGCTTCCGCGGTGCTTGACGAACACCTCGACGTCTTCGCCCGCTTCCAGGAGGGGTCCGTCCGGACCGTGGAGATCGCGTTCGCAGAACGGGGCGTGTTCCAGGAGCTGCCCGTACTTCGACAGGTACCGGGGCGCCGGGGTGATGTGGGAGTTCGCCTCGATCAGGTAAGCCCGCACGAGACCGTCGGGCACCCACCGGTGCGTGGTCGCGCGGGGCAGGAGCACGTAGTCGCCCTGCCGGAAGGGCAAGACCCCGAAAACGGTTTCGACGACACCCTCACCGGACTCCACGTACACGCACTCGTCGCCGATCGCGTTGCGGTACAACGGAGATGTTTCGCCCGCGGCGACATAGGAGATCCGCACGTCGTCGTTGCCGAGCACCAGCCTCCGCCCGGTCACGATGTCGTGCTGCTTCCACTCCTCGCCACCGAACAGCTCGTGCAGCTTCAGATGCCGGGGACGCAGCGGGTGGTTCGTCTCGGTGTTCAGATCCGGCAGCCGCCACGCGGTCGCGTCCACGATCGCCGACGGGACATGCCGGTGGTAGAGCAGCGAAGAGTCGGCGGAGAAACCCTCTTCTCCCATCAGTTCCTCGTAGTAGAGCACACCTTCCGGGCTGCGATGCTGGGTGTGCCGTTTCGGCGGCACCTCACCGATTCGCCGGTAGAACACCATTGTTCGCTCCCTCCCGCTCGGATTGACCGCCCAGCGCCTGGCGCACCACGCGCGCCAACTCGGTCGGGCCGGGCTCGGCGAGCACCGCGGCGACGTGGGCGTCCGGGCGGATGACCCAGACCTCTCGCCGCCCTGCCCGCAGGGCTTTGTTCAATGCTCCGGTGCTGTCGATGGCTTCGAGTTCGAGCACGCTTGCGGGTCCGGCGACCGTCCGCGCGACCTGCTCGGCTGTTTCCTTGGTGGCACTGGTGGTTCCGGGCGTGAGCAGCAGGAGCAGACCGTCCCGCGCGCATTCCCGGAACCGGGTGCCCGCCGGGGTGGTGACGGGTGCGTCGGGCACCAGGATTCCCGGCCCGGCCGGCGGGACGGCACCGCGCGGCGGCCTGCCGGTGAACGGGCGCCGGGGGTCCGGGGTGGTCAGCGGCGAATCCGGGTACCAGAACGGTTCGGCGAGCCGCCCGGAGTCGACCTCCCCCCGCGCGGCGGAATCGTCCGCCGCGCGGCGGAGCACCTCGAGACGCCGGCGACGCTGTCCGGCGTTCTGGGGCACCAGGAAGTCCATCGTCGCCGAGGTGATTTCGATGTTCTCCAGCGCGGCGGCGTGCCGTTCGGTGTGGTAGCTCTCCAGCAGGTCCTCGCCGGCCCACCCGTGCCGCACATAGGCCAGCTTCCACGCCGCGTTCTCCGCATCGCAGACCCCGGAGTTCAATCCCCGCGCCCCGAACGGCGAAACGAGGTGCGCGCAGTCGCCCGCGAGCAGGACCCGGCCCACGCGCATCCGGTTCACCACCCGGGAGTGGAACCGGTACACCGATCTCCCCACGATCTCGTAGGGCGTCGCCCCGATGATCGCTCTGATCCGCGCGTCGAGCGCGCCGCCGGTCTCCTCCGCGTCGAGGTCGTAGTCGCCGGGGACCTGCCAGTCGATCCGGAAGATGCCGTCCGGGCAGGGGTGGATGAGCACCTGCCGGCCGGGGTTCCAGGACGGATCGAAGTAGAACCGGCGCTCATGCGCCCAGCCTGCCAGCTCGGCGCGGATGTCGCAGATGAGGAACCGGTCGTCGAAGGAATGGCCGTCGAAGGACACCCCGAGCATGCGGCGGATGCCGTCGCCGCGCGCCCCGGCACAGGCGATGGCGTGGCCGGCCCGGATGCGCCGGCCACCCGCGATGCGCACCGTCACGCCGGCGGCATCCTGGTCGATGCCGGTGACGGCGTGGTTCCACCGCACGTCGATCAACGGCTCGGCCGCGATCCGCTCGTCGAGGATTTCCTCGGTGCGCGACTGCGAAATGTTGACGAAGGGCGGAAAGGCCGGAAAGGCCGGAAAGGCATTGCCGCCGGCGCCCGCGCGGTGCGCGAACAATTCCCGGTCGCGGTAGAACGTGCGCGCGGTGGTCCACGTGACACCCTCGTCCGCGATCCGGCGGCCGGCGCCGACGGTCTCCCAGATGTCGAGCACGTCGCCCTGCTGGCAGATCGCCCGGGACCCGGCCGGATCGCGCCGCGGACGGCCGTCGAGCAGCACGACCGGCACTCCCCACCGGGCCAGCAGCAGCGCCGCCGTCTGCCCGACCGGACCGTTGCCCACCACGGCGACTCCGCCGTCCATCCCTGCCCTTTCCTGTCTGCCCTTCCCGGCCTGCCCTTCCCGGCCTGCCCTTCCCGGCCTGCCCTTCCCGGCCTGCCCTTCCCGGCCTGCCCTTCCCGGCCTGCCCTTTCCTGCCTGGCCTTTCCTGCCTGGCCGTTCATGCCTGCAGCTGATCCCAGACTTCCCGGTCGCGCCGCGCCGTCCAGATGACCGGCCGTTCGATCCCGGACAGCTCGTCCCACAGCCGCGCGACATCGAAGGGCAAGCAGTGTTCGAAGATCGGCCACCGGCCGTAGGCGGGACTCAGCGCCGCGTGCGTGCGCTCGAACGCCTCCTTGAGCGTGCCGCCGGCCTCGTGGACCGCGCCGACCTCGCCGATCATGACGCGCAGGAAGTGCCGGGTCTGCTCGATCGCGGCGCCGACCGCCGCACGGCCCCTGCTGACCGCGCCCCGTCCGCCGATCAGCGTCTGGGCCCCGAACTCCGCCACCCTGTCCAGTGTGGTCGCCGACCAGTCGTGGTGGTAGGCGTCGCCGGTGTAGAGCGCGGCCTCGGCCTCGACCAGGTCCCCGGCGTAGAGGATCTTCTGGCGGGGCAGCCAGGCGACGATGTCGCCCTCGGTGTGCCCGCGCCCGCAGTAGCGCAGGACGAGATCACCACGGTCCCCGCCGAGGTCGATGGTGAGCCGGTCGGAGAAGGTCAGGGTCGGCCAGGTCAGGCCCGGCACCGAGGCCGCGGCCTTGGCCAGGCGCGGCATGCGGCCGAACTCGCTTTCCCAGTCCTGCTTTCCGCGCTCCGCGATGAGCGACCGGGTGTTCTCGTGCGCCACGATCACCTCGGCGTCGAACGCGGAGGCGCCCAGGACGCGCACCGCGTGGTAATGCGACAGGACCAGGTACCGGACCGGCTTGTCGGTGTGCTCCCGGAGGCGGTCCAGCCACTCCCGCGCGGCGACCGGGGTCGCGAGGGCCTCGAAGCAGACCAGGAAGTCCTCGCCCTCGATGGCGCCCACGTTCGGGTCGCCTTCGGCGGTCAGCGCGTAGACCCCGTCGGCGAGTACCTCCAGTGTCTGTTCCTTCTGCTCCAGATCAGCCGAAGACGCGAACGTTTTTCCTGCCACCGGGCCCTCCGTCGGTGAAATCCTTGATCATTTCCCCGCCTTACGACAGTAATTCAGGTCACAAGTCAGGGGAAGACTAACCTTGCGCGCATGACCGCAGAACCGGCCGAGCCGGAGGAGCTCGACTACCTGACCTTCGTGGACTACGCGATCGCCGCGACCAGCGCGAAGCTGCCCCGCGTCGACCCCGTGGCGATGCGCCTGTGCCTGACCCTGCACCGACTGACCAGCACACTCGTCTACGACTGGGAGTCCACCGTGCACCGGCCGCGCGGCTGGAGCTGGGGCGGGTTCCGCGTCCTCTACGTGCTCTGGATCGCCGGCCCGATGGAGGCCAAGCGGGTCGCGCAGTTGTCGGGAATGAGCCGGGCGGCGGTCTCCGCGCTGGTCAACACCCTGGAGCGGGACGGGCTGGTGTCCCGCACGCAGGCCGAGCACGACCGGCGGGCGGTCCTGCTGGACCTCACCGAGGCCGGACGCGAGGCGACCAGCAGCACCTTCTCCGAGCACAACGAGCGCGAACAGGCGTGGGCCACCGTGTTGACGAAGAACGAGCAGGCCACGCTCATCGGTCTGCTCGAAAAGCTCGCCACCTCCGACGCCGCCGCGGAAGCCAAGCGCCGGTTCTAGGTTCACCGGATCGCGGCAGACCCCGGCGGGGAGTCCGGGGATTCACCCCGCCAGTGCGGTTTCGATCGCGGAGATCACCTCGGGCGCTTCCGGTTCGGTGCGCGGGCGGAACCGCGCGGCGATCTCGCCGTCAGCGCCGAGGAGGAATTTCTCGAAGTTCCACTGGATGTCGCCCGCCGCGCCCTCGGCGTCGGGCGCCTCGGCGAGTTCACGGTAGAGCGGGTGCCGGCCGGGGCCGTTCACCTCGATCTTCTCGAACAACGGGAAGGTGACGCCGTAGGTCGCCGAACAGAACGTGGCGATTTCCCCGGGCGTGCCCGGTTCCTGCCCGGCGAACTGGTTGCAGGGAAACCCGGCCACCGAGAACCCCTTGTCGCCGTACCGTTCCTGCAACCGCTCGAGGCCCGCGTACTGCGGCGTGAGCCCGCACCGGGAAGCCACGTTCACCACGAGCAGAACCTTGCGGCCGAGGCCGTTCAGGGTCGCCGGCTCGCCGGACAGGGTACGAAGCGGAAGATTGCCGAGAGTCATGGGCGAGCCCCTTCAGAAGTAGCGGTCAGTAGTGGCACACGTGGCGTGTTCACACGTATCACCGACGACTACTCGAATGCGCGCGGCGGGCCGCCCGATTTCAGCTTGTGAGATTGGACACACGATCCCCCAAGGGGGCCGAATTCAGTCCGCGGAGCGCGGCGAAGGCACCGAAGCCAAGCCCTCCGAAGGGCGCAGGCCGAGCGCGTCGAGCAACGTCGCGCAGTCGTCCGCATCGGTCGCCGCCGACGCGATCGCGCGCACCGCGCGCCGTCTCTGCTCCGCGACCAGTTCGGTGTCGTCCGGTGTTTCGTGCCGCTCCGACACCGCTGGGAAGCCGGCGGAAAACCCGGCCGAAAAACCGTTGTCTCGCATCGTTGTCGTCCCCTCCCGGGCTGACGAGTGTTGTTTCCGCTTAGTGCGGCGGGCTCCTGGGTAGCCGACGTTCATGAACGACCCCGGCCAGATTCCGGACCCCGTCCGCGCCGCAGGTCCGCCCGCCGTCACCGAAGGTACCCCGGACGGCCCGATCGTGCTGGTACTCGATCCCTCCGGCGCGGCGAAACACGCGGAACTGCCCGCCACGTGGCGGGAATTCGCGCGGAGCTGGCAGATCATCTGGTGCCGGCTGCCGGTCGAGGGTGCCCTGACCCAGGCCGACGACCTCCTCGGCGATCCGCCCCGGCCCGGGCGGGTCGTCACCGTCGTGGCGAGCGGTCCGTTCGCGGAGCAGGCGATGCGCCTGGCCGAGGCCCACACCGGCACCGTGCGCGCGGTCCTGCTGGTCGATCCCGCGGCCGAGGGATACTTCCCGCCCGATCGCGGCGAGGCCGAGGCCCGCGCCTGGGAGCACACGCACGCCACCGGCCTTCGCGCGAAGCTCGCCGCCGCGGGGATCCCGGTCGAGGTCGTCGCGTACAGCACGGGGGGTGACCGGGACCGCGTCGCCGCCCCCATCCCCCTCGGTCACCCCGACGTGGCCGAGGCCGTTCGTGCCGCGATCGAGGAGTGACCGAGGAGTGACGACGTGAACAAACCAAGCGAGGCTCGCGACGCCGAAACGCCGGTGGATCTCGAGGCGCCGGGAGCCGATGTCGCCGAGCAGCAGCGCGAGGTCTCCGAAGACCCGGAGCCCCCGGCCGCGGCGACCTCCGGCCTGCGCTGGGATGCCGATCCCGCGGACGTCACCGAGCAGCAGCGGACCGTCACCGACCTCGACGACGAATTCCCCTGAACCCGCCACGGATCCGCCCCGGCCGGACCCGACCCCGAACCTGGCCCGAGCCTGGCCCGAGCCTGGACCCGAACCCGGCCGAGGGGCCTTCCCCGCCCCGGGAAGTGCTCGGTCCGAGTCCGCACGGGCGAGGTGGACACCGCCCGGCTGATCGCGCTATGGCCGGATTTCGCCGG
>Ga0310811_10010419_pt1 | contig 12006 bp, 8 predicted proteins | sample YCmetagenome_FD_207642 | JGI IMG/M metagenome (GOLD analysis project Ga0310811, IMG submission 207642) | Soil microbial communities from experimental microcosm in Duke University, North Carolina, United States - YC | ecosystem: Engineered > Artificial ecosystem > Soil microcosm > Unclassified ...
CGCGGGAACCGGCGCCTGACCGGTGGTGGCGGACTTCGAGCCGGTCTTCGGGTGCGTGGCCGGGCCGGTGGGGTAGTTGCCCGGCACCTTGATCAGCGGCACGGACGAGCCGGCCGCGCCGGTCGCGGTGCTGCTGTCGGTGATCGCCGAGCCGGTGCCCGGCGCGGTGGACCCCGGGCCCTGCGCGCCGACCGTGACGTGCAGCGGCGCGGCCCCGGTGTTCGTCAGGGTGATGTCGCGCTGGCTTTGCTTGCCCAGCTCCTCGCCGACCGAGACCGACGACGGGCCGACGGCGAGCCGCCCGGCCTGCAGGGTGATGTCGTGCTCGATCACCGAGTCGGCGAGGGTGGTCGCCGTGCCGGTCTGCGTCGCGTACCGGTTGGCCGCCGTGGTGTACGTGTGGCGCCCGGCGCCCTTGCTGAACAGCCAGTAGAAGCCGTCCGGCAGCGTGGTGTCGTCCGGCGTCGCGGCGCTGGACGCGGTCGTGGTCGCCGCGGCCTTGTCCGTGATCACCGCGCCGTTCAGCGGCTGGTGCGTGTTGCCGTCGGTGACGGTGCCCTCGACCAGGCCGCCGGGAGTCGGCGTGCAGGTGCCGACGGAGACGTTGTCCAGCTCCCAGATCGACTGGCCCGAGCCGCTGAAGTGGAACTTCAGCTGCACGTTCGCGTGCCCGGCCAGGCCGGTCAGCGGCAGGTCGATCAGGCCCTGCTGGATGTCGCCGCCCGCGTTCCAGAGCGGGTTCCAGCTCTTGCCGCCGTCGCCGCTCGCGTCGACCTCGGCCACCGTGCCGTCGGCCGGCAGATAGGCGGTGTCGAACTTCAGCTCGGCGTTCGGCTGCTTGGTCAGGTCCATGACCGGCGAGACGAAGTCGGTGTCCTCGGCCGCGCCGCCGTGGTCGTACGGGTCGGCGGCGCCGAAGTTGCCGGAGCCGGTGGTCAGGTTCCACTGCGAGTTCGGATCGCCGAACTCCCACGCGTACGCGTCGCCGGCGTTGTTGGTGACGCTCCAGCCGCCCTGGGGGATCGTGCCGTTCCAGGTCTCGAAGTCGGCCTGGGCCGGGTAGGCGTAGCCGGCGGCGGTGCAGCCGGTCTGGTCGGCGCCGACCGCGAAGTTCTGTGTCAGGGAACTTGTGCCGACCGCGACGGTCTGGCTCGCGGTGCCGTAGCCGGGATAGACCGGCGCGACGTGCAGGGTGTAGTCGGTCTGCTGGGGCAGCTTGACCGAGTACGCGCCCGTCTTCGGGTTCGTATACACCGCGCCGTACGGGTAGCCGTCGATGGTGATCTTCGAGTACAGGCCCCAGCCGTGGCCGGTCGAGTCGGTGACCTTGCCGGACACCGTCTGCGACGGGATCGCGGTCAGCGTCAGGTTCGCGGTGGCGGTCTTGCCTTCGGTCACCCGGAGGCCGGTCTGCGACGTCGCCTTGAAGCCGAACGCCGACGCGTCGACCGTGTAGGTGCCGACCGCCGCAGTCACGCTGAACCTGCCCTGCGCGTCGGTGGTGGCGTGGAAGGTAAGGCCCTGCGACGCGTCGGTCAGCACGACGCTCGCGCCGACGGCGGGTCCGCCGGCCGAGGAGGTGACGGTGCCGGCCGCGGTGCCGAAGGCGCCGAGGGTCAGCGCGGTCACCCCGTCCGGCGTGCCGAGGCCGGTCGGTCCGTCCCAGCCGGTCCCGGCCGTGCACAGCACGTTGCCGCAGCCGCCGTCAGAGCCCTGCGTCACGTCGTTGAGGTGGTTGCCGCCGTAGTCGTACGGATAGGTCACCGGGTACGTCCCGGCGGCCGGCGTGCCGGCCAGCGCGTACATCGCGGTGATCAGCGGCGAGGACAGGCTGGTGCCGCCGACCTGCTCCCAGCCCGGCTTGCCGTTCGTGTCGTAGATCGCAAGACCCGTATTCGGGTCGGCGTCCGCGGAGATGTCGGTGGTGGCCCGGCGCGGGCAGTCGGTGGCCAGGCCCGCCTGGTACGCGGGCTGCGGCTCCCACGCCGAGCAGCCCGAGCCGCCGGAGGACCACGCGCTCTCGGTCCAGCCGCGCGCGTTCGAGGAGTCGGCGGTCAGCGTGGTGCCGCCGACGCCGACCACGTTCGGGTCGGAGGCCGGCCAGTTGACCACGTTGCCGAGGTCGCCGGCGCTGGCCACGATCGCCACGCCCGGGTGGTCGTAGTCCGAGTCGGCGACCTCGGTCGGGTTCTCACCGGAGATGCCGTAGGAGTTCGAGACGTACTTCGCGCCCAGGCTCACCGCGGTCTTCTCGGCGGTGCCCAGGTTCACGTTGTCGTTGGTGGTCGCCTCGACCAGCAGGATGTGGCACTCGGGGCAGGCCGACGAGACCGCGTCCAGGTCGAGGGAGGTCTCCTCGGCCCAGCCGGCGTCGTCCGCCGGGTAGTTCGTGCCGCCGTTCTGGTCGGTCTTGCGGAAGCAGCCGTTCGCGGTCGTGCACGCGGGCAGTCCGTAGTGCTCGCGGAAGACGGCGAGGTCCGCCTCGGCCGTGGAGGCGCCGAACGCGTCGACGATCGCGACGGTCTGGCCCTGGCCGCCGTCGGGCAGGTCGTAGGCGGCCTTGATCTGCGCCGGTCCGAGCGCGCCGGCCGGCGGGCCGTCGGTGCCCGCGATCAGCTTGTGCACCTTGGTGGTGGCCTCGAGGGCGAAGCAGACCGCCTGGCCTGGCTTCGGATCCGGGATGTTGCAGGAGGCCGGGACGTAGTCGGGCTGGGTCGCGGCGAGCTTGGCCAGCCGCGGGTCGCTCTGGGCCTCGTCGGCGGGGGACTTCAGGGTCGGCGCGGTGGCCGTGGCAGTGGTCGACGATGCGCCGGTCGACGACGCGGTGCTCGTCGACGCCTGCGCCGACACGGAGTTCGCCGTCGTGGTGACCGTCGTCGTGGCGGACGCAGTCGAGGTCGTGCTCGCCGACGCCGGGGCGGCGTAGCAGACGGTGAAGCCGAGGATGCCGGCTACCAGTCCTAGCAGGGGCGCTCGCAGGCGCCCTCGGGAATTCATCGGGCAGTGGCCTTTCGTGGTAAAGCGGGTGTGCGGTCCGTGCGCGGTGGAGGTGTCGCTGGGTCAGAGGGGCTCGTAGCCGTCAGGGGGCTGACGCTGTCGGTTCTTCCGGCGGGGGCCCGGCGGCGGGCCGGCCGGTTCTCGGCCGGGTGTGCCGCCCTGGTCCGCCTCGCCGGCCCCCTCGGCTATGGATGCGTGGGCTGATTCACTGCTGGTCTCGTCGGGCAGGGCGTGCGGGTCGCGCGGGTGGTGCGGTGTCTCGGACCGCGGGTCGGCGGGGTTGGTCAACGGGCGCTCCCGTCAAGGCGGCGCAGAGGGATACGGTTGGTGTCTCTGGCGAGTATGCGGCGCGAATCCCCGACGCTCGATTGGGCAGATGCCCTAAAGAAAGGAGCGACCGCGCGCCCCGAGCCCCTACGTGAGCCCTGATATGTCCGCCTTTGCCCGGCAAGGCGAGTGGTAAGCCTCTTACTCGGGTGCGGATTCCGTCGTCGTGCCGTAACGCGTCTGCGTCACCACGACGGCCAGCGCCGTCCGCGTCGTGACGCCGTGCTTGCGCATCGCGGAGTTCAGCTGGGCCGCCACGGTCTTGGGGGAGCGTGAGAGCGCGACCGCGATCTCACGGTTCGTCAAGCCGCTGAGAAGCAGCTCCACGACCTCCTGCTCGCGCGGCGAGAGCTGGTCGCCGTAGCCGCGACGGCCGAGCTTGCGCACGCCCGGCCGCCGTCCGCCGTGCCGGCTCAGCGCGAGAGCGATTCGATCAGCATCCTGCTTCGCGCCGAGCGCGGCGAGCCCCTGAGCCGCCTCGGCCCACTGCGACAGCGCCGTCCCGGTATCGCCGGCCTTCAGCAGGTTGTGCGCCTTCTGATCGCGCGCCAGCAGCGCGTAGTACGGACGCGGCAGTTCCTGCCACGCGGCGGCCGCGGCCTCCCACGCGTCCGCCGCCTCGGCGTGGTCGCCGCGTCCGCCGGCCAGCAGCGCGCGGCAGGTCGCGAGCGCAGCGCGCGCCGACGGGATCGGCCGGTCCCCGAGCCCGCCGGCGAACGCCGCCGCCAGTTCCTCCGCCTCGCCGCCGCGCCCGGCGGCCGTCAGCGCCGCGACGCGCACCGGCACGGTTTCCGTTCCCCACAGCCACAATTCCTTGCCCGCGACCACCCGCACGGCCTCGTCCGTGAGCGCGAGCGCCTCCTCGACGTCGCCGGCCGCGAGCCTCAGCCGGGCGAGCGCGCCGGTCGACTCCATCGACATGTCGGCGATGCCGCGCCGCGTCGACTCGTCCCGCACCGCGCGCACGCTCTCCTCGGCCGCCGGATCGTCGCCGACCGCCGCGCCGAGCAGCCCGAGCACCAGCCGGCTGTCGAGCTGCATCAGCGGCTCGTCGTCGAGCCGCACCCAGTTCCGCAGCCGCTCGGCCAGTCCGTCCCACGCGCCGGTGAACCAGTCCAGGTGCAGCAGCGTGACCAGCGTCATGTCCCGGAGTCGCTGGTAGCGGTGCCGGCGCGCCACATCCGCGGCGATCGCCAGCCGCCGGCGCGCGTCCCGGTAGCGCCCCCAGTGCATCGCCGCGTTGCCGGTGTTGAGAGAGAGCCGCGCGAGGTTCAGCGCCTCCTGCGGCGCCGACTCGTCGAGCGCGGGGAACGCCGCGGCCAGCTCCCAGCCGGACTCCTCGGCGAGGTCGAGCAGCGCCGTGATCCGGTCGATCAGCAGGATCTGCCGTTCCGCCTGCGGCATCGCCGACGCCGCCGACTCGGCCACCCGCGCCGCCCGGTCCAGCCAGCGCCGGTGCTCCGAGGCCGGCCAGAGCGTGCCGACCGGCCCGCCCAGGGTGCTCAGCGCCCGCGCCGCCTCGACCGGGCTCTCGGCCAGGTCGGGGATCGCGCGCTGGATCTCCTCGGTCCCGGCCGCGTACTCGCCGACGTGCATCAGCATCCTGCCGAGCTGCCCGCGGATGCGCCCGCGCTCCCCGCGGGAGAGCCGGGGGTCGTCCAGCACCATGCGCAGGGTGCCGATCACGTCGACCCGGCGCAGATAGCCGGTGAAGGTGAGCACGGGCATCTTCTGCGCGATCCGCGCGACGTCGCCGGCCGGCAGCCCGCCGGAGGTCAGCAGCTCGTGCAGCAGCCCGACGGCCGTCGGATGGTCCCCGGTCGCCAGCGCCAGATCCGCGGCCTGCTCGGCGTAGCGGCACCACAGCGCCGTCTCCTGCGCCGCGCGGCAGTGGTAGGCCAGCCGCGCGACCGGCGCCGGCCACATGCTCTTGAGCGCGGCGGCCGCCCGGCTGTGCGCGGCCCGGCGGTCGGCCCCCGCGGCCCGGTCGTACACGGCGCGCGCGGCCAGCACGTGGCGGAATCCGATCCGCCCCGACCGGTCCTCGGCGACCAGACCGCTCAGCGCCGCCTCACGCAGCGCGACGGCGGTCGACGCGGCCGTCAGGCCACTGACTTGCGTCAGTACGTCCTCTGTCTCCGGATCGACGAGCACTGCCACGGCCAACAGCAGTTGCTGGGCGTTCGATCCGAGCCGTCCGACGCGCTCGGTCACCGCGTCCCGGATCGACGGCGGCACGTCGATCTCGTCCAGCGTCCGCCGGATCCACTCCCCGTCGCGGCGGATCAGATCGGACCGGTCGTGCAGCAGCCGCACCGACTCCTCCAGCGCGAGCGGCACGCCCTCCGTGCGCGAATGCAGCAGCCCCGCGAACGCCGGCGACACGCGCTCGTCGTCCAGCATCGACGAGACGAGCAGCGCGACCTGCGGCGGCTCCAGCCCGCCGAGCGCGACCCGCGCGAGCCCGCCGCCGGACCCCGAGGCGGACCCGGAGGCGGCCCCGGACGCGGACAGCCGCGGCAGCAGCGAGTCCGGCGGCAGGTCCTCGGCGCGATACGTCACCAGCAGGCTGATACGCTGCGGCCGCCGCGACGTGAGGAACAGCAGGAAGTCCATCGTCGCCTCGTCGGCCCAGTGCACGTCCTCGACCACGAGCACGCTCACCCCGAGCCGGTCGAGCAGCTCCGCCAGCGCGCGGATCAGCCGGTGCCGGGCCGCCCCCGGGTCCGCCAGCGGGTCGGGCGCGGGCGGCAGCGCGTGCGCCCATTCGGGAAACAGCGGACGCAGCGTCCCGGCCAGCGCGCTGAGCCCGAGCCCGGAGACGTCCGAAGTCCGCTGCCGCGCCGCGTCCACGATCGGCCCGAGCGTGAGCGGTTCGCGGAACGGCGGGCACACGGCGACCAGCGGCTCGAACGCCCCGCTCGCCGTTGACAACGTTGCCAAAGCCTCACGGACGAGCCGGCTCTTGCCGATCCCGGCCTCGCCCTCGACCAGCACGAGCGCGGGCGGATGCACGAGAGCGTCCGCGACCCGCGCCAACTCGCCCTCGCGTCCGACGAACCGCGGCGGCCCGATGCGCGGAAGGCGAGCGGAGTCGGGAGCGGAATCGGAGGCGGCCTTCCGGTGTTCACCCCCTGCCGCTCGCCGATTCACACTGCCAGAGTACCGACGACTGCGGCCCGGATCATAGGGCGGATTCGCAGCGTCCCGTTCGCGCTGTTGTGTAAGCCGACTGAGTCGGCCGCTCCGGGCAGGGCGCTTCCAGCCGCCGGACCTGCGGTCAGTACCCGCCGCCGCCGGTGGTCGGCGTGGTCGTGATCGGCGTGCCGTTGGGGCTCACGATGTACCACTTGCCGCCGAACGCGTCCACGCCCTGGCCGTTGGTCTGACCGGGGCCGCCGTCCGCGGCGAAGTAGTACAGCGGGTGGCCGTTGTACGTGACCTGTTTCGTGTGGTCCGTGCGGGTGGTGGTGCCGACCTTGGCGGCGGTCAGGCCGCTGCTCTTGGGCGTGCCGGCGGTCAGGGCCGGAGGCCACTGGGTCGCGCAGGCGTTGTAGCAGGTCGAAGTCGTCCCGGTGTCGTGCGCGAAGACGTAGAGGGTCCTGCCGGAACCGTCGGTGACGAAGGTCCCGAGCGAGGAGGACCCGGTCTTGAGCGACGCGGCGGCGGTCGCGGTCGGCGGCGCCGCGGCCGCCGTGGTCGGCGCGGGCGAACTCGAGCCCGAATCGCTGCAGCCGGTGGCGAGGGCCGCGACGGCGCCTACGCCCACGACCAGGGCTACAGCCCGGTTCATAACTGGCCTCTTTCGCTGGACGCCCGCCAGCGCCGGATGCGAAGCGGGACTCGATCTCACGCTAAGCGGCCCCCGCGCCGATCGGCCACCGGGCAGACCATCCCGTGTCCCAAGTTCCCCCGAGGGGTGTAACGGCGACGCGTGCGATGTGTGCGCCGCGGGCGACGCGCGCTGCCGCCGGGAGGGGCGAACTCGCTGCGGGATGAGCCGCGGCCCGAGGCGATTGAGATGATTGACTTTCTCATATGGACCACATCTCGTTCATCGTCGTGGCCGTCATCGTCGCGGCGCTGGCGTTCGACTTCACCAACGGCTTCCACGACACCGCGAACGCCATGGCGACGTCCATCGCGACGAAGGCGCTGCGCCCGAAGGTCGCGGTCCTGATCAGCGCCGTGCTGAATGTGTTAGGTGCGTTCCTGTCCACCGAGGTGGCGAAGACGATCTCCAACGGCATCGTGGACGACGCTCTGGTGACGCCGGCCATGATCTTCGCGGGCCTGGTCGGCGCCATCGTGTGGAACCTCGTCACCTGGCTCGCCGGCCTGCCGTCCTCCTCGTCCCACGCCTTGTTCGGCGGGCTGATCGGCGCGGTGTGGGTCGGCGCCGGCGGCTCGGCGATCAACTTCTCCGAGGTCGTCGAGAAGATCATCATCCCGGCGGTCGCCTCGCCGTTCGTCGCCGGGCTCGCCGCACTGATGGCCACCTACGCCGCGTACCGGATCACCGTCAGGGCGCGCGAGCGCACGGTGACCCGCGGGTTCCGGCTGGGCCAGACGGCGTCGGCCTCGCTGGTCTCCCTGGCGCACGGCACGAACGACGCGCAGAAGACGATGGGCGTCGTCACCCTGACGCTGATCTCCGCCGACGCGCTGCCAGCGGGCTCCTCACCGCCGGTGTGGGTGATCCTCACCTCGGGCCTCACGATCGGTCTGGGCACGTACCTGGGCGGTTGGCGGATCATCCGCACGATGGGACGGGGGCTGACCGACATCGAGTCGCCGCAGGGCTTCGCCGCCGAGACGTCGTCCGCCACCGTCATCCTGGCCTCGGCGCACTTCGGGTTCGCGCTGTCCACCACCCAGGTGTGCGCAGGCGGCATCATCGGGGCCGGGCTCGGCAGGCGGCTGGCCAATGTGCGGTGGGGTACGGCCGGCCGCATGGTGGTCGCCTGGCTGGTCACCCTGCCGTCGGCCGCGGCGGTCGGCGCCCTGGCCGCGGTGGGGGCGACGCGCGGCGGGAACCTGGGCACCGCGCTGGTCGCCCTGTGCGCGGCCGCGGTCGCCGCGGCCGTCGTCGTGATCTCCCGGCGCAACCCGGTCACCGCGGGCAACGTGAACGATTCCAGCGCGGTGAAGGTGGGCGTCGCATCGCTGTGATGAGGCGGTGGCGGCCGAAGCGGCGCATGTGGCCCGGCGGCGGCAGCAACGAGTGACGGCAGCAACGAGTGAAAGCACGGCGAAGGGAGAGGTGATGGAGCTGTGAACCTGCATTGGGGCGCGCTGGGCAAAGTCGTCGTCATCGGCACGGGGGCGAGCGTCGCGGTCGTCGCGGTGTTCGCGTGCGGCGTGGTGGCGATGGACCGTAGCACCTCTGTGCGCGTGCCGGGTCGGTCGGGCCGGGCACCGCGCGTGGCCGCCGGGCTCTGCTTCGCGGCCTGTGTCGCGGCTGTGCTGTACGGGATCTACCTGATCATTCCTCAATTCCACTGACGTCGGGGCGGTCTGCTGCGAGGTGCGAGCCATACTCGCTGCACAGGGCGGCACCGTTGCGCGATGATGTCAGCGTGAGCGACGTGAGCGACGAGACTCTGGCTGGTCAGGTTGACTACTACCGTCGTCGGGCGGACGAATACGACGTGACGGCGTATGGCGACGTCGCGGCGGCTCGCACGCGCATCGCGCGGCTAGTCGAGGAGATGCGGCCCGCGGGAAGCGTGTTGGAGATCGCGTGCGGAACCGGCCTGTGGACGGAGGCGCTGGCCGGGACGGCTGACTCGGTGACTGCCATTGACGCGGCGCCCGAGGCGATCCGGATCGCCCGCGATCGCGTGCGTTCGGCGAACGTCGAGTTCGAGGTCACCGATGTGTTCTCGTGGGAGCCGGACTCCCGATACGACGTGATCTTCTTTTCGGCGTGGCTCTCGCATGTGCCGACGAGCCGGTTCGAGCAGTTCTGGCAGTTGCTGCGGGGGCTGCTCGCCGAGGACGGTCGAGTGCTCTTCATCGACGAGCACGTAGACGAACGCGGGAAAGAGGCCTATGTCGCCGGTCGGGACGAGGTCGTCGAGCGGCAACTGCAAGACGGCAGCGTGTTCCGCGTGATCAAGAACTTCGTGGATCCGGAGCAGCTCGAACTTCGTCTGCGTCGGCTGGGTTGGGATTGCGCGATTCGCCGCGACGGCAGCGACTGGGTCCGTGGCGAGGCGCGAGTCGCGGGATAGCGCGTGCGGTTGCCGGTGCCCGCCCTTCGGGGACAGCTGAACGGGAAGTCCTGCTGACAGGACTTCCCGCAGCCGACATGGACGCGGAACGCGATCGCGTCAGAACGACGTCGGCGCCATGTTGAACGTCGATTCGCGCTGGAACCCGGTCGGCAGGGTCCCGGTCAGGCGCAGTACCACCTTGGTGAACAAGACCTTTCCGCTCTCGGACACCGGGTCGATCAAGGTCACCTGCGCGGTGGTGCTGTCCCACTGGGTGCTCTGCGCGCAGCTCGGGGTGCAGACGTGCCACGTCATCGTGCCGGTGGCGGTGGCGCTGTTTCCCGACCAGTTCGACCACTTGAGGTCCTTGACGAAGAGCCCGTCGTCGGCGCAGGCCAGTATCAGGGAGGCGGGACGCACGAGCGCCGCGCCCACGCCGCAGTCCTCCAGCCCCGGGACGGGTCGGCTCGACGTCGCAGTCTGGCTCTTGGTCGCAGCAGGCGTGGCGGTCTTGGCAGCAGAGGACTTCGCGGGAGCGGCGACGACGCGGCTGGCCTGGGTCGCCTCAGGAGTGGCGGCGACGTGGCTGGCCTGGGTTGATGCGGGCGTGGTGGCGGTCTGGCCGGCCCGGGTCGCCGCGGGGCTGGTGCTGGAAGCGCTCGGCACGGCGGCGGCTCCCGTGCTGGAAGAGGCCAGCTCGGTCTGGGCCGCGCAGCCGGCCGTGGTGCCGATCGCGGCCACGGCGAGAGCCGCGGAGGCGACGAGTGCGAGGCGCCGGTTGCGACGTTCTGCTGTGGACTTCATGGTGATGGTTCCTCCCCTGGGGCGTGACGCCCCGCTGCTGCTTTTTCGCATCCCCGCCGAGGGGAGAATTCAACAGCTGAGACGAACGGCGTGGCGATCGGTTGGAGATATTCCGGCAGTTTAGGTCACCGTTTGGTCTCGATCGGCGGGCGCCGGTGGGGGCGGCGCCTCGGGCGGGTCTCCTATCGCAACAGCTTGGCGGCGAGGTTACGAGTACTGATGCCCAGTCGGGTCTTGGGGACCGGCGAGGCGGCCGCGAAGCCCACGTTCCTTTGCTTCGCCGCCACCAGCTTGCCGTGAGCGGCACACACGAGGCCGCGTCGCCGACGAGCGTGACGCGGCCGCTGGACCACGACGGAAGTCTGACCGCGCTGACCGCGTCGAAGTAGAACTCTTCGGTCCGGCTGAGTTGATCCAGCAGCCGCGGCGTTTCCCAACCGGCCGTGGCGTAGGCGTCGAGTACGACCTGCCGGTGCCGGCCGGTGTCGCGGTAGTCGAAGTCTGGGATGGCGGGGCCGCGGAAGATGAAGGCGGCGAGCGCCGTGCCGCGTGCCGGATGGATCGAGACCAGCCGGCCGGGTGTGTTGTACAGGATCACCTCGTCCGGGTTCTCGGCGGGACGGCCGAGGGAAAGCGTTGCCAGATAGAGGCCGAGACGGTGGACGTAGTCGCGCTCCGGCCCGAAAGCGAGCCTGCGCACGGTGGAGTGCAGGCCGTCGGCGCCGACGACGAGGTCGAAGCGGCGCGGGGCGGCACGGTCGAAGACCACGTCGGCTCCTGCGTCGTCCTGTCGCAGAGCCGTGATGGTGTCGTCGAACAGGAACTCGGCGTGCGGGCGCGCGGCCTCGTAGAGGATCGCCGCGAGATCGCTGCGCGGCACCTCGACCTCCGTGCGCCGGCCTCGCGCGGCGGGGGTGCGCACGCGGGCCGCCTGCTCGCCGTCGGGGCCGAGGATCCTCATCGCGGTGGTCGCGGTGGCCGCCTCCCGCAGTCGCGGCATGACGCCCATCGCCTCGGCGACCGGCACGGCCGGGCCGCGCACGTCCACGGGATAGCTCGTGGACGCCGCCGTCGAACTGTTCGACCGCAACGGATACGAACCGACGACCATCGCCGGCATCGCCGCGGCCGCCGAGATCGGCACCAGGACGTTCTTCAACTACTTCGCCAGCAAAGAAGAACTGCTCTTCCCGGAGAGCGACGCGCGGGTCGTGACCGCGATCGAGGCCATCGCCGCCCGCGGCGCGAAAAAAACGACACTCCGGCCGACGTGCTCCTGCGCGCGCTGCAGACCGTGGGCGCCGAGGACGACGACATGGCCGGCCGCGTCGCCGAGCTGCGCCTGCGGCTGACCCGCACCGTCCCCGCGGTCCGCGGCCGGGCGCTGCAGATCCAGCTCGACGCCCAGCGCGAGATCTCACGCCGCCTCGCCGAGGCGTTCCCCGACGATCTCGACGAGGTCGGCGCGGCCGCCCTCACCGGCGCCTTCATCGGCGCCATCACCGCCGCCCTGCAGGTGCTGCTGGAGCGCTCCGACCGGCCCGACGATCCGGCCGGGTTCCACCGCGTGCTGCACCAGGCCACCGGCGTCGCCCTGGCTCCCTGGCTGACGAAGGCTCACCGCTGAGAGATGACCGAGCGGACTGAACCGGCACAGAAC
>Ga0310811_10010421_pt1 | contig 12005 bp, 11 predicted proteins | sample YCmetagenome_FD_207642 | JGI IMG/M metagenome (GOLD analysis project Ga0310811, IMG submission 207642) | Soil microbial communities from experimental microcosm in Duke University, North Carolina, United States - YC | ecosystem: Engineered > Artificial ecosystem > Soil microcosm > Unclassified ...
TAACTGCATTAGCATAGACATTGTTTACAACGTAATCAATTGAGTTAAGCATTTCCGGAAATAATGCGACTTCTCTTAATTGGCTCTTTTTGGGTAAGTAAACTGAGTCGGTAGTAAGCAGTACTTTTTCAAGTTTTTCATTACGTCGTAAATCAAGAATTGAAGGTCCCTTTACATATGTATTTAATACCTGCAATTCAGTCAGAGAGCTCACATCCATAGTTATATTAAATTCATTTCCGTCGTTAAAATATTCTATAATATTATCTACGGATCCCGTCATGGAGATAAAGTAATTAAAACGTCCCGATACATCACTATCATACACATGATTAAAATCCGCGCCTACATTTTCTGAATACGCTTTTGATGAAACATTTTCCTCAGTTCCATCACCCCAATTGATTGTGAAGGTTGAAGGTACTTTTGTGACAATATCGAAACTAAAAGTATACTCAACAGGAAAGCCAGGTGTGTGACTTTTGTAAAACGTTCTCATGGTAAATGCAGGCACGAGGTTAGCTACTAAGGGCTTGTGATTCAATTCTACAAGCAAGTCATTAAATTTAAAATGTTTAGTGTAACGTCCAAAAGCATCTTTTATAACCACAAGATCATACTCCGCATTTGGGTCGCCACTAAATTTGATGAGCTTTGGAGAAGTGCCAATATTGTAGCTACCAATGGTGTCTGTGCCTTGAAGCAAAAATGCTTCAGCAGAAGTGAATACTGATTTACCCTGCTTGTTAATTTTTACGGATAAAGGAAAAAACTTAAGTGCCTCCACCGAGAATGATTTGTACCCAAAATCTTCAGGTGTATAACCATCTACTTCAACAACTTCCATTGCCATGGTATTGGTTTTATTCCAGGCTACAGAAAAGCTTCTGTCAAGTGGTTGCTTTGGAAGACTCCCGAGAAATGATCCTTTGTGCGGAGTAGCATAGAGTACAGTTGATGAATCTCCTAACAAAAAGAAGTCAGTTAGAATATAATGACCTGCTTCCAATTCAATTGGTTCTGTTACAAATCCATCGCCAAAAGCACTGATATTAATATTCTGATGAGTCATCACCTCCTCACCAGTAGCCGTTGTTATACTAATGGAAATTCTTGTTACATTCTTAATATCGGATGACTGCTTTCTTCCATTTGCCAGATCGGCACTGGATAGTGTAAACGTCATTTTAGTTTTTGCCTGTGAAGGAGTTTCTTCGTTAGAACAGTTTTGAAGCATCAGCGCTGTAAACGCTATGACAATAAGGATAAGAGGGTTTTTCATGGATTGAAGAGTTTACCTAAACTTACTAAACATAGGTAACTATTCAAAGTTAAGAAATCAGGCTTTTAAGGATTAGGATAAACCGTCCAGTGATAGATGTCTCTGAGTTTCTGCAATTTAATCAGCGACGACTCCGTTGGAGTGGCAATCATTTCATTACTATCATCATCAGTGGAGCCTGCTGAGAAATTAAACTTACCGTTATTAATGTTGCTCGCTGTGGCATTTGAATAGACATTGCCTATTACATAATCAAGAGAGCTTGCCATCTCACTGAAAAGCCTCACACTACTTAATGCATTTTTCTTTGGAAGTAAAACCGAATCTGCACCAAGACTTATTTTTTCAAGTTTAATATTTTGTCGCAAATCGATCAGTTCAGGTGTTCCGCTCACAGATAAGTCGACAGTTTTTAATGAAGGCAATGCTGATACGGTAACAGGATCGAGCAGGAATTCATTATGGTCACCATAGTAGGCTAGTATTTTATCTAAAGCTCCCGTGATTGAAATAAAATAATCAACTGAGCCATTGGCGTACGTATGATCGAAATAAGCATTTGCTGTACTCGTTCCATCCTGATAAGGCGTAGATGTTATCTCTTGTTGCACACCATCACCCCAATCAACCATTAATGAAACTGCACCATCAGTATCAAGATCGAACTGGATATTGTTTTCATTAAATTCAAAATTCTGATAATGCAGTCGAAGTGTAAGCGCTGATGTTAAATTAACTGTTAATGGTTTTTTATTCAGTTCGATTAATAAATCAGGAAACGTAAAAGATTTTGTAAACCTGGCAAAACCATCCTTAATGACAACCAGTGTTAGTTCATCACTATCCTCACAATTAAATTTCATCACATTAACATTCGGGCCAAAACTGTATGCGGCTAATGTATCAGTACCACGGAGAATGCAAGCCTGCGATGATGCATACGAAGACTTACCATTCACAATGGTGTGCACTCCCATTGCAAAGAACTTTAATGCTTCAAGACTAAAAGATCTGTAACCAAAATCTTCAGGAGAATGATCTCCTACCTGAATCACTTCCATTGGTAAGTCGGTGTATTTATAATTAACAACAGAAAAACTGTAATCAAGTGGATGTTTTATCGTTTTTGATAGGATCGATCCTCTATGTGGAGTTGCAAAAAGAACGGCTGATGAATCTTTTGTGAGAAATAAATCTGTGATGACATATCGTTTGAAGGGTAATTCAATTTTTCCGGTGACAATACCATCGTCTGTAACCTCCAAAGAAAATTTCTTTCGTGAAAAAACTTCTACCCCATCAGAAGTATTCAGGCTAACGTAAGCGTTAATATTTGAAATATCTTTAATAGAATCTTTCAACGCATTTCCGGTTGAATCATTGGGAAGTCTGAACATAAAAACAACCCCATTCAACGCTTCGGAAGGCGCAATGTCATGGTTATTGCAATTTTGCAGAACGCACATTCCTGCTATCAATACGATTAAAGCCAGCGAATTTTTCATTGTATGAGGATCAGCGGAATTTATATCAATTTACGAAATAAAAATATCTTGTCTTACCAAAATCACTACATAAAGTAAAGCCTGAACATCGATTTTCTACTTGTTTTTAAGCAGAATTAAAGAATAGTTTCTACCCATATATTGATTTATGATAAGCACGGTTTTTGGATTTGTTGCGATGGTATTATTAAATCGCAACACATCTGGAATATATTGTTTTTTAAGAATTGAAGCGCCCACCCAGCATCCAAAAGATGAAGCTGTACAATACTCACCAGACAGATGCTTAAATCTCACATCAATTGAATGATTAAACTCTGTTTCGATTACTACTTTTAATTTTTCGTCATTCTTTACATCACCACTGAGGCCGCTAACCAATACATCAACCTGATCAGTCGTTATATTATTTGCAGAAAGAAATTCATTTACATCCATTGCTAATGAATGACTGTCTTCAGGGCAAAAGATCATTTTAAGATCTGCTAATTCACACAATACATTTTCTCCTGGTGTACCTGAAATGGAAAAGAAAGCAGCGCCCTCTCCTTGCAGCGTGCCTGTTGTTTTATATTCAAACAGTTTGAGACTATCAATGGGCTCTGCTTTGTAATACCCAATCTGACTATGAATATTAAATTGTGCTTTGTCTGTTTCATCAAACGCTCCAACAAGAAAAGTTTGTGAAGCATCTGGTGTCAGGTGCATCATAGCATCGTGTAGGGATGTTTCGAACGCAAAACCTTTGTTAACATGTGTGTTGTTATAGCCTTTGCATTTCAGCGTAAGCGCAACCAAGCCTGCCAAAGCATTGTAAGTACTTTGCATAAAATAGGTTGGCGTAAGCTGCTTTTCGTTGTATTGATAAATCTCTTCGAGAAACTTAGCGGTCTCATGTAAAAAGCCATAGCCAGTGCCTGTGATAATTCCATGAGGAGCAATCTCCTTTGAATCACGAAGACAAATAACGGCTGCTGATAAACCTACTCTTAACATTCGGCTTAATCGACGAAGTTGAATTGGATTAATGTATTCTTTAAATTCTGGCAACACACAGTGCAGAACATTTTCATTGTAATGCGTTATCTCATTAAGAAATTCTGCATTGTCAAATGTTCGCTGCGGCGAAACAATTCCTACTCCGTTAATATAGTATCGCTCTTTCATTTTGTAACAGATGAAAAGAGTAAGGATGAAGCGTTGCCGCCAAAGCCAAATGAATTCGAAAGAATATAATTCAACTTGATATTTTTAATCAACTCCTGTTGCGGAGAGATTGTTAACTCGTCCATTTGATATTTAAAGTTGATGCTAGGATAGATAATATCATGCTGCATAGCTAACATACAAAATACAGCTTCAATAGCACCTGCAGCTGCAAGCGTATGACCTGTGTATGGCTTGGTTGAACTGAAATGCGGAACCTTAGCATCAAAAAGTTTTTGCATCGCTAATCCTTCCGAGAGATCATTATTTTCAGTAGCGGTGCCATGTGCATTCACATAATCAATCTGTGATGATGTAACTCCACCCATAACCAATGCATGAAGCATAGCCTGGTAGGCACCACCACCATCGGGTGAAGAAGCTGTTTGATGAAAGGCATCATTGGTGTTACCATAACCTTTTACTTCAGCTATCGGTTTTTTGCCCGATGCAAGTATTGATTCTTCTGATTCAAGTACAAGGTATGCTGCACCTTCACCAAGATTTAGTCCCGTTCTTGATTTATCGAAAGGTCTGCATTGTTCTTTATCGAGAATCATCAAGGTATTAAAGCCATTGATGGTGAATTTCGAAAGCGCTTCTGTTCCTCCGCAGATTGCAGTGTTTAATACTCCGTTCTTAATAAGATCAGCGCCCATCATGATTGTGTTTGCTGATGATGAACACGCTGTGCTAATGGTGCCGATGTATCCTTTTATTCCAAACAGCTCAGCCATTCGCTCTGTATGCTCACCAGGATTTGCTGAATCGGAGAAAACTCTGAAATTACCTTGCTGTGAAGAATCTTGTAATTGGTAATAGTACTTTTCTAATTCACGAATTCCACCCGTTGTAGTTGCTGATAGTAAACCAGCTTGCTTGATTTCATTGGTAGAGAGATTGGCCATGGCCATAGCTTCTCGCAATGCAATGACTCCGAGTAAGGCTGTACGGGTATATCCACTTCCGTCAGGAACATCTGCAAGCTTACAAAGCTCATGATCATGAAGCTTGATTTCGCAAGCAGGAATATCAGTTTGATGAACTGTATCTAATAATTCTATGGCGCCATATCCACAATGCCTGTTGATGAGCGACTCATAATTCTTCTCTGCTCCAGTACCGATGGAGGTAATGATTCCATAGCCTGTAACAAAAACACGTCGACTCATTTCTTAACATTCTGCTGAATGAATTCAGCCATGGTTCTAACACTTTGAAATACTTTCTTGCCTTCTTTAGGATCGGCTAGCTTAATGCCGTAGTTACGATCAAGCAATACTATCAACTCAATAGCATCGATGGAATCTAATCCCAAGCCTTCACCAAAAAGTGGCATGTCGGCATCAAATGATTCTGGCGTCACTCCTTCCAGGTTCAATTGTTTGATGATTAGTTCTTTCAATTGGGGGATTAGCTCTTCGACAGTTTGCATATAGTATTTACTTGAGAGTACACCTTATAATTAATTACGAATGGTTCTTGATTTATGAATGAAGACACTGATTGCCAGTGTCACAATAGCAAAAGCTACAAGTTTCAATAAGTCTGGCAAAATAGCAACAGTTGTTGCCCCTCGCAGAAATAAGTTCGTGAAAGATTCCAGTCCCCAGTTTAATGGCGAGCATCGACTTATTTGCTGCAGCGTTTCAGGCATCACATAAATTGGAACCCAAACTCCACCCAACGCCGCCAGGATAACTACTGAAATAGATCCGAAAGAAAGTGCCTGCTGTGCGGTTTTAAAATATACAGCAATGAGAAGTCCATAGCCTGTAGCGGCCATGGCTACGCAACACGCTGTGATGGCAATGCCCAATACATTACTACCCAATATTAATTGTTGTAAACCAAGCACGGGCATTAAGTAAACACCAACAGCAATCATCAGCACAAATTGAATAAGGCAGACACTAAAGTAGAAAGCAAACTTACCCGCAATGACAGGAAACTGTGATCCGGAAATCAACCGAAGTCTTAGCATGCTTCCCTCCTCGCGTTCTTTAATAAAATTTCCGGCTAACGGAAAAAGAATAAAGAACATGGCGAACATAGTCCATGCAGGAACATTGTGCTGAACGGAATTCAACATCATTCTCTCTTTCTTTTTAGAGGCGTAATTTTCTTTGATACTGACAAGCTTTGCGAAATCAATCTTCGTTGCATTCTTGTGAGGAGCTCCATCACTGAGTTGAGCCTGAAGTTCATCCAGCATCCATTCGGTTTGTACGTTGGCGAGAACTTTTTCCAGCGCACTTGATAATGCTTCTTTATAATTCATTTTAATGGCAGGATCAAAAAGCAATTGAAGATCAATAGAAGGCTTATCAACATAAACTGTATCTGCATTAGACTCTGCCATGCCCATATTGATGAAGATGCTTTTAATCACATTGCCCGTCTTGCTGCGAAGTGATTCACTCGCACCATGAGGCAGAATGATTGCTGCTTTATAATTACCTGAAAGCACTTCACGCTTTGCTTCTGCTGTATCTTTTACTTGTATGAGATGAACATTGCCGGAAACTGTAAATGCTTTCTCTATTTTTCTTCCCAGTGAATCACTATCGTTATCAACAAAGATGACATCCAGTTTCATTTCCTGGTAGTCGCGAAAGGGTGCGTCTTGTATAAGCGCCATCACAATCACGAGCATCAACGGCATTAAAAAGATCAATGCCATTCCACCCGGATCACGAATGAGCAATAAAAATTCTTTTATTATGGTGGCACGTATCTTCAATCGCGAATAGTTTTACCGGTGAGCTTTAAGAATAATTCTTCCAGATTTCTGCAGTCTGTATGTTTCGACATCACCTGTGTTGGTGTTCCTTCTATGATGAGATGACCTTCATCAATTACAGCAAGGTTTGTACAGATCTTTTCAGCTTCTTCCAGAAAGTGCGATGAGTAAATAATGGTTACGCCTTTTGTTTTAAGTTGCTGTAAAAAATCTATTACCATGTTTCTGGATTGAACATCAACGCCGGCGGTAGGTTCATCTAAAATAAGAAGCGTTGGATCATGAAGTAACGCAGCAATAAGATTCAATCTTCGCTTCATTCCACCAGAAAAAGTCTGTACTCGTTTATGTGCTTTGTCTGTTAAGCCAAAGATCTCTAAATAGTTTTCAATGCTACTTTTGATTTTATCGGACTCCAATCCATACATGCGACCGAAGTAAAACAAATTCTCGTATGCAGTAAGTGTGTGAAACAAGGCAATCTCCTGCGGAGCAACACCAATTCGTTTTCTGATTTCAGAACCCTGTTCACTAACATTCATACCCATCATGGAGATGCTTCCTTCATTAGGATTCATCAGTCCGCAAAGCATCATGACCATTGTTGATTTACCTGCGCCGTTAGGACCTAGAAGACCATACACTGAGCCCACTGGAATTTCAAGTGTAAGATTTGAAATGGCCGGTTGGGAAGCGCCCTTGTATTGCCTGGTTAGCGAATTTATTTTTACAATGGGCTCACTCATTTGGCCTTACTCAACTGATGCAATTGGGTGAAAATTTCCTGCTCACGCTTGGAACAATCTTCAAGCATTTCTGCAAGCTCTGAAAATGTTTTGGTATCAGAAGTTCTGTTTTTGCAAACACGACCTGCATAGTATGCAAAGTCGCGAAGCTTGTCTCCGCTTTGGGTGAGTTGCTTCGATAAATCAAATAGCTGTTCTTCTTTTGTTACTGTGCTGGCCTGATCTAAAAATGCAGCATAAATAAATCTAAAACCTGCACCACCTGTTCCAATCTCTTCCTGCATGCGGATCAGATTACCTAACCATAATACAGCTCTGCGATTTCCTAAACGATCGGGCCACTGACGTAATCTTCCTGCTAAGTATTTCATACCCTTAGCACCAAACAGTGGAATAGGAATGGAGGTCATCCACTCACTTGTTTGTTTGATGCCTTTCCACATAGCTTTCTCCATGCTGAAATCGCCAGGAAGTTGTATAGGATAATACATTCTTCCACTAGGCTCAGGCATACCTTTGGCAAAGCGTGCTCTCACTAAATCTTCGTATGAAATATCGGTTGTATGTTCCATCACCGGATCGCTCACTAAATAGCGACCATTCTCTTTTCCAAAGACGATGATATTATGTGCATTAAAATGAAAACGATATGCTGCTGGTAAATAGTCAAGGTAAAATACTGATGTAAGCATACCTACAGGTTGCCCTTTATCAATCATTTTATCCAATGCAGTCATCGCTGCCTGTGGTGTCGAGAATTTTTTTCTTTCGATTTTAACACCAACACGATCAGAGAATTTTTTAAAGATATGTCCGGGCCAGATGCGATACGATGCTACTGGTATTCCATTTAATCGTACAAAAGGTAAGTATGAAAAGAAAAGACCTGAGCCAATACCAAAAGCTGCAGGCTCATCAAATTCCATTCCATGGAAACGCATTAAGTTGGAGATCACACCACTTTCGCAATGTGCCGATTGTTTGTGCGTAAACGTTGTATTCATAGAGGTCTTTTCAATCGTTCAACATCGGTGAGCTCATCAACAGTAATCCGGAATGTGTAAGCATATTTTTCAAGTGTTTTCTTACTAAGCCTGCGATAGAAGAATGGCATGGTATGAAGATGTACAATTGGGCTTAGCGTTCCTACATAACCAGCTACCATGGAAGCGGTCATAATATTTTTCTTGATGTAGTATAATATAGGGCTGGCTTTTCCTTCAATTACTTTCTTGCGTGCTTCATCAACTTCGTCATTCACTACTTCCCACGCCTGCTCCATGGCTACAGTTTCAGGTTCCCAGCCAATACTATTTACTTTTTTGTAATGGCCTTTCTCATCTGTAGCATAATACAGTTTGGCTACCTTGCCTTCATTCAGATTTTTTTCATCCTGAGGAACCTGATCTACATTCATAGCTACTGGTGGTTTCGTTACAGTGAAAGAAGAAAAATTCTCCTGCCTTATTACTTATACAACTGTCATTAATGCGTAACCATAATTAAAGCGGGCACTCTCTGGCACCATCATCAAAATCTTATCACCTGCCTTTAATTTTCCTGAATTAAAAAGCTCTTCCAACATCAGATAAGGCGAGCCTGATCCAACATTGCCTACCCATGAAAGATTGGTAAACCATTTTGCAATGGGTATCTCAATATTCAGTATCTCTAATTCTTTTAAAATACGCGGACCAAAAAACTGTGATGACAAATGAGGAAGAAAATAAGTAACCTCTGCAACATCAAAGTTCTTGGAAGCCATTATTGATTTCAATAACTCACCACCTTTCTTTACAACAAACTCGCCAAGCAGTTTCGTATCCTGTTTAATGGCAAATACAGAATCTTCGGTCCATGTTTCCTGATCAAGATCTGTCCAGCCGATGAGTGAGCCATCATCAGCTTTTATTGAGCCTGCATACATACAGGTTGGCAATTCATTTGCAAAAGATCGTTGCTCGATCCATTCAATGCGAAGTGATATGCCGTTGGCGTTTGGAGTGTTCTGCAATAAAGCAGCACCTGCTCCATCAGACAACATGAATCTTAAAAAGTCTTTCTCAAAAGCGATGATTCCATCGCCTTCAAGTTCTTTTATTTTTTCAGCTTCTTCCTTAAATGATTTGGCTACCATCCAGCTTGCAATACGCTCGGAGCCAGTACATACAGCGTTACCTGCTGATCCGGAAAGAACTGATAAGTATCCAAATTTCAGCGCCTGGATGCCGGCACTGCAGGCACCTGTGGCTGAATTAATTTCAACGGGAAAATGACCCAACTCACCATGAACCATGGCTGCATGTGAGGGCAAGATCTGGTCTGGCGATGTTGTACCACACGAAAGAACATCAACATCTTTCATGCTGAAGTCTTTATCGAAAAGTTTTTCAATGGCAAGCTTCGTCAATTTAGCATTGGTATGCGTTGACCTGCCGCTTTTGTCTAAAGCGTAATAGCGTGTTTTTATCTGATTATTTCGCAAAATAAGGTGTTTTGCACGGGACGGAGCTCCGTTAATCAGCCCAACGAAACTTTCAATTTCCTCGTTAGGGATGGGATTATTAGGTAAGAATTTTGACAGCCTTGTAATATAGACACTCCTACTCATTCTCTGCGGTTAAGTTTTTGAGCAATAATATTCATTTTGCGGTAAAATTGGGCACTAAAAAGGCCTTTTCCTAAAAAATAATGACAACTGGCTGGCTTTTATATTTACCAGCCCGATGACAGCTTTTTCAACACGAATTTAGCAATAATGTTCTATGGAAGAGAATCCCCTAAACAGGTGAGTTTCGAACCCTATTTGCTCATAGAGTTTTAAAACTTTATGAATGCGAAGAAGATTACTATACCAATAAATCGAAGCGATGTCGAAATAAGGTATGATTTTATATACTCTTCGGGAAAATCATTCTCTTTTAACTTTTTATAAGAGGAATAGTTTGATACAATAATAAGGCAAAGTACTGAGACAATATATATTGAATAGGCTATCCAGAAATCAATGAACTTTAACTTTTGATTAAGTACCAACAATACGATAATACCTATTATAATTCCGAAAGTATAAATTCTGTTTTTTGAAAATAAATCGACTAGGGCTGCTTTTTTATCCTGCTCAAGTTTTCCAGTAGCTTTTTCGTTCACCAATCGTGAAATTAAATTTATCCCAAGCAATAAGATTACTCCAATCATAAAATGATCCATACATTCCTAATTTTAAATTGTCGTAAATGTAACGAATTTGTTATTGTCGATTTCTATAAGCGCCGCAGACCAAAACTCAGATTAAGACTAACACCATCTATGTTGAGATTTTACTTCTGTCTTTGTAGAGTTCTTAACAGGGCTCTACGAAAGAAAAAAGAATCCCCTAAACAAGGGAGTTTGTATTAAGGATGAATTTTAAGATTGAGGCATAACAAGTAAAAAAGCTAAGGAATGTATTGAAGCCGCAATATCCTCTAGCGAAGAGCCTAAAAAGAAATGGAGAAAAACTTGAATTTCTTTCCTTTACAGAGAAAGTCAATGAAAGCGTCTTGGGACGCCTTTAATGTATCTCCAACTTCATAGATATTCTGACGAGACGGACATAGATAAACATAACCTTTGGAACTTGATCTAGTTGACTCCGTTATTAACAAATCACTGCATCTTTTTGCTCCGTAAAGAATCATTCCTTTTCGAACCTGTTTTTTTATGCCGCCTTTCAATTGATATTCATACCAGTATGTTTTTGAAAGGCTATCAAATAGAATTTTATTGGTCATTTTATCAACAACAACTTTCACTTCAGATGTTAAAAAATAAGGTTTCCATTCAGATGGAATTTGCTTCAAATCTAAAGGCGTTGATTTCTTCAAACACTCACGTTTAGCAAGATATCCAAGTCTCCAACTAGGATCATATCCCTTATTATAATTGTTTGCAAACTCAATAAAATCGTTGTAGTCCATGTCTGGTTCCGATGAAAGCAAATATGTATTACCTGACCAAACTACTATGTGATATCTTCTTTTTATGGCCGTCGAATCACTCTCATAGTATTTACCGTTTCTAGTTTCTATTATGCTCTCACCCCAGTCTTGTATCTCTTTATAAGCTTTTGGGTTTAATACTATTCTATTGCGCCTACGGTTATACTCACCTGTAACTATATAGATTGAACCACGAGGCATAGAGTCTTGAATGACGTCCGTGTAGATAAATCGCCGGTAGATAAACGTTTCATCTTTGTTTAATTGAAATTCAACTCCAAGGTCTGACATACCTTCAATGAATGACCCAATCGTCAAGGAGTCAATCTTGTCTTGGTATTTAGCTGTGTGATTACCGCTACCACAGGATATCAGGAAACAGAATAAAACTACTATACAGAAACTATATTTCATAAACCCATTGAAATTCACTTTTGGGATGGTCCAAAAATATTAATAGTTCTATATAATGATTAAAAAATTAAAATGCTTCCCGAAGTTCTGTCAATGTACTCTTAGTTCCACCTCTGCGTTATGGACTGT
>Ga0310811_10010422_pt1 | contig 12005 bp, 9 predicted proteins | sample YCmetagenome_FD_207642 | JGI IMG/M metagenome (GOLD analysis project Ga0310811, IMG submission 207642) | Soil microbial communities from experimental microcosm in Duke University, North Carolina, United States - YC | ecosystem: Engineered > Artificial ecosystem > Soil microcosm > Unclassified ...
TGGCCCCGCGGGCTGTAACCGAAACGCCTGGCGTTGCTATTATCCCACCATCCCGCCTCGTTGTCGGACGCGCCATAGAAGATCTCGAAATGGATGTCCGGATGTTCAAGCCCGATCCGGACGAGCTGGACGAGGTCTTCCGGCATGATCCAGATCGACAGCCTCCTTTTGTCGAGCGGCTTATCGTTCACATTGCCAATGCGGATGCACGTCACGCGCAGTCCATGCTTGTCGGCATACAGGGCACCGAGCGCCTCGCCGAATGCCTTGCTCACGCCGTACCGGCTATCGGGCCGTACCGTCACATTGACACCGATTTTCTGGTCACGTCGATAGAATCCGACCGCGTGATTTGAGGACGCAAACACCACGCGCTTGACACCGGCGCGGTACGCTGCCTCGAACAAATTGTAGCAACCAACGATATTGGATTTGTGAATGGTGTCCCACGGACCTTCGACGGAAAACCCGCCGAGGTGAACAATGCCTTCCACGCCGGCGACGATTTTTTTGACCTGGACCAGATCGGCAAGGTCAGCGGGGATAAAGTCCTCGTCCTTGCCGAGATCGGCTGGCGTACGGATATCACTCGTGCGGATACTCGGGTAGACGCCCTTCAACAGCTTGCGCAGGCGTGTACCGACATCGCCGGCTGCGCCGGTGATCAAGATTTTCTGCATGACCGTCATTGGATCCCGTTTTCAGAGGCAAGCTTCTCATAGCGTGCGCGACTGTTGAGCAGGTGACGCTGCATCGCCGTGCGTGCCTGCGCCACCGATCCCTGCTTTATCGCCTGAAGAATTTGGGCGTGCTCTTTCTGGAAGGTATCGAGCTGCTGGCGCCGCGCAGCGGGTTGAGCGTTTTTCCAGATGGTCCGGCGCGGGATAATGAACCTGCCGAGGTATTCCAGAAAGCGATTGAATTGCGGATTGCCGGTTGCTTCAGCGATCGCACAATGGAAAGCGAAATCCTCGTCGACGCCGTTTTCCCCACGGTCGATGGCCGCTTGAATCGCGTCAAACCGGTCTGCGATTTTCTTGACCTGCGCCGGCGAAGCGCGCTCCGCAGCAAGACCCGCCGCCTCTACCTCCACGCCGGTGCGCAGTTCCATGACGTTAAGCACTTCACCGAACGGCGACCGTTCGTCGAAATCGACCCGGAACGGCCGGCGCACCTGGCTCGCGACAAAAGCGCCAACTCCTTGTCGCGTTATGACCAGCCGATCCGCCCGCAATGCCGCGACCGCTTCGCGGATGACAGTACGGCTCACTCCGGTCGCGGCAATCATTTCCTGTTCGGTTGGCAGACGCGCTCCCGGAGCGAGCTTTCCGCTGGTGATATCCGCTGTCAGCCTGGCCACCAGCTCAGCGGTCAGCCGGCGCGGTGCGTCGAGCGGCTGCAACAGACTAAGATTTTTTGGACTACGCTTGGGCAACGGCTTGACATCTCGCCTAGACGTAAGGTCATCATATGACCTGATGAATAACACGCACGGTCGATTGGATCAAATGAACCGTGCCATCAGTCGTCAGAGGACAAAAGGATCCGAGGAGGAATGCTCATGACGAAAATTCGAAACGCGATTATGGCCGCCGGCATCCTTGCTGCGGCCTTCTCGTCGGGCAGCGCGCTCGCACAGACGGTTCTCAAAGCTTCCGACGTCCATCCGGGCGGTTATCCGACGGTGGTCGCGGTCGAAAACCTCGGCAAGAAGCTGTCAGCGGCAACCAACGGGCGCTACAGCGTACAGATGTATCCGTCGATGCAGCTCGGCGGCGAAAAAGAGGCCATCGAGCAGGCGCAGGTCGGGGCAATTGCGTTCGCGCGCGTTTCGGTCGGCGCACTCGGCCCGGTGATAGACGAGCTCAACGTGTTCAATTTGCCGTACGTGTTCCGCAACACGACGCATATGCAAAAGGTGATCGACGGCCCGATCGGCCAAGAGCTGCTCGACAAGGTCACCAATAGCGGCAAGGGCCTGGTCGGGCTGTGCTGGATGGATGCGGGCGCGCGCAATTTTTACAACACCAAAAAGCCGATCAAGACCATGGCCGATCTCAAGGGATTGAAATTCCGTGTCATGGGCAACCCGATGTTCGTCGACATGGCGAACTCAATGGGCGGCAATGGCGTCGCGATGGGCTATGACCAGGTGTTCAACGCGCTGCAGACGGGCGTCGTCGACGGGGCCGAGAACAACCCGCCGAGCTTCGTGTTCGACAATCACTACCAGATTGCAAAATTCTATACCCTCGACGAGCATCTGATCGTGCCGGAGATGCTGGTGTTCTCGAAAAAAGCCTGGGACGCGATGTCGAAAGAAGACCAGGCGGCGCTCATCAAATTTTCCAAGGAAGCACAGCAGGAGGAACGCAAGCTGTGGGAGGCGTACGAGAAGCAAGCGATGGACAAGGCGAAGGCCTCCGGAATTCAGATTATTCAGGTTTCGGACGCAGACAAAAAGGCGTTCCAGGACGCCGTAAAACCTGTTTGGGACAAGTACGGCCCGAAATATGCCGACATGGTCAAGCGCATCCAGGACGTCAAATAGTGGTGCATCTGATCTAACAGCCGGCCAGGTTCAGCGCACAATCGCCAACGAACCTGGCCGGTTTTTTTACGAGGACATGATGAAAGCACAATATATCCGGGCGATGGATTCGTTGCACCGGGCTTGCGAATTCGTGGCCGGTGCCTGCCTGGTGGTCATCACGCTCATTATTCCATACGGGGTGTTCTGCCGCTTCGTTCTCAACAGCGCAGCGTCGTGGCCCGAGCCGATGGCGATACTGCTTATGATTGTACTGTCGTTTCTATCCGCGGTGGTCTGCTATCGCGAATATCTGCACATCGGGGTTGGCGTCCTTCCGGCCTTTCTCAAAGGACCGGCCAAGACCGGTCTCGGCTGGATCCTCGAGCTGCTGATGCTCGCAACGAACGTTTTCATGCTGATCTGGGGCATAAAGCTGGTTGAGGCGACCTGGAATCAGACCATTGCCGAATTCCCCGTCCTGAGGGTCGGCATCACCTATCTGCCTATACCGATCGGCGGCGGGCTGACGGCGCTTCTGGTCATTGAAAGGTTCATGACGCAGAAGTTTTTCGCCGAGCCCGAAGCGGAGACTGTCAGCGGCCTGACAACGGAATAGCGGCCGCCCCATGGACATCTTCATACTTGTAGGCAGTTTTACAGTTGTGTGCCTCATGGGCATGCCGGTCGCGTATGCGCTCGGCATCGCTGCAATCCTCAGTGCGCTCTATTCCGGTATTCCGCTCGAAGCGGTGATGCTCAAAGTAGCCGGCGGAATGAGCGGGTTTTCGCTTCTGGCAATTCCCTTCTTCATTCTCACCGGCGCCATCATGGCGGTCGGCGGCATGGCGAGCCGGCTGATCAATCTCGCCAAGGTGTTCGTCGGGGCCATTCGCGGCGGCATGGCGCTTGTCAACATCGTAGCTTCGACAATGTTCGGCTGTATTTCCGGCTCTTCAGTAGCGGACACCGCAGCCGTCGGCGGCGTCATGATCCCACAGATGATCAAGATGGGCTACCCGCGCCTGTTTGCGGTCAACGTCACGATTTCCGGCTCGCTGCAGCCGTTGTTGGTGCCGCCATCACACAACATGATCATCTATTCGATCGCGGCGGGCGGCACCATTTCGGTCGCGCATCTTTTCATGGCTGGCATCATTCCGGCGCTGCTGCTCGGCCTGTCGCTCGTGATCCTCGTGCTCATTATCGCCCACCGCCAGAACTTTCCGAAGGGCGAATTCGTTTCGTTCCGTGAAGCCGGCAAGATCGCTCTCGATGCCGTGTGGGGCATGGTAACGATTGTGATTATTCTTGGAGGGATCCTGTCGGGTGTTTTCACGCCGACGGAATCAGGCGCGGTCGCGTGTGTCTACGCTTTTCTCGTGACGATGTTCGTCTATCGCGACGTAAAGTGGAGCGAAATCCCGAAACTGATCGGCCGCGTCATCCGTACGATCGGCATGGTCATGATCATGATCGGGTTCTCGATCGCCTTCGGATATATGATGGCATTGCTGCAGGTGCCTGCGATTGCCACCAAATTCTTCGTCAGTATTTCCAGTGACAAATATGCCTTCCTGCTGTGGGTGAATGTTCTCCTGCTTCTGCTCGGTACGTTCATGGATCTGGCGCCGATGCTACTGATCTGCACACCGATTTTCCTGCCCGTGATCAAGTCATTTGGCGTCGATCCGGTGCATTTTGGAATTATCATGATCCTCAATCTGGGCATCGGCCTGCTGACGCCTCCGGTCGGCCCGACAATGGTGGTCGGATGCGCCATCGGGAAAGTCTCAATGGAAGCCGTGTCGAGAAGCATTCTTGTTTTCTACATCCCTATGCTGATCGTGCTTTTCCTGGTCACCTACATTCCGGGGCTATCACTCTGGTTGCCACACCTTGTGCTGGACTGAGGTTGTAGCGCGCGGCCGCAAGCCGCATATTGTGTCGGCCGAGTCCAACAAGTCGAAGTTTTCGGTCTAGCGGGCGCTCGCTCGCGTTTTCAGGCGCGAGATCGAGCCAGTCGGCTCTTTGTCGGGTTTGAGCGGTACGCCGGCCGGGGGGTTCGCAGGCAATGGCGAGGATGCCGCGTTGCGATTGTCTGGTCCCGTTCTTGTCGCAGGGCCGGCTGCTGCACCGTTCGTGGTGGTCTTTGCGTCTGACTCCGCCGCTGGGCTGCTCCCCTCACCTGCCGCACCGGCCGGCGGTGCCGCAGGGGCCTCCGGATAGCGCGCACTCAGGTCGCGAAGGAATGCGTCGAGCGTATCAATGCTCGCAACCTTCTTGGCAATATCCTGGAATTCGGTCCCGCTTGCCCCGATCGGCGCGGTCACAACGTCGAAGGCGCGCCGATCGGCGCCATCGGAAAATTTGGCTTCGTATTTTTCGCGTAGGCGTCCGACTCCAATTGATTCTTCACTCAGGACGTAGCAAATCGCCGCGCGCAGGATATCCGAGCGTTCGGTATCATTGAGCGGCGCGAATTCGCGCCAGCGATTGCCGTAAAGCAGTTCGATCTGCTCGCCCGCATCCCGCCAACGGCGCGCGGCCCACAAGATATCGGACCGTAGGCGCACTGCTTCACGGCTGTTGATATTCGTGATCAGCTCCAGCGCCAGTTCGTGCCGCCCGAGACTTGACATGGCACGTGCTTCAATCAGCAGCCGCTGATCGCGCAGATCGTTGGAAAGGTCCGCGGCTCGAGTTTTCTGCAACGTGGCGAGCGAACGATCCGGCTTGCGGTTCATCAGGTAGACAACCGCCAGCCGCGTCGCGACCTGGGCCCGCGCGGCCCCTTGCAGCCGATTATCAACCTGGTGCTGGAGCAACTCCGCCGCCTGGTCGAGCAGATCGACCGAAACCAGCCGGTCCGCAAGCCTGCGGATCATCTCGTCGCCGCGACGGCCGATCGGCGTGAGTTCACGAAAATCATAGAACAGGCCAAGGGCCTCGATCGGCGGCAACGCCTCGCCCTTGCCGCCCAGGAAAAGGCTCTCAAACGTGGCAGCGGCCTCGTCCTGGATCTTGCGTGTCAGGTCCGAGTTGGGATGCGCAAGCAGCGCCGTGCGCATGACGTGGAAAGCGTCACGGTACCGGCTTTCTTCCGTATAAAGATGCGCAAGCAACTTGAGGCCTTCGGTTTCCGTTTCATCCCCGCGCCACACCGTTGTCAGTGTCTCGAGGTCATTGATGACGTCCTTGCGGCTCATTCCGCCAGTCGCAAATGTCAGTGCGATCTCCCGTAACCGCCCCTGCGCCGCCGCGCGGCGATTACTAGAAGTCGCAGCCATCCGATAACTCGAGAGCGCATCCTCGTTACGTCCCAACCCCTCATACAGCCGGCCGATCAGCACGTTGATGGTCGGCTCCAGCATGGGGGTAACGCCGACGGTTTCTATCTCATTCGCGACCTTTGTCGCGCTGTTGAAGTCCCGCACTTCGATAGCAGCGCGTAACGCTTCCTTCATCGCCATGCGCTGAAGTTCAATCGGCAGCGCACCGATGGCGGCGCTGACGGTTTTGAAGATCTTCTGTGCGTCAGCCCATCTTCCTTGGCGAGCCAGAGCGATCGCACGCCAGACCGGCGCATCCTGCTGATTTCCCACCTGCGGCTTGGCCAAAACCTTGAGCGCGTCCTCGGGCCGGTCGAGCATCACGTCGGCGACGGCCGTGAGCACGCTGCCGGTCACGTCGTCCGAACGCTGGTCCGAGAGAGCTACGTCGAGGACAGCCTTGGCTTCAGGAGCCATGTCCTTTGCGAGGTAGAAGCGCGCAAGATTGAGCCGGGCATTCCGACGTTTTGACACTGGCGCCGCAGCCGCAAGCCGGATCAGCTCGGCCTGCCGCGCGTTGAACGGCGCATCGCGGTCGTAACCCCACAATTGGGTGTCGAACGTGTAGGCCCGGAAATTGGTCGCAAGCGGCTGCTGGCCAAGCGCGGTTGCCGACAAGGATAGTCCAGCCGGCCGGCTGATGCTGACTTTGTCGACTCCGAGCTCCGCGGTGATGTCGTCCGCAAGCGGTTGTACCACTACGCCATGAGTTGACGGCAAGGCGCGTAGTTCGACGAAGTCCTGCGCCTTGAGGAAGCCCCGTGCTGGCCCAAGCGCAGTTACGATGAACAATCGATCGCCGATGTCCGGATCCGTGACATCATGGATGGCGCGCGGATCGTCGAATGGAATGGCGAGACTTGCACGATTTTTGCCGACGATGCTGCGCGCGACGGTCAGCGGCTTGGTCGACGCTGTCACCGTGTCGGCAATCGTGACGATCCATGTCGGCCCGTCAGCGACAATACTGCTCATCCTTGGCCGGGTAAGCTTGAAGCGAATAGTGGCGGCCCCGTCTTTTGCCCGCTCGAACATCGCCTCGCGCACGCCATTGTCGTTGTCGGCCTGAATCGCGGCCAGATCGATTTGCGTTGTCGTGTCGAACACCAGCCACAATGTATCCGCACGCTGAAAAACCGCTGCGGGCGTAGCCACCGCAAACGGAAATTCGATGCGCATGGTCTCGCCCGACTGCTGCACGCCGGCGACAACGACGGCATTTGGATTAGGGGGTGGGCGTTCGGCATCTGCAGTCGGAGCGCGCTGAGACGGCCTTGTCATTTCCACCGGCGGGGCAGGCGCGGGTGCCGGCGCGGCAGCATCGGCAGACCGGGCGGATTCAGGCGAAGCTGCCGCAGGGACGCTGGCCGGAGCCGCAGGCGGCGACGGTGCGGGGGCCGCAGCGGCGGCATCAGATGGCGCATTGGCTTCGGCGGGCGGTGCCGGAACTTGCGCCTCCTTGGGCGGCGCCGGATTCTCGGCAGGCTTTGGCTGCTCGTTCGCAGTTTGAGGAGCCTGCGCAGGCTTTGCCTCAACCGGTGGCGCCGCGGCAGCCACCGGCGGCTTCGGTTCGGCAGGCGGCGTTCCATCTTTTGCAGGCGCCGTTTGCGGGGGCGCGATCGCAGGCGAGCCTTCCGCCACCACCGGCTGCTTTGCGTTGCCCTCTGTTGACTTGGGTTTGGCCGCACCGTCGAGTCCGATGTCGACAATGATGCTGCGGTCCTCGCGGAAGGTCCGCACCTGCGGCGTCCCACTAAGCGTGAAGACGACGGCAACAGTGTCGAAATCGATTTCGGACTCGATTGACTTCAGCGTGGGAGGCAACGAGGCCTGGGCATCGGCGAGATCCCAATTGACCTGTTGATCAAAATTGAGCGTGACCCTTCCGTCGGCTCGCTCGGGCACGACATTAACGGTGCCGGGCATCGTAAAGATGTAACGTATGAACGTGGGCTGGGCTGCCACCTTGACGCGGACCAGCGGAGGCTTCTTTTGCTTGTCGGCAATTTTTTGCTGGTGCAGCTGGCTTTCGGCCTCACGCGCCCGACGCACAAGCTCGTCGATCACTTCCTGCGGCAAGCCCGGGTTCGGCCCATTCCAGTTGTCCGGCAAAAGATCAACGTAAAGGCGTTCGGCGGCGGCGATACTGTTGACTTTCACCTTCTGCGCCAACGCAATTCGGATTGCACCCCCATCGGGGTCGCGGCGCGCAACACTGATAAGACCAGAGGCGCCCGAGCTGAGCTTCTCGACAGCCACCGCGACCGGTTTCTTGAAGTTGATGACGATGATCGCGCCCGAAACGCGGACGTTGGATTCGACGGTCTGATCAAAATGAAAGAGCAGGCGAACAAAACCACCGTCAGCGATCGCTTTGACTTCGCCTTTAATCGGATCGTCCGCGTGCGCGCCAAGGGACGACGCGAGGAAAACCAATGCCGCCAAAAATATGGGCGGCGTCCACCTGCCCCGGCCAGCCGGCCGCGCGCGCTCCGGACTGTGCGCGAGCAGCCGCTTAAGCCCAAATGGCAAAAACGTCATGAGCGGTTCCAGCCGGCAAGAGCACCGGTCACGACAGCCTAAGGTTGGGCGTTTAACGGGGCGTTAACCGTGGAGCCGGTCGACACGATCAGTTGGCGGTCGGCTTGCCCTCGATCTTCGGCAGCTGGTCAGGGCTTTGTGTCTTGGGCTGAGCATTGGCCCTGTTGGCAAGCTCGACGGTCAGTCGCTCGGCCGCATCGGGTGACATTTGCGCCATGATTTCCGACATCTTCCGGGGATTCATCTCCGTTGAAACGTCAATCAGGATCCTCATCTCGAGGCGGTCGAATATCCGCGCCGCATCCTTGGGTTTCATATTCTCATACATGGAGACGATGCTTTTGAAGCGCTCAGCCCCCACCTTGTCGCGCGTCCCCATCGCGGTATTGACGCGGCTTTCCGTGCCCTTGAGCTCGGCAACCTTGGCCTCGAGGCGCTTCTCAGCGGCCTTGAGCAGGTTTTCGCGCATTTCAAGCTCGCGGTTGCGCGTGTCGAGCTCCTGCCGGCGGCTCTGAAGACGCTCGAGCACCGCGCGCTCGCCAGGCGAGGTAATGCGTCCAGGCTCGAGCGGGATCGCCGCGCCGGCAACTTCCAGCTTGGTAGGATCCGGCGGCTTGTCGCTGACCTTAAGCGCCGGATCGCCCGGCTTTTCCTCGGCAGCGCCGACCGAACCCGTGACGTCGCTCGAGTTGCTCCTGTTGAAACTGAACATTTCCTGGGCCCAGGGCTGCCGCGGCCCTGCCGTTCCGGGCTTGGCATATTTTTCAGTCAGAACGATTTTGGGCTGATCGGGCACGCTCTCACGTGAAGTAATTTGCAGATCGCCCCGGTATCGGGCCTGCATCCGCTCAGCCAAAGTATAGCCGCCGTCAAAGACCAGGCCAGACACTTTGAGCGCAAGCAGGCTTATCGTGGCAAATAGCACGATCGGAATAAGCCGGACATCGCGCGCAAAACGGGTCATGCGGCTTGGTCGCTCAATCGCGTGCGGGCCCGATCGGCAAATGCTTGCGCCGCGGCCGCCACGGCCTTGGCATCCTGCAAGGCCGGCGATTCACCAGCCGGCCGTGTAACGCCGGCGATGCGCACCAATCGCGCCAGCAACTGATTGCCTGCGCTCAAATGAAGATCGAGCTCAGCGACGAGCACCTCGCCACGCTCGAGTTTTTCGCTCAGGGCCTGCTCCCCCTGGTGCATCATCGATTTGAGCCCCGCAATTGCGCGATCAGCAATTTCGGTGGCCGTGACCAGTTCCGAAATCGTCGCCCGTAGCGAATTCTCATCAGCCTTGAGCAGTCGAAGCTGCTTGTTGAGCCGGACGCAATACAAGATCGTGAGCAACAGCAGGACCGAGACCATGGTCTCGACCAGAAAACCGTAGTGGTAGCTCACGGTACCTCCATTGGAGTAGTGGTTGTTGTTTCATCAGCCTTTTCGAACATGGCGAAGGTCGTACGCGGCTTACGCAGGGGCTTGGCGACGCGCACGGCAACACGATCGCCGACGCGTCCCATGCGGCCCTCGGTCAACGTGATATCGCCGCAACGGACTGTGACCATTGCTTCGGGCTTAATCTCAAGCATGAGCGTGTCGCCGACATTGAGACCCATCATGCGACGTAGCGGTAGACGCGCCTCGTAGAGCACAGCATCGACTCCGATCCGCGCCTGGCCGATTTCGGTCGCAAGATGGCCTTCCCAGATCTCGTCGCGCCCGAATTTTTCGCCCATGAACATCTGCAGCAAGACAGCGCGGATCGGTTCGATGGTCGCGTAGGGCAACAACAACTCGATCGTGCCGCCACGATCTTCCATGTCGATGCGCAGGCGGACGAGAATTGCAGCGTTGGCAGGCCGGGAAATCGCAGCAAACCGCGGATTGGTTTCAAGCCGGTCGATGTTGAACTTAACCGGAGACAAAGGCTTGAACGCGAGCTCCGCGTCAGCAAGCACAACTTCAATCATGCGCTTCACAAGATTGGTCTCGATCGTGGTGTAGGGTCGGCCCTCTACACGGATTGTACTCTGGCCTCTGCGACCGCCGAGCAGCACGTCGATTATCGAATAGATCAGGCTTGAATTGATGGTCGCGAGACCGAAGTTGTCCCACTCCTCGGCCTTGAAGACCGCGAGTATCGCCGGCAATGGAATCGAATTGAGGTAGTCGCCGAAGCGGACCGAGGTAATGCGATCAAGCGAAACTTCGACGTTGTCGGAAGTGAAATTGCGCAAGCTGGTTGTCATCAGCCGCACGAGACGGTCGAACACGATTTCCAGCATCGGCAACCGTTCGTACGAAACCATCGCCGAATCGATGATTGCGCGGATGCCGGAATTGTCGTTGAGCGAGACGTCGGCGAGACTGAAGCCGAGCAGGCTGTCGATTTCTTCCTGGTTGAGAATGCGTTCAGCACCGCCCTTTGCGGATTGAAGCCCACCCGGGTCGTCGGCCATCGCTGCCCATTGCGCGGCCGCATCATCGGTGGGTGCTCCAACCGCAGCTTCCGCGCCTGTTGGAGCTGCACCGGTGTCAGATTCCAGCGCGAGCCCCCACTCTGCCGCGAGCGCGTCTTGGTCGATCTGGTCTTTTGTCGCCATTGCCTGAACCGTCTGCTTTTATTCGCGTCGCAATATCACTGGACAACGATTTCCTTGAACAGCACGGCCGTGACGTGGTTCGGCGCAACCGCAGCATTGACGCGGCGGGTCAATTCTTCTTTGAGGCGATAGAGTCCTGCAGAGCCATCAAGATCGGTTGGCCGCAGTTCCCGCAGGTAGGTCTGAAAAGCGTCCATGACCCGCGGCATCAGCGGCTGGATCTGCGGCACAAGCGTTGAGTCCGGAAGTTCAAGAACGATCTTGACCTTGAGGTATTGCGTTCGGTCGCCGCCGGAATTCGAAAGGTTCACCAGGACATCGGGAAGATCGACGAACGTTGCCGGTTTGGCTGCGACCTGCGGTTCCTTGTGGCTGGAGCCGCCCTTGAAAAAATAGTAGGCGCCACCTCCGCCTCCGATGAGCACCAGCAGCCCGGCGCCACCGATGATCATCCACTTCAGCGGCGGCAGCTTGAACTTCGGAATGAACTTGAAGAGCTTTGATTTTGACGCCGCCTGTTCGGTTCCTTCGTCCGGCTTTTCGTCTTCTTCGACGTCCGCCTCTTTCGCCTTGGCTGCCATGAATGACCCCGGATCGCGAGTTTGGGCGGGGCGGCAAGCGACGTTGTTTTTGGCGAAACAGCGCGGCTGCGCGCCACCGCGCGCCCCTTGCGATCGAAGGTAGGTCCGTATGGTTAACAGATACTTTCCCGGTCCCCGCCAGCAGGAAACTTTTGCCGGGTAGCCCGCTCAGCCGGCTGTTTTTTGCCGCTTCCGACCAGGCGAAATTTTATCCAAATACTTGATTCTAAACAGCTTTTCTGGTTGGCACAGCCGGTGCAATGCATTGGTAGCTGCGGGCTTGGGAGAGCCCACGGTATCGGATGCGGTCGACTGGCCTCGGGAGGGCCGGCCTGACCGAACTAAAAAGGGGAGTTGCCGATGCAGAATGCACTTCTGGTCGGGCTGTCACGCCAGGTCGCGCTCTCGCGCGAGATGGACGTCA
>Ga0310811_10010424_pt1 | contig 12004 bp, 10 predicted proteins | sample YCmetagenome_FD_207642 | JGI IMG/M metagenome (GOLD analysis project Ga0310811, IMG submission 207642) | Soil microbial communities from experimental microcosm in Duke University, North Carolina, United States - YC | ecosystem: Engineered > Artificial ecosystem > Soil microcosm > Unclassified ...
ATCCGACGTGACCAAGGCGGTGATGGCCGGAGCCCTGGCCTCGGAGCGCGAGCTGGTGGTCAGCCGCCTGCGGCACATGGGCGTGGATATCCTGCGCGCTGACTTCGACAGCCTGGGCCCGGCGCTCCTGGCCCGCTACGCCGAGATCAAGCAGAGGGACCGGTTGTGAGCGAGCTGCAGCTGAAGAGCACGCGGTTCCGCGAGGAGCGGGAGGCCGGCTGGCGCAGGCTCGAGGCGCTGCTGGGCAAGGTCGAGAAGGGTTCGGCGGCCGGGCTGTCGGACGAGGACCTGCTGGCGATCCCGGTGCTCTACCGGGCGGCGCTGTCGTCGTTGTCGGTGGCGCGGGCGATCTCGCTGGACCGGAGCCTGCTCGACTACCTGGAGAGCCTGTGCGCCCGGGCCTACTTCCTGGTCTATGGCGTGCGCGGCAGTATCTGGACGAGCCTGTGGCGCTTCTTTCTCGACGACTGGCCGGCGGCGGCCCGGGCCCTCTGGAAGGAGACCCTGGTCGCCGCCGCCCTGACGGTTCTGGGCGTGCTGGTCGGCTACGGGCTGGTCATGAGCCAGCCGGAGTGGTTCGACGCATTCATGCCCCAGGCGCTGGCCGCGGGCCGCGATCCGTCCGCCTCGGTTGAGGCCCTCCGCCAGACCCTCTACAGCCACAGGCAGAGCGAGCCGCTGTCGGCCTTCGCCGCCTACCTGTTCACGCACAACGCCGGGGTGGCCCTGGTGGCGTTCGCCCTGGGCTTCGCCTTCGGCCTGCCCACAGCCTTCCTGGTGGTCAGCAACGGCTGCATGATGGGCGCTTTCGTCGCCCTGTTCGTGTCCAAAGGGCTGGGGTTCCAGGTCGGCGGTTGGCTCGGCATCCACGGGGTGACGGAGAACTTCGCCATCATCCTGGCCGGCGCGGCGGGCTTCCACATCGGCTGGGCCTCGGCCTTCCCGGGCGAGCAGGCGCGGCTCGACGCCGCGGCGGCGGCGGGCAAGCGGGCCGGGGCCTTGATGGGCGGGGTGCTGGTGATGCTGCTCTGCGCCGGGATGCTGGAAGGGCTCGGCCGCCAGCTGATCCAGAGCGACCTGGTGCGCTACGCGATCGCCGGCGCCACGGCGGTGCTGTGGCCAGCCTATCTCTATGCCTTCCGCGGGCCGCGCACCAAGCTGGAGCAGGCCGGTGGCTAGGGACGCGAAGGAGAAGGTCCAGTCCAAGGAGAAGGCCAAGCCCGCGCCGAGGCCGCCGATCGGCGACGCCGAGGTGCGCTCGCTGGTGACGCCGGAAGGGGTGGACCTCAGGCTCCGGCTGGCCGACGTCGGCCAGAGGTTCAGCGCCCTGCTGCTCGACGAACTGCTGATGGGGGCGATCTTCGTCGCCGGCACCGTGGCGGTGATCATGGGGCTGTTGGCCCTGCACAGCAAAGGCGGCTTCGAGGCGATGATCGTCGTCTGGCTGCTGGCCGGGTTCCTGCTGCGCAACTTCTACTTCATCGCCTTCGAGATGAGCGCCCGGGCGGCGACGCCGGGCAAGCGGCGCTGCGGCCTGCGCGTGGCGGCCCGCAACGGCGGACGGCTGACCGCCGACGCCATCTTCGTGCGCAACGCCATGCGCGAGCTGGAGCTCTACATCCCGATCGGCGTGCTGTTCGCGCCCACCGACCTGGTCGGCGGCTGGATGAAGGCGGCGGCGACGGTGTGGTGCGGGGTGTTCGCCCTGTTGCCGCTGTTCAACAAGGACCGGCTGCGCGCCGGCGACATCCTGGCCGGCACCTGGGTGGTGAGGGTTCCCGACCGGCGCCTGCTGCGCGACCTGGCCCAGGGCGGCGTCCACGAGACCGCGGGCATCCGCTTCACCCTGGAGCAGCTGGACGCCTACGGCATCAAGGAGCTGCAGGTGCTGGAGGACGTGCTGCGCCGCTTCGACCGTCGCGCCGTGCAGGTGGTGGCCGACCGCATCCGCGAGAAGATCGGCTACGCCCGCGGCGAGGAGAGCGACGGCGCCTTCCTCTCGGCCTACTACGCCGCCCTGCGCCAGCGGCTGGAGGCCCGCGCCCTCCTGGGCCGCCGGCGGGTGGACAAGCACGACAAGGGGTGAGCGACGGCTACGCGAACACCTCCCCGAGCGTCGCGGGATGGTCGCCTTCCTTGTCGCGGCGCAGCTGGCGAAACAGGGCGGTCAGGATCGGATAGGCGAGCACGCTGGTGCAGGTGTTGATGAAGGGCGTGGTCACGGCCGAGAACGCGGCGCTGTTGTACAGGCTGCCGAACGGGAGGCCGACGATGGTCAGGGCGATCTGCAGCAGGATCATCGCCCCCAGGAAGATCAGCCCCAGCAGGAAGATCGGCCAGCGCCGGTCCTGGGTGAGGTCGGCGCTGCGACCCATGGCTTCCTGGACGCCGCGGCCCTCCAGCACCAGCGCCGGGATGCAGACCGACCAGCGCAGGGCCAGGAGGACGCCGGGCACGATCAGCAGGATCGTGCCGAGGCAGACGCCCAGGGCCACCAGGATGTCGAGGCCGAGCAGCCTCAGCCAGTGCCGGCGTCCAGCCTCCAGGCAGCTGTTGATCGACACCCGCCGGCCGTCCAGGTCGTCCATCGAACCGGACACCAGGGCGCCCTGCATCATCGGCGCGGTGATCAGCAAGGCGAGGAGCCCCACGAGCCCAAAGACGCCGAAGGCGGGGTTGAGGCGGGCCATCAGCTGGCTATAGGCGATCAGCGCCGAGGGGATGCCTTCGAGCAGCAGCGCCAGCAGGAAGAAGGGCCCGAAATTGCGGCCCAGGACGCCGAGGCCGTCGCTCAACACCCTGCCGATGTCCAGCTGGCCCATCGACGGGGATACGGAAACGCTCATCACTGCCTCCGTCTGTTCCTGGCCTAGGCGAACACCTCCGCCACGGCCTCGGCCCCATAGCCCGCATTGCCGCGCAGCCGATTGAACAGGCATGTCATCATAACCGCCCAGAACGGAATCGCGATCACGCCGAGCAACTGCAACACGACCGTGGGGACGAGCGAGTGTTGCCGGCCGACGAACGCCTGGAAGCCGCCGAACAGGATAATGAGCACCAACTCGACGATGAAGCTGATCAGCCAGACGATGAAGAACAGGAGGAAGATCGACCAGCGTTTGCCGCGGGTCAGGGCGGCGCTGCGGCCGAAGGCGCTGAAGACGCCGCGGTCCTCGAGCACCACCGCCGGCATGGCGACCGACCAGGCCATGGCCAGGACGACGCCGGGGACGACGAGGAGGAGCAGGCCCACCGTGACGCCCAGGGTGAACAGGAGGAACAGGCCGAGCAGCGGCCAGAACTTGCCGGCGGCGACCCGGAACAGGCGATCGGTGGCGACAGGCTGGCCGTGCAGGTCCTGCATCGCCACCTGGAAGATCGCGGCGTAGGCCAGGAGCAGGCCGACCGCGGTCGCAAGCTGGCCGATCAGGGCCAGGAGGCCGAACACCGGCGCCACCTGGGCCAGGGCCACTCCCGCAATGTTGATCGCCTCCGGGATGGCGACGAACAGCACGGCGAGGTTGGCCAGGACGACGATGTTGCGGCCGATCACGGCGAAGGTGTCGCCAAGCACCTCCCCGATATCAAATGGCGCAGTGCTGACCGTATCGATACTCATGGCTGCTCCCCATACCTAACCCGAGGTAGCATTGGGCCAGAGTTTCCGCGGATGTCCAGCCGTTGAATGAACAGTGATATGCGACAGCGTTGGCCCGGTGAGTGAAAGCTGTGGGAAAGTCGTATGACGATGGGGGACTCCAAACGTCCTGTCGCAAACACCAACTAGAGGCTAGGAAGCGTTGCTTGAGCCAGCGCAAGGATCGGGCGCCGATCCTGGCGCGTCGTGAATCTGGAGCCTCGCCCCTCCCGCAGGCGACCGCGGCAGGCTAGAACGGGGCCGAAAAGGGAGAGTCTATGGCGATCACGGGTTTGGCCGTGCGCGGACCGAGGAGCCTGTTGCGCCAGATCCGCGAAGCCCTGGCGGGCGGCGGGCCGGCCCAGGCGCGCCTGGACATGGTCGTGCGCATCATCGCCCTGTCGATGGTCGCCGAGGTCTGCTCGCTCTATCTCAAGCGCGCCAACGACGACCTGGAGTTGTTCGCCACCGAGGGCCTGAACCCGTCGGCCGTGCACAACACCCGGCTGAAGCCCGGCGAGGGCCTGGTCGGCGAGATCATGAAGCAGGGCCGGCCGCTGAACCTGTCGGACGCGCCCGATCACCCGTCCTTCTCCTACCGGCCGGAAACCGGCGAAGACCCGTACCACGCCTTCCTCGGCGTGCCCCTGCTGCGCGGCGGGCGGACCATCGGCGTGCTGGTGGTGCAGAACCGCACCTCGCGGGTCTACACCGAGGAAGAGGTCGAGGACCTGCAGATCATCGCCATGGTCCTGGCCGAGATGGTGGCCGGCGGCGAACTGATCGGCCAGGGGGAGCTGAAGGACGTCGAGTTCGCGCCCAACCGGCCCGAGCGGCTGAAGGGCGCCCGGTTCGCCGAGGGCCTGGCCTATGGCGCGGCAGTGCTGCACGAGGCCCCGGTGGTGGTCGAGCAGCTGCTGTCGGACGACGCCGTGCGCGAGGAGGCCCGGCTCAAGACCGCCATCGAGGCGCTGCACAAGCAGCTCGACGACATGCTCGACGGCCAGCACGGCATCGTCGGGCCCTCGCTCGACGTGCTCGAGACCTACCGCATGCTGGCCCATTCCAGCGGCTGGAACCGGGGGCTGGAGGAGGCCGTGCGCTCGGGCCTGACCGCCGAGGCGGCGGTGGAGCGGGCCCGTTCGGAGCAGCGCGCGCGGATGGGCGTGGCCCGCGACCCCTATCTGCGCGAGCGGCTGCACGACCTCGAGGACCTCAACGACCGCCTGCTGCGCCATCTGGCCGGCGACGGCGCGGCCCAGCGCCAGCTGCCCGACAACGCCATCCTGATCGCCCGCAACCTCGGCCCCGCCGACCTCCTGGAATATGACCGCTCCAAGCTGCGCGGCCTGCTCTTGGAAGAGGGCTCCAACGCCAGCCACGCGGCGATCATCGCCCGGGCGCTGGACATCCCCTGCGTCGGGCGCCTGCCGGGCCTGCGCGACCGGGTGTCCCAGGGCGACCCGGTGGTGGTCGACGCCGAGACCGGCGAGGCCTATCTGCGCCCGCGGCCCGACGTGATCGAGGCGGTGCAGGCGCGGATGGAGGTGAGGGCCCAGCGCCGCGCCGAGTTCGCCCGCCTGCGCGACACGCCCGCCTTCACCCGCGACGGGGCCAAGATCACCCTCCTGATGAACGCCGGCCTGGCGGTGGACCTCGACATCCTGCGCGAGACCGGGGCCGAGGGCATCGGCCTGTTCCGCACCGAGTTCCAGTTCATGGTCGCCGAGGAGCTGCCGCGCCTGGAGGCCCAGACCGCCCTCTATGAGCGGATCCTGGAAGGGGCGGGGGACCTGCCGGTGACCTTCCGCACCCTGGACCTCGGCGGCGACAAGGTGCTGCCGTACCTGGAAGCCGAGCGGGAGGACAATCCGGCGCTGGGCTGGCGGGCGGTGCGCCTGGGGCTCGACCGGCCGGCCCTGCTGCGCCTGCAGCTGCGGGCGCTGATCTCGGCGACCCGCGGTCGCGAACTGCGGGTGATGTTCCCCTTGGTGGCCAACGTCGAGGAGTTCCGTACGGCGCGGGCCCTGGTCGACCACGAGATCGCCTGGGCCCAGAGGCGCGGCCGGCCGGCGCCCTCCCTGCTGCGGGTCGGGGCGATGATCGAGGCGCCGTCGCTGCTGTGGCATCTGGACGCGCTGCTGCCGATGACGGACTTCGTCTCGGTCGGCACCAACGACCTGATGCAGTACATGTTCGCCGCCGACCGCGGGAACCCGCGGGTGTCGGACCGCTACGACTTCCTGTCGCCGCCGGCCCTGCGTGTGATGAAGACCATCCAGGATGCCTGCGCCGAATCGGGTACGCCGGTTTCGGTGTGCGGTGAGATGGCGGGCCGGCCGCTGGAGGCCTTCGCCCTGGTGGCGCTCGGCTTCGACCGCCTGTCGATGCCGCCCTCGGGAGTGGGGCCCGTCAAGCGGATGGTGCTGTCGTGCGACCGGGAGGCGGCGCGCCGCGGCGTGCTCAACCTGCTCAAGGGTTCGGCAGGCTCGGTCCGCAGCGAGATCGAAACCTTGGCGCGAAAGCTCTATGTCGCAGTCTAGTCCATTGAATTCGCGACCATAGATTGATATCCACACCCTTGGTTAACACTAGCCGTGCTAAACGGCAGCAGTAGTGTTGCGGTTTGCGATTCTGCGAGGGTTTTCGGAGCCATGCCATTGGAACTCGGCGGGGGCGCCGACTCCGACATGGTCGCCAAGGGGGCGGTAGCTCAGGGCGTGCGTGGGGAGGCGAACAAAGGGCTTCAGCCCCTGCTCGAGGCGGGGGCGAACATCGGGCAGGCGCTCAGGAGCCTGCGCGAGGCGAAGGGCCTGTCTCTGGCGGACATCGCCGACAGGACCTGCGTGCGCCGCGCCTATCTGCAGGCGCTCGAGGAAATGAACATCGACCAGCTGCCGTCGCGCCCGTTCGCGGTCGGCTACGTCAAGGCCTACGCCGAGGCTCTCGGCGTCAGCGGCGACCTGGCCGTGCGGCAGTTCCGCCAGGATGCTCCCTCTCCGGACGAGGCGCTCAAGGCCCCGGTCGGGGTGCGCAAGGAGCGCGACCCGCGCCTGTCGTGGCTCGCCGGCGCCTGCGCGGTGGTGGCCACAGCCGTGGTGATCTGGAACCTGGCGCAGCACGCGGTCGCCCACGACGGCGCCCCGACGCCGCCGGTCGCGGTGACCAATGCGCCCCAGCCCACACCCCTGGCCGCCCGGGGGCCCGTGGCCCTGGGCGCGGCCCAGCCCGCGCCGGCCGATTCGGACGTGCCCCAGCCCTATGTGACCCCCGGCATGGCCAAGGCGCTCGGCGGCCCTGAGGCGGCGACCCCGGCGCCGGCCCCGGGCAAGGTGTTCATCAATCCCCATGCGGCGGTCTATGGCGCGCCGGCGGACAAGTCGGTGGTCACCCTGCGCGCGCTCAAGGCGGCGTCCCTGGTGGTCAAGGGGGCCGACGGCTCGATCTATTTCGCGCGCCAGCTCCAGCCGGGCGAGGCTTTCCGCGCGCCCAACGTGGCCGGCCTGACCGTGGACGCGCCCAACTTCCAGGCCTTCGACGTGACCGTCGCCGGCCAGCCGCACGGCCCGCTGCAGGCGGCGAGCACGCCGGTCAGCAAGCTAACCGGCTGAGCCAACCCTATTCCTGACGTCCCTCTTCCGCCCGGGGCGGCGCAGGTTCATACTCGCAGCGTGACGGGAACCAGAAGGCCGTTCGATGGCGCGCGCCGCGCCGTAGTCGGGGGACTGACGGCGGGCTTGCTGTACGCCCCGCACTGGGCGATGGCCCAGAACGCCCCGGCCGAGCCGTCCAAGCCGCTCCCCATCGAGCCGGTGCCCGACTCCGTGCTGGCGGCCTCGGTCGATCTGAGCGACCGCATGACCGTACCCGTGATGGTCAACGGCCGCGGCCCGTTCCCCTTCGTCATCGACACCGGCTCCAACCGATCGGTGCTGTCGGACACCCTGGCCGCCCAGCTCGGCCTGCGGCCCTCCGGATCGCTGCAGATCAAGGCGGCGACCGGCATGGCCCGGACCGACAGCGTGAAGGTGGCCAGCCTCGCGGTCGGCCACCGCCGCCTGACCAACTTCCAGGCTCCGCTGCTGCAGCTCGGCAACCTGGGCGCCCTGGGCATGCTCGGCATCGACGCCGTGTCGGACCAGCGGCTGGTGATGGACTTCCGCAAGAAGCAGATGAGCCTGACCACCAGCGTGCGCGCCGAACTGGAGGCCGGGACCCTGGTGGTGCAGGCCAAGTCGCGGTACGGCCAGCTGCTGCTAGTGGACTCCTCGGTCGAAGGCATCCCGCTCTATGTGATCATCGACACTGGCAGCGAGGTCACCGTCGGCAACAACGCCATGCGCGAGTTCCTGGCGCGCCGGCGGGCGGAGCGAGTCGACGTGGTCGACGTGGCCGGCGGAACGGCCCGGGTCGACCTCGGTCAGTTGCCCGAGCTGCATGTGGGCAAGGTGATCGTGCGCAACGAGCAGGTGGCCTACGCCGACCTCTACGTGTTCGAGCACCTGGGCCTGCACGGCAAGCCGTCGATGCTGCTGGGCATGACCACCCTGCGAAAGTGCGCCAAGGTGTCGATCGACTTCCCCGCGCGCGAGGTGCGTTTCCTGCTGGACGCCTAGGCCAGCGGCGTCACCCGGAACCATGGCTCGATGTCGGGCATGGTGGTGATGATCGACACCGGCATTACCGGACGGTCGTCGTCGAGATCGACCTCGAACCGCTGCAGCAGCATGGCCAGGACCAGCGAGGCCTCGGCCAGCGAGAAGGTCGCGCCGATGCAGATGCGCGGGCCGGTCCCGAACGGGATGAAGGCGCCGTTGGTCAGGTAGTCCTGCGGCTTGCCCTGAAAGCGATCGGGGATGAAGGCCTCGGGCCGCTCCCACAGCGTCTTGTGCCGGTGGATCAGCCACGGGCTGATCATGACCAGGGTTCCAGGGTCGACCTTGAAGGCGCCGATCCTGTCTTCCGCGACGGCGATGCGGGTGAACAGGGAGACAGGGGGGTACAGGCGCATGGACTCGAACAGCACGGCGCGCAGGCGCGGCCATTTCTGCAGGTTGGCCAGGACCTGGATCCGGTCCGGCGGGAAGGCGGCGACCTCCTCGCGCAGGCGCTGCTGTTCGGCCTTGTCGAGGCTGAGCAGGTAGAGGGTCCAGAACAGCAGCCGGGCGGTGGTCTCGAAGCCGGCCGCGACGAAGGTGGCGACCTGCTCGCGGATCTCCGCGTCGCCCATCGGGGCGCCGGAGTCCGGGTCGCGCGACTGCAGCAGCAGGTCCAGCAGGTCGGAGGGCCGGTCCGGATCGCGCTCCTGGGCGCGGCGCTCGGCGACGATGGCGCTGACCTCCCCCTGCCAGCGGCGGCGGAACAGCCAACGGCCGGGAGTGAGGAAGGCCAGGAAGCCCTCCGAGGGGGCCAGGGAATCCCAGATCATCGGCCGTCCGGGCCCCTTGACGTAGTCGCGCGACAGCCGGGCCAGGCGCCGGCCGCGGCCGCCGATCGGCATGGAGAACAGGGCGCGGCAGGCGGCGTCGAGCGCGGTCTCCTGGAAGGCGAGGGCGAGGTTGTGGCGCGGGCCCTTGCCGAGGTCGCTGAGCAGGACCTCGGCGGCGGCCTTGAAGTGAGGGATGAACAGGTTGACGGCGTTGGGCGTGAAGGCCGGGGCCAGCACGCGCCGCTGCTGGCGCCACGCCGCGCCCTCGGCCAGGACCAGGCCGTCGCCGATCGCCGGGCGCAGCACGCGGCGGGTGGCGATCGACTTGCGGTAGAGGCCTTTGGCGTCGCCGGCGGCCACGTGGCGCACGCCATCCGGATCGCTGACCATCAAGGTGGGCCGGCCGAAGCGCGCGGTGGCGATGATCGGCAGGACGTAGGCGCGCTCGCCCCAGATACCGAGGGTGCTCTTCGAGAGCTGGCGCACGAAGCGCCAGAGCGGCAAGGAGCCCTTGGGCGGGACCGGCGCGGGCGGGACCAGGGGCTCGTAGCCCGGCGGACAGGGCGGAGAGGTTTGGGCCGTGCGGTCCATGGCTGGAATGTCAGGGCCGCGGCGCCATATGGCAAGCCACGCCTGCGTGCGCTAATCAGCCGTTTTCGCTTCCGGATTCCCATGCATCTTCCCCAGGCCCGCCTCGACCAGCTGCTCGACCGCTTCCACCAGGTGGAGGCGCGCATGGGCGCGGCCACGGACGGGACCGAGATCGTCAAGCTGGCCAAGGAGCACGCCGAGCTGAAGCCGGTGGCCGACGCGATCTCGGGCCTGGCCAAGGCCCGCGCCGAACGGCCCGAGCTGGAGGACATGCTCAATTCCGGCGACGCCGAGCTCAGGGCCATGGCCCAGGACGAGCTCTCGGCCCTGGACGATCGCCTGCCCGTGCTGGAGCGCGAGGTGGCGCTGATGCTGGCGCCCAAGGACAAGGACGAGAACGCCTCGGCGATCCTGGAAGTGCGTGCGGGCACGGGCGGCGACGAGGCGGCCCTGTTCGCCGGCGATCTGTTCCGCATGTACCAGCGCTACGCCGCCGAGCGCGGCTGGCGGGTGGAGGTGGAGAGCGCCTCGGAGGGCGAGGCCGGCGGCTTCAAGGAGATCATCGCCTCGGTGACCGGCGAGGGGGTGTTCGGCCGGCTGAAGTTCGAGAGCGGGGTGCACCGCGTGCAGCGCGTGCCCGAGACCGAGGCCCAGGGCCGCATCCACACCTCGGCCGCCACCGTCGCCGTGCTGCCGGAGGTCGAGGACGTGGAGATCGAGATCAAGGACGCCGACCTGCGCATCGACACCTACCGCTCCTCGGGCGCAGGCGGCCAGCACGTGAACAAGACCGACTCGGCCGTGCGCATCACCCACCTGCCGACCGGCATCGTGGTGACCTCGTCGGAGAAGTCGCAGCACCAGAACCGGGCCAAGGCCATGAAGGTGCTGAAGGCGCGCCTGTACGACATGCAGCGCACCGCGCTCGACACCGCCCGCTCGGAGGCGCGCAAGGACCAGGTCGGCTCGGGCGACCGCTCCGAGCGCATCCGCACCTACAACTTCCCGCAGGGCCGGGTGACCGACCACCGCATCAACCTGACTCTCTACACCCTGCCCAAGGTGATGGAGGGCGACCTCGACGAGGTGCTCGACGCCCTGATCGCCGAGGACCAGGCCGCGCGCCTGGCGGCGCTGGAGGAAGACCTCGGCTAAGGGCGCTAGGCGAGCCGGGCCAGGAAGTCTCGCGTCAGCGTTGCGATCTCGTCGGTCGCCTCGTCGAGGGCGAAGTGGCCCGCGTCGAGGACGTGGATCTCCGCGCCGGGAAGGTCGCGCCCATAGGCCAGCCCGCCGGGCGTGATGAACGACGGATCGTAGCGGCCCCACAGGACCAGGGCCGGCGGCTGGTGCTTGCGCATCCAGGCCTGCCACTTCGGGTAGGACGCCACATTGGTCTGGTAGTCGGTGAGCAGGGCGGCCTGGATCTCGCGCTGGCCGGGCCGCGACAGCATCGCATGCTCGTCGGTCCAGGCTTCGGGGTCGTAGCGGTCCAGGTTCGGGCTGTCGCCGAGATGGCGCAGGCGCGCGCCGTCGAGCGACATGAAGACCTCGAGCTGTTCCGGATGCGCCTCGGGGTCGGCCCAGTACCGGGCGATCCCGGCCCATTTGGCCCCGAGCCCTTCGGTGTAGGCGTTGGCGTTCTGCACGACGAGCGCGCGCACCCGCTGCGGATGCGCCAGGGCCATGCGGAAGCCCACCGGTCCGCCATAGTCCTGCATGAAGAGCACGTAGCGCCCGATGCCGAGCCGCTCGAGCAGGCCGTCCATCGTCCCTGCCAGATGGTCGAAGGTGTAGGCGTAGCGGGACGGGGGCGGGGCCTCGCTGGCGCCGAAGCCGGGATAGTCCGGCGCGACCACGCGCCAGCGGTCCGCCAGCCGCGGGATCAGCAGGTTGTACATTCGCGAGGACGAGGGATAGCCGTGCAGCAGGACCACGGCTGGGGCGTCTTCAGGCCCGGCCTCGCGGTAGAATACCTGGACGCCGTCGACCTCGGCCCGGCGGTAGCGGGTGCTGGCCGAGGTCGCGGGGCCGGCAGACATCGCCCGTTCCATCACTGGTCTCCTGGCGGGGCAGCCGCCCGGAGCGAAATGATCCGGAGACCGTTATCAGCGCAAGCGGCGCCGCAACGGGAGCGCTGGGGCGCCGCTTCGGGGAGAGACGGTGTCGCGGGCGATCCATCATATCGCCGGGCTGAACAGGGCGATCGGGTCGGCCGGCACGTTGGACGTGCTCGTCCGCCGTCTCCTTCACATGCGCGGTCCGGTCCGGGCCCACGTGCGGCGCTCCCGGCAGGTGATCGAGATCGATCCACTCGACAGCGACCTGTTCGTCGCCTCCCAGATCTT
>Ga0310811_10010426_pt1 | contig 12003 bp, 9 predicted proteins | sample YCmetagenome_FD_207642 | JGI IMG/M metagenome (GOLD analysis project Ga0310811, IMG submission 207642) | Soil microbial communities from experimental microcosm in Duke University, North Carolina, United States - YC | ecosystem: Engineered > Artificial ecosystem > Soil microcosm > Unclassified ...
GCGACGACGAGCACGGCGCCGGCTGCCCCTAATGGCGCCGCGATTTTCGCCAGTCGCTGCGCATCGTGTCATCAGGCGACGGGGGCGGGCATCCCCGGTGTGTTTCCGCCGCTTGCGGGCTCGGAGTGGGTCAACGGCGACGCAAAGACGGTTGCCCGGATTCTCTTGTTGGGCATTACCGGCAAAATTTCCGTTGCCGGCGGGACGTTCAACGGCACCATGCCTCCATTCAACAACTCGTTGTCGGATGCCGAGATTGCTGCGGTCGCCTCACACGTACGAAGCAGCTTCGGCAACAAGGCTTCCGCGGTAACTGCCGATCTGGTCAAAACGGAGCGCACGGCTCTCGGCTCCAGGGCGACGCCGTGGGCGGGCGGCGATGAGCTCAAGGCTGCACCGCAGTAACGCCGAGACACGTCATGCAACTCGATCGGTCTCTGAGCGCCACGCTCGATGTGCGCGGCATGTGGTGCACGAGCTGCGCAAACGCGCTGGAAAGAGTACTGCAACGCCAACCCGGTGTGCTCGATGCGAAGGTGAGCTTCGCGGCCGAATCGGCGGCTATCGAATGGGACCCTAAGCTCACCTCCCTTGATCTCGTCCTACCCCGAGCGGCGAAGCTCGGCTACCCCTGTTCGGTGGAAGGCGAGGGCCATGACCGCCGCGCTCACCTTGCGAGTATCAAGCGCGATCTGATCGTGCGGCTGGTTGTTGCTACGTTCTTTTCCATGTGGGTGATGGTCGCGCAATGGACGCTGTACTTGGCGCCGCCTGATGCTCTTTCCTCGGAGCTGCGCTATGGATTCGCGCTGTTCGCCGGCTTGAGCGCACTGCCGGTTATCGGCTATTGCGCGGTGCCGTTTTATCTGGCGGCGTGGCGAACGTTGCGAGCGCGTGCGCCAGGGATGGATTGCCTCGTTGCGCTGGGTGCGAGCGCTTCCTTCTTGCTGTCGTTGTGGCGTCTGGCTCTCGGCGACGCCACGGTCTATTTCGACTCCGCCGCCATGATCGTCACGTTTCTGCTCGGCGGGAGGTTGCTCGAGACTACCGTGCGCGCGAGATCGGCTGATGCAGTGCGGGCGCTGCTGGAATTGCCGCCGCAATTCGCGCGCTGCGTCGATGGCGCCGGCGTCGAGACTTCCATACTCGCCAAGCGCGTCGAACCGGGCCAGACGATTCGGATTCTGCCCGGCGAGCATGTGCCGCTGGACGGGGTGGTGACGAGAGGGCACTCCTCGTTGGATCGGTCGCTGCTGACCGGCGAAACGGCGGTCGAGACGGTAGGGCCGGGGACGGTGGTGGAAGCCGGCACGCTCAACGGAGAAGGCGAGTTGCTCGTTGCTGTGCGTTGCCGCTGGGGCGAGCGACGCGTCGATCTCATCGCGCGCACCGTGCGACAAATGCTGGCGCGAAAGACAGCGTCTCAGGCCATGGCGGAGCGATTTACGCGCTACCTCGTGCCCTCGGTCTGCCTTGTGTCATTGCTCACGCTCGTGATCGGTGCCGCTCATGGGCAGCCTCTCGCAGTCGCGATCGAGCACGCCGTTTCGGTGCTCGTCATCACGTGCCCTTGTGCGCTTGGCATGGCCGTCCCCCTTGCACTGAGCGCGGGCGTGTCGCGTGCGGCGCGCTCGGGCATTCTGTTTCGAGACGTGGAGGCGATCGAGAAGGCCTCTCGCGTCGATGTCTTTTTCCTCGACAAGACCGGAACGTTGACGGAGGGCCGACTACGCCTCGCTGGATGCGAAGTCGCAAGCGGGGTGAGCGAACACGATCTTTTGCTGGATGCGGCGTTGGCCGAAGAGGGCAGTGAGCACCCGATTGCCAAGGCCATCTGCGCCGTCGCGGCTGGCTCGGCTGTATCGCGTGGGCAGGCAGCCCATGAGGCGGTGTGCGGGTCGACGCGTGCTGTGCCGGGCTATGGCGTCGAGTGGACGAGCGATAGCGGCGTGTCTGTGCTCGCGGGTCGGCGCGAGTGGCTGCTCGAGCGTGGCGTCGCCGTGCCTGATGTGACTCGTGCGTTCACATCGGTTCACGTGGCTCGCAATGGCCAATGGCGCGGTGTTTTGTATTTGTGCGACACGCCTCGCGACGGGGCTGCGAATGCGCTGCGGCACATGGCTGCGCGGGGCTTGGGCCTTGCCATGCTGACGGGCGACCAGATGGCCGTCGCGTTGGATATTGCGGAGGCGGTGGGAATCGGCCATTGCCCGGTCTTTGCCAGCGAATCGCCCGAGAGCAAGGCTGCGCGCATCGTAGGCGCACAGGCGTCGGGCAAGTGCGCGGGTTTCATCGGTGATGGGCTGAACGATGGACCGGCTCTCGCCGCAGCCGATTTTTCGGTCGCCGTGGGCAGTGCAAGTCCGTCCTCGATTGCAGCCGCATCGATCGTGCTTGTAGACAGCGGAATCGAGAAACTGAACACCGCCCTGATGCTCGCAACAAGGACCCAAGCGGCCATGCGTCAGAACCTGGTCGCGGCGGGAATTTATAACCTCCTTGCCATTCCGCTTGCGGTATCGGGGTTCGTCTCGCCGGGCTTCGCTGCCGCATTGATGATCTTGAGTTCTCTTTCTGTCACGTTGAATGCGTCTCGCCTCATGGTTGCGAGGGCTGATGACACTCGTAGGAGTCTTTGTGAACAAGTTTGATCGCGATTTTCAAGACCGCCGTAGAAAGGTGCTTACCAAGCTGGGGGCATTGGGTCTTTCCGCTTTCGCGGCGCCTTTGATGGCGGCCGCTGCAGAGGACAAGGAAATCGAATTGCCCTTTGAAAACGGCAAGCGGGTATTGACGTCCGCGATTCCGCAAAAGTCCAACGTCATCTTGCAGAGAACGAGACCCCCCTTATTGGAGACGCCGTGGGACGTTTTCGATCAGGGCGTGTTCACGCCGAACGACCGTTTCTATGTGCGGTGGCATCTGGCAAGCATTCCCAATTCCGTCGATCCGGCTACCTTCCGATTGGCGGTGCGTGGACACGTGTCGAAGCCTGTGAGCCTGACGCTGAAAGATATGTTGAAGTTGCCGCGCTTTGAAATCGCCGCGGTCAATCAATGCTCGGGCAACTCGCGTGGCTTTTTCAGCCCACGCGTGCCGGGCGGCCAATGGGCCAATGGCGCGATGGGCAACGCTCGCTGGACGGGCGTGCGCTTGAAGGACCTCCTCGAGTACGCAGGCGTGCGCTCGGGCGCGGTGGCGGTGCGTTTCTCCGGTCTCGACGAAGGCGTCATACCGCAGACGCCGAAGTTTCTGAAATCGCTCGAGATCGACCATGCGCTCGATGGAGAAGTGATGGTGGCGTACGCCATGAACGGTGAGGCGTTGCCGCTCGTGAACGGCTATCCGTTGCGCTTGGTGGTGCCGGGATGGTATGCGACCTATTGGGTCAAGATGGTTCACGACATCGAAGTGCTCGACAAGCCCGACGACAATTTCTGGACCGCCAAAGCGTACCTTGTCCCCGACAATCATTTCGCCAACGTTCGCCCCGGCGAGACAGGGTTTAAGCAAGTCCCCATCAACAAGATGCTGCCACGCTCGTTCTTCACCAACCTCCAAACCGGTGCGGTGCTGCATGCGGGCCAAGCGACGACCGTGCGCGGCATTGCTTTTGGCGGCTTCAATGCGTTGCAGCAAGTGCAGGTGTCAGCCGACGCAGGACGGACGTGGGCGCCTGCGCAGCTTGGTGCTGACCACGGGCGATATAGCTTCCGTCAGTGGCAGACGGACGTCCGATTCACGCAACCGGGCAAAGAGACGTTGATGGTTCGGGCTATCGATTCCGCGGGCCAAGCGCAGCCATTTACGCCGAACTGGAACGGCGCAGGATTCATGCGCAACGTCGTTGAATCGATTGACGTTGACGTTGCTTAAGAGGAAGGAAGTATGAACGTGAAACGCGCACGGATCGTGTTGTTTTGGGGCATCCCAGTACTACTCGGAGCGCTGGTCGCGATCACAGGCGCCCGGTTTTTGCGGGACTCCGCCAGCGACCAGGCGCAGCGCCAAGCGAAACTCGTGCCGCCGGTGCATTTCACCGCGGTCAGCGTGACGCTCCCCGGTGGCTCGGCTTCGTTTCCGCCGGGCAAAGGGTCCGAGATTGCCAACGCCAATTGCGTGATGTGCCATTCCACGGGCATGGTGTTGCATCAACCACCATTGACCGTCGGCGAGTGGGCCGTCGAAATCAACAAGATGCGCAACGCCTTTGGTGCCCCGCTTCCGGCTGATCAGGTTGAAGCCCTGGCGCAGTATCTGCGCTCTATCGACGGCCGCGAGCCGACGAAAGGTCCTTCAGCTGTCGACAAGCAAGCAAGCTGAGGCGACGGGGCGCGAGCGAGGGGTACCGGAGTGCGCCAGATGGATCGTATGTGTTTGTCTACTGCTCGAAGTCGAACGGTAGACGGTGCGAAGCTGCTTGGCACACTGCTCCAGCTGTGCGCACCCAAATGCGCGATATGCTGGAGTTCTGTCGCGGGATTGTGGAATGCGTGGAATGCCGGTTGGTTTGTCGCGCAGACCACTCATCCATGGTGGATTTGTCTGGCGAGCTTGGCGGCGCTTGTGTCGTCAGGCGCGGGCTTCATCAACGCTTACCGGCACCGTCGCTATACGGCTTTCGCATTGGCGACGGTTGCGTGGCTGTTGCTCGCGTGCAGCTGGCTCGTGGGCACGAGCTTCATTCGGTATGCCGGGGCTGGCTTGATGCTGGCGTCGATCGTGATCGGCCGCCGTTCATCGCGCTGCGGGTAGCGACTCTACGTAGACGTCAACCATGCCGCTCCGGCGGATGATACAAACGAGCGCCCACGTGACGCGAGCGCTCGCCTACAACTTCAATGCCGGAAGTGCCGAACGCCCGTCATGATCATGGCGATGTTGTGCTCATCGGCGGCGGCGATCACTTCGTCATCGCGCACCGAGCCGCCCGGCTGGATCACGCAGGTCGCGCCGGCCGTCACCACGACGTCGAGGCCATCACGGAACGGGAAGAACGCATCCGAGGCCACCGCCGAGCTGCCGAGCGAGAGACCCGCGTTTTGTGCCTTGATGCTCGCGATGCGAGCGGAATCGACGCGGCTCATCTGCCCCGCGCCGACGCCGAGCGTCATCCCCTTGCCGCAGAAGACGATGGCATTGGACTTCACGAACTTCGCGACGCGCCAGGCAAAGAGCAGGTCATCCATCTCTTGCGGCGTCGGGTGGCGCCTCGTCACGACACGCAGCTCGCGCGGCGTGACGTTCTTCGCATCGGGCGACTGCACAAGCAGCCCGCCGCCCACGCGTTTGAAGTCGAACTGATTCTGCCCATTGCCGAGCGGGATTTCGAGCAGACGCACGTTCTGCTTCGCTTCGAACACCTGCCGCGCGCCTTCGGTGAACGACGGTGCGATGAGCACTTCGACGAACTGCTTCGCGACGGCAGCCGCCGCCTTTTCGTCGAGCTCGCGGTTGAACGCGATGATGCCGCCAAAGGCCGATGTCGGATCGGTCTGGAACGCTTTCGAATAGGCCTCGAGCGGATCGACACCGATTGCCACGCCGCACGGGTTCGCATGCTTGATGATGACGCAGGCCGTAGCGTCGAACGTCTTCACGCATTCCCAAGCCGCATCGGCATCGGCGATGTTGTTGTAGGACAGTTCCTTGCCCTGCAACTGTCGATAGGCTGCGAGCGAGCCGGCCGGCGCGGCCAGATCGCGGTAGAACGCCGCGCTCTGGTGCGGGTTTTCGCCATAGCGCAAGTCCTGCACCTTATCGAAGGCGAGATTCAGCGTGGCGGGATACGTATTGCGCGAGTTGTGGTGCAGCGCTTCGGTGAGGCTCGTCAGGTAGTTCGTGATTGCGCCGTCGTATTGCGCGGTGTGCGCAAACACCTTCGTTGCGAGACGGAAGTTCGTCTTGTAGCTGACCGTGTTGCCGTTGGCGCGCATTTCGTCGAGTACGCGCGCATAGTCGGTCGGATCGACGACGACAGTCACGTCGCGGTGGTTCTTAGCCGCAGAGCGCAGCATCGTCGGGCCGCCGATGTCGATGTTCTCGATCGCGTCCTCAAGCGTGCATTCGTCCTTCGAGACGGTCGCGACGAACGGGTAGAGGTTGACGACAAGCAGATCGATCGTCGGGATGCCGTGCGTTTCGAGGGCGGCCATGTGCTCGGGCAGGTCGCGGCGCGCGAGAATGCCGCCGTGCACCTTCGGGTGCAGCGTCTTCACGCGACCGTCGAGCATTTCAGGAAAGCCGGTGTAGTCGGCGACCTCTGTGACAGCCAGGCCGGCCTCGGCGAGGAGCTTCGCCGTGCCGCCCGTCGACAGGATCTTGACGCCGAGCGCCGACAAAGAACGGGCAAATTCGACAATGCCAGACTTGTCGGAGACGGAAATAAGCGCTTGCTTGATCATGATAGAAACGGATACCGAAAAGAAACGAGGGCGGCGCGCGACTACGTCAGGCCATACTGTTGCAGCTTCTTGCGCAACGTGTTTCGGTTGATGCCGAGGTATTCGGCGGCGAGCGACTGATTGCCGCCTGCCTGCTCGAGCACCACCTCGAGCATCGGTTTTTCGACGCACGAGATGACCATGTCATATACGTCGTGCGGGTTGGCGCCGTCGAGATCCTGGAAATACATGCCCAGGCTGTCGCGGACGCATTGTTCGATGTTGTGCTTGCTCATGCTGCTAAGGGTTCGTTACAAGTCGGCTCGCCGCCCGCGGCCGTCTCGTCGCTCGTGTAGACGAGGCGATCCGAGAGGGCTTCCTGCTCGTCGAAAAACTGATTGACGGCCAGCAGTTGTTCGTGTGTGGTATCGAGCGTATTCATCCGGTGTCGGAAAGCGTTGGCGCCGGGAAGGCCGCGAGTGTACCAGCCGATGTGCTTGCGGGCAGTACGAACGCCCGTGAATTCGCCGTAAAACTTGTAATGATCCTCAAGGTGCTCGTTCATCACCACGCGAATTTCCGCAATGCGCGGCGGCGGTAGCAGCTCGCCGTGCTGCAGAAAATGATCGATTTCGCGGAAGAGCCACGGGCGCCCCTGCGCCGCGCGGCCGATCATGATCGCGTCCGCGCCCGTCGCCGTCAGCACCGCGCGCGCTTTCTCCGGTGAATCGATGTCGCCGTTGGCGACGACCGGAAGGCGCGTCGCCGCTTTTACCGCGGCGATCGTCTCGTACTCCGCTTCGCCGTGATAGAGATCCGCGCGCGTGCGGCCGTGGACCGTCAACATGGAAATGCCGGCGCTTTCGGCGATGCTCGCGATCCGCAGCGCATTCTTGTGCGCGCGGTCCCAGCCGGTCCGAATCTTCAGCGTGACGGGGACGGCATCGGGGCCCGTACCGACCGCGCCGACGACAGCCTCGACGATGCGAGCGACGAGCGGCTCGTTTTGCAACAGCGCTGAGCCGGCCGCGACGTTGCAGACCTTCTTCGCCGGGCAGCCCATGTTGATGTCGATGATCTGCGCACCGTTCGCGACGTTGTAGCGCGCGGCTTCGGCCATCATCGCCGGATCGGCGCCGGCGATCTGAACGGCGATCGGCTCGACCTCGCCCGCGTGGTTCGCACGCCGCATCGTTTTTTCGCTTTTCCAGAGCTGCGCATTGGACGCAACCATTTCAGATACAGCGTAGCCGGCGCCAAGCCGCTTGCAGAGCTGGCGAAACGGCCGGTCCGTCACGCCCGCCATAGGGGCGACGAACAAGTTGTTGCGCAGTACGTGCGGGCCGAGCGTTGGCATGATGAAATGGCCGTCCGCTCGAGCGAGGCGCGAGCACGGCAGGCAACAAGGGAAACTGGCATTTTACCGTTAACAGGCTTGCCAAGCGCGGCTCGCATCCAGGCGTGAATGCGCGGGCGTAGCGACGTACGCCCGTGGCGGCGGGGCGGCAAGCCTTGCGAGACGTTACTGGCGCTGGCCGAACATCATTTGTCGGGCGAGTGCCGCTTTGGCGGGCGGAACGAATTCGAGCGCCGTCAGCGCGAGCCCGCGCAGCGGTGAAAGGGGGCCCATATCGATCGTGAACAGGCGCGCGAGCGCATCCGTTGCACCGATCGTGAGCCGCCTGTCGAGCGCGCGCGTCCGGGCGAAGCTTTCGAGCGCCTCCCGGGTCGGGCCGAGCCGCGCCAATGCGTCGGCGAGCGCGTGGGCGTCGCGCAGGCCGAGGTTGAGCCCCTGTCCGGCGACCGGGTGCAGCGTCTGCGCGGCATTGCCGATGGCCGCGATGCGGCCGTCGACGAGCTTACGGGCCGCAACGAGGCCAAGCGGGAATGCTGCACGCCCCTTGATCGACAGGAACCGCCCCATGCGCTGCCCGAAAGCGCTGTCGAGCTCGGCGAGCAGGGCGTTGTCGGCGAGCGCGACCCTGCGCCGCGCCTCGTCCGGTGACATACACCAGACGAGCGCGTACTCGGCATGGCGAACGCCGCCCATCGGCAACAGCGCAATCGGTCCTTCGCCCGTGAAGCGCTCCCATGCTGTGTGCGGTTGCGGGACAGACGCGGTCACGGTGCCGACGAGCGCCGTCTGCCCGTAATCGCGCTTTGTGCGCCCCGTGGGCCCCTCGCCGGACGAGCCCTCGCGCTGGATCGCGCGAGTGTCGCCATAGAGGCCGCCTTCGGCGTTCACGACCAAGCGGGCGCGCAGTGTACGCGGTGCCGAACCGCTTTCGATCGGCAGCGTGACCCTGTCGTCGCCGTGTTCGGTATGCGGTGACAGGGCCGTGGCGGACGTGAACCAATGCGCGCGAGTGCCGCGCACCGTCTGCGCGAGCGCCTGAACGATCGAGCCATAGCGTGCGACGTAGCCGAGCGCAGGCAGCGCATGCTCGTCGCGTTCGATCAGCGTGCGTCCGAAACGGCCCCGTTCCGACACGTGGATGCGCGTAATTGGGTGCGCATCGGTGGGCCAGGCGGAAAGCGGTTCGAGCAGCATGCGGCTGCCTTCGGAAACGGCGATTGCGCGCGGGTCGCCGGCTGCATCGCCGGGATCGCGCGCGTCGATGAGCGCCACGTCCAGATGTGCGCTCGCGCTACGCCGTGCGAGCCATGCGGCGAGCGCAAGCCCGACCGGGCCGGCGCCGACGATCGCCACGTCGAACTCGTCTGCCGCGTTGCGCGTTGAGGGGGGCGGGATTTCGCTCATTGCTCGACTTTCACGCATTTGAGGCCATTTTTTGCTGTTCGCTTCGGCAGTCCACCGTTTCGGGCAAAGCGCCGACGCATCACAACCCGGTGTGCCCAGCGCGCATCAACGCCTCGATGTCGTCGGCAGCAACGGGCACATCGCGCGTGATCAGTTCGCAACCGTTCTCGGTCACGATCGCGTCATCCTCGATCCGGATGCCGATGTCCCAGTAGCGTTGCGGCACGTCCTCGGCTGCACGAACATAAAGGCCCGGCTCGATCGTGAGCGTCATCGAGGGGCGTAGCGTGCGCCACGGCAGCGTGCCGTTCTCGTCACGTGCCGCGGTGCGCTCGCGGTAGTCGCCGCAATCGTGCACATCCATGCCGAGCCAGTGCCCCGTGCGATGCATGTAAAAGCGGGCATAGGCGCGCTCGGCGATGACGTCGTCGACAGACGAAAAACGGTCCCGCCCGATGATGCCCGTATCGAGCAGACCCTGCGCGAGCACGCGGACGGCGGCTTCATGCGGGGCCTCGAAGTTCACGCCCGCGCGCGTTGCGTCGATCGCGGCCTGCTGGGCCGCGAGCACGATATCGTAGAGCTCGCGCTGCGCCGCAGAAAAGCGGCCGTTAGCGGGGAAGGTGCGCGTGATGTCGGCTGCATAGCCGTCGAGTTCGCAGGCGGCGTCGATCAGCACGAGGTCGCCATCGCGCAAGACGGCATTGCCGGCGGGGTAATGCAAAACGCATGCGTTGGCGCCGGCCGCGACGATCGAACCGTAGGCCGGACATTGCGCGCCGCGGCGGCGGAACGTGTAGATGAGCTCGGCTTCGAGCTCGTACTCGCGCAGGCCTGGCCGGCATGTCGCCATCGCGCGGCGGTGCGCCTCGGCCGAGATGTGTGCGGCGCGCCGCATTAGCGCGAGTTCGTGCTCGTCCTTGAAAAGCCGCATCTCGTCGAGAATCGGCGTCACGTCGACGAGCGATCGCGGCGCCGCGACGCCGCTGCGGCCTCGGGCGCGCACGGCGTCGAGCCAGCGGTGCACCTGCGCATCGAGCTGTGCCGAGCGACCGAACGCGTAATGCAGCGCGGGTGCGTCGGCGATCAGGCTCGGCATTTGGGCGTCGAGTTCCTCGATCGGAAACGTTGCGTCGAAGCCGAATGCCTCGCGCGCTGCTTCCGGCCCGTAGTGGAACCCTTCCCACGTCTCGCGCTCGGCGTTCTTCGGGCGGCAAAAGAGGAGGGAGGCCGGTTCGTCGGGCCCCGCATCGGCGTCGAGCACGAGCAGCGCCTGCGGTTCGGCGAAGCCGGTCAGGTAATAAAAATAGCTGTCGTGGCGGTACGGGTAGTCGGTATCGCGGTTGCGCGCGACTTCGGGCGCCGTGGGGATGACGGCGATGCCGCCGCCCGCCGCGCGCAACGCGGCCAAGAAGCGCGCACGGCGCAACCGGTAGACGGCAGTGGCGATGGGGAATTCTGTCGGCTCATTCATGACGCGATTGTATCCAATGGCGCCCGGCACGGGTGTACGCGGGACTAGCGGGGCTGTCTTGGCACCCAACGCTACGCCGGCGCGTGCCTTTGCCGCCGCGATTTGTTGCGTTCCCCCGACAGCCACTTAGGTGCGCGACGGACCGATAGCATGGCGGGCGTATCCGCCGTTATGATCGTCGGGGACTTATACTCTCGCCAATTCAGAGAAAGCAGATGATGAAACTAATCGGTTCGCTCACGAGCCCCTACGTGCGCAAAGCGCGGATCGTGCTCGCCGAAAAGAAGATCGACTACCAGCTGGTGCTCGAGGATGTCTGGGCGCCCGACACCACCATTTACACATTCAATCCCGTCGGCAAGGTGCCTTGCCTCGTGATGGAGGACGGTGAGCCCGTATTCGATTCGCGTGTCATTTGTGAATACGTCGATACCCTGTCGCCGGTTGGCAAGCTGATCCCGCAGTCGGGGCGCGAGCGCATCGAGGTGCGCTGCTGGGAAGCGCTGGCAGATGGCGTGTTGGACGCAGCGGTGTTGATTCGGTTGGAACTCACGCAGCGCGAAGCAGGCCAGCGCAGCGAGGCCTGGCTCGCGCGGCAGCGGCGCAAGATCGAAGAGGGGCTCGATGCCATGGCGAGTGGGCTCGCCGGTAAGCCTTGGTGCGCGAACAACCACTATTCGCTCGCCGATATCGCGCTCGGCTGCGCGCTCGGCTATCTTGATTTGCGCATCGCTGACCTCAATTGGCGCGACAAGCACCCGAACCTCGAAAAGCACTTCGCCAAGCTAGCGCAACGTCAGTCGTTTATCGATACGGTGCCCGCCTGACGTAATGCAATCCGGCGCGTTTCAACGTGGGCGTGCCGGCCGGATTTCCCTGATTCCTCTTTGCATCATCGGCAGGAGGAGACATGCCTGAAACGACCGACGCGTCGCCTCGCGGCACGCACATCGTGGCACGCGATTCCGGTGCCGAGTCCGGGCGCAGCGGACGTAAGGCTCCGTGGCGGCTCGTGCTCGCTTGGGTCATTGCGTTGTCGTTCGCTGTCCTCTTTGCAATCGGCTGGGAACTTGCCGCGCGGTATGAGTGGGTCGACCCGTTCTTCGTTTCGCGCCCGTCGGCGATCGTCTATCAGCTCGTCGACTGGTGGCATGGCGGGACGTCGCGCGGGCCACTGCCGGTACATATCCGTTTGACGCTGGGGGAGGCCGCCTTGGGTTTGGTCGCCGGATCGATCGCGGGCGCGCTCTGCGGTGCCACGTTTCGTGTTGGCACGCTTGCTGGTGACGCCTTTCGACTCATTCTGGGTATCTTCAGGCCAGCGCCGCTTGTGGCGCTGGCTGTGGCGATTGTGCTCGGCGTCGGGTCCGGACTCGGCTCACCCG
>Ga0310811_10010427_pt1 | contig 12002 bp, 10 predicted proteins | sample YCmetagenome_FD_207642 | JGI IMG/M metagenome (GOLD analysis project Ga0310811, IMG submission 207642) | Soil microbial communities from experimental microcosm in Duke University, North Carolina, United States - YC | ecosystem: Engineered > Artificial ecosystem > Soil microcosm > Unclassified ...
ACATTCCTTCTGGACTCGACTGGCAGCGCAACTGGGAAGATTATGTAGAGTCGACGCGACAATGTGCCGTCATTTGTGAGCAGGCAAATCTCAAGTTCGCATTGGAGCCCCACCCCTTCCGCTACATGTCGAACACCGCTTCTATGCTTCGCCTGATTGAGCACGTCAAGTCAGATGCGCTTGGCATGAACTTTGATCCCAGCCATCTATTCCCGGTTGGAGAAATCCCGCATCAGGTCATTTACCAGCTGGGCAATCGCATCTTCCACTGTCACTTCTCTGATAACGATGGCACCACCAATGTGCACTGGAGACCCGGCAAAGGCAAAATTGACTGGGAGGCAGTACTCCGTGCACTCAAAGACACAGGCTATGATGGAGTCATCTCACTAGAATTTGAAGATGTCCCGGGCGTTTCCCGAGGAGCTCGTTCAGTGCCAGGAGTGGTCAAAGAAAAGCGTGTAGCAACTCCCGAGTTTGATCGAGAAAATCTCCTCGCAGTGCAATATTTGAGAAGCATTGGCGAGACTCTCGACATCCATTTTGAAAAATAACACCCACCAGATATAAATTGAGCCCTGGCGACGAGCAGTGTATCATGCTGCTCATCGCTACAGAGAACGTTTCCCTTATTTTTTGATGAGGGAAGACTTGTCGCACAAAATTCACTGCAATCTATCTCTCGGTCATCAGCCGAAGAGCAGAAAAGCAGATTTTCCAGAAGAGAGAGATGAACATGGCAAAAGATCAAGAGCGAGTTAACCGAGCGAGACGCATCTTGCAGGAAGCAGGACTGGATGTTGTCATTTGCCGCCTGCCCGAGAACGTTCTGTATTTAACGGGTTACTGGCCCGTTATTGGAGCCTCGCTTGTGGTCTTCGACCAGGATGGCAATACGAGCGTCATCATGCCACACGAAGAACTTGACTATACGCATGAGAGCTGGGTTGAAGATATCCGCACATTCCCATATATCAACATGACGTCACCCGCAGATCCTAATCGTGCCGTAGAGCCGCTTCTGCGCGCCGTTATCAAAGAGAAAGGCTATGAAAAGAGTCGCGTGGGCTACGAGGGCAGCTTCGAACTTATAGCAGCAAATAACGTGGCTGCTGAAGCACGCGTACCCGGTGAGGCTCTATTCGCCACGCTGCGCAAAGTGCTTCCCGAAGCGAGCCTCGTCGATGCGGCACCCGCATTGAAACGCGCACGTGCCGTGAAGTCGAGCCAGGAAATCGAAAAGCTCAGGATCTGTAACGAAGTGGCAGTCTTCGGACTCAAAGCAGCTCGCGAAGTCATTCAGGCGGGAGCGAAAGAGTCCACCGTGGCGGGTGCCATCGAGGGAGCGATCTATGGTGGAGGCGTTGGCTATAAAGGTGTAGAGCGCGCCCGAGGCTTCTGCTTCGCAATGTCAGGGCCTCGGGGAGTGAATGCCTGGAGACCATTCTGCATGTCCTCGTCTAAAACGATGGTCGAAGGGGAGCCAGTTCTTATCGAGCTTGATACCTTCGCAGATGGCTATTATAACGACCTGACCAGAACCTTCACGGTTGGGAAACCGAGCCAGAAGGCCATTCCTGTTTTCGAGGCAGTCAATGCGGCAATCGACGCCGTGCTGGATAACCTCAAACCCGGCGTAGCGGCACGCGAATTGGATGCAGTGGCACGCAAGGTCATTATAGAGCGCGGTTATGGAGAGTATTTCCCTCACCAGCTCGGGCATGGTGTCGGTCTACAATTCCATGATCCAATCCCAACGTTGCATCCGGGAAGCGAAGATATTATGGAAGTGGGCATGACGTTCGCTATCGAACCAGCAATCTACATCCCTGGTTGGGGAGCCGTGCGTATCGAAGAAAATATCGTCCTTACTGAGACCGGCTATGAATCGCTCTGTCCGTTCCCACGTTGGGAGCTCGCATGAAGTCACTGGGAAATGCAGAAGGTAACGAGCGTCCGGCTGTTGTTCTCGGTATCGATCTGGGGACAAGTGGCGTGCGCGTGGTCGCATTTAGCGAAACGTTGCAGCCACTGGCCGAGGCTGGTCTGCCGTGCTCCATCCAGCTTGTTGCTGGCGGCGGCGTTGAGCAGAACGTGCTGGAGGTCGCCGATGCGGTGGAGCATTGTCTCGCCGCAGTGATAGCCGAGCTTGGTCAGTCCCACAGAGTGCTCGCCCTCGTACTATGTGGCACAGCGAGCAGTCTATGCAGCTTTCAACGCGAAGATGGTACGCCGCGAGGGTCTGCATGGCTCTGGTCAGATAGTCGTGCACATGCTCAAGCAGATGAGCTCAAACAGCGCTATGGGAACGCGCTCTATGAGCGAACCGGCTGCCCGATGCATTCCAGTTATTGGTCCGCAAAGCTCCTCTGGTACCATCACCAGAGGGGCCCATCCGATCTGAATAAGCATGCGTCTCACCAGGAGATTTTTGCCGGTATCAAAGATTTTATTGTATATAGACTCACAGGAGTATGGGTCACAGATGTGCCCACGGCCACGGCTACCGGACTTTACGATACAAAAAACGATTGCTGGGATAACGAGTTGTTGGATGAGCTTCATATCGCTGCCTCCATGCTCCCGGCGGTATCGCTGCCGACGGCGCAACTTTCCCTGCGTGACGAGGTAGCCTCCCGCCTTGGTCTTCCGGTAACGAGCGCGGTTGTCATCGGTTCTTTCGATGGCATCCTCGCCCATCTTGGTCTCGGCTGCGTGGAGCCACTCTCGGCAAGCTGCATGGTTGCAACGAGCTCGGCCGTTCGTTTGAGCGTAGCGGAGCGTACCCTCGATCCTCAGGCGCGAACCTGGTGCTACCCGACCGGTGAGGGCACCTGGGTCATTGGCGGTGCGACCAATAACGGTGGCAATGCGCTCACCTGGTTCAAGGACGTTCTCGAAGACAGGCAACCAGGCGAGAGCGAGGAGGGGGCAGGCTACGAACTGGTGAATAGCGCGTTGCAAGCAGAGACGATAGCAGGCGAAGAGTTGGTCTTCTTGCCGTATCTGTACGGTGAGCGGAGCCCGTTGTGGCGAGATGACTTGCGCGGCGCATTGATTGGTCTCTCTCCGCTACACGGACAAAGAGACATCGTTCGAGCTATTCTTGAGGGAGTTGGTCTGCAACTCTCTGATCTCTTGCATATATTAAGTGAGCAAGTAGGCGCTCAACCAGTGGAAATTCGTGGTAGTGGTCGCTTCACAGGTTCACCTGACTGGGCTCAACTACAGGCGGATATCTTTGGTGTCCCCATCTTCGTTGGTGAACAGAAACAAGTCAGCGCACGAGGAGCCGCCATTATTGGCTGGCGCTCGCTGACCGGTGATTCGCTGCAAAAGTTTACACAGAATATTCAACGAGATAGTTTATATGAACCACGTACATCTGAACATACCAGGCATGTGGCTCGCTTTGAACGCTTCACAACCTATCGATCCAGCATATTTCCATCACTACGCACGAAAGGAGCGAGCGACTAAATGACGGTATCACGTTCGTACTCACTACAGGTAGCCTTTGACCTTACCTCACAGGATGAAGCCTTACGCCTGGCACGGACAGTAGCGGCTGAGGGAGATCGCCTGGAGATAGGGACGCCCTGGCTGCTCACGAGCGGCCTCTCTGCCATTCAAGTATTAAAGCAAGCTCAGCCTCACACATACATCATTGCCGATTGTAAAATTTGTGATGCAGGTGAAAAAATAGCACAGCCGCTATTCACAACAGGCGCAAATGCAGTTACAATTATAGCAGAAGTCGCCGATCAAACGACATGGGAAGGCGTGCGAAGGGCAAGAGATAAGGTGAGAGGGCATGGCGTCGAGCAAAAGAACATCATGGCAGATCTTATTGGCTCGCGGAATGTCGTAGAGGCGGCACAACTGGCCGAAAGAATGGGAGCAGACGAGTTGTGTGTCCATAGACCCAGGAAGGTTGCCTTTGGGGCACGACAACAGGATCAAGAGACACAACAGTTGCAAGCTATCCTGAAGGCTGTTCACATTCCCGTCTACCTTGCAGGAGGTCTACAGATAGAGGATATCGCGCCTTTGGTGCGGCTCGGTATCGCTGGAGTCATTGTTGGGAGCGCAATCACAGCGGCAAGTGACCCGGCACAAGCAGCACAAAGTTTCCGTCAGGTTCTCTTGTAATGGGACAACGTGTCCTGTTTTTTTCTAAAAGCGGAGGTAACACGCTCGGTGCATCACGGTGAAGTGATGTGACTGAGGCAAATCGATGTCGTCTTTCACAATGTCTTCCTCTGCCAAAACATTGGCGCCGTGAGGGGGAGACCGATGCGAAGGCTACGTAGCCTTCGGGAGGGATAGTATGTCTCGGCAGTCCAATGCCCACAATGTCAGTGTTCTTGACGCATTAACCACTCATACAAAGAGATTACTGCGACGCCGCGACTTTCTTAAACATTCTGCTGGAACCCCCTTCTGGGAGAACAACATCTTCATCTATTCAGCAACCAGACCCCCTAACAGAACGAAAGAGTTCTTATTGGAGTGGCTGGATCACAACAAGCCCTTATGGATAAAGGGAGGAAATGATCCTCTTCCCATACGCGGATCCTTCTATCAAGATCCCCTTTTCAACAATGAGATCGTCCAGGCCATTGTCGTCTTTACTACTCGTTCATAGCCAATAGCAGTCACTACTTGTAAATGACTACATGCAACGTTTTTGCAGGGATATAGAGGGATAGATACGCTGAAAAAACACTTTTCCAAAGAAGGGAGTAGACCATGAGTGTCACGCCATTAACCAAAGAAACCAGCAACCAGACGCTCAAGACGCCGCTACCTCGACGCAAATGGGCACGAGTGGATACCTTGCCGTATCTACTACTGGTCCCATCTCTCATTCTGATCGCTGTTATTGAAATCTACCCATTCCTGACCGGCGTATACTACAGTCTTCAGAATGGGACACTCTTAATCCCTGGAACCTTTGTCGGGCTCCAGAACTATGTATCAGCCTTCGTCGATCCAGAGTTTCAACATGCGGTAACCTTTAGCGCCCTTTTTGCGGTCTGTGGTGTGGTTGGTAGCTACTTGCTAGGATTAGGCCTGGCCCTCTTCCTGGTCAATGACTTCCCTTTACGAGGTCTGTACCGTGTCTTGCTGATCCTGCCCTGGATACTTTCTTCGATCGTCACAATTGTCAGCTGGCGCTGGATGATTCAGGATCAGCACGGAACTATCAATGTGCTACTCAGTTGGTTCCATCTGGGGCCCATTTACTTCTTGAGCGACCCAAAATGGGCAGTGGTCGCGGTTATCGTTATCAAAATCTGGCGGAGCTTTCCCTTCATGATGATCTCGCTCATCGCAGCGCTCCAAACCATTGATGGTAACCTCTATGAAGCGGCCCGCATTGATGGTGCAGATCGATGGGCAGCCTTTCGCAATGTGACATTTCCTGGTATCAGGAACATCTCGATTGTCCTCTGGATTTTGATGACTATCTGGAGTGTCAACGATTTTGAAACACCCTGGCTACTGAACCAGGGAGGACCATCCAACGCGACAGAAAGTTTGATGATCCTGGCATATAGAGATACCTTTGCGCGTAACTTTGTCGGGACAGGTGCGGCTGTGGCCTTCATCTCGCTGATTATCTTGATGATCCTGGCGATTTTGATGATGCGCTTGCGAAACAAAGAATAGAAAGAGCTTAAAAAGAGAAAGGACTCGTTACTATGCAAAAGGCTCTGGATACATTACAGCCATACGCCCGCTCCACCAGAAGATCTGCGACGGTCCACAGAAAGATACTCATCAAGAAATGGCTCTGCACGCTGTTTGGGCTGATACTGGTGATCATCCTCGACTATCCCATTTTTGCCATCTTCTTAAATGGTTTCCGTACAACACCGGATATTCTTTCTTCGACCAACATTATCCCGGTGCATCCTACACTGGCAAACTTCATCAACCTGAGTGACAATACCAATTTCTGGGGCTTCTTCACCAATAGCATCATTGTCTCAGGATTGGGAACGATAGTCAGCATCTTCTGCGCTGCTGCGGCTGGCTACGCGCTCTCGCGCTATCACAGGCTCAGGTTCGTCGGCCTTTACTCACGAATGTTGATGCTCATCCAGATGTTCCCCTTGATTATGGCCCTGATCCCCCTGTTCATCATTTTTAAAGATCTAGGATTGATCAATACCTACTGGTCGGTCATTCTGGTCTATACCGTGCTCAATTTGCCTTTTGCGACCTGGATGTTCGAGGGCTTCTTCGATGCGATCCCACGGGAGTTAGAAGAAGCAGCCTTTGTTGATGGCAGTTCACGCATGAAGGCGATTACAAAAATCGTACTGCCGCTTTCTGGCCCCGGCACAGCGGCGGTGACAATTTTCACATTCCTTCTCTGCTACAACGAATACCTGATTGCCAATATCTTCCTGCAAGACCCGGGTACGATGACTATTCCGGTTGGCATTCAGACATTCGTAGAGCAGTATTCAACGGACTGGGGAAGTTTGATGGCAGCAGCCAGTCTGGCCTCTATTCCCACGCTCATCTTCTTCTTGTTCGTACAAAAATACATGGTTCAGGGTGTCGTAGCAGGGGCAGTCAAAGGGTAACTACCTGCTCCTGTTATTACGTTTGATTGCTTGTGTATTGAAGTTTGCTGACCGGAATTCTTGTCAGCACAGGCATCTTTCGGTAGTACATCACATTGCAGTGGTGTAACTGAAGCAAATCAGTGTTGTTTTTTACGATATTCTTCCTCTGCCGAAACAAAACAGGCAATATACGAGGAAGAACTATGCGAGAGCTCTGGAGCTCTCGGGAGGGATTGTATGTTTCAACAGTCTGATGCCCACGAAGTCAATGCTCACGATCCATCAACAGCTTACACGAAAAAACTTCTTCGACGCCGTGATTTTCTCAAACGTTCTGCGGGCGTAGTCGGCGCAACGAGCCTTTCCGGAGTTCTCGCAGCCTGTACCAGTAGCGGGTTTGGTGGAGGTGGCGGTGGCGGTGGTGGTACCGTTACGCTCTCTTTTGGCGATATGAACTGGGGGAACAATTCTTATGCCAAAGTTGGTCAGCAACTGGTAAACGAATTTAATGACTCTCACAAAGGTATTCGCGTTACCTATCGTGCCATCCCCTGGGCAAACTGGTTCCAGACCCTCACCACAGCAGTAGGCTCCGGTACCCAACCGGACATTGGTTCCGGTGGTTCGTTTGCAGGCGTCCAGTTTGCGGGAAGCAACGATATTCTCTCACTGGATGATGTCGTGGATGAGATCAAAAAAAGCGGGCAGGCGAAAGATTACATACCCAATGCCTTTTCTCCACTGATGCAATATAAGGGGCATTACATCACCTTACCTTTCGGAACAGATATCCGTGTTCCACTGTACCGCAAAGACATCTTCCAGCAAGCAGGTATAGACATACCGACAACATGGGATGAGTGGAGACAGGTAGCAAAGAAGCTGACCAAAAATGGCAAGTATGGCCTGTTGGAGGCAGGATCAGACAACCTCACAGAACATATGCTGGAAACATTAATGATCAATAACGGCGCGGGATTGTTTACACCGGACAAAAAGCTCGTCTTGAACAGCAATCCCCTCAATATCGAGGCGTTGCGCTTCTTCGCAGATCTGGTAGAGGACGGCTCATTTGATCCCGCCAGTTCTGGCTATGTAAGTGATGACGCCATTGCGGCCTTTAGTCGTGGTGATGGCGCTATGATCATGGGTGCTCCTGGCTTTGCAGGACAAATGGATGCTAAAACTTTACAGAATACCGGCGTTATTCCGCCAATGGCGAGTCCACACGGCACGAAGGGAACGCTCTTCTGGGAGAACAACACATTCATCTACTCATCTACCAAGCATCCCAATGAAGCCAAAGAGTTCTTACTATGGTGGCAGGCGAACAACAAGCCATTATGGACGGTAGGGGGAAATAATCCCATTCCCATCCGCGAGTCTTACTATAACGATCCTTATTTTAAGGCTATTCCATACCTTCAACAAGTGCGAACACAGTATCTCCCCATTGCCAAGTCAGCCAATGCCCAGAGGGCCGAGGCTTTTCCCGCGCTCAATCCGCTGGATGGAGATGGCACGCTCGTCACGTTGGGACAAAACTTGTTGGGCAAAAAGGATTTCATGACCTCAATTAATACCGCGCAGGCAGGGTTACAAAAGGTCGTGGATAGCACTCCTGGCTAGCCGTTTCTTTGCATTGTAACAGGACTCGTCCCGCTTCAGGGGAAAGACAGAGGATTGCCTCTGTCTTTCTCATAGATATGCAGTTACAGGACGAGCTCTATCTGTGAGGCTTGTTTTTTTCGGAGCGCTCAGCGAGCGAGCTTGCCAGGATCGAGACGACCTCTTCGAGCGTTTGACCGTAACGGCGCTGCTCTGGCGTTTCGGTCCCTAACACAGTCCCTTCCACAAAACGATAAAGGGAGGCGGCTCCTTCTAGCATCTGTGGAGGCAGACCGAGATCGGAGAAAGTCTGCGCAATCTCTTCCATCTCGCCTACCCAGCGATACGCTTTTGGCGGCATACCAGGAACCCCACGCTCCATAGTACGAAACAATGGCAGATCCTGGAACTCGGCGGCCAACGCGTCCTGCAAACCAAGCGCACGTCCTGCCACCAGCGCCTCCGTCAGCAGCGCCGTCGATCCCTTCGTCAGCGAGGCATAGCACATTTTCAGGCCAGACGCCTGCCCGGTATGGGGACCCAACACACGTATATCCAGGCCATAATCTTGCAAAAGCGCGACATCGGCGGCACGTGCACCGGAGACATACAGACGAGGTCCCGCTTTGCCTGGTTGCGGCGGGCCCCCAATAATACCACCATCAACAAAAGAGACCCCGGACTGCGTGAGAAGCTGATCGATCGCATGCGCTGTTCTGGGAGCAATGGCATTGCAGTCTACAAACAACAACGTTGCACCAGTTTTGTGTACCGCCGTGGCGATTCGCTCCGCGCTCGCATAGGCGCGGTTCGGTGGAAGAATCGAGAGCAGAATGTCCGCCTCACGCACTAATGTCTCGTCAGAGACATCGATGATGCCTGCGGCCCTCGCGAGCGCAGCGGTACGTGGGCTACGTCCCTGTACGTTGGTGATGACACGCAACCCATGCTGTTGAAGTACAGCCCCGATAGCATGTCCCATATCACCTGGACTGACAATTCCTATCGTCTGAATGTCCACTGCTTACCTCTTTCTCTTCCAGTAATGAGATAGTATATCATTGACAAATCTCTGTGCATCTGTTATAAAACATTATCGAGACATGATCTCAATAAATGGTATTTTTTATCTAAGGGACGATTCATGAAGCAACTTCATTTACCATCAATTATACAGCAAGAAGCAGGCCGCATACACCTTTTCAGGAATGCGCAATGGAACGTGGCATTTTTATGGGTTATGGCTTTGGGAGGACTCCTGGCGGCCTGTTCTTCTGCTCAAGGATCTCTTTCCACAGCCCCACAGAATGGCAAAGTGTTACAGGTCATTGCTGCCGAGGATACCTGGGGAAGTATGATTTCTCAGTTGGGTGGCTCACATGTTTCGGTACGTAGCGTGGTCAATTCGCCAAATATCGATCCACATGACTATGAAAGCACCACGACCGACGCTCGTGATTTCGCGCAGGCTGATTATGTTATTTTGAATGGCGTCAGCTACGATTCCTGGGCTCAGAAGCTCCTGGATGCCAATCCTAATAGCAGTCGTACAGTATTAGATATCGGCAGTTTCCTCGGCAAAAAGAATGGGGATAATCCTCATTTCTGGGAGCAACCGACCTATGTTGAACAGGTTACACACAAGATGACGGCCGACCTGAAAAAGATCGACCCTGCTGATAGTGCCTACTTTACGCAGCAACTTCAGACATTTGAAACCTCGCTGAAGCCCTACCATGCTCTTGTGAGCGAGATTCAAACAAAATACGCACATACTCCTATCGGAGCTTCAGAAGCGCTTTATGTCTACCAGGCTCAGGCACTCAAGCTGAATTTGATTACGCCTGCGGCTTACCTGAATGCAGAGAACAACGGAACGGAGCCACCAACCAGCGCCGTCACCGAGTTCAACAACCAGATCAATACAAAGCAGATAAAGGTGATGATGCTGGATGTGCAAAATATCTCGAATGAGACCAGAACCCTTGAGGGCTACGTGCAAAAGCAGCAGATTCCAACGGTTGAGATCACCGAGACGCTCAATCCTGCCGGAACCACCTTCCAGAAATGGCAGATCACCCAATTAACTGATCTGTTGCATGCGCTCGAACAGCAGAAATAACCCATCTCCCCCAAAAAACCTTTTGTGTACTTGGAAAGTAGTAGAAGAAAAAGAGGATACTGGCTTTATGGTCGCAAACGATACGTTGCATGAGCGGCAACAACGATCAGGACAGCAGGGAATCATTGTTGCGCGTGACGCAGCCGTTCAGTATGGGAAGCGCGTGATCTGGCAACATGCAAACTTTTCGCTTGATGAAGGCGAATTTATTACGATTGTCGGCCCCAATGGGGCTGGCAAATCGACGTTTTTACGCCTTCTTCTCGGCCTGCTTCCCCTGAGTGCTGGCGAAATCGAGCTGTTCGGCCACGCACCGCACAAAGGAAATCCCCTGATTGGCTATGTTCCCCAGCGCCGCACTTTAGATCCAGAGTTAAGAATTCGGGCCATCGATTTCGTAAAGCTGGGTCTGGATGGGCATAAATGGGGCATGCCATTGCCATTTCTAGCGCACAAAAAATCACAGCATATCGTCAGTGAGGCCCTGGAAGCGGTCGGCGCGCTTAGCTATGCGACACGAGCGGTTGGACGGCTCTCCGGAGGCGAGCAACAACGTTTGCTCCTGGCCCAGGCGCTGCTCACGCAGCCTCGTATCTTATTGTTAGATGAGCCGCTGGCCAGTCTGGATATGCGCAATCAAAGTGTGGTAGCGCGTGTCGTATCCCGGGTTGCACGGCAGCGCAATATGACAGTACTGCTCGTCTCACACGACGTCAATCCGCTGCTCCCCTTTACGGATCGTGTGCTCTACGTGGCAGAAAAAAACGTCGCCATTGGCACACCTGATGAGATTATTACCAGCGAACAATTATCACGACTCTATCAGGCACCGATCGAGGTGGTGCGCGATAGTCGGGGCCGTGTGCTCGTCTTCGGACAAGAAAATACGCTCGACGAAACGACATATCTATAAATCTATTTGTGGAGAAGCCAGTAATGAATATCTCTCTTCCTCTCGCCAGTGCACCCTATTTTTCCGGGAATCTACTTGCCGCCCTACAGGACATGTTGCGCTATCCATTTATGCGCAATGCATTTCTGGCTGGCACCATTATTGCGATTGTCGCGGGCATCGTTGGTTATTTCGTGGTGCTGCGCGGCCTTTCGTTCGCCGGACATGCTCTTTCTCACGTTGGTTTTGCGGGTGCGACCGCGGCGGTAGTGATAGGCATGAATCCGTTCTACGGCATGCTCATGTTCTCGGTTGGCGGCTCTTTGATCATGGGATTTCTGGGAAAGCGTCTGCATGGGCGTGATAACGTCGTTGGCATTATTCTGGCCTGGACGATGGGGTTGGGCGTCTTTTTCCTCACACTCTACGCTGGATATGCAAATGAGGCCTACGCGATTCTTTTCGGGCAGATCCTCGGCATCAGTCAGAGCAATGTCGTCACAACATTGATTACCGGCATCATCACGCTCGTGGCGCTGGCCTGTATTTTCCGTCCACTGCTCTTTTCATCGCTGGACGAAGAGGTGGCCGAGGCGCGTGGAATTCCGACACGTTTGATCGCCATCCTCTTCATGGTCATCCTGGCACTGGCCGTTACGGCAGCCGTAGAGGTCGTTGGCATCCTGCTCATATTTGCCCTGCTGGTGACGCCTGCGGCCATTGCCGATCGCCTTTCTGGTCGTCCAGCGATTGTGCTACTGCTCTCGGTGATCTTATCGGTTCTGTTCACCTGGCT
>Ga0310811_10010428_pt1 | contig 12002 bp, 14 predicted proteins | sample YCmetagenome_FD_207642 | JGI IMG/M metagenome (GOLD analysis project Ga0310811, IMG submission 207642) | Soil microbial communities from experimental microcosm in Duke University, North Carolina, United States - YC | ecosystem: Engineered > Artificial ecosystem > Soil microcosm > Unclassified ...
CGTTGTCATCCCGAGCTCAGCGAGGGATCTTTGAGGCAACAACAAAGGTCCCTCGACTGCGCCGGCCTACGGCCGGCTTCGCTCGGGATGACAGCTTTTATGTCAGATGCGAATGCCCTGAAGATGACAGGCGGTGTCGTCACGACTGGATCGGTGATTTCGTGACAGGCCCTTGGCGGTGCGCGCGTGACGGGCGCTTCGGCAACCGACGGACTCCGTGCCGATTTTGGTGCATACCCGGATTCCGGACGATGACCCGATGAGCACCGCCTCGACGCTTACGATCGATCAGGCCCTGAGACAGGCTGTCGAGGCCCACCGGGCCGGCAGGCTGCCGGAGGCCGAGCGGCTGTATCGCGCGATCCTGGCCGTCCAGCCGGCGCACGTCGAGGCCAACCACAATCTCGGCGTCCTCGGCGTGAGCGCAGGCAAAGCCGTCGACGCCCTGGCCTACTTCGAGGCGGCGTTGCGCGGCAATCCGCGGCAGGAGCGCCTCTGGTTCAGCTATGTCGAGGCGCTTGCGGCGTGCGGCCGCTTCGCTTCGGCGCGGTCCGCCCTGCAGCAGGCTCGCAACACGGGCGTCGGCAACGCAGCCTTCGACGAGCTCGCGGCGAGGCTGCCCAGAGAACCGACCCAGGTCGAGGCCGCGGCTCTGCTCGAAGCATATCAGACCAAGGCCTACGACGAATTCGAGCGCGTCGCGCGCGATCTCGCCGTCGTCTATCCCGACTCTGCCCTGGTGTGGAAAGCACTCGGCCTCGCCCTCTTGTCGAAGGATCAGGCCGCCGAAGCCGTGGTGCCGCTGACGAGGTCGGCCGCGCTCGGGCCGAACGATGCCGACGTCTACGCATATCTGGCTGACGCCCACCGCAGTCTCGGAGAGCTTGCGCAAGCCGAGGCGTTCTTGCGAAAGGCCATCGGCATCGCGCCGAACGATGGCGGCCTCGCGCTCAAGCTCGGCAATCTGCTGATGGCGATGGAGCGCTTTGCCGATGCCGAGGGCGCCTATCGTCAGGCGCTCGCGTTGAGCCCCGACGATCCTGCCGGCCACATGAATCGCGGGGTCGCCCTCAGCAATCTGGCGAGGTTCGAGGAGGCCGAGGCCTGCTTCCGTCGTGTCCTGTCGCTCGCGCCCGGCGATGCGGACGCCCACTACAACCTCGGCAATGTGTTTCGCGACACCGACCGGCTGGAGGCCTCGGTCGCGGCCTATCGCGCCGCCCTGGCGATCGACCCGGAAAGGACGAGGGCGCGGAACAACCTGGCGGGCTCGCTGTCGGAGCTCGGCAGGGGCCACGAGGCGGTGGAACTCTATCGTCTCGCTCTGGCCAGGAACCCCGACGATGCCGGGGCTCACTGGAACAAGGGCTTGCAGGAACTGGGGCTGGGAAGCTTTGCCGAGGGCTGGCGGGAGTACGAATGGCGGTGGCGCTACCTGCCGCCGCCGCCCGGCCGCCCTCTGGCGCCGCCCTTGTGGCTGGGAGAAACGTCAATCGACGGCAAGACCATCGCCGTGCACTGGGAGCAGGGCCTGGGCGACACCATCCAATTCTGCCGCTACCTGCCGTTGCTCGAAGCGCGCGGCGCCAGGGTGTTGTTCGCCGCGCAAGACGTTCTGCGCAACCTGATGAAGGGGTTGCCGGGCAACATCGAGCTGGTCGACCTGGCGGATCTCGTCGACGGCCGTTTGTCCTATGACTGCCACGTGCCGCTCGGCAGCCTGCCGTTGGCTTTCAAGACCGACCTCGCCACCATTCCGAATGTGGTTCCGTATCTTCGCGCCGAGCCCGAGCGCGTCAGGCGGTGGTCGGAACTGCTGGGACAGCACGGCTTCAAGATCGGCGTCTGCTGGCAAGGCCGCCTTGGCAACGTCGATATCGGCCGATCGTTTCCCCTGGCCGGCCTGTCCGGCATTGCCCGGCTGCCGGGCGTGCGCCTGATCTGCCTGCACAAGGGCGAGGGCCTGGCCCAGCTTGCCGGCCTGCCCGACGGCATGGCGGTCGAGACCCTGGGTGCGGACTTTGACGTCGGAGCGGACGCCTTTCTCGACAGTGCTGCGGTGATGACGCTTTGCGACCTGGTGATCTCGTCGGATACCGCCATCGCCCATCTTGCCGGCGCCCTGGGCGTCGCCACCTGGCTCGGCCTCAAGTCGTCGCCGGAATGGCGTTGGATGCTCGGGCGGGACGACAGTCCGTGGTACCCGAGCCTGCGCCTGTTCAGGCAGACCAAGCGCGGCGACTGGCGCACGGTGTTCGACAGGATGGAGGCTGAGCTGCGGTCGCTGCTGTGACGGGTGGGGTGGCTGCGGCAATTCCCGTCGCTGCGGCAGAGGTGCTGTTGTGCCAAAGTGACGGCTGATGACGTTGCCGGGAACAGCGAGACTTGCGAGCGCGCGCGAACGCATCGCGGATGGCGTGGTCCACGTGCTGGCGCTGGGGCTCGGCGTGCCGGCGGCGGTGACCATCGTGGCGCTCGCCGCGGTCTTCGGCTCGACGGCCGATGTGGTGACTGCCGCGATTTACGCCACCGGCATGGTGGCGATGTTCGGCTGCTCTGCCGCCTACAACTTGCTGCAGAGGCACCGCTGGCGTGACTGGCTGCAGCGCTTCGACCATGCTGCGATCTTCGCCATGATCGCCGGCACCTACACGCCCTTCACGCGTCTGCTGGAGCCTGGCTGGGCGGTCGGCCTCACCGCCTCGGTGTGGGGTGTCGCCTCCGCCGGCATCGCCGGCAAGCTGTGGAGGCCGTGGGGCGCCAGCGCGTACGGGCACGCGCTCTCGGTCGTGCTCTACCTGACGCTGGGCTGGATCGGCCTGATTGCGCTCGAGCCGTTCGTGTCGTCGCTCGCCTGGCCGACCCTGCTGCTGATCGCCATCGGCGGCGTCATCTACTCGGCGGGCGTGGTATTCCATCTGTGGCACCGGCTGGCCTACCAGAAGGCGATCTGGCACGGCTTCGTGCTGGCCGCCGCCTGTGTCCATTACGCTGCCGTCCTGACGACGCTCGTCGGCTGATCCGCCGCCAGACACCGGGGTCGCTCGCCGCCGCGCCGGCTGACGCTGCGGCGGCGAGCACGAGGATCCTGTCGTCAGGGACGGGCCGGCGCGGCGTCGGTGAAGCCGACCACCGACTTCATCCGGCCGTCGCTTGCCAGGACCACGAAGTCGGTACCCTTGATGTAGAGCGGCGCCTCCGCCGTGCCGCCCGCTACCCAGCTGAAGCGCACATAGTCGTGGTGCACTTCGACGCCGCTTGCCAGGTTGAGCCGGTAGCCGGGGAAGTGTTGCTGCGCCGTCGCGAGCATCGCGTCGAGGCTGTCGTGACCGTGGCCTTCGCGGGCCGCGTCGACGTATGTGCCGTCCTCGGTCCAGACCTTTGCCACCAGGTCGCGCCGCCGCTTCGGCTCGCGCTCGTTCCACGCCGCCAGGTAACGAACCACGATTTCGTTGACATTGCCCATCGCTACGCTCCTCGGGGATGACGGTTGGGCCCGCGCAGGGCCGCTCAACGGTGGCGCCGACGCGACGCCGACCGCAACGATTGCTCTCAACAGATCGCGCCTTTCCATGCCGCTGAAGCTATGGCGGGCGACCACAACCGTCGATTACCTGAAGCGTAATGTGACTCGGCCTGTGTCGCTCGAGCTATTGGCCGGCGCTGCTCATCGATTCGCTCGGCAGCATACGACGCGAAAAGAAGCAGATGGCCGACACGGCGAACCAGATCACGGCAGCGATGATCTTGACCGTCGTGTCGCCCGGCCTTGTCGCGATCGCCGCGAACACGATGCCCAGCACACCGAAGACGGCGCCCATGTAGATCAGGATCGTGAGTTGCTTGCGATAGGCTACGATGTATTTCGCCCGATCACCGGCGAACTTCTTGTGCACCCATCCGCCGCGGATTCGCCTGACCTCGAACGGCGTGAGAACGCAGATGACAAGGGCGGCGATGATCGCAATCAGCTCCAACATCGAGACCTCCGTGGCGAGCGCAAGCGGACCTGAGGGTCCCCGGCGATCTCGCGAACCAGCATTCCGGCGGTCGCGATCCGCCTCAGCGATGGGGCCGGATGTCGTTGTTGATCGTGCGGTCGCCGGCCGACCAGCGGCGCAAGGTCTCGTGCGCCGTTGCGCGCTGATGCGCGGCGATCTTGTCGGCACCGGGCGCGTCGGCGGTGAACTCGACGATCAGGCCGTCGGGATCCTGGACATAGATCGACGTGCAATAGCCATGGTCGACCTGGCGCACCGGCTTGCCGGCGGTGGTGAGGCGCTGCTTGATCTCCTTCTGCGCGGCGTCGCTGACGGCGAGCGCTATGTGGACGAAGGAGGGTTGCTGCTGCGCCTTGAAGGCGGCCGCGGCCTCGGGATCGGGGAACTCGAAGAAGGCGAGGGCGCCGCCGTCGCCGATGCCGTAGAAGGTGTGACTGTAGGACAGGCGCTTGCCCGGGAACTGCGGGAACTCCGCCTCCTCGACCCAAGTCGCCAGCAGCGGCAAGCCGATGACGTCCTCGTAGAACTGGCGTGTCCGTTCCTGGTTGGCGCAGACGTAGGCGTTGTGATGCAGACGCTGGGGCAACTCGCTCAGGATGCGATTGGATTGATCGGTCATGTCCGTGTCCTCCTGGTCTTGCGTTGGCAGCAGGGGCGATTGGCCGGATTGATCGCCTCATTTGACGGCAGTCTAGCCCCGGCGCGGCTCCGCCCGTAAGGTCCTCGAAGCGGATTTGCCAGGGGGTCGATCGGCATGGTCTCTAATTTCATCGCCCACGGAGCGGCTGCATACGATCGCTATATGGGCCGCTGGAGCCGCCGCCTGGCGCCGCTGTTCCTCGACTTCGCCGGCAGCGCCGCCGGCGAGCGCGTGGTCGATGTCGGCTGCGGCACCGGCAGCCTCAGCCTGGCGCTGGTCGAGCGCGCGGCCGTCAAGGCGATCGAGGCCATCGACTTCGAGCCCGACTTCGTCACCGCCCTGCAGGCAAAAATCGGCGGCGCCCCGATCATGGCGCGCCAGGGCGATGCCTGCAGCCTGCCCTTCGCCGATGCCTCCTTCGATCGTGCCCTCTCGCTGCTGGTGCTGCATTTCGTGTCGGATGCCCAGCAGGCGGCGCGCGAGATGCGCCGCGTCGTCCGGCCGGGCGGAACCGTCGCCGTCTCGGTCTGGGACACCTATGGCGGCATGCCGAGCCAGCGGATGTTCTGGGATACGGTGGCAGCGATCGAGCCGTCGGCTGCCGCGCGCCGCGCGGCGACGATGTTCCGACCGGCGACCCAGCTGGGGGATTTGCCGGCCTTGCTGAACAGCGCAGGCTTGATCGAAATCCGCGAGTCCCTGCTGACCATCCGCATGGAGTTCGCCGACTTCGAGGATTACTGGCATCCGCTGCTGACGGCGCAGGGCAACCTGGGGCAGTTCGTCGACGGCCTTGCGGCGCCGACCCGCACACGCGTGATCGAGGCGGTGCGCGCGGCCTTTCTCAGTGGTCGGCCGGATGGACCGCGCAGCTTCGCGAGCGTCGCCTGGGCGGCGCGCGGCGTCGTGCCGGGTTAGCTGGCTCTCCAGGGCAGAGCATTCGTTCGCTCGATCCACGACCTTTGTTGACCGCAGCCCCCGGCCCGGCCGGAGGGGGTGGGCAAGCCCGCGCCGATGGTTGAAAGTAAGGCACAAATTCCTTACATATTGAGCAGAAATCAAGGGAAAGGCCATGGGCGCGCTTACCGTCACTGCCAAAGGGCAGGTTACGCTTCGCAAGGATCTCCTGAAGCATCTTGGCGTTCAGCCCGGCGAAAAGATTGCCGTTGAAAAGCTGCCCAATGGCAGGATCGAAGTGCGCGCAGCCCGGCCGACCGGTGACATATCGGATGCCTTCGACTGCTTGAAGCGCGAGGGCGGACCGTCCTTGTCCATCGAGCAGATGAACAAGATTGCCGCTCGTGGATGGGCGGGAAGGCAGCGATGAAGATCACCGCGGACACCAACATGCTCGTGCGCGCGCTTACCGGCGACGACGCGCGTCAGAGCAGGCTTGCCCAGCGAGAACTGGCGAATGCGGATATGATCGCGTTGGCATTGCCGGCATTGTGCGAGCTCGTCTGGGTCCTGTCGCAAGGCTACAAATATTCGTCGAAGGATATTGCGACCGCTGTCCGGCGGCTGCTGAACAGTGCCAAGGTCGCAGTGAATCGACCTGCCGCGGAGGCGGGGCTCGCCTTGCTGGAGGCAGGCGGCGATTTTGCCGATGGGGTGATCGCCCATGAGGGAAGCTGGTTGGGGTCCGAGATTTTCCTTTCCTTCGACAGGACGGCCGTGAATCTGCTGCAAGCGCAAGGCGAGCAGGCCCGGCTGTTGGCCTAGCGGCGCCACAACGATTATCCTCGGCCTAACCAGGCCCCGGTGGTGCGGTATGGTCGGCAAGGAAGCGGTCCACGATCTCGAACAGCTGCGACACCGCGCCGTGACGCTGAAGGCGACGGCCGATGCCGAGGCGCTGCGCTACAGCCGCGGAACCTGGAAGCGCTGGGTCGGGGTCATCTTTCCGATTCCGTTCATCGTCGTGTTGTTGCGACTCTACCTCGACGCCTGGACCTACTATGTCGCCGGCGGCGCTCTCGTCGTATCGGCGATGGTCCTGTTCGAGTTCGATACGGCAGCGCGCGATCGCAGCGTCGCCGCCGAGCAGGCGGCGGAAGCGGCCCGGCGCGATTACGAGGCGGCCTTGGCGGCATGGCAATCCGACGCGCCGGCCCTCTGCTGAGATGGCGCGCTCGCCGGGGGGGCTCTAGCCGCGCGGCGGCGGCAGGAGGGGCGCCCAGAATTCGGGGTGGAGCTCGACATACTCAATCCACGGGCCTGTCTCGGCCATGCCCGAGTCGAGATGGCCGACATCGCTCACCCAGTAGCCGAAGGTGCGGCGATTGGCATCGAACCGCCACACGCCGATCACGATCTCGCGGGCGACATTGCCATTGAGGCCGGGGCAGAACAGCAGCACCGGCTGCGAATCCTTGGGGGCGGTCTTTATCGGCTGCCAACCGGCGAGCACGCCGCGCAATTGCTCGATCTCGGCGGCGGCCTGCCAGCGCACATCGTCGCTGAGCTTCTGCAACTCCTCGTCGGTCGGCCCGTCAGGCCGTCGCATCAGGCCGCGAGAGTCGTGGCACTCCGCGCGCAGAGTCTCGACGATGTCGGCCCCGGTCCCCTTGGCGTCCGTCATGTCAGCAGCCCCGATCATCAATGCCAACCATGCTACAGGCGGCTTCCTAATGCATTACGACGCGGCTGGACAGAGGGCGATGCCGGGTGGCGCCGCGCTATCGTTTCGTGGCGCGATTGCGCGGGGCGGCGCGGTCGTCGGACGGCGTCGTCAAGCGTGATGGGCCGAGCAGCGTATCGCCCGCCTGCTCGACCTTGCCGGCGAGCCATGCCGAGCCGCCGCGATCGGGATGGACCAGGCCGAGCAGGCGCTTGCGGGCGGCGTGGATCGCCGCTTCTTCGGCGCCGGGCTCGAGACCCAGCACCTCGAGGGCTTCGCCATTCGACATCGCCTCGCCGCGCCGCTCGTCGGTCAGGGCCAGCTTGCCGTTCAGCCCCACCGGCGAGGCCGCTGGCGAGGCCACTGGCGAGGATCGTGCGACATAGGCCTCGAGGATCGCCGCCGCCCGACGCACCGTTTCCGGATCGGCCGGGTCGAAGTCGCGGACCTCCATGTCGGACGGTGTCCGCCGCCGACGGTACAGCAGGAAGGCCATGCGGAGCGGCATCACGATGACTCGCCAGCGCCAGATCGTGGCCACGATCAGCAGGGCGGAGCCGTCGAGCATGGCGAGCGACCATTGCTCGGTGGCGACGGCGTAGACCAGGATGCCGACACCGACGATCAGCAGGAGCAGCAGCATCCAGCGCGCGGTACGCAGCATGGTCTTGGGATCGCTGTTCACGAACCAGTCGAGGAACTTGGCAAGCGCCGCCAGCACCGACAGGCCGAGAACGATGGCACTGATCACGACCATGTAGTCCATCACCACGCTCCCGCGGGGGTTCCGCCATTCGGCGACGTTCGCGCCAACACTACTCCAGTCGCGTCAGGATGCCAGCATCGGACAAACTCGGCATCGTCGAAGAACCAGACCTGCGCGGCTGCACATCGCTTGTCGTTTGCATCATTGCGTCGCCTGTCTACTATCACCGGTCACGACACGAAGCCGACGGGGAGGTCGAGATGGCGAGGCGCAAGAAGACGGCAACCAAGAACCGGCAGCGCGGAGGCCCCGACGTCAAGTCCGGTTCCACGGCAGGGAAGGTTCCGGCTACCCGCGCTACGGCCGATGCCTATGCCCGGCGGCGCGCCGAGGTCGACGAGCAGGATCACAAGGAATTCCAGACCTACCTGGCCGACAAGAAGGAAGCCGACGCGCGCACGGCCAGGGGAGTCGCGGTTGCCGAGCCGCCCAAGCGCGGCGGCATCAGCCGGCGCACCATGTTCAACGTCGCCGTCGGCACCGCCGCGGTCGCCGAGGCCGGCGTGATCGGCTACAACGTGCTGGGCAGCGGCTCGGTCTCCGATCATGGCGTGCGCCACGCCGGCGCCAACTACACGGAAGCGCAGCGCCACAACATCACGCGCGAAGTCGTCGACAGCCGCGCCGACCTGCGCGGCCAGAGCCTGGGCAACTGGGTCGCCCTGCTGCCGACCAAGATGGGAGGCGGCACCTATGCGATCGATCTCAACTCCAATCGCGTGCTGGCCTCGATCTGGTACTGGAATTACGGCGACTACAATCCGATCAGCCATCATCTCTGCGCCTTCCCCAGCGCCGATCCGCTGCACGGCTTCGAATTCGTCAACAGCACGCAGGGCGGGCAGAACTCGCTGATCTACGGCATGCCGACGGCCGTCACCGCCGAGACGGCGCCGGGAGGCACCAACATTTACCGCGTCCGCTTCGACGGCACGCAGATGCAGCTGATCGAGAACGTGTCGGAGACGACCGGGCTGGGGCTCGGCGTGCACGTCACCGTCAACCCGAAGGATGCGCAATCCTACTTCGTGACCGACGGCCAGAAGGACATCGCCGCCTGTTTCGACCGCACGACCTCGAAGGTCAAGGCGGCGCTGCGCTTCGACTGGGAGCCCAACGTGCGCGACCTCCGGGTGGCCTGGACCAGCGGCGGCACGATGACGATCAAGAAGATCTACCCCGATCCGCGCACCGGCCGGTACGACTATCGCGGCACCAAGGGCAACAAGATCGACTGGGAAATGGTGCCGATGGGCGAGTTGTTCGTCGAGGAAGGGTCGCTGCCGGGCGACGATCCGCTGGCACTGACCGGCGCCGACGGCACGATCTGGCATCCCGAGGGCCGTTGGGCTGCAACCGTGGTGCGGCTGTGCGGCGGCATCTGCATCCTCGATCCCGAGAAGAACTTCGATCCGGTGGCCTTCCTGCAGTTCAACAAGGATTCCCCGGGCCAGTACAAGGTTGAGCAGGTCGACAAGGACACCTGGAAAGTGGTGTTCGACAAGATCCATTCGCCGGGCCACGAGATCGGCTTCTCGCCCGACGGCAGGTTCCTTGTGATGATGAACAATCTGCGCGAGAACAACTGCTCGATCTTCAGCTGCAGCGATCCCGATCCGCGCAACTGGCGCAAGGTTGCCCATGTCGAGGATCCGCTGTGGCGCGGCAAGTATCCCAACCCCTTCCACATGGTGTTCTCGCTCGACAGCTCGAAGCTCTATCTGTCGATCCTGCATCCCTCGCCGGCATTCAGCGGCATCATGGTGGTTGACACCAAGACCTGGACGATCGCCAAGGAGATCCAGGGCATCGGCCCCGACCTGCAGACCCCCGCGCTCACCTATGACGGCAAGTACGTGCTGACGCCGTTCAGCGGCTTCCAGCGCCAGTCGAGCGGCATCGCCGTGATCGACACCGCGACCGACACCCTGATCGGCATCCTGCCGAGCAACGGCGGCCACCACGACTGCGTCATCATCCCGACCAAGCTGGAGCACATGAAGCACACGCGTTCGTGCACGCTGTGACGATCATTATCCTCCCCAGCGAAGCTGGGGAGGAGCGCTGACCATGCGCTGGCTGCTCGCCAACCTCGCTCTGCAGAACCTGGGACGGCGCAAGGCGCGCACCCTGCTGCTGATCGCTGCCGTCGCGGTAGGCAGCGGGGCGCTGTTCGCCGGCGCCACCTTGACGAGCAGCATCGAGCGCAGCATGGCGGTGGGGTTCACCCGCATGGGCGCCGACCTGATGGTGGTGCCCGACAGCGCGCTCACCAACATCACGGCGGCGCTGCTCGTCGTCGAGCCGACCGACCTCGTGCTCGATGCCGACCTTTTGGACAAGGCCCGCCTCACCAGTGTCGGCCGCAGCGCGCCGCAGAAGATCGCGCGGGTCGAACATTCCGGCATCGGCAGCCATCATGATTCGGTCGACCTGATCGGCTTCGATCCGGTACGCGACTTCACCATCCAGCCGTGGCTGGTCGAGAAGCTCAATCGCCCCCTGCAGCCCGGCGACGTGATCCTGGGCGCCGGCCGCGACGCGCCGCTCGGCTCGCAGCTTTTGATCTTCGGCAAGCCGCACATCGTCTACGGCCGGCTCGGCCGCACCGGCGTCGGCACCCATGAGCGCGGCGTGTTCATGCCGTCGGCGACCCTGGAGGCGCTGGCGGGCGCGATCCAGGGCCACGGCCAAGGTCAGGGAGGGCCGCTGCCCGGGCTGCAGCCCGGCAAGGTCACCGGCTTCCTGATCGAGCTGGCGCCGGGCGCCACCGCGTTGCAGGCGCGCTTCGCCCTCCTGTCGGCCCTGCAGGGCATCAAGGTGGTCAGCGGCGATACGACCTTGAGCGGCATCCGCCAGGGCCTGACCTCTCTGCTCGACGGCATCCTGGCGCTGATGATCGTGATGCTCGCCAGCACGGCGCTGATGGTGAGCGTGCTGTTCTCGGCCATCGTCACCGAGCGTCGCGGCGAGCTTGGTCTCCTGAAGGCGATCGGCGCCCGCCGTGCGCAGGTGCTGGGCATGATGGTGATCGAGGCGATGCTGGCGACCGGCATCGGCGGCGCGCTCGGCGTGGCGCTGGGGCTGTTGGTGCTGCGGCTCTACGAGCGCTCGCTGGTCTACAATCTCGAGCGGTTGGGCGTGCCCTTCATCTGGGACGATCTCGGGCGAATCATGGCCTTTGCCGCCGGCGCCATCCTGCTGTCGGTGGCGATCGGCGCCCTGGCTGTGCTCTATCCGGCCTGGCGTGCCAGCCGGCGCGATGCCTACGACCTCGTCCGCAGCGAGGCCTGAGGCGATGCTCAGCTGCCGGCAGCTCAGCAAGACCTATCGCACCGAGCGCGGCGACGTCGCGGCCGTGGTCGATCTCGATCTCGCGGTCGAGGCGGGCCGCTATGCCGCCATCATCGGCCGCTCGGGCTCGGGCAAGTCCTCGCTGATGGCGATGATCGGCGGCCTCAGTCGGCCGAGCGGCGGCACGGTGACGATCGACGGCACTGATGTCTGGGGCCTGGGCGACGATGCGCTGGCCCGTTTCCGCAACGGCCGCATCGGCTTCGTCTTCCAGTTCGCGAGCCTGCTGCCGACCTTGCGGCTGGTCGACAATGTCGCCCTGCCGGCGATGCTGGGCGGGGCGCGCGACAGCGCCGCCACCTACGACAAGGCGTCGGCCCTGCTCGCCCGCATGGGCCTGCACGACCATCTCGACGCCTATCCGTCGGAGATCTCGGCCGGCGAGCAGCGCCGCGCCGCCATCGCCCGCGCGCTGATCAACGACCCGGTGCTGCTGCTGGCCGACGAGCCGACCTCCGACCTCGACGAGCAGACCGAGATCGAGATCATGGACGAGCTTTTGGGCGTCAACCGCGAGCTCGGCACGACCCTGGTCCTGGTCACCCACAATCTTGCCTTGGCCGAGCAGGCCGAGCAGATCGTGCACATCGCCAACGGCGCGCTGGTCGCATGACGGACAAG
>Ga0310811_10010429_pt1 | contig 12001 bp, 13 predicted proteins | sample YCmetagenome_FD_207642 | JGI IMG/M metagenome (GOLD analysis project Ga0310811, IMG submission 207642) | Soil microbial communities from experimental microcosm in Duke University, North Carolina, United States - YC | ecosystem: Engineered > Artificial ecosystem > Soil microcosm > Unclassified ...
GACGCCGTCAGACCCGGCCGAGCGGTCATTTCGGACGGCGCACCACGCGGCGTTCGAGGCGATGCTCGACGAGCACCCGGCGCGCAGGGACCTGCTCGCCTGCAGCTTCCGGCCCAGGCGGGGCAGCCAGCCCGGCTGGATCGCGTACTACCTGTGCGCGCCGCCCGCCCGGCCGGACGTGACCTTCGCGGACGAACTCGCCGCCGTGGCCGCTATCTCACCCGAGGCGATGCGGGCCGACCTGCGCGAGACCCTGACCGGGCCGCTGCCACGCTCCCTTGAGACGGTGGAGGTGACGCAGGAGGCCGCTGCCGTTCTGGAGTGGACTTGGACTCGCACCCTCGCGACCGACTGGCCACGGCGGGAGCGGCTGCTGCGCGCGGACATCGTGGCGCGCACCGGGCAACTGGCCGCGCGGGGATGGGCCGCGGTGCTGCGCGACCTCGGCAAGGGCCGGGTGGAGTGGGCGGGCGACGGGCAGCTGCGGATCAACCGCTACGACCTGCCAACACGGGTGCTGCCGGCGGACGCCGGCCTGTCGTTTATCCCGGTCACGTTCAGCCGCGGCTGGGTGGGGTGGACGGAACCGGTGCGGTACGCGGTGTACTACCCGGTCGCCGGGCGGCTCGCTCCCGTTGACGCCGCGCGCCGCGGCGGCCTTGACCGGCTCATCGGGGCCAACCGGGCGGCGCTGCTCCGCCTCCTCGACCAGCCCCTCGGCACCACGCACCTGGCCGCCGCCACCGGCCTGCCGGTCGGGGCGGTCGGCAACCACCTGCGGGTGCTGCTTGACGCTGGCGTGGTGGCCCGGCGCCGCTCGGGCCGCCACGTCCTGTACTGGCGCACCGCGCTCGGCGAGTCCCTCGTCGCCGTGGACGGCGCTTAGGCCCGGCGGCCCCGCGTGACCGCGATGGCCAGGCACGCCGCCAGGCCGGCGACGGCCTCCGCGGCCCAGACGTGGTGGAAGTCCGCGACGGTGTGGGCGGCTCCGGTGCCGAGGATCACCACCACCACTGCGACGCCGAAGGCGCTGCCGACCTGGCGGGCCATGTTCAGCACGGCGCTGCCGGTTGTCGCCCGGTCCGGCGGCAGCGTCCCGGCGGCGGCGTACAGCGGTGCCTGGGTCAGCCCGGCGGAGACCCCGCCGATGAGCATCCCGGGCAGGAACCCCGCCGCGTAGTCCGGGGAGGCGCCGCTGAACAGGATCCAGTACCCGGCCGCCGCGGCCATGCAGAGCGTGCCCGCCATCGCGGGCGCGAGCCGCCCGAACCGCGCCCGGATACGGCCCGCGTTGACCGCGAACAAGGCGGAGGTCGCCGGCCCCGGCGCGATCGCGAGGCCCGACCGGACGACGCTGTAGTGCCATTCGTCCTGCAGGAACAGCACCACGCTGAGCAGGAAGATCGCGAACCCGATGAAGAACAGGAACAGCGCGACCGTCGCGCCCGTGAACGGCCTGCTGGTGAACAGGTCCCGCTCGATGAGCGCGTGCGGGTGCCGCAGCGTCCGCAGTACGGTCAGCGCGATCACCAGGGCCGCGACCGCCAGCAAGGCGATGGTGGAAGCCGAGCCCCAGCCCCAGGACGGCCCCTGCACGGTCCCGAGCACGAGCAGCGTGACGGAGGCGAGCACGAGCACCGCGGAGATCCAGTCAGGCAGCCGGCTCCCGGCGACGGCCCGCACCTCGGGCAGTACCCGCAGCCCGGCGAGCAGGGTGACGATCCCGATCGGCACGTTGATCAGGAAGATCCACCGCCAGGACGCCTCGACGAGCAGCCCGCCGACCGGCGGGCCGGCGGTCGCGGCGACGGCGCCGACGCCGGCCCAGATCCCGACGACCATGGCGTGCTGCCGCTTCGCGAACGCCGGGTAAAGCAGCCCCAGTGACGTCGGCACGATCAGGGCGGCGCCCACGGCCTGGAGGGCCCGCGCCGCGACCAGCACGCCGAGCGTGGGCGCGACCGCGCACGCAGCCGACGCGAGGGTGAAGACCGCGACGCCGGCGAGCAGGAACCGCCGCCGCCCGAAGTGATCCGCCAGCCGCCCGGCCGGCACCAGCAGCGCCGCGAAGATGATCGCGTAGGCGTTCAGCACCCACGAGAGGCCCGAGAGAGACGATCCCGGGTAGGACTGCCCGATCACCGGCAGGGCCACGTTCACGATGAAGAGGTCAAGCTGCGCCATGAAGGCGACCGCGGCCAGGACCGCCAGGATCCACCACCGCGCCGGGTGGCCCTCCTCCGGTTCCGCCGCTGCCACCGCAGCGGACGGCGCGGCTGCCGGCGACGACACCGCCGTCCGCACGTCGGCCGCCTCCGCGTTCGACATCGTTCCTCCCCAAGCGACATAGTTCATTCACTGAACTGCTCTGGCAGTAAACCATGTCCTCCATGGTTCAGTCAATGAACTATCAGGCCGGAAAGTGCGCTACGATGCGGGGCATGACGTTGCCGAAGGACTACGTGACCCAGGAGTGCTCGCTCGCCCGGGCCCTGGAGGTCGTGGGGGAGCGGTGGACGCTGCTGATCGTCCGCGACGCCTTCTTCGGCGTCCGCAGGTTCGGTGACTTCGCCGCCCACCTCGACATCCCCCGCGCGGTGCTGACCCACCGGCTCGCCTCGCTGGTTGAGGAAGGCGTCCTCGCGGTCGCCCCGGGCGCGCACGGCCACGACGAGTACGAGATCACGGCTAAGGGCCTCGACCTGTGGCCGGTCCTCCGCTCGCTGGTGACCTGGGGCGACGGCTATTACTCGGCCAAGGGCCCGCGCCGCGTCTACAGCCACGCGAGCGATAACGGCGACGTCGCCCAGGACGGCACGTGCGCTGTGTGCGGCGGCGTGCCCCCGGTCGCCGACCTCGTCGTCAGCCCCGGCCCGGGCTGGTCCCCGCGCGACGATAAATCCGACTTGGTCACGGTCGCCCTGGCGACCCCTCACCGCCTTCTGACCTCAGTCAGGAACTAAGCCGGCGCAAGTCGCTGGCGCTTACCGGCTGCGGCGTGTCAGCCCGTTTCCTCGCCAAGATACTTCGTATTGCATACGAAATAGTTCGGCGTTACAGTTCCAGCATCGGGTCCAGGCCCGCGAGTGCGAATGGGGACGGTCATGACTTCCTCCGTCATCATCGAAGGTCCGCCGGTAGAGGCCTACTGGGTGCCTGGCTGCAGTGCCTGCCTGCGCATGAAGGAATTCCTCGAGAAGCACAACGTGCCGTTCGAGGCCGTGAACCTCGCCGAGCAGCCTGAGCGCTACGCTCGCGTCCGGTCCGCCGGGGTCACCGCGCCGGCCGTCCTGCGCGGCGACAAGGGAGTTCCCGGGATGGACCTCGTCGGCATCGCGGCGCTCGTCGGAATTGACTACGACCCGCCGAAGATCCTCTCCGCGGCCGAGCTGAAGGACCGCTATGACGACGTCAACGAGGCCCTGCAGCGCCTCGCGGCGCAGATCCCGGTCGAGGGCCTCGCGTACAAGTCGCCCGACCGGGACCGCAGCATGCGCGAGCTGATCGCGCACGCCGGCTCGGCCATCCAGGAGTTCCTGCACGCGACCGAGGTCGACTCCTACACCTACGGCAACAACAACGGTGAAAACGGTGCCTTCCGGGCCCGCTTCGCCCTTGGCGGCCAGGTCGGCCAGGCCGGCACCAGGGAAGAGCTCGCCCAGTACGTCAAGCAGATGAAGGCTGAGTTCGTGACCTGGTGGGAGACCACGGGCTACGACGACCCGCTGGACCGCGTCGTCGGCACCCCGTTCGGTCACGTCAAGCTGCACGAGATCCTCGAGCGCGGCGTCTGGCACACGGCGCAGCACACTCGCCAGGTGCAGTACTTCCTGCAGGACCGCCTCGGCGTCGACGTGCAGGACCCGCTGACGGCCGATCACCTCCGCGGCCTGCCGCTTCCCGAGGGAATCCACGCATGAGCGAATCCACCGCCGACGTCGTGCGGACGCTCACCGACGACACCTTCGACGCCGAGGTCATCGCGCCGGGGGAGCCGTACCTGGTCGACTGCTGGGCCGAATGGTGCGGCCCGTGCGTCGCGCTGGAACCGGTGATCCGCGAGATCGCCGCCGAGCGGCACGGCACGCTGAAAGTAGGACGGCTCGACACCATCAGGCACGCGCAGACCGCCACGCGGTTCGGCGTCATGAGCGTCCCCACCCTGCTCATCTTCAAAGACGGCCAGGTCGTGAAGAAGATTCACGGAGCGCGCAACAAGCGGGTACTGCTTGCCGAGCTCGCGAACTACCTAGGCGTCTGAGTTCCGTTGACTCCACGGATGACGAAGCTCGCCTCGCCTGCCAGCGCGGAGCTGGCCGCGTCGTTGCGCGGCGCGGTCATGAAGCTCTCCCGGCGGCTGCGTTCGCAGCGCGTTGACGAGTCACTCGGACTGTCGCCGCTGCTCGCCCTCGCCACGATTGAACTACGGGAACCGCTCTCGCCCAGCGCCCTCGCGCAGTTCGAGCAACTGCGGCCGTCGTCGCTGACCAGGGTCATCGCGACCCTCGAAGAGCGCGGCTTCATCGAACGGCAGCGCAATCCCGACGACGGCCGGCAAACGGTGCTGACCACGACGCAGGCCGGACGGGACATCGTCCGCGCCGAGCGCGAGCGGCGGCAGGAATGGCTGGCCCACATGATCGACAGCCTCACGGAAGAGGAACGCGCGCAACTGAGCGCCGTACTGCCCGTCTTGCGGCGCCTAGGGTCCGCGGAGTGACCGCGCCGCGCCGCAGCGAATGACGTTCGGGAATCGGAGGAACGATGACGGACAGCGCCAAGATCACCCCCGCGCAGCCCATCGAGGTCTACTGGGTGCCGGGCTGCAGCAGCTGCCTGCGGATGAAGGAATTCATTGAGCGGACCGGCTTCGAGTTCGAGTCGGTCAACCTCGCCGACGCTCCCGGCCGGATGGCCAAGCTCGACCGGATCGGCGTGGGCGCGCCGGCCGTCGCCGTGGGCGAGCGCGGGGTCCAGGGGCTCGACCTGGTCGGGATCGCCGCGCTCATCGGCTATGACTACGACCCGCCTGAGATGCTGTCCCCGGCGGTGATGAAGGCGAAGTACGACACCGTCATCACGGCCCTGCGGCGGTTCACCAGCCAGCTGACCGACGAGCACCTCGACTACCGCTCGCCCGACAACAACCGCTCGGTCCGCTTCCTCATCGCGCACGCGGCATCGATCATGCGCTACTTCGTCGAGGCTTACGACCAGGAGAGCTTCAACAACTCCGGCCGCCCGCCGGCGGACCTGTCGACCACGGGCACCCGCGGGGAACTGCTGGCCTTCACCGCCGACACCGCCAGCACGCTCAACACCTGGTGGGACACGTACGGCTTCGACGACCCGTTCGACCGCGTGCTGGAGACCTCATGGGGTCACCGCACGCTGCACGAGGTGTTCGAGCGGGCCGTATGGCACACCGCGCAGCACACCCGTCAGCTGATGGACTGGATGGAGACGATCGGAGTTCCGCCAACCGACCCGCTCACCAGCGAAGACCTGGCGGGGCTCCCGCTGCCGGAACGGCTCATGACCTGAGAGCCGCGTCTCCCCGCACCCGGAGCCCTTGTTAGCATCGCCTTATGGCGATTACATCTCCCGTCGTAGTTGCTGAGCGATCGGCGCTGGCCCCGGCGGCGGCATTGTTCCGGTCGCTTGGTGATCCGGCGCGGCTGGTGATTGTGCGTCGGCTCGCGGAAGGGCCGGCCCGGGTGACGGACCTGACGGCGGGGCTCGGCCTGGCGCAGTCAACGGTGTCGAAGCACCTGGCCTGCCTGCGGGACTGCGGCCTGGTGACCTCGGAGCCCGCCGGGCGGGCGTCGGTGTTCAGGCTGGCCCAGCCCGCCCTCGCGGACGTGCTCGCCGCGGCCGAGGCGGTGCTTGCCGCGACTGGTAACGCAGTCGCGATCTGCCCTTCGTACGGCGCGTGCGAGGCCTGAGTGCTCAAGCTTCTCGCGTTCGTCCTGCCGCTCGGGCTTGACTCGTTCGCGGTCGCGGCTGCGCTCGGCACCACTTACCTGCCGTCCCGGCAGCGCTGGCGGATTTCCGCGATCTTCGTTGTCTTCGAGGCCGGCATGCCGCTGATCGGCCTGGCCGCCGGAGCACCGCTCGCCCGTGCCGTCGGCGGCGTCGCCGACTACCTGGCCGCCGCGGCACTGCTCGCCGTCGGAGCCTGGATGCTGCTGTCCCGCGACGATGACGAGGCGGGCAGGGCGGGGCTCCTGGTCAGCACGCGGGGCCTTGCCGTGATCTCGCTGGGCCTTGCGATCAGCACCGACGAGCTGGCCATCGGCTTCAGCCTGGGGCTGGCGCGCCTGCCGGTCGCGGCTGTCATCGCCGCGATCGCGGTCCAGGCACTCGTGGCCTCCCAGGTAGGGCTTGCCCTCGGCCACCGCGTCGGCGAGCGCTGGCGCGAGGCCGCCGAACGGATCGCCGGCGCGGCTCTCGCCGCCCTGGCTGTCTTCCTTATCGCTGATAAGTTGCTGCACTGACGCCACGGAGCCACGGTGGGCCGGAACGCCCCCTCCGGGAGGATTAGATGGTCCCCGTCACATATCGCCAGGAAAGCGCGGGTTCCGATGGCTAGCCATAACTCTGCGTCCGGTGGGCGTCCGCGTGCCGCGGAACATGCGCACGGCCCGGGCGTCGACTCCGACCGGCGGTACCTGCTTACCGCGCTCGCGCTGCTCGCGGCGTTCATGCTCGCCGAGGTGATTGCCGCCGTCTTGTCCGGGTCGCTGGCGTTGCTATCCGACGCCGGGCACATGCTGTCGGACGTAGGCGCGATCGCGGGGGCGCTGTGGGCGATCCGGCTGGCCGCCAGGCCCCCGGCTGGGAAGTGGACGTTCGGCTGGAAGCGCGCCGAGATCCTGTCCGCCGCCGGCAACGGAATCACGCTCTTGGTGGTCGCCGGCATCGTCACCGCCGAAGCCATCGCCCGGCTCATCCACCCGCCCGCCGTCGACGGCGCCCCGGTGATCGCCGTGGCCATCGCCGGCGTTGTCGTCAACGTCGCCGCCTCCTGGGTGCTTGCGCGGGCGAACCGGTCCAGCCTGAACGTCGAAGGCGCGTTCCGGCACGTGCTGACCGACCTGTACGGGTTCATCGGCACCGTCATCGCCGGCATTGTCATCGTGACCACCGGGTTCACCCGGGCCGACGCGATCGCTTCCCTCATCGTCGTGGCCCTGATGACCAAAGCCGCCTGGGAACTGCTGCGCGACTCCGGGCGGGTCCTGCTTGAGGCCGCTCCCGAAGACACCGACCTGGAGCAGGTCCGTTCCCACATCCTCGCCGTCCCGCACGTGCGTGCCGTCCACGACCTGCACGCCTGGACGGTGACCTCGGGACTGCCAACCCTGTCCGCGCACGTGGTCGTGGAGGAATCCTGCTTCAACGACGGCCATGCTCCCCGCCTCTTGGACCAGCTTCAAGCCTGCCTGACCGGCGACTTCGACATCGAGCACTCCACCTTCCAGCTCGAATCGGCCGCTCACGCCGGGCACGAGCCGGGCACTCACTGAAGCGGCGGCCCTGGCGAAGACCAGGCAGCCGGCAGGCATAAGGCGGTAACGGGGACCTCGTGGTCCTGCGAGTGATGATCGGGCAGGCCGAGGCGGAGGTGCTCGCTGTGGTACACGGCCTCGTCGAGGAGCTTGGCGACGTGGTCGTCGTACAGGGCGTAGACGGTGGCCCTGCCGTGCCTGGTGCCCGTGACGAGGCCGAGGTGGCGGAGCATGCGGAGCTGGTGGGAGACCGCGGACTGCTCCATGCCGATGTCGGCGGCGAGCTGGGTCACCGAGCAGGGCTCGCGGCGTAGCCGCGCCAGGATCAGCAGGCGGCTCGGGGCGGCCAGCGCCTGCATGGTCTGCGCCACCAGCGTCGCCGATGCGGCGTTGAGCGCCGCCGGAGGCGCCTGCTCGCCCCGTGGCTGCTCCGCCTTGTGTCCCATGGCCACGATGATAACCTAATGAACGTATGAATACCTGTTCATTTGATCCTGCGAGGCCGTCATGACTACCACCCTGGCTGCTCCCCGGTCGGCCGGGGACCAGGCCGCCGCCGCGATCCGGCCGCGGGACCCGGGCGCGTGGTCGCTGCCGGAGGTGCGCTGGGCGGCCCTCGCGACCGTGCTGTTCGCGGGCGGGCTCGCCGCCCGGCTGGCGAACGGGCCTGCCTGGCTGAGCTGGGTGCTGTTCCTGGCGTGCTACGTGGCGGGCGGCTGGGAACCGGGGCTGGCCGGGGTCCGGGCACTGCGGGGCCGGGTCCTGGACGTTGACCTGCTGATGGTGGCCGCGGCGATCGGCGCGGCGGCGATCGGGCAGGTGCTAGACGGCGGGCTGCTGATCGTGATCTTCGCGACCTCGGGAGCGCTCGAGGCGGTCGCCACGCACCGTACCGCGCAGGCGGTGCGCGGCCTGCTGGGCCTCGCGCCGGACCGCGCCGCCCGGATCGCCGCCGACGGCTCGGAAGAGCAGGTCGACGCGGCTTCCCTCGGTGTCGGCGACGTCATCCTGGTACGGCCGGGCGAGCGGATCGCCGCCGACGGCCAGGTGCTGGACGGGGCGAGCGAGGTTGACCAGGCCAGCATCACCGGCGAGCCGATGCCAGCCGCGAAGGAACTGGGCGACGAAGTGTTCGCCGGGACGCTGAACGGGACTGGTGCCCTCACGGTCAGGGTCAGCCGCGCGGCGGCGGACACGGTGATCGCCCGGATCGTGGCCATGGTGGAAGAGGCATCAGGGACCAAGGCCCGCGCTCAGCTGTACATCGAGAAGATCGAACAGCGGTACTCGGTCGGCATGGTCGCCGCCACGGTGCTGCTCTTCGCCGTCCCGCTGCTGGCGGGGGAGGCGTTCCAGCCGGCGTTGCTGCGCGCCATGACGTTCATGATCGTCGCGTCGCCGTGCGCGGTGGTGCTCGCCACCATGCCGCCGCTGCTGGCCGCCATGGCCAACGCCGGCCGGCACGGCGTCCTGGTCAAGTCCGCCGTTGCCATGGAACAGGTGGCGGGGACCGGCATCGTCGCGTTCGACAAGACAGGCACCCTGACCGAGGGAACGCCCCGGCTGGCCGCCATCCGGTTGCTGCCGGGTGCCGGGCGCGGCGAGCGGGAGATCCTCGCGCTTGCCGCGGCGGCGGAGACCCCGTCGGAGCACCCGCTCGGCCGGGCGGTCGTTACCGCCGCGCGCGACGCCGACCTGCGGCTGCAGCCCGCCACCGGGTTCACGGCGCTGCCGGGCCGGGGCATCACCGCGACCGTTGGCGGCCACCGGGTCGAGATCGGCAGCCCCGCCCACCTACCCGCCCCGGTCGCATCCGCCGTGGCGGCCGAGGTCGCGGCACTGGAGGAAGACGGCCAGACGGCGGCAGTCATGCTCATCGACGACGTTCCCGGCGCGGTGCTCGGCATCGCCGACCGGATCCGCCTGGAGGCGGCTGCGACGATCGCCCGGATCACCGCCGTCACAGGCGCCGCGCCGGTGCTGCTGACCGGTGACAACCAGCGCGCCGCCGCTCGCTTGGCCGCGCAGGCCGGGATCTCGGACGTACGGGCCGGGCTGCTGCCGGACGACAAGGTGCGGGTCGTCCGCGAACTGGAAGCCAGCGGCCGCAGCGTGCTGCTGGCCGGCGACGGCGTCAACGACGCGCCTGCCATGGCCGTTGCGAGCACCGGGGCCGCGATGGGCCGGGCCGGCTCCGACCTGGCGCTGGACACCGCCGACCTCGTCATCATGCGGGACGAGCTGTCCGCCATCCCGGCCGTGATCGCCCTCGCCCGGCGTGCCCGCCGGGTCGTCGCCGCGAACCTCGTGATCGCCGCGGTCATCATCGCCGCCCTCGTCACCTGGGACCTGGCCGGGCACCTCCCGCTGCCGCTCGGCGTCCTCGGCCACGAGGGCTCCACCGTCATCGTCGGCCTCAACGGCCTCCGGCTGCTGCGTTCCAGGGCATGGTCACGGGCCGCGCGCTGACGGTGCCGTCCGAAAACCGCCAGACTGCACCGCTGGGAAGTGCTGCACTGAAAAGCATGACCGATGAGATGAACTTGGCCTCCGGACCCATGGCCGCTGTCCGCGTGACCACAGTCGGCTCATGACGCTCGCTCATCCGCTGCGGAACCGGGTGACGCCGGCCGGCGACCTGATCGCCACCGAGCACCGCGGGACCATGTACGGCAACAGGGGAGTGCTGCACAACGACGACCTCGTTCTGGTCCGACGTCATCAGGTTCGGCGCTGGCTCGTCTGCGTGCTGGAATTCCGCGGTCGTCGCCGGCGGATCATGCAGCCGAGGCGCTACACCGAGCTGTTCTTCCTCGACGAAGCGGTCGCGCTGGCCGCGGGACACCGGCCGTGCGCCGAATGCCGCTACGCCGATTACCAGTCGTTCCGGACGGCATGGACAGCGGCTCTTGGACTGCGAGCGAGCCCTGCGGCAGATGACATCGATCTCGTCCTGCACGGGCAGCGCTGTCTGGTCAATGGTGCCCGCGTGACCTACCCGGCACTGTTGCGCGATCTCCCGGACGGTGTCTTCATCGTGCGGGACGACGAGGACTGGCTCCTGTATAACGGCGAACTGCACCGGTGGACACCCGCCGGGTACACCGACAGGCGGGACCTGTTCGACGAGCCGGCGGCAGTGCTGACCCCGCGCTCCACCGTGGATGCCATCCGGATGGGGTACCGGCCCGCCGTGCACCAGTCGGCCGATGGGATCGATTGAGGGGCCTGCTCTACATGCTGGTCGCGGTGATCGCGGTAGTCACGGCGCTGGCGTAATTCCGGCGGGTACTGTCTTCCCCGGTCACCAGCGGCTCAGCGGCCGATGTCGCGTGGCAAGTCCAGACCGAGGACGCGGTCCGCGTAGACGAACGTCTCGAACCGGGGACCTGGCCGCACGGTCTCGTCGGCCGCCAGGTCGCTTAGCAGTGCCAGCGCCGCACGGATGTCCAGATTGCCGAAGGCCGCCCGGATCGTAGCCGCGACCGGCTCTGGGATAGCGCCCGAGGGGGATTCCGCCCATCTGGCCACACGGCGCCGCCATTCGCCCAGCGTCTGCGCCGCCCCGGCTAGCTCGTCGGCGGTGAGCTCGGTCGGCTGGTGACGCTGCAGGGACATCAGCGCGAGCCGGACCGCGAGCGGGTCATGCCAGCTCCCGCTCGCCGCCGCACCGCCCGGGCGAGCGTCCGGTGCCAGCCGCGCGGCGGCGGCGCGGACCAGGACACCGCTGTGGTCGTCCCGGCCGACGGCATCGTCATCCGCTACGTGCACGTCTGCCGGACCACCCGGCCAGGCCTCGGCGAGTTCAGCGGCGGGCAGGGCAGGCGGGTGGATGCCGAGATCGGCGGCGGCACGCTCTACAGCGGCCTTCCGCGCGGGCTCGCCGGTGAACGCCCACATGGCGAGCACCTGCAATCCGCCCAGTTCGGCGGCGCGGACCAGCAGGTCTGCGGTCAGCAGCACGCGCAGCCCGGTCAGGTCGGCGGCATCCGCGCTTGCCCGGACATGGGCGTACACCCGCAGCGGTCCGGGACGGGCAACGCTCACCGCGGCCTGCGAACCTGGCCGGTCGTCCAGCACACGGAACATCCTTTTACGCTACCAAGGCGTGCTGCGGGCCGCCTGGCCGCGGCCTGGCGGCCTAGTCAGGTGATGTTAGCCGTCGTCGAGCAGCCGCGCGCAGACGCCGAACAGCCGCAGGTCCGAGCCGGCCGCTGACAGCCTGGCGAACGCGGTCGCATCGCCGCGCTCCAGCGAGTCCCAGCACGCCCGGTCGGCGAGGGCCAGTGCCTGCGCCAGCACTGCTGGCAGCCAGGTCGCGGGCCGGGTCTCCACCCGGCAGCGCAGGTCCGCTATGTCGCGGGCGGCGGTCGGAGGCGTGGCCGCCTCCAGCTGCTGCAGCCGTGCCGACAACTCGCCGATCAGGTACTGCCGGGTCACCCCTTTATTCTGCCCGGCCTGGCCGCGTATAGCCGTGCCCGGCTGGTACC
>Ga0310811_10010431_pt1 | contig 12000 bp, 15 predicted proteins | sample YCmetagenome_FD_207642 | JGI IMG/M metagenome (GOLD analysis project Ga0310811, IMG submission 207642) | Soil microbial communities from experimental microcosm in Duke University, North Carolina, United States - YC | ecosystem: Engineered > Artificial ecosystem > Soil microcosm > Unclassified ...
CTCTAGGTACTGTATAACTTTACTATACTCATCAATACATTGGCAACTTACTCTGGACTCTAGTCCTCATCTCTTTTGGTCTCTCAGTAGCCTCTAGAAGCGGCCCACTTCACTCCCATCTTAACAGCATACAGCAAACTTCTTCTTGAAATGACCGTTGTGCTTGACTTAGAGAGAAGGATTGGCGTTACGCAATGTTGGACTCCGGTGTGGTGATATCTTTTGGGCTGACCTGCAAACACCTTAAATTGCAATATACGTCAATCCCCATCCATCTCCGATGCCTTCCTACCATCTCCGCATCTCTGACACTTCGGACCTGCTTGGAGATCATTGCACTTGTCCTGCCTATGTCCAGTCCAGTCCCACTTAACCCCACTGGTGCGTATCTAGTTGTTTCACTTTACTGATTGAGTTGGCAGCGCTATTACATGAATTCTCACAGGCCGCAGTACCTCATGGCTTGTTACATACTATCAGACCCAAAGTTTTGATACCTACTTTCGCCTACTTACTCCGGATTTTCACATAGCTAGTTATATAGGGTTGGGTGACTAAGATTACAATTACCACTTAGTAGGAGGGAGAAATCCCCGATACTTGGTCACCCATACCTGTCCCTAGAGTTACCCTGACAATATACCTGTTTACCCATTACCCATTACCCATTACCCGTTACCCATTACCCATTACCCATTACCCATTACCCATTACCCGTTACCTGTTACCCAAACCCGTTACCAGTCATTTCCTTGACGCTCCTTACCATCTCCAGCCCATCTCCAACCCACTCCTTACATCTCCACATCTCTGCACATCAGACCCGATTTCCCGCACCTTGGACTTCACGCCTTACCTTCAGACTTGTTCTCCGCTCTTAGGATTTTGTTTTCCTTGCTTAGTACTGACTATCAAACTTATATCAGACAGCGTGCCCCTCGGGTCGAACGTTCTTGCTTGCAAGTATAACAGACAGAGCTTCAACATATATCTGGTTAGGGGATAGTTTCTATCACTCTAACTAGAGTTGTCTTTCACACCGGCTGACCCTGAGTATCAAGAAGCACTCAAGTACTTGCATAATTGCTGATTTATTCATGCTGTTCAGCATCTAGAAGGTCTCATAGTGCAGAGACTGTTTGAACTCGCGAAAGCAAACTTAGCTGGTACAGGTACATACTTTCTGTTGACACTTCCATTATGCTTATGCTCTGTCTAGGATACAAAATGCGTCAGCAAATCTCAAACGCAATCACTTGACGCTCCACAGCGATCCGGAATGCTCTTGAGCGCTACAATCAGCTGGCACCTTTGCAAACACCTCCACGGGCAGTGTTGAAGTTAGCGAGGTTGCATCTTATGTGTGGTTAGGGGAGTTTGAGTTGCTCAAACACTCGTGGCAAGAAATATTGGTAAAACCTTGGGTCTCCAAAGCAAACAGGGAGATTGCAGGCAAGTACTTCAAGATCATTCGCGCCTGTGAAGAGATTGCCTGCCTTAACATTGAAATTTCCCGCCTTCAGAAATGGGTCAATGATGAAGACGTTCACCTCTCCACAACTGCGATGTTACTCTGTGAGAGCAATCCTGCTCTTGCTGGTGAGATCTGCAGACTGCACGATAAACACCGACAAATCAATGATGTTCACTGTGTGCATCTTCAAGCAATATACGCACTGCTGGGTTTTAGTGGGGTTTGCTGCAATGTTGAAGAAACTGACTACGGTGATTGATGAGCTGCAGAATGTAATCCCTATTGAAGTTGATGAAGATAACATGTTATGTGACGAAGCTGCTCGTTCGGAATCTTGTATTACATAGTACTATATCAAATACAAGGGTAGCAAGCTGGAAGAGCTCGTCAGGGGCAACGTGTGCACAAGGGTCTCAAGGTCATTCACCAAGATGGCGAGTTGAAAGTCCTGTGACGCAGGTGTACAGGAATATAGCGAGCTGTTCCTCCACAGACACGCCATTGCGAGAGGATTCAAAGCCATTGTTCTTGAAAACTTGCACCAATGCTTCAAACACCTCTAGCTTAACACCAAGGTTATTCTTGATGCAGTCTGGGTGGCCTGTAAGGAGTTCACAGACCCATGCATAACCCGTCAATGCCGATATGTGATAAGGGATGCGGGGGGAGGGAGATAAGAATAAAAGTTGGTACATATAAAACAACTGTGATACTATGCATGTTACAATAAAAACCAGGCAATGTCAGCGTGCCTCCTCACGCTGCCAGAGGTCGAAAAAAACATGCTGGTAAGGATACATTGTTACTCAGTGCTTGCTGCGCTGCCAGTGCTGATGAAAACCTAGGGTTCCATATGGTCATGTGACAGTATCACATGACCAGTGATTTTCTTTTTCTTTTCTTTTTCTAAAACATTTTGATGTCCGTACAGAGCCTAAGGCACTACAAAAAGATATTAATGCTACTTTCAATGCAATGCAGACCAAAGTACTGGAATAATTTTTTTTGATCTGTCAAATACTCACTAGATGATTAAATAGTGGACCGCTATCCAGGCTCGAACAGGTTTTGAGGGGATCTATCTTGTTGTTTGTGGTGATGTTGAGCAGCACCATGAACCTAAGCTCTTTTACACACCGAAGGTCACATCGTTGATCAAAGATGTCCCTGGCATGGAGCCGAAGCATTTTGCACTTAAACTTGAGTCTTGGGTTGTTGGAGATTTCAGTAAGTCAAATTTATTCAATGATGAATGTACTCAGCATTAATAGATGATACTACAACAATTACTCAACGGCTTTCGTTGACGAGACTCGTAAGCTTATGTTGCCGGAATATTCAAGATGGACTTGGTAAAATTCATTGCATTTGTTGCATGATTCATTACTGACGTGTCATACAGATATAATTCTGGCTACAACAAATCATTCGCAAAAAAAAAGGTCACTATGAACTATGACAATTACGAGCAAAAGATTGTGGAAACTTATGGTGTCGCTCTCCAAAACTATCCACTCAGTGCCGTGCAAAATCCTGGGAAAATTGGCCACCGTGAAGATCTAATTAAGCTGCTCAACAGCCTTGTCAACTCAAGTTGTTTGTGGGTAATACTTACTGAAGATGAGCTAGCGGAGCATAAAAATAAAAATAAGGAGTGCCAGGCTTGTGGCGAGCAAGTTACAAGCCCTGGAAGCAGCAGATAAAATGTGCGAAGGTGACAAAGGAATCAGGTGCAAAGAGTGCAGAATGGGTTGAGGATGAGGAGGAAGAGGAAGAGATGGGTGGCAATGGAGCAGCCATCACGAATGAGGAAGCTGCTGAATAGCTGATGAGCAAACAAGCTCATAAAAGATGGTGCATACAATGTACCTTGTTGATTGTCCAAACACTGCCTTTCAAATGCTAACCTGTCTGCACGGATCTTTGCTGAGGTTGGCTTGTAGTGTCCGAGAAGTGCCTGTATCTGTGATGACCATCTCCTGAACTGAGCCAAACATTGAGCTCTTGAACATGTGTTTGTGTTTGGTCATCGTGTAGAGGTAGGCTGTCCATGGGAACAATCTTGTTGGTTGATTGGTTTAAGTGAGGTGGAGGGATTATATAGCTTTGGGACGTATAATATTGACTATCCTGTAGAAGACAAGTAAATTGCTGTGAAAAAATAGGAGAGAAACAGTCCAGAACGAAGGAGGTGGTGAGCTCGACGACAACGACAACAAGCGCAAGGTTCAAACAGCCGTGAGAAGTATGGCAAATAGGCCATGTAATGATGATGACAACACCTGGAGTTATCCGCTCGTATCTATTTATGGTGACAAGCTTATTATATCCTACACCCAAATTAGTAGTATATAGCGAGCTCAAAATTCACCTGAGGTACTGCTGGAGTGCTGGTTTTATTGCTGGTAGGGGAACAGATAGGTAGCCCTTACTAAGTAGCAATGAAATGGGGCACCCAATGTTTTTACTAATTAGTAATATTAATGGTGCCACTTAGGTGTTGCAAGCTGCCTCTCAATGCAGGCTTGGACATGCCCGTCTCTCAATTCGCTTGTTCAATCTGCCCTTTGGTGATTGACTTTCTTTCCAGTCTGCCCTCATGCTCTCCCTTGCCTTGCTACATGTATTTCGAGTGGTATTGCCATTGCAAGCTGCCTCTCATTGTCAACGCAGGCTTGGAAATGCCCATCACGCAATTCACTTGTTCGAACTGGCCTTTTGTGATTTCTTTTGCGCTGCTAGAAGCTTACATTGTCCCATTGATCGGTTGGCAAGTAAAAATGTTTTGTCTTTGCTATGGCTGATATAAAATCATAGCGGTGCGGAGCGCCAGTCCCCAACTCTCTTTTTGGCCAGTTCCTTAGCTGTCACATGGGTCAAGTCACGATCATATGCATCCACTCAATTTTTTTGTTGTGTCTGTCCTCACTGTTTTCGGCGAAATTTGCCCAGTCATTTATGCTGACTGTAAAACCTCGGCTTTAGGTTTCAGATCAGTCCTGCCGAACGCATAGGAGCATGTGTAGTCAACCACTAATAAATCACGGCTATGCATTTCCATCTTTCGCATTCAACCATGCTTGCTCCAGCTGTCCTCGATTTTATTAACATCTTTGATGCTGTAGAATCTTTTATATTCAGTATGTTGAACCCTGTATGTTTTCTTCCAGACTGTCATGCTATATCAGTTCATTGCGGCGACGATCACAAGCCCACTTTTCACATTCAAATGTGCCATGAGATTCTATCCAAGAATACCCATTTTCCAACCCAGCCAGATCCTTCTATCCTCTATGCAGGTTCACAGTTATGTGACAAGCATGATATGCTTCGAGGTATGTCATTGTCTTATTTTCCAACTTTCTACTCACATTTTTGACAGCAATGGTCACAACCATTGCGAATGATGTTTCTGCAACAGTCATTTATGCTGAGACCAATGCCTTGGCCCAATATCTTGTAGACGAGGCTGCTAAAGTCCCCCATGCACTGTTTATTTCTGGTAGTGGTATCTTGATGAACCATATGATGTGACAATCTGGTCGTGGTTGAACACATCCTCTATTCGCACACTGCCCGCTTTCTCAATATACTATTGTATATCTACCTGTACGCTATCTGCAGTCCTATTGCACACCATGAAAATCATGCAGAACCTAAGTCACCCACTTTTCACGTCAAAGCTGTTGTTCGTGATGCCCAATGATTAATGAAGTCTGACCTTTGTACATTTTCTTCTTAAGCATGACTCGATACGATTGCTCTTTCAATTTAGGGGCGATCACTCAGATTGGTGCTCTTTATATTCATAAGCAGTCCGATCACATCCATAAGTCTAGAAGTCCAATGATCATTCTGTTTCTAGTGGGTCCCATAAGTTTGCTGTGGATGATCAATGAAAGGTGGTTTGCCGCAAGGGTTGACGGTAAAGTTTTTGGTATTGTGCAGTCGTTCTGTGCAGCACATTATACCTGTTAGGAACATGGCTCGTGTTAGAAAGGTCTTACCTTGTGGTTTTCGATCGTCGAGGTTTCATTTGGTGAGCACTCTGAAGCATGGTCTACAAGTTTCACTGATGAAAGTAACACTCTCTGGGCTGTCACCCGTCTCACTTTATCAACCGGGTGCTAATGACAATTGAGGGTCGTCAACTGCATGATTATCCCTATGTCATTGTGCTGACTGAACTTAGTCTTGGCAGTGCACAAATCATGGCTTCAAGTATGAATGATTTGCAGTGAGGGCTCTCAAGAAAGAAATGAATTGAAGTGACCTCCAGAACAGGAGATTGCAATTTAACTTGCTTCTACAAGGATGCCACATAACATTGTATACGACAACTGACGCGATAACAGAACTAGTGCAGTTGTTTGAGGTGCGAGGTGCATTTATTATCAGTGAGGCAATCGTATTTGCTGTACATTACTAACACTTGTCAACAACAGGATATCGCCAAGGCCAGACTCACCCTTCATTTGAAGTTGTGAGCACAAGCGACATTAGAGATTATGGGTTCCCGTCTGAGAGACTACGGTTCAATGACGTGTTGTTTGCCACAGATGACCTGTACAGTAATGAACCTCAGTTCACTTGTACGTATTTTGACCTAATATAGTATTGACCAGTCGCTGATTGGATGCAGGCACCATCCAAACCATTGCAAATCACAGCGACAACATCGCTGTTTATGCTGAGAATGTGCAGCTTGCTGCACATCTCGCTTCTGAGGCCACCAAATTATGGGAGGCTATGTTGGAGAGAGTGGTATTGGAACCAATGGGGTCATCGGAATTGGAAAATAGGTAGTAACAATGATCATGTCGCGCTGGCTGACATGTCCCTAAGATGTGTCAAAACTGGTTTGAATATTCAAATCTGTCTCACTTTGTTTCAGAAAGACCCATGCATGTTTTCATGAAACTGTCAAATAATTGACTCACATTAGACAGACGATTCACCACAGGATAAGTATAAACTTTTATGGATTGTAATGCAAACACCCAAGTCCTTAATGCCGATCATGGATTATGACAGTCTGGAGCACTGTGGCGATATACGTATCCTTGAACGCACATTGCTACCCATGAGGATCTCAACATGGGCAGTCAGTATTGCCAACAGTGATCCTCTCCCCCATCCCCACTTTTTATGAACACGCCAGAGCTCCTGCAAAATGAAGGACCTCCACCGCTATGCGAATGTGGTCAAGATGTTTGTGTTTGTTCATTTAACAACCATGCTGTCATATCCCATACATTCGCACTTCTCATCCGAAGTTCCAGATGTCAGATCCGATCAGATCCAATCCACAGATCTGTACCGGATCCGTCACGATAAGCTTCTTCATTCATATCCTGTTCATATAACGTTAAACACTGCCTATTTCCTCCATTTAGTATATCTTCCCTTCCGGTATATCAGTTATGCTTACTTCCGGCTATGTTTACTGATCCGTTCCCCTGTGATTAACTTCCGGCTTATGTTTGACTTCTAATAAGCGTTGCTTATGCATTGCGATACTTTGTGCATAGCCTTTCGCTTAGTTCTATCATATATAAACTCTTGTATATGTCCCATAGCACCCCAGTTCGAATATCATCTTAGATTGTCCTCATTCTGTTATCTGGACTCGAGTCTTATCAACTCTTGTCACCCTCCGAGACTTAAGGATTGTATCCGATAGTCTAAGTGCATCCGCCTCTATCTTCAGATAGTCTACACTCTGTTAGTTTCTAGTCTTAGACTTGTCTAGACTAGCCTATATACTTCCATCCAATATCCGGACGCCATCCGGATAAGTATATGATACTATTCCTTATCTTTGGATAGGAATACAATACTTGTCTCTACATCCGGATACCATACGATAGTCGTCCAGACCTTCGGATACACTATGATAGCCATCTGGATCTTTGGATACGATAAGTATAGTATTCTGAAATACTGGGCTGTACTCGGGAAAGGGGCACAGCGTACGAGCTGAGGCTGAAGCCCTTCAGATCTGAACCTATTTGAGTACGACCTTAACACATGCCCAGATTCCTGTACCCCGCCCGAGTATTTGTGCATGTTCATGTCACAATCATGAGGTAACAGTCACGTCTATTGCCCTGTGAACTGCGCATCTCATTATAGGACAGGTGTGTGATCGGGACCAGTTGACACTTATGCACAAGGTTATTCTGTCGGCCGTCGAACAACTCCAATGCAACACTCGTTACGGTGCTATCCCATTGGAAGTGCAAGAGCGGGTACTGTGAAATATCGACATCAGTCAAGACAAGTGCATGTAAATGAGTCCTTTTCATGTTGATTTTCTGTATATGCTTATATTTACACAGGGCAGGGGTATGCTGGTTGCTCGAGGAAGTGTACATCATGTTGCCATTAGATGATGGACGATTGATGATTGTCACGCAGTCGAACATATTGGATATTTAGACCAGTTGTTAATGTACGGTTGAGACACGAGTACTGTATCAAATTGTAGTATGTGAGAAGAAACGGGGCTCCCTACAGAAGACTGGCTTTGCTATTGTAGACAACAACAACATTCCTCAGTCAAAGGCGCCAACCTATGTCCAGAATTCAGCATTGGAGACAGTCCTTTGCAAAAATCAGTCACAACTCCAAAGTACTGATCCAGACGCACTGTATGAACACCTCGTTGATGCACTCCACGTCAATGGCAGCAAGGTCAAAGATTTCATGCTTTTTGCCTTTTGTGTGCTTCACGACCAATACATTGCCCACAACTGAATTGGCCTTGCTGGTTGTGATCACACCAATCAATGCATTCGGAGGTGCAAATATTGTGTGGTGCTCCCTAAAGAATGTGTACGTGTAACCGTAAGCAGGAGACGATGGATGAGTCACCACATTGTACGTTTTGCGAGCACAGTCCATGTTGACTGCGAACTTGTTATTGCCCAGACAATCGACCCAGTGTAATACCTCAAGGTTGTTGATGTCCCTGAGGCATGTAATTCCATCTCGCAGTGGGATAGGAACAAGTTCAGGAGCACAGGCCCATGTAGCATATAATATGCCCGTGTACATGTTCACATTTCTCTATCAGTTTTGACATTAGCCAGGTCCCGTGTCATAAGTGTCTAGGCATGAACAAGGAGATGGTGCTGCATTCGAGCTTCCTGCTCACGCACAGCCATTCAATCAGCAGGGGCTGGTATTGGAGGCAACTGTGGCCATCGAGCATTGTTTACAGAATACCTCAAGTCCCACTCAAGGACGAGCCCACCCAGGCCTCCATCAGCGATGTTGCGCCAAAGTGCTGGGCAAACAGATCCAGATGGTTGTTGGAGAAAAGTGGTGTCTTTGTAGGACTCATATTGTGCATGTTTCATGCAACCCACAAAAAAATTCTGCGGTCTGTGAATCAAGGCACTGTTAATAACTGTGATTGAGTCAAATGTCAACTTGGGGTAGAACGCAACAATCCCTCCAGGAGTGATGAAAATCATGTCTCCTGTTGTGGGTGAGCTAGTGATTACGTCATAGATGTCCTCAGACACAGCTTCTGATAATGTAATGCGCAAAGCCCCACTCCGATACTTTGCAAATGTTTGTACCACCAAGGAAAAAGCTTGATGGGGCTGAGATACCGTATTAACATATTTGTAACGCTGAGACTGTAGTATGAAATCTTCCACTACATCAAAGCCACCGTGTGGAACGATAATGTTCAGATTGTTGGTGGGATGGTGCTGGCCAGTCAGCATCTCCAGTGCACAAGACCCTGTGATCACTGCACCCCAGTCATGCATCACTGAGCACAGTGCAGGAATTCGATCACCGATGAACAAGCAAATGATGCTCGTGAAGTGATACATCACGACAGAGTGACCCACAGGCAGCATCCAGTGACTACTGCATTGCCAGGCAAGCACATCCTTCAACATAGGAAGGTGTCTATAGACTTCTCGCACCATCCATGTCGATCTGAGAACTGATGCCATGGTTGAAGAGTGAAATTAGTAATTAGCATCCAGCCAGATAGGTGCGGGAATGCGTACAGTGCACCACAGCCATGGGTGTGTGTTTCTCCCCAAGTTGTGGGACCTCAGAAGGTCAAATGTAGTTCTGCACAATGGACATCATAGTGACCATTGCTGGTAAGTTCTCAAGGATGTGGAACATGATGCAGGGTGGTCATGAGACGAGAGAAATGTGTATAATTGATGCAGCCAGGAAAGTATCACATGTAAAGGCAGGTGAGACCTGAGTATGCGAGTCATTGGAGTCAAACTCACTTGCCAAGCCAGCAGATCCTCTAGCCAGTTGGGTTAACATCGAAGAACTTACCTAGTCAGTGATATGCTGTGCTGCACAATGCTCACAAAACAATGCCTCAAGGTAGGGGTATATGTCTCCTGTCATTTTGCATTATACATACATCGTTTTTACTAGAGATCATAACCAAATCGAGAAAACCTAAGAAGAGTCGAACAATTGAATAATCAAGGATAGAAAAGGGATTGAGAGGGGCTACAGTCGAGACCACTTTGAAATTTAAGGTGCATGCGATCAGTCCCATGTTGAAGGTACTGTGTCAGGGTGGCACCATTCAGAGCACTTCCATGCACTCGTCTTCACCAGACGCAACTTGAGCCTTCTTAGTTTGTAAGTCACTGTCAATTTTATCTGTCGCCTTCCTCTTGCCTTTGACAAGGTCTGCCTTTGCATATCCCATTGAAGGCAGCAACTGCATCCTGCGCATGATGAGTTGGTAATTACGAGACCCAAGCCTCTCACGGTCAGTCGCATCATCCTTGTCGCTCTTGCCAATGTTCCATCTGTTGAACCATATTAAATAGTCTGACAGCAACTGTGAGGGAAGTTCGCCTTACAATTTCAGGTAGAGTTTGACTTCGACAAAGCACACCCAAGCTAGCTTCATGCTATACTCCCTCGGATGAATCAGCAGTCCGTTGCTGTCATGGACGTTGGGACATTCGACCTTCGTTTCCTTAAGTGAACCAAGCCCTGAATATTGGTTGTCGGGGTCGTGTAAGTCGCGGATGCGCAGATAGTCTGATGAAGGCGTGCAATTATTAGCCAAAAGTCTTGTCACCACAGTAAATTTACCTGTTGAATCACTGCTGTTTGCAGCGCTGGAACTCCTTGCAGCTGCTGACGCCTGTGCAAGCTGTTTGGCCTTACCTGTAAATGTGCAACCGATCAGCAGTCACAAGCATCTGGGGTTAGCAACTCACTTGGACTCAAGAGCACACCCGATTCTGGATATATGCAGGTTCAACAATCAGCCAAAGAAGAAACCCAAAATACTCACTTCCAATGTCTTGACGTGAAATTCTCGGTGTAGTCATGGATCCTTGCTTGGGCAAGTCTTTAAACAGCAGCTCAGATTGCACCACAAGAACAAAACAATCATTCGAATCCTGCATGTACTTGCACACAAAGGGTGACACAGCAGGACGTTCTGCTTCTGGAATGCCTGATTTTCAATGAGAATTATGTCATGGGACATAACAGGTACTAACCAGATTATGCCTATCTTCGACTGCTGTTGTCAGTGCAGACATTATTTCAAGAACCCTGCAAGACATTTCTAAAGCCTCGGGGGGATAATCGGTGCTGTCTTCATCCTCAGGTGCCAGGAAATGAAGTTCGAACTGCACTCAAGTTTTCTTCAAGTTGGATATATCAATCTGCAGACCCGGTGGTAGAATGATCAGTAGAGTCCGAGCAAAAATTCTTCTATGTACCCTGGAATCAAACAAGTTGAAATATGGTCCCAGATGGCTGTACTGGCCATGGTAATCCAACTTCGTGACAAACTTCATATGTAAGAGTTCACCAACACCATTCACCAAATATTCAGCTTTGTCTCCCATTTGTCGTCACAAGGGGCGTGGGTTGTTCTCCTTGGGTATATTCTTGTAGCTGCAGGCATCCGCAGAGAAAGCACCTTGCAAAAGGACACTGCCCAGCAGAGAGATGTACAGAGGGGACTTCTGCTCCTCCACCTCATCCTCAGAAGATGCCGCAGGCAGGTCCAGCGCAGCATCTACAGAGGCAAGGGCTGCTCTACACTGATGAGCAGAACGTTTAGAGGATGTCATGGTAGCAGACAGCTAGGTTCGTTCAGTGTATGTTCAAATATGAAGAGAAGGGGATCTTAAGTGGTAGACCAATCCTGCTTCACACTTCAGTGGTGATGAAATTTGGTACAAGATACGTACAGGGGCTGACATTTGGTGTGACATCAAACCAGACAGGGCAACGAGCACCATTGGGTCTCAGAATGAAACGATCTACCATCGGACCCCAGAAAATTTTAGATTTTGTCAAATCAGAGTCTTTCTCCACTTACAGATGTGTCCAGACTTAGTATTGCAAAATCCACTAAAACATCTGATGTAGAGACTCAATTCTCTACAGGCTGGTATTGGCCTATTTTACGGCTCATGACGACTGGGCTTCACAGCACAACATCACCATCATGTGTAGAGCGATTCCACATATTATGTGCAGCTTCCCTGCAA
>Ga0310811_10010432_pt1 | contig 11999 bp, 14 predicted proteins | sample YCmetagenome_FD_207642 | JGI IMG/M metagenome (GOLD analysis project Ga0310811, IMG submission 207642) | Soil microbial communities from experimental microcosm in Duke University, North Carolina, United States - YC | ecosystem: Engineered > Artificial ecosystem > Soil microcosm > Unclassified ...
TGGTGTCCTCGACCTCAGAAATCGGTGGGCCCGCCAATTTGTTCAAGTACTCGACGCAGTGACCGAGCCCGTTTTCCGACGTGTACGCCGGATTGTGCCGGCGCTCGGCGGACTCGACCTGTCGCCCATTATCGTCCTGATCGGTCTCGAGTTGATGCGTATAGCACTGGAATCGGTCTTTCTCCTTATAGCGGCCCACGTCTGACCGCGCGGGTTCTGAAGAGTGGCGATGCGCTCCGCTTCGCCCTCCGCCTGACGCCGAAGGGCGGCCGCGATGCGCTTGAAGGCTGGACCGCCGGCGCCGACGGCCGCGAGCATCTGAAAGCCCGTGTCGCCGCGCCGCCCGAAGACGGCAAGGCCAATGCCGCGCTGGCCGCGCTGCTCGCCAAGAGCTTCGGTATCCCGAAATCCGCTGTGCGTATCGTCTCTGGCGAGACCGCGCGGCTGAAGACCATCGTCATCGAACCCGCACCGCCGGCGCTCGCCGCGCGGCTTGAGACCTGGGGAGAAAAACCATGAGTGCTGTGATCATCGACGGAAAGTCCCATGCCGCGAAGCTGCGCGCGAAGCTCGAATCGGAAACGGCGAAACTGAAAGCGGCGCATGGCGTCGTACCCGGTCTCGCGACCGTGCTGGTCGGCAACGATCCGGCGAGCGAGATCTATGTCCGCAACAAGGGCAAAGTCGCCGAGGCCATCGGATTCAAGTCCGTGCATGTCTCGCTCCCCGGTGATGCAAGCGAGGCCGAAGTGCTCCGCCAGGTCGCTGCGCTCAACGCCGACAAATCCGTGCACGGCATCCTGGTGCAGATGCCGCTCCCCCCGCAGGTGCGGGAGGCGGCGGTGCTCGACATGCTCGATCCGGCCAAGGATGTCGATGCGCTGACGCCGACCAATGCCGGGCTTCTGCTCAGCGGCCGCGCCCATCTCGTCTCCTGCACGCCGGCGGGCGTGATGATGCTGGTCAAGGAATATGTCGGCGACGTCGCGGGCCGCGACGTGCTGGTGATCGGCCGCTCGCTCCTGTTCGGCAAGCCGTCGGCGCAGCTGTTCCTCGCCGCCAACGCGACGGTGACGATGGCACATTCGAAGACGCGCGATCTCGCGGGCCATGCACGCCGCGCCGATATCCTCGTCGCCGCCATCGGCAAGCCGAATTTCGTGCCCGGCGACTGGGTGAAGCCGGGCGGCGCGGTGATCGATGTCGGCATCAACCGGATCGAGATCGGCGGCGGCAAGACCAAGGTCGTCGGCGATGTCGCCTATGACGATGCGGCCAAGGTCGCGGGCTACATCACACCTGTGCCGGGCGGCGTCGGAGCAATGACCATCGTCTGCCTGATGCGCAATACGCTGATCGCGGCCGCGCTCCAAAACGGCCTTGCCATCCCGAAGGTTTAAAGGCTTTCGCGCAGCGCCTGGGCGAGTCCATCGGGGCCGATCGCGGTGTCGTCCCAATAGGTGACGAACCTGCCCTGCGGGTCCATCAGATAGATGACGCTCGGATGGTTGAAGCCATAGGTCCCGCCGGGCAGCAGCTCCTTGTGGACATAGACATTGTAGCCCGCTGCCGCCTTCTTCACCGCCGCCGCGTCGCCCGTGAGACCCGTGAAGCCGGGCGCGACCTGGGCGAGATAGGGTTTCAATACCGCCGGCGTGTCGCGTTCGGGGTCGAAGGTGATGAAGATCGGCGCGATGCGCTTGGCGTCCGGCCCCAGCTTCGTCAGCGCATCCGCCATCAGCGAGAGCGTCATCGGGCAGACATCGGGGCAATGCGTGTAGCCGAAATAGATCAGCATGTAGCGCCCGGCGAAGTCGCGCGTGCGGCGCACATGCCCGTCCTGGTCGATCAGCGTGAAAGGCGCGCCGATAGTCGCCGTGCCGCTGCCTTCGATGCTGCCCAGGCGCGGCACCCGGTCAGCCATGCGCCAGAGGACGCCGCCGATGCCCAGCGCCAGCACAAGCGCGGCAAGGAGCACAAAGAGAGGCGGTCGGCGCATGGAACCCGATTGAAGCGGCGCGGCACCGGATTGATAATCCCGCCCGGAGTCGCGGCAAAGCGGCGAATCGGCGCGCGCCGGGGGCAGGGATGACTATCAGCGAAAAGGACGACAGCCTCAGATTCGGCTTCGGCGATACCCCCGCGGCCCGCGGCCGCGTCCGCCTGCGCACGCTTTCCAACCTGCGCTGGATGGCCATCGGCGGACAGTCCGCGGCGCTCTTCATCGTCTTCTTCGGCTTCGGCTATTCGCTCCCCCTGCTCGAATGCGCCGGGATGATCGCGGCCAGCGTGGTGGTGAATGTCGTGCTCGCGCTGCGCTATCCGGCGAGCCACCGCCTGACCAATCGCGAGGCGACCTCCTATCTCGGCTTCGACGTGCTCCAGCTCGCGGCGCTGCTTTATCTCACCGGAGGAATCACCAATCCGTTTGCGCTCATGTTTCTGGCACCCGTCGTCATCGCGGCGGCAACGCTCAATCTCGGCAACACTTTCATCCTCGGTGGCCTTGCCTTCGGTGCCGTCTGCGTGATCTCCGTGTTCCACGAGCCGCTTCCCTGGCCCGCCGGCGAGGCGCTCGTGCTCCCCGCGCTCTATCAGGCCGGCATCTGGGCGTCGCTCGTGATCGGGATCGGCTTCACCTCGATTTACGCCTGGCGCATCGCGAGCGAAAGCGCGCGCATGTCGGCCGGCCTTGCCGCGACGCAGCTGGCGCTCTCGCGGGAGCATCGCCTCGCTTCCATCGGTGCGCTCGCCACGGCTGCAGCGCATGAGCTCGGCACGCCGCTCGGCACCATCGCGGTGGTGGCCCGCGAGCTCGAACGCGCCCTGCCGCGCAACTCGGCCGAAGCCCAGGACGCCGCGCTCCTGCGCGAGCAGGCCGAGCGCTGCCGCGCCATCCTCGCCCGCCTCGCCAATCCGGAAGAGACGCTGCTCGGCGAGACCGCGCGGCTGCCTCTCGGACCCTTCCTCGAAAACCTGGCGGAGCCGTTCCGCGGCGACGATCTCGATATCGTCATCGAGCTCTATCCCGAGATCGGTGGCGATGCGCCACCGCAGGTCTGGCGCGCGCCCGAACTGCTGCACGGCCTCGGCAACATCATCGAGAACGCGGCCGATTTCGCGAAAACCCGCGTCCGCATCCAGGCGCGCTGGAATGCCAGCCGTCTCGTCATCGCCATCGAGGATGACGGCCCCGGCTTCGCGCCGGAGATCTTCGAGCGTATCGGCGAGCCCTACATTACCTCGCGCCCCGGCAGCTTCGCGCTGGGCGAGACCGAGATCGGACCAAGCGGCGCGCTCGACAAACACGAAGGCATGGGCCTCGGCTTCTTCATCGCCAAGACGCTTCTGGAGCAGACCGGCGCGGCGGTCGGCGTGGTCAATCTCGACTCGGGCGGCGCGCGCGTCAGTGCGCAATGGCCGCGCGGCACCATCGACGGCGAAGCGCCGCCGGGACGCGGCGAGGGCTAATAAGCAGGACGTAGCGAGGCTTTTCCGCTCTTCGCGGCCTCGAAGGCATCGAGATAGGCACGCGCGATCTTGCGCGCATCGAACATCGACTCGGCATGGCGGCGCGCCGCGTCGTGGAAGGCCGCGCCGCTGCGACTCGCCTCCAGGCACGACGCAAGCGCGCGGGCGAGATCGGCAGTGTCAAAAGGCTGCGCCAGTACGCCGTTGATGCCGTCCTGCACCATGTCCGGCACGCCGCCGATGCGGAAAGCAGTGACCGGTGTGCCGCAACTCAAGGCTTCGGCGACGGTGTTGGGCAGGTTGTCCTGCAGCGAGGGCAGGGTGAAGACATCGGCGGCGCGATAGATCGCAGCCAGCTCCGCATCGCCCTTCAGGCTGCCCAGAAGATGCACCGGCATGTCGAGCGCGATGGTGCTGCGGACGTCTTCCCCCGATCCGAACACGGCGAGATGGATGTCGGTCCGCCCCAGCTTGCGCAGCGCCTCCTGCAACAGGGCAAAGCCTTTGACCGGGTTCTGCACCGCATGCGTGCCGCCGAAGGCTATGACAGGCGCGTCCTCAGGCAGTCCGAAATGCCGCCGGGCCGCGAGCCGGTCGCCGGGAACGTAAGCCCCGATATCGATCGGATTGGCGATGACAGAGACCGGCCGGTTCGCGAACAGCGAGCCTTCGCTGCGCGCGCAATCGGCCAGCCAGTGGCTCGGCGTCACGATGGAGAACGGCTTGTCGGCCCAGGCCGCGTTCTTGCGCAGCCACAGCGCATGCGAGACGTCGTCCGCGCTCGTGCTCCCCAGCACGGGGCAGGTACCGCATCCGCTTTGATAGCGCGTGCAGTCGCCGGCATAGTGACAGCCGCCGGTCAGAGGCCACATGTCGTGCAGCGTCCACACCACCGGCGCGCGCAGCTTGCCGATGCCCTCCGGCGACAGGAAGCCGTAATTGACCCAGTGCAGATTGATCACATCGGCGTCGAAGCCGTTGAGGAATTCGGCGCAATCGCCCGTCCGCCAGGCCGGCGAGAAGTTCAGCGAGCGGAAGAGCTTCGTCCCGTTCGGATAGGCGAGCACCGGCAGGCGATCGAGCGCCTTGTCGAGGATGGGAATGCGATTGAGCAGCCCCGGTGCGCGCTGCGCTTTCACACCGTCGCCGTGAAGCACCGCGATTTCCACACTTGCACCGGCATCGCGCAACGCGGCGGCGATGCGCTGCATCGCGCGGGCCGCGCCGCCGCTGGATTGCGCGGCATTGGCGATGAGAATCTTCACGATGCCAGTGCCTTGTTCCGCGTGCCATACCGGTCGACGAGACCGAGCAGCGTTTCCGCGCGCTGGCGATAGGTATGGGTCTGAAGCGTCCGGCGTTGCCCTGCGGCCGCCATCTCGGCGCAATGCGCTTCATCCTTCAACAGCCGATCAATGGCCGCCAGGCATTCGCCGGCCGATGCATAGGCCGCGACCTCGCTGCCGGGTTCGAACAGGGTCGCGAGATTGCTCTTCGCATCGGTCAGAAGTCCGGCGCCCGCGCCCGTCGCCTCGAACAGGCGCATATTGCCGGCGAATTCGCGCGCGGCGTCGATATGGGAGTTGAGCGTCAGGCGCGAGCGCTGCAGCACGCGATACATGTCGCGGCCCCAGACCTCGCCGGCGAGATGGCTGCGGATCGGCGAGTCGGCGGGCAGCACCGAGGCGCCCGAGACATAGAGCTTGACCGGGAAGCGCTCGCAGATCGCTTCCAGCAGGCGGATGCGGTCGTTGTATTGCGCTTCGATACCGCCGACGAAAGTGAGCGGGATATCGCGCTCCGGCGCCGCGCCCATGCGCTCCAGGATCGACGGCTCGAAGGCGAGATGCACCTGCTCCGCCGGCACGCCGACGGCGCGGAAATGCTCGACGACATAAGGCAGCATCGAGACGGCGAAGTCATAGACGGTGAGGTCAATGCCTTCCGGTGGCGCGACGCCGTGCTGCGCGGCGATTACCCGGCCGGGACGGCGCAGCGCGCGGACGAGGCCGGGATCGACCAGCACGATGTTCTGTACAAGGATGACATCGGGGGCGAAATCTTCGATCTGCGCTTCGAGAATCCGGCGCGCTGCATCCTCGAGCTTCGGACGCAGGCCGACGCGCCGCGCCATCGGCGCCAGCCACGCCCGATAGGGCTGGAGCATGCGGCGTAGCTTGGCGGTGCGATCTTCCGTCGATGTCGCGCCATCGACCGAGCTGCTGAGCTCGATCTTCAGGCCGCTCTCGCGTGCCCAAGTGCTCTGAAGAACCGGGTTGTTGACGAAGAACTCGCGCGCCTCATGCCCGAGTGCACGGAAATTGCGCGAATAGAAATCTGCCATGCCGACAAGACTGTCCGCGCGGGCTTCCAACTGGTCGGCATAGCTCGCAGTCTTGAGCGCCGGCGTGGTGCCGTAGAACCATTTCAGGAACCTGGCCGCGTCGCTGTTGAGGATCGCGATCCGCACGCTCAACGTGCCCCGCGGCGAGATATTTCCGCCGTCAACATGCGCCCTCGCCGCGAGCGAGCCCCAGAATTCAGGTCCTCCGCCCCCAGACCGGAAACCGCGTTTTGCAAGGTACGTCCGCTAAGCCAGATCGAGGCTAGCCATCGACCTGTCGCCGTTGTTTGTCAACGCGATGCAGTATCGCTTTCGCCATCGGCGATGAGCTCACCAAGAGCGCGAATGATCCGATGCGGGCGCGCCGGATGGCCCTCCGGAATTCCCGCCCCATGAGGATCGAACCAGATCGTGAATATCCCGAGCCGCGCTGGCGCCACGACTTCCCAGTCGAGATTGTCGCCGACAATCCAGGCTTCATCTGGCGCAGCGCCGAGCGCTGCCAGGGCGTGACGGTAGGCACGTTCTTCGGGTTTTCCGAAGCCGTGCTCGCCTTCGATCTGGACGTGATGGAACCGGCGGGCAAGGTCGAAACGCTCGATCTTGGCGCGCTGCTGGACCGCTGCCCCGTTGGTAATCAGGGCAAGTCTAACTCCGGCCGTCTGCAAGGCATCCAGCGTGGCGAGCGAGTCGGGAAAGAGGCGCAGGTTTTCGCTGCGGTATTGGCTTAAGCGGTCGGCAATCCGGTCCTGCAGCGCCCGATCCGTGAGTTCCAGGGTATCGAATGCACCGCGAACGATCTCACGCCGTGCGGCCAGGATCTGTTGGCGCCAGATGCGGTGCCGGTCCGGATCGGCCCAGAAACGCCTCGCCTCGGCGCTAATTGCGGCGAGCGCCTGGGCCTGCAGGACGGGCCCAAGCGCGAACTCCGCCAGCACCGCCTCCCAGGCCCGCTCAGGCTGGGCGTAGGCGGCAATGATCGTGTCGTCCAGATCGAACAGGATGGCCTTGGGAAACTTAGCCATACCAATCGTTTAGCATGTGCGGCTTGCCCGGGTTGAGGTGGCGGGGGGCGCGGTATATGAACGCGCCGTGACAAGCGCTTCCTCAGCGCCAAGAGGACTTGATGAGCATGACCACCGAAGACAAAACCCTCCTCCTCGTCGAAGACGACCGCCCCCTGCGCGAGCGTCTCGCCCGCGCCATGGAAGCGCGCGGCTTCACCGTGACGATCGCCGAGAGCGTTGCCGAGGGCAAAGCCAGGGCCAAGGACGCGCCGCCCGCCTATGCTGTGGTCGACCTCAAGCTCGATGACGGCAACGGCCTCGACGTGGTCGAGACGCTGCATGTCGTGCGCCCCGACAGCCGCGTCGTCGTGCTCACCGGTTTCGGCAACATCGCGACCGCGGTCGCGGCGGTGAAATACGGCGCCATCGACTACCTGCCCAAGCCCGCTGATGCCGACGACATCCTCGCCGCGCTGATGGCCCAGCCGGGCTCCAAGCCGAAGCCGCCCGAGAACCCGATGTCGGCCGACCGCGTGCGCTGGGAGCATATCCAGCGGGTCTACGAGCTCTGCGGCCACAACGTCTCCGAGACCGCCCGCCGTCTCAACATGCACCGCCGTACGCTGCAGCGGATCCTGGCGAAGCGCAGCCCGCGCTAAGCAAGCGTCCGAACGTCCGGATAGAGGTGGATCACGTGCCGCGCCAGCTTGTGGCGCGCGCCGAGACCCATCACGTGATGGACGATGCGATAGGCCGCTTCCCATTCGCCAGCGTTCGCCGGCCCGCCCATGTCGGCGTCACCGACGAAGTTCACCAGCACCAGCCAGGCCGGTACGCCGTTCGCGCGCAGAAAGTGCAGATGCGCGAGCCGGCTGGCCAGCTGATAGAACGTCTCTGCCCAGGCTGTGCGCGGCGCCGCGTCCAGCGCGCCGGCGGTTTGTGCAAGCGCCGCATCGATCCGCGCTCGCGAGGCCTCCGAAGCCGCGCTGGGTGGCGAACACAGCTCGTCGATATGCGCTTTCGCTTCGATGAGGAGCACATCGCCGCCATCACTCAACGCCAGCGCATCCCATTGGGGCCCGCGGTCGGGCCAGAACGCCTTGAGCGCCGCCGTCAGCCTTTCGAGGCCGAGGCGCTTCAGAAAATCGCCGTCGCGATATTCGGCGAAATCGTCGTAAGCGAGCGGCGACCGCCAGTGGATATGCCTTGCACCGAGCGCAGCCAGCAGCGGGGCGTCAAGCACATCCCGATGTTCATTCACGGCCCGCTGTATCCATTTGAGGCTGCCGCGCTGGCCCGCGGATTGTGGAACTCGGCTCATTTGCACGAAACCTTCTTTTTTTTTGACAGCGCCGCAAGCCGCTGCTGTAACAGCGCGCGAAGCGTCTTCGCATCCAGCGCTTCAAGCCGTGCGAGCAGGCCTTTATAGGCCTTGAATTGATCGGTGATGTAGAACAGCGCCGGCTCGGCCGCGGTCATCGCGTCGCGTTCGTCCAATGTCTTGGTCTTCAGCATCAGCGTGTCGGGCTCGCGCGTCCCGATGCGGACAAAGAACGCGCCTTCGATCTCGATGACCGGCCCGCCCTGCGACCGGCGTTCCGCGGCACCTTCGAAAGAGAGCGCGATCCTGCGGGCCTCCGCAGCCGTCAGGCTCATACCTTCTTACGCTTGCGCGGCGCGGAATTCGTCGCCGGCGGCGCACTTTCGAGCGCCTTGATCAGCCTTTTCGATGCCACCGCACGCCAGCGGCGTTCCAGCATCTTACGCAGCATCGCCTCGGTCAGCCGCGACATCCGCACCAGTACGCTCGGGTAGTTCCTGTAATGGTCGGTGATGAAATAGGTCTTCGGATCCATCTCGATCAGCGCGTCGCGCTCGTCGATGGAATCGACGATCCAGACGATGCTGCCGTCCTCTTGCCTGAGCCGAGTGAAGAACTTTTTCTCGATCTTGAACGCGGGCTGGCCATAGGACGAGGCCTCGATGGCGCCCGGGAAAGACAGTGCGACCTTCTTCAGCTGTGCTGCGGTGATCGCCATCACTCCAACTCCGTTCCTACAGGATCGCGGGCGAGCAGCGCTGCCAGCCTGTCTGCCGCGGCCTTGGCGAAGCTTAGGGTGACGGCCTTGCGCCGGCTTGGATGAATTTTCCATCCCGGCGAGGGCCGCACGATGGCCCCGCCATAGCGGTCGGCAACGATCAGCCCGGTGCCGTCCGGCACGTGATGGTCGGGAAAGTCCGGCGGGATCGCGAAATAGAAATGCTCGCAGAATTCGAGATAGTCCGGCCATTTGGTGTCGCCGCGCAGATCGGCGAGCGCGACCTTGATCTCGACTCCCAGCATCGTGCCGTCCGGTCCGAGCGCGGCGACGTCCAGCCGCCGCCCATTGGCCAGGGTGAACTCCAGGATCGGGCTATAGCCCTGCATCGTCAGCAGGCGGCTGACGCCGCGCGCGACATCTATCGCGGTCTGGCTTGAGGTGATGAAGCCCATGACCGAATGGAACATTCAAAGAACAAACGAGTCAACCGCTCAGGGCGAAACTGGATGCGAGACAGGCCGGAGCGTGGCGAAACAGTCGGCGATATAGGGCGGATTGAAGGCCGGCGGCGGACCCGGCGAGACCGTTCCGTCATTACGCGCCTACCAGTCGATGCGGTTTTCTCCTGGCGAAATCCCGGTGCGCTGCCGCAGCTGGCGACATCGCCGCAAAGATCGCGGCTCCGATCGGCAAGGCTTTTATGCGTATTCCCGCATCCGGCGTCTCTCAGAGCAACCGCTCGTAGAAGCCTCCATAGCTTCGGGATTTGTCGATCAGATGTATCTCGAGGATCCAGTGCCGTTCGCGGCCCAGCGTATCGGGCGACTGCATCGCTTCGTCGTTGCCGGGCGCGATGTAGTTGCGCGCCGGATCGCCCGGCGGCCGCTCCATGCCGTATTCGCCCAGGATGATGTGCCCTGCAATCTGGCCGCCGAACAGCCAACCGGCTTTCTCCGCTTCCCGCGCCGCGTGGGTGAAGAGTTCGGCGCCCGTCATGCCGGGCGTGGCGTGATAATGCGTCTGCACGGCATCGAAGATGCGGGACAGATCGGCGACCAGCCGCTGCTTTTCTCCACCGGCGCCCAGCGCATAGGACCGGCCGATATCCGCCTGCCACTCGCCGAACACCGGCCCGAAATCGAGATAGACGGTATCATCGGCGCCGATCGTGCGGTCGGGCGGATCGTCGGAATAGATCTTCACCGTATTGGGCCCGCTGCGCACGATGCGTTTGTGCCAGTGGCGCAGCACGCCGAACTTCTCGCGCGCCAGTCTGAAGATGTCTTCCGTGACGGCGCTCTCGGTCCGGCCCGGTTGTACCAGACCCGCCGCTTCCACGGCATCGAACAGGGCCATGCCCTTGGCTTCCGCGGCCTCGAGGCCCTTGCGACGTTCGCTCATGCGCCGAGCTTAGCAGGCGATGCGCGCCGCGAAACCCCGCAAAAGAAGAACCCGGCGCGAGGGTCACGCCGGGTTCTCCTGTTAAATGCGAGGTGCCGTTCAGTTCGCCGGCGTCGTCGCACGCAGCTTGTCGAAGAACTGCGAGATGCTTTCGCGGATCGAGCCCTCATTGGCCTTCTTCAGGCGTTCCGTGCCCATGAACGCCTCACCCATCTTAGCGGTGTAGGGCGCGTCGATGGTCGCGAGCAGAAAGGGATCGCCGTTCGGGGCATGGACCTTGTAGTTCACATGCGAGGTCACGGTCATATCGAAGCCCATCGAGGGCTGCGACAGGCCGAGCAGGTTGACGTCGATCGGATAGCGGCAGGCATCGGCGCTCGGCGCCGCAAGCCCGGCGCTGGCCAGCGAGGTGCTGAGCGCAGTCTTGAAGCCGTCATTGCCGACCTTGGAGGCCCACATCGGATTGGTCTCTTCGCCGCCCGTGACGTTGCGCGCGCACATCGCGTGCATCAGCGGCGCGGGGAAGGGCGCCGCGGCCGCGCTGCCGCTGTCGACGCTCATCGCATTCGGATCGGCTGCGGAAGCGCAAGCGGCGAGGCCGCCGAGGAGAACCGCGAGGGTGCAAAGCCGCGCGGCATCCTTAAATGTCTTGTTCATTGGGTGCATCCTTTCTGTTTGGCGAGAAAGCCCAGTTGCTCGTTACGATCCGCGAGCGCGCGAGCTCTCACTTGTTCTTCGTTGGAGAGGTCGTTGCTGGCGGCGATCAGGATGCCGACATAGGGAATGGCCGAAGCGATGGTCTTCGCCGTATTGCCGGCCTCGACCCGTTTGTCCTTGCGCAGGAACGCATCGGCCGCCGTATTGTTGGCCAGAATTTCCTGCTTGATCGCATCGCAGCTCATGGCCTCGTCGCCCGGACGCGACATCGCCGGCGACGTGAACTCCTTCGCCGCACATCCGGACAGCAGCAATCCAGCTGCCAGCGACAGCCCCATCAACCGAAACACGATCCCCCCCGATCAGCGCGCAGCGCTTGAAAAGAACGCTAGAGCGCGCGATGCATACGGTCAATCGGAAGATGTGTTCGCACCGCAATTACTTCGTTCGGCCAAGAAAAGATGTGCATCCAGAGGCGAAAACGTGGTTACTCTGGTTGGGGTTATTTCGTCCGTGTAATGATTACGGCGGACAGGGCCATCACGGATACGACACGATCAGGATGAGCGAGCCGCCGAACCTCTCCTGCGACCGCAGCGCACCATGCTTCCTGTCCCAGCTGCCATTGTCGAGATCGCGCTTCAGATCGCGCTCGAACCGCGCGACGGCATTCGGTGCGATGAAGCTCCATGCCGAACAGGCGAGGCGCGCCGCGGGATCGAGCAGCATTTCGGGCCGCCCGTAATAGGCCTCGTTGAATCCGTCCGTGCAGTCGAGCGGGATCGGCACATTGGTAACGTCGAGCCTGCCATCGAGCGCAGCTCGAAACGCGGCGACGGGCGGATAGCGCCGCGCCTCGGTCGCGATCACCTCGGGTGCGTAGTCGGCAAGCCAGAAGCGGTCGAGTGCGCTGGGATCCCCGCTGATGATCGCCATCGGTCCGCGCGTGACGCGGCGCATCTCCCTGAGCCCGGCGGCCAAGTCGGGCCATTGATGGACCGAGAAGGTCGTCATCGCCGCGTCGAAGGACTTGTCGGCGAAAGGCAGCCTCTCGGCCACCGCATCGACGGCGCGCGG
>Ga0310811_10010433_pt1 | contig 11999 bp, 11 predicted proteins | sample YCmetagenome_FD_207642 | JGI IMG/M metagenome (GOLD analysis project Ga0310811, IMG submission 207642) | Soil microbial communities from experimental microcosm in Duke University, North Carolina, United States - YC | ecosystem: Engineered > Artificial ecosystem > Soil microcosm > Unclassified ...
GCTTACATGCACTTGTCCATTGTCGCCGCCCTCGCAGACCCTCTTCCCATCTCGCAAATCTCAACACTTCTTGGCCCTGGTTTGGGAAGGGATGTGCAGACGACGCTGATACAGCTACGGTCTGTCATAGATATCCCTACAGACAACACTCTCCCCGTGAATATCTATCACTCGTCCATTCGCGACTATGTTTCCGACCCCTCAAACTGCGGCCTCCCTCAAGTACGCGATATCGCATCACCTCACTCCCTACTCGCTGGTTCCGCTCTTCGCTTGATGATGAAAGAGATTCCAGAAAGCACAGCCCTCTTAGATGCGCTTTCAGAACTGAAGGAGCAGAACAAAGCTATGCAACCTGAGGACACCCGTAGGTTAAAAGACTCATTAGCATTCCTTGTTTCGCCACCAGAGCCACTGTTGGCTGTCATCTGTATGCTATGGGTTCAAGGAGATCGTACTTCAGATTTACAATGTTGGCTGGGGACTATGGACGGGCGTGCCTGGCTGCAAATCCGGGCAGGACGAGACTGGCTGCAGACGGAGGGAGGACGGGACTGGCTGCAGGCCAAGGGAGGACGAGACTGGCTGCAGACCCAGGGAGGGCGAGACTGGCTGCAGACCCAGGGAGGACGAGACTGGCTGCCTACCCAGGGAGGACAAGACTGGCTGCAGACACAGGGAGGACAAGACTGGCTGCAGACACAGGGAGGAAAAGACTGGCTGCAGACCCGGGAAGGACGAGACTGGCTGCAGACCCCTGGAGGACGAAATTGGCTGCGGATTCCTGGAGGACGAAAGTGGCTGTGGACCCCTGGAGGAAGAGACTGGCTGCAGACCCCTGGAGGAAGAGAGTGGTTGCAGACCGAGAGAGGACAAGACTGGCTACATGCCGAGGGAGGACGAGACTGGCTGCAGACCCAGGGAGGACAAGACTGGCTGCAGACCCGAGAAGGAAAAGATTGGCTGCAGACCCCTGGAGGACGAAATTGGCTGCGGATTCCTGGAGGAAGAAATTGGCTGTGGACCCCTGGAGGAAGAGACTGGCTGCAGACCCCTGGAGGAGGAGACTGGCTGCAGGCCAAGGGAGGACAAGACTGGCTTCAGGTCGAGGGAGGACAAGACTGGCTGCAGACTCCTGGAAATGGAAAGTGGCTGCAGACCCCTGGAGGAAGAGAGTGGCTGCAGACCGAGGGAGGACAAGACTGGCTGCAGGCCGAGGTGGGACGAAAGTGGCTGCAGGCCGAGGTCGGACAAGACTGGCTGCAGACCCAGGACGGACGAGACTGGCTGCAGACTCAAGGAGGGCGAAACTGGCTGAAAACCCAGGGAGGGCGAGACTGGCTCCAGATTCCGAGAGAACGACACCAAATCTTGCACTGGTCGCAGACCATTGGAGGACAAAGGTGGCTGCAGGCCAAGGGAGGACGAGACTGGTTGAAAACCGAGGGAGGACGTGCCTGGCTGCAGATTAAGGGAGGACGAGACTGGCTGCAGACCCAGGGAGGACGAGTCTGGCTGCAGACCCCGTGTGGGCGAGACTGGCTACAAACTCCCTATGGTCAAGCATGGCAGTCTACTCCTGCGGCCTCCGTCTGGGTGACAATGGAAGAATTCTGGAGGACATCAGAGGCCATTAACGAGTATATCGTTATCGGCGATATTTATTTACTGCCAGCTTTCCAAGTAATCCAGCAGTTAAAGACTTTACCAGATCTCTTGATGTTTCCGGTGTTCCTGGCATTAAAGCACCGACATCATTCCGCCTCTGCATTACCAGAAAATTTTCTTCTGCCAGACAGGGGGATACTTCATGCTATGAGTACCTTTCAGAGGTTCGCAAGAGAAGCAAAGGAACGAAGTCAATCAGCTTCCGATGCTCTCAAGTACGCCTGTCACAACTGGGTCGTACATCTTTCGCGTGCTCCTAATCCATGGGATGACACGCTCGATCATATATTCCAGGCTTTTTGGAACGATCATATTATTCCCTGGCTGGAAATGGAGTGGTGTTTGAAGGGTCTGCGGTCTTCCCTTATCATCTTATCTGAAGGGCAGAAATTTGTGAAGGTGTGTGGTTTAACGATTCAAGGTAGCCACAACTGATGTCACCTCCTGGTTCCATGATATTTAGTCCATGACGTGACGTCTTGGAATTCTTTCTCATCTTCAGTCCGGACTGTTGAGTTGTTGATGCACAGCCAGGCGCTATTGCTCAAATCTGTCACCCCTACCTCTCGAGCTCTTGAGCAGCGGCACGTTCAAAAGCCTGTTCGCACTATCACAGAGATCGCTTATGACCGTAATTTGATGACGGGACTATACTCGAGCATGATTTTCACATCTAGTATATTTTAGCCTGATAAAGCACCAGTGTTGTATAAAAGAGGAACAACTGAAAGCCCTGCCGCGACTACAATCGATAGCCATGGACAAGTGAATCCAAGGCAGTGCCTGATGTAATCTGAAATTTGCTGGTCCCACTGCTAACTATCTTGCCGCCCTTCTTCGACACTGGACAGCCGACCTTGCGCACGGACAATATCTTGCATCCGTTGCTCTGCGTCACCGACGTCGTGCTGCTTTGTGAGTTTATCCGGACGCGAGCCACGACCTTTGGATACATTTGCCAGCGGTGACAACTTTTGTGGAACGATGGTGGGTTCTTTCGATAGTTCATCTACAAAGTACCATGTTTGCTGCGAGACATACATGTCTTCCAGCTTTGTCTGGTGCTTAGAGTCTCGTATGGTGCGATTAGGTAGGTCACGGTTGGGCTGTGCCTAGAGTGTTAACTCTAGGAGGGACATAATAGTGGAAGCCGCTCTCCTTGACGCTCTCCTTCTGCAGGCTGCGGAAACCGGCACTAAGCGCTCATCAATATTAGAGTTTTCTTGCAATTGCAAGTGCCATTGTGCCAATATTGTGCTGGCGCTTTTTTGAACTAGTTATTGACACTGACCATATTGTGCTGGAACATATAGCATAACTTTACCGCCATATATCATGTTGTGTTCTAATCTGCGTGCGTCAGTGGGATAGAATCCAAACCATCGATCGAAATTTACAGCAAGCCCTTGAAACACCTTTTTGGCGGATCGCAGTGATTGCCGCTATGGCATTGTCATGATCAAGCTTAGTGAGAAAGCTTCCACCTCAGGCTTTCAGCGCGAACTTTTGGTATTATCATCGAATTTCATTTGATTTAGCGTAGTCCGAGTTCCAGCGGATAACAATGCAGAGTTAGTAGAGTAGAGCTACATATGTGAGATGAAGGGTGCTCCTCGACATCGGGAAGTACTAGTAGTTGAAATGCTACAGTTAACAATATATGAAAAGAGAGGAAAAGCACAACATTAATGCACAGATATAGGTATCAACAGTATCCGTGATGCGTAGCGTACAAACATATAGAACAAAGCGTCATCTCCGACCGAGTCCGTATGATAAGCTGTGTCAGAGTTACAATGCAACGCCAGCAAAGGGATTCGTTGTCCTTTTCATCTGCGTCGGAGATACTGCGCAGGCGTCGTCGTCAAACGGAGTTGCAAACGGGTTTATGGTGTTGCTGGACTTCCGCGCGTGAGCTGTCGTGAGAAGCCGTGTTACGGGCGTGACCGATTGTGGGAGCGAAGACGGCGCAAGCCCTAGCTGGGGAGGGGCCATTGCCTGCTTATTCTTGGCAGCGAGGAGCGCAGCTTGCACTTGTGACGGGTAGAGCGTCAATGGGACAGTTGCATGCTGTGAGGGCGCCCCCTGGAAGGCATGATGAAGCGGCATGGCAAGCGGGCTTGGTTCCATGGCCTGCGGAGGTGTGAAGCCATATTCGTCGAATGGCTCAATGTCAGTAGGCACGCTGGCTTTCCTGCGCTGCTCTGGATGAAGCGGTGGTGAGGAGAAGGATACAGAAGGCAACGCTGGGTTCTTGGTAGCAACAACTGTGTTCTTCATCCATGGCAGAGACGGTGGAGTCGGTGAGACAGACCAAGCAGAGGGAGGCTCTTCTCGAGTCGGAGATCGCTCGATGTGTGGTAGATCATCCAGCTTGAGCGAGGAAATATGCGTGGTCGAAATTGTCAATTGAGGTCTAGGAGGCCGGCTTATAGGCCTATTGACGACAAATTCCTCGGAGGGAGCAGCCTTCTTCGCAAATAGGTTTGTCACGGGCTTGAACCAGTGCGATTTAGGTTGTTCATCTTCCACCTTTGGAAAGCCCTCTGCGTCCCCACTGTTACCATCCTGCTCCCTCTTTCCCCTAAAATCCATCAGCCTGCTGATGGTGCGAGAAAGTATTGACGGCTCCTGCTCCTGCTTCTGCTCGACTTTCGGCTCAGCTCCATGGCGGAAAAAGCTATCCCAGCTTTTCTCAAACCGAGGCTCAAGCGATTTCAGCGGATGATTGGCGGATCGGCTGAATGGATTAAGGCTGAATGCTGAACGAGGCTCAGAAAGAGGCGTAAACGAACGAAGACACATATCGGGCGTCTTCTCGCCCTTCTCCGCATCCTTGCTGATATGAATGATGGGCGGTGCGTTGGGAAAGGCTGCTATAATATCATCAATATCGTCGCGTTGCTCCTTGCGCCATTTGCGTTTCTTGTACGCTTCAACCCAATTTCTGGCGTAGGAATGCCAAAAAACGACAGCGAGACCCATGAGTACGACGACACCCCAGAGAATCAGGAACAGGGCAAACATGATTCGTTCCTGCTTGAGGGAGTCAACGTACGTCGCCACAAGTTTTCCAACAAGGCCACCCGAGTTACTTTGCCCGCCACCAATCGCGGCGGTTGCAATTGGCTGACTGATGTCATTAACGTCGGACGATGAAAGGACCAAGACGGTCTCGTTGACAGTAGGAAGATCAACATTCAAGTTCTCGTTCAGGAACGTGAGTGCCTCCTCGAGTGCATTGACCTTCGAGCCAATGATGCAGCGGACGAAGTCCTGCGCAGTGTTCTCCAGGACGGTACCATTGAACACGCTCGCCACAATATTCTGAACATCGGTGTAGAAGTTGTTCAGAGTCGTATTCAGTGTGGTGGTGGTGCCATTAACCCAGCCGAACAGACCATCATTGACGGAGGACTGAACGGTCTCAACACGTGCATTGATGGTGCCAGCGTATGATGAGGACTGGTTGTACATTGAACTGTTCACCTGCGCGAAGATCGTGCTGGAAAGATCCTGTACACTCGCAGCTGCTTGTGCAGTGTACTTTGCTTCCAAAGGGCCGACGGCAAGAAGCTGCACCTGAACGGACAGCAGACCAAAGAAACCGATCAAGAAGCAGGCAAGCGCAGGCGCATGGAAAATATAGTGCAGAAACCATCGCAGGTGAATGTGCTGTGAAGGGGACAGGCGCAGGTTAGCTGAGAGGGTGTGGGCTATGCGAGTAAGCAATGGGTGTTGCGCATCCGCCTGGAGCATGAGGAGATTGTGGTTGGTGAGCGTGACGGAAGGGGCGCTAGCGGAGCCGGTGTACACCGTGGTGGGGTCAGAAACCCATGCCTCACGAGTGCGGCGAAGGTGAGTCTGCAAGCAGTACCACTTGTACCACTCGAGGGCACAGTGCCCTGCTAGCAGGGCGAAGAGAAGAAGAATTAATATAATGGTGCAAATCTTCGTAATCGTGAGAAGGTCATTTCCAAGATCGTCAACTGAGGAAGTGTCCAAACTGTCGCAAAATGAAACCGAGTTCTGAGCAGGAACAGGAAGCGTTGATACATCGAAGACAAGGCCCTGGAACGTGCTGTTGATATCAGACTTCACGGCTTCAAAAGGCGTATCGACGCTAATGCGAGTTAGTAGACACAGATCCTCATTTCGGTGTAAAACTTACAGAGATTCGATAGAGTTCTTGATCGACGACACAGTCGGCAGTGAATTGTTGAGCTGAATCAACGCATTCTCAAAATCTGTTGGGATAGTGATACTGGACAGAGAGGCCAGGCTCGAGACGTTGAATTGTGGCGCATTGATGTTCCCGAAAGGATTGACCTTGTTGAGCTCGTTGACTATAGTTGTAATGGCAGAATTGAGCGACGTGGCATCGTTCTGCAAACCTGACACAATGGTGTTTAGGGTGCTTTGCAAGAAAGAAGTGATCTGAGCTACTGTCAACTAAAATTCATCGGAAGGCAAGATTTCCGCACCTCTTGAACAGCAGCAATGAGAAGCGCAAGGCCACCTCCAACAATCAGTTCGAGGAAACACAAAAACGTAGAGCGGTAGATGTCAATAAGGAAGTTGATGATCGCTTCCATGACAGTCAATGAGAGAATCAGAGCTGCGCGCGCGTCGTTCATAGTGCCATTAATAGTATCCGTGATTAACTGATTTGAGGCAATTGCCATATACCGAGGAGCACTGGCCGCAGCTGTAGCAGCTTGCTCTGCTGCTTGACACGCGGTCAAGAGGTCACCCTTTGCATTAGCTACTGCAGCTTGAGCAGATTGGGATGATAGCTGAAGCCTAAAGATCACGAAGATGAGCGAAAGAATTGGATATGCTAGCCAGGCTAAGGAAAGGAGATGTGGAAGTTGAAGGTAAGGTCTGAGAGTCGTACTCGAAGTCTGTATTGTAGAATGAGGGGCATAAACTGGTGGAGGTGATATTCCTCTTTGAGTGCGAAAAGAGAAGGACATCTGGGATGATGATGGTCGACCTGCGACGTCGAATAAAAATCTAGTCGCCAACTAGTGGCTGTCGTCAGCAGTGAAGAGAGAAAGATAGAATAATTAGCAAGAAAGAGAGCCCTGAGAGAAGGGCTGGAGTAAGCCATTCTTTATCCTTTTGAGAACCAAAATATCATTGTCCCAGCACGGCGAGTCCTCCACATTCTCATTGTTCTTCAAGGGGATTCGGACGAAGGTGGACGAAGCACAATAAGCAGTTCCCAATTAGGTAACCTTGTAAGTGGTCGGAGTTCGGAGTCTTTTTTTGTTTCCGTTGACGTATAAGCTTATTCTTTGCCGTACTCGAGCTGACAACCACAGCCTACCACAGACATTCTGCACCGGATCATCATCAGCTGTTGTCTCACCAAGGATTCGTCGTCGGCTAGATAATACATGAAGACTATGTTTTTTTTACAGAGATCACTACCACCTCTCGACTTGTTGAATCTTTCAGCTGGCAACCTTATTAGTACCTGTGTTCGACTGTCAATATGTCCGCCTGTGAGCGCACATCCTTTCTCATGCCCTTCACAAACTTTTGTACTCCAGCGGTCAGCTGGCAAGCCCTTCCTTTCCCACGAGAAATGAATAATTTGACAGTCGATAGCAAGTGTCCAAAGGGTTTTCCTCGTCTTTGCGTGCGTCACTTGCCCATAACTTCACATGATTCCCACTCGCAAACTTGCAACCGTACGTTGAGGCTCCATACTTGCCATTCCGCGCACTTCAACGTATGAAATTTAACTTTTTATTTGTCTTCTATGATAATTTCATTCAAGGCTTTGTTGTAATCGTTGCTTAGTATCTTTACGAAAGTATCTTGTTCGGGAAGATTCTCTTTCAGTTTGCTACACAAGTCTAAATCTGCAATGGAGGGGCGAGTATCATCCAAAGATCTATCCCTCAACCTAAGGTGCATTGCGCGTAACTTTTTCCCTCTTGTCGGTATCGGCAGATACGCGACTCATAATCGGGTACTCGGTGTCATCCGCTCCGCGTCATTCGCAATGAGAACCTTGTTATGTACACCATTCCTTCCCCTTCGACCGTCCTCATTAACATCACCGACGCGAATGACACAATTTCTCTAACGCAGTCCGACGCAACGCCATCTCGATAGCACATTCTCATATTTGACAAAGCCGGCCCGCACCTGAGCGCTCAGCTTCGATTTGTAAATAGCACAGCAAGTCCCATATCTGGTGCGTTATCATACAGTACTTATACATAACAGAAACCACTACCGTAAATTTGTGCAGATCTGCACAATGCATACCCACCCCATATACTCCCTACCACAAAGAGAGAGTTTCACTGACGAACAGAGTGAAGGAAGAGAGGGTACATTTCATGATAATAGCTACTGACAAGCGCAGAACACGTCAACCAGATGACTCTGCCTACTCCACGTGGCAGAAACGAGTTCATTTCATCAATCCGACTCGGATGAGACAACATCCATCACAGAGTTTATGCATCATCCGCTTTCGCACAAGTCAGCTGCTCACTACATAATGAGTCATGATCGATGATCCAATGAGCGCCCCGAGCGCAACCTGCTGCACAGCTGATTTCACAAAATCCCTTAAATGACTTAGTCACTTTTTAAAACAGTCAACGAAACACAGCCCATCTACAACTTGTGTTCATACCACCATGAACGAGAGCCTTGTCTCAAAGTACAAAGACATCGTCACCTCTAGAGGGTTGACTTACCATTATCTGTCCTTACCAGCTGTGAACGACAAGCCTACTCTACTCTTTATCCATGGCTTCCCCTCGATCTCATACGATTGGTATCATCAGATCAACTACTTCTCTGAGAGGGGATTCGGAATAGTAGCGCCCGACATGCTCGGATACGGCGGCACGTCTAAACCCACTGACAAGTCCCTCTTTCTGCACACCGCAATCGGGCAAGACTTGCTTGACATTCTTGATGCTGAGAAAGTCCAAAAAGTCGTAGCTGTTGGACATGACTGGTAAGATATAACTAGATGCACACTAGCTAGATTCAGAATCGTCATCAGGGGCGCACGCATGATCTCCCTCCTGTCAATGAAACATTCTGACCGTTTCTTGGGTTTCGCGTGGGTTGTCGTCGCACACCAACCATACGCCCCCTTCCCTCCCATTGATGTTATTTTGGAGGCGAATATCAAGCAATTCGGCAGGCCGCTACTGGGGTATTGGAAGTTTTTTGACCAAGACAGCGCTCCCCAAATCATTGAGAAGAACGTGAGTTTTTTGACCGACGTTTCGATCACTTGTTATTGATACGGCGCAAAGCTGGAATCGTTGATTTCCGTGCTTTATCCGGACGACCCGGATAGTTGGCTGACTCTGATGAATCAACCCGGGGAGATACAAGCCTTCATAGAAAACGGAAAGACGACAAAGAGAGCCAGTTATCTCACAGAAGAGGTGTTTCTTATCCCTCTGTCACGCTTGGCAGAATTGACTGTGTTCGCAAAATGTTAGCACCACTCACGCTTGTTGGAGTCACTGACGAAAGGTGGGTTAACGAGTGCCCTGAACTGGTACCGGTGCATGCTCGGTGGTGTTAATTCCCGCATCATGGAAGGTGCGATATGATATCCAGCCTGTTGCTCAATATTACATTATCTGATCTTGATGGCAGAGATACCAGAAGAAAATCAGTTTATCAAGAAACCCGCGTTCTTTGCAGTGGCAAGGAAAGACCACGTATGCGTGTATGATTACGCCGTGCCACTTATGAAGAAATATGCAACTGGAGGTCTCAAGATGGTAGAGTTCCAAGGAGGACACTGGGTCCAATTAGAGGAACCGGAAACGTTCAACAGAGAGCTCGAGGGTTGGATTCGCGATACTTTGCAACAAAGCTGTTGAGGAACGTAGGTGGGCTGAAGACTCGTGAACATCAGCTGTATGTATATCACAAATTTATGATCTACCCGATCCCAACCCTGTCACCCAAGACATTAAGAATTAGAGGGTAAATTCTGGCATGCGCATGAACTTGTGGCCAACGTGGACGAAGAAAACGTCAAAATTGAACTAGTCACACGTTTGAGTCCATCACAACGTGCGCGTTTGTCGAGGAACGAATTGATACTTATTGACGCAGTCGCGGAATCTGTGAAGTCGAGCGAGGCGATTGTTCTGGTGACTGGCGTAACTTGCACATGGTCAACCAACTGATAAATGAGATGATGTACTCTAATGATGCAACAAACAACAGCAAGTTTGAAGCAGATGTATAACACAAAAACTAAGCCAGATGGGCTGCAATGTCAGTATATCCAAGCTAATACCTGTTGTTGTCCAATCCAGATGTCGGGTTGCAGGTAAATGACGGTATATGGGGAATGTATATGACAGCGCGGTGAAGCGTGAAAAGTCATTGTCGGTGAATTTTTGTCGATCAAGACCTATCATTGGTCAGCGTACGGTCATTATCACCACGAATCCGACTGGGGGAGAAAAGGAATGCGGCAAGAATGCAAAATCACGCACATTTTGTATTCTACTGTTGTCTCCTCCTCGTCACCAACTGCATACGAAATGCCAATGTCAAGATCACGGTTGTTTCGCTTGTTCGGCGCGCAAGAGATACTGCCAGTGATTTTCTGCCCTCTTTTGATAGTGATTGTCGAGGGGGTATAGAACACCGTTTGCCTATTTAAAAGAAATAAATGCCAAAAAAAAACAACAGAAAGTTAGGTGGCAAACATACTTCCAATGCGTGTATTGCGCATGAGGGCCAGTCGAAAACTTGACTTTCTTGTGTGTGCAATCGAAGACGATGTCGAACCAAGCAAGGAATGCATGAACATCTAAAGTAGCGCGCATGAATGCTGTAATTATACTTAGCACGATTACACTCACAGTCATCGCGTGTAGCAACGAGGTTAAAAGGTGCTGTGAAAGTCAGGTCCTCCTTTGTTGCTGTCAAGAGGTCGATCTCCTGCATGAAGTTAGACAAATATCATCAATGACTTGGTGGCAGCAAACTTTGATAACGTAGGGATCGGTTACGACTGATTTGAGTTCAACGGTATCTACCAAAGGTTCGCGGAGCGCGATGTCTTTGATACATGAGTAGTCGAAGCCATACACATTGTCCCAGACTATAAATATTGTTCTCAGCCAAGCGCGCATATAACACAGATATACGCACAGTTGATCTTCTCCTCTTTGTAGTCCTGGTCTTCAATGGCAGCAAAAAGTAATTTTGCGGTGTCGGGGAATATCAGTCCTTCCGGCTTGAGGTATTTGTCTCTTGCAAGCAAGACGGTATCTAACATAGATTCGTAGAGAAGGAAGTAGCCCATCCACTCTGAAATGATGATGTCGAATTGATCGATAGGAAGCTCAGCTTCTTCAAGTTTTCCCTTAACGAGGGTAATTGCTAATGCATTGTTACTAAAGACGGTATTGGCAGTATACAGTCAGACATACTGTCTTTGAAGCCGTTTGCTTCTATAATTTTTTGAGCTTGATCGATAATATTCGACATGTCGATCTTCAAAGGCATGCAGGAAATGATACGAGCAAGATAGGAATGTGGCACTTACACCAACTACATGCGAAGCACCCGCTTTTGCAGCAAACATACTCAAGATACCAGTTCCGCAACCAACATCTAGGACTGTTTTACCCTTGAAGAGGTGACCGTTGTTTATGATCGCAGAACGATAGGATCCTGTTCGAACAGTATCCTTGAGCATTTCCTCGTGAATACCTGTCAGGACATGTCAGATAATAATAACTCGACTAGATGGATCAACAAACCAAAATGCGCGTATGAATCCGCATAACTGGAAGAAAGGAAGCAAAAATTAGATATTAGAATTTCCTTGAGAAGATATGCGCAAATATGCGAACTAGTCTCTGGAAGTCATTGAGTCCGATGTAACATCGGGGGCGATATGGTGGGTCGATGGTCCTGCACTTTCCATCTTCAATCGAAGCAGTTCAACGGGTGAAGCTGTGAAGTACAAAGAATACAAGTAGATTTGACGTTGTAGATAAAAATTCGTCGGTTCCCACGGTGACTGAAGATCCGAGGTTTTGGCAGAGGTTCTCCTGCTGACCCGTGAGAACAATTTTGATAAAACTATACAGTTGAGATGGCTCGGTTTAATATTCCTTGAGGTCAATTACTTTCCAAGAATATATAAATGACCCGGCTTTAAAATCCCCTCTATGTTTCTGAGCCTAGAATCTCGACGTGCTCAAGGAACAGCACATTCTAATAATAGATGCGATGATCAAAACAAACAATGGAAAACAAGTTCTGATCGGCCGCTAGATGACTCAGTGCTTCTGCAGCGCCGC
>Ga0310811_10010434_pt1 | contig 11999 bp, 10 predicted proteins | sample YCmetagenome_FD_207642 | JGI IMG/M metagenome (GOLD analysis project Ga0310811, IMG submission 207642) | Soil microbial communities from experimental microcosm in Duke University, North Carolina, United States - YC | ecosystem: Engineered > Artificial ecosystem > Soil microcosm > Unclassified ...
TGAAACCGGCGGGCATCTGAAGGCCGGCCGACATCATTCCGCGCAGGCTCAGCAGGGCGCCGAGCATCGTGTAGCTGATGCCGAGGTCCGAGTTGAGGATCGGCAAGAGCGGCGGAAGGGTGTTGGAGTAGAAGTGGCTCATCATGTGGCCCGCCCCTATGATTCCGAGAACCCGGACCTGGGGGGACATGGTCATACTTGCAGTCGACACGGCGTTTCCCACTTTCTCTCTCGTTTTTTCCCGCGCAGATTTTAGAAAGCTTTTCGCACCGTGAAAAGTGGCGCCCTGCGACCATCGAAATCCGGCCTGCGGTCTTTACTCATACAGCACTGTTGCGGGCGATCGGAGGGCACATCCGAGCGGCTTGCGTGCCGACCGCGTTGCCCTACTCTCTCGGGTCAATGTCGCCGCCTCATGCGGTCGGCTCGGATAACTAGAGCAAAACGCCGCCACCGCGCGCGCAGGGAGTCGCCAATGAGCCCCATAGGTTGGGCACTTCTTGTCCTCGGGGCAGTTCTCGCCTCAACCGTGACACACGCCGCCACGGGAGACGATCTCGCCTCGTTCTATCGCAATCGAAGCATTGACTTCCTGATCGGCGCGGCGGCCGGCGGTGCCTACGACCTGCCCGGTCGCGTTCTGGCCCACCACCTTGGCGGGCACTTGCCCGGCAATCCGACGGTGACGGTGAAGAACATGCCGGGCGGTAACGGACTGTTGATGACTAATCACCTCTACAACGTCGCGCCCCAGGACGGGACGGTGATCGGCATGCCGAACAACGCGATCCCGCTCGAACCGCTGCTCAAGGTGCTGTCGCCCAACGGCGACAACGTGCGCTTCGACGTGACCAAGCTGCAGTGGATCGGCTCGCCCGCCCACGAGATTTACGCCTCCATCGTCTGGCACACGGCTCCCGTTCGGACCGTCGACGATCTGCGGAAGGTCGAGATCCTCACCGCCGGCACCCAGTCGCTCGGCGAGGCCGTCGCGTTGCCGACTCTGATGAACGCGCTCGCCGGCACCCGCATGAAGGTGGTCAAAGGCTATCCCGGCCAGAACGAGATCTTCCTCGCCATGGAGCGTGGCGAGGTCGAGGCCAACACCACCGGCGTCATGAACCTGACGTCGAGCCGCGCCGAGTGGGTCCGCGATGGCAAGATCCGCATCATGATCCAGTACACCGCCAACCGCGACTCGCCGCTTAAGGACGTTCCGTTCGCCCTCGACCTGGTGAAGACCGACGAGGATCGCGCGGTGCTCACGTTCCTCTTCTCGAAGTATCAGATGGCCCGCGGCATCTTCGCCGGGCCCAAGGTCGAAGCCGATCGGGTGACGGCGCTGCGCACGGCGTTCGACGCAACGATGGACGATCCCGCGTTTCGTGACGAGGCGACCAAGGTCGGTATCGAGATCAGCCCGATGTCCAGCAAAGCCGTCACTGATCTCGTGGCGTCGCTTTATCGCACGCCGCCCGCTATCGTCGCGCGCGCGCGGTCGACGCTGCTGTTGGCGCAGCGATAGGAGTGAAGTGGCGCGGCCGGCCCGAAGCCGAGGCCGCGCCGAACGACTCAGCTGAAGATCACGCCGGCCTTGGCGCCGAGCGACTTGAACACCATCGCCGCCGGACAGAAGCCGGTGAACGACGCCTGCACCATGTTGGCGCCGACGAACGCCGTCAGCCACAGCCAGCGGACGTCGTGCAACTGCGACAGAGCCAGACTCACCAGAACGACCGTGCCGGCGAACGCGAACACCATACGATCGAGACTTATCGTCATTTGGATCCCCCATTGATTGCGCGTCATCCGGTCCCCCTAAAACACGGACGGGCCGCGGATCGATCCTACCCCGGCCGCGATCCCCCGCAACTCCGTTCCAATCCGCCGGTCTGGCGAGGTCGCATTTTGAGCTAAGATGGTCGGTAATGCCGCGCCAGATCGGCCTCCGGGAGGTTGTTAATGAGTTCGAAGATCAATCACGTCGCGATCATGAGCGGCAATTACGCGCTCGAATCGAAGTTCTACGAGGCGATCTTCGGCATGCGCGGCTCGCCCAAGGCGCGCCCGGCCCGCGCGGTCTCGATCGGCGACGGCTACGTCGGGCTCAACATCAATCCGCGGCGCGCGGGCCGTCCCGGCCGGCTCGACCACTTCGGCATCCAGGTGGACGACCTCGAAGCGACCACGGCGCTGATGCGGCAAAAGTATCCCGAGATCGAGATTTTGAAGCGCCCGAGTACGCGGCCGTTCGCGGCGCTCAGCACCCACGACCCGGACGGAAACGTCTTCGACCTTACCCAGGCCAAGGGCAATAACCTCAAGGACGTCTACACCCACAACGACTGGCAGTCGCCGCGCGCCATCAGCCACATCGGCATCCGCACGCTCAATCCCGAGGCCTGCGCCGAGTTCTACGCGGCGATGTTCGGTCTCAAGCCCGCCAACCTGCCGATTCCCGACGCCCACGGTGTCACCGACGGACGGGTCACGATCATCCTCATGCCGTGGCGCATCAAGGATTACGCCAACACGGCGACGGTCGGCCCGGGCATGGAGTACATCGGCTTCAAGGTCGACGACCTGGCGGCGCTCAAGGACGACATCCGCAAGGTCGGCGATGGCAATCCTCTGCTCTCGCCCTCGCCGGTCGGAACCGGTGCCGAAGGCAAGGTCCGCCTCGATCTCCTCGAGCGCAACAGTCTCGGGTCGTGGCACACCGCCGATCCCGACGGCATCTTCCTCGATATCGTGAGCTGATCCGCGCTCCCGCTATTCCCGAACGTCGAGCAACAGCCCATCGGCGTCCGCCATGTGGTGGCAGCCGAGCGGGCACGTCCGCCTGAACATCTCGAGCCGCCCGCCGCCTTCCTTGCCGCGTCCCACCACGGTTTCGCTGGGCTGAAAGCGCGGATTGCGCGCGGTCACCCGCGCGATGTCGGCCTTCAGCGTGTCGATGCTTTCGACCTTGAAGCCGATGTGATCCATGCCGCGCGCCGAGATTCCGGTGTCCTCGAAATCGCCGAGACGCCACGGAATGATGACGAGCGTGACGTGCCCGTCGGTGAAGTAGAGGTTGTCTCCAGCGGGCGGATTGGCGAGCGGCGCCAGCTCGAACACCTTGGTGTAGAAGTCTGCCACCAATTGCGGCCGACGCACCCGCAAGGCGAAGTGATCGACCACGCGGTCCTGGATTTTGGGCTGCACCTCATAGAATCCGTCACGGCCCGCAGCTCCTGTGTGCGCCACCAGCACCACGTTGCCCATCGGGTCGTGGGTCGAGATCACGCCCTGCCCGCGTTCGATCCAGTCGATGCCGGGGAAGCTCTCGCGGATCCGCGCCTGCACGCGCCCGAGATCGTCGACCTCGATGCCGAAGTGGTCGAGCTGCGCCGGGTGGCCGGAGACCCTCGGCCGGATGTTGAGACCGATGCGGCCGTCGCCGATCGTCACATCGTCAGTGGGCCCCTGCGCGCCCGCGGGGCGCATGTGGAAGAAGCCCTGGTAATAATGGCTCAGCGCGTAATTGTTTTCGCTGACGATGGTGAGATGGTTGATACGAGCGGTCATTGCGTGCGCGTTCCTATTGCCCCGTCCAATAGCTGTTCCAGACCTTCATCATCTTCTCCTGAAGCGCATCGTTCATCATCGACTCGTCGCGGATGCTGACCTTCTTGCCGACGATGGTGTCGGCGAACGGAATGAATGCCGCCGACTGAAGTCCGTTGTGGACCGGCACGGCGTAGGCCTCGGTGTACTGCATGAGCTGGCCTTCACGGCTCAGCAGCCAGTTGATGAACAGCCGCGACGCGTTCTTGTGGGGCGACTTCTCCAGCATCACGATCTGCGACAGCGTCACCGGCACCGGCTCGGCGCAGTGGAAGCCGACCGGGGCGTTCTGGCGCACCAGCGTACTAACGCGCCGCTCAGGCGCCGGGATGTTGGCGTCGGCCTCCCCGGCAACGGTCAGCGTCGTCACCGCGCTCAGACCTTCGGAACGGCGTTGCGGCTGCACGGTCTCGAACAGGCGCCGCGTGAAATTCTCACCCCATTGCTCGCCGAGCGACGCCCACAGGTGCAGGAGCCAGGTGTTGGGATGATTGGAGAGTGCCAGCTTGCCGCCGCGCCAGCGCGGGTTGGTGAGGAGGTCGTCCCACGTCTTCGGCAAGTCTTCGGGCTTCACCTTCGTCGTGTTGTAGGCCATGCAGCGGTAGGAGCGCGCGTAAGCCGCCCACATACCGTTGCCGTCGATGTACTCGGGCGGAAGGTTCTTGGTCCCTGGGATGTCGCGCAGGTCGGCGAGCGCCTTCGCCTTCACGAACTCGGGTCCGGCATCCACGATGCTGGTCAGCACGTCGGCGGTGACGCGGCCCTCATTGAGCGCCACCAGCACCCGCATCCCACGCGCGGCAGTGCCGGTGCGGCGGAAATCGAGGCTTACGCCGGGATAGCGCTCGCGGAACGGCGCGGTCATGGCGCGGAACTGGTTGTCGTACCAAGTGCCGAGAATGATGACGCGCTTCTCGACCGCCGCCTGATCGACCCATGCCTGCGGCACGCGCAGATCGTCGTCGAGTCCATTCATGACGGACGGATCCAGCTTCAGCTCGGACAGGGCTTTCTGGGTCGCATCGGGCAGACTCGCCGCCGTCGCCCACAGCGGCAGCGACAGCGCCGCGAGGACGGACACACCCAGTATCCACTTACGCATCGCGCGAGGCCTCCCTCGATGGCGTTTCTTGTGTTTACGCGCACGCACGGCCAACTAGTATGCGCAGCCTACAGGGATACGCCCGCATCGCCATAGTGCTGTTATCTCCTGCCCCACAAAAAGTCCGGAGGATCGCGATGGCGACCGCGAAGAAGACGAAGACGTCCACCAAGCGCAAGCCCGCCAAGAACGCCGCTGCCGGCGTCGAGGTCGCAAAGAATACCCGCAAGCCGAACAGGCCCGAGTACGGCTCCGACGCCGTCGTCGAGCTGCTCAACGGATTCGGCTTCGAGTACGCGTTCCTCAATCCGGGCTCGAGCTATCGCGGTCTCCAGGACTCGATCGTCAACTACAACGGCAACGTGACCCCGAAGGTCGTCCTCGGACTCCACGAGGACAACGTGATGGCGATGGCGCAAGGGTATGCCACCGCCTCGGGCCGCCCGGCGCTTGCGATCCTCCACAACATGGTCGGGTTGATGCACGGCACCATGGGCATCTTCAACGCGTACTGCGCCGGCATGCCGGTGGTCATCCTCGGCGGCTCGGGCCCATCGGACCCGGCGCTGCGCGGCCCCGTGGACTACCTGCACTCTGCGAACACCCAGGGCGAGCTCGTGCGCGCCATCGTCAAGTGGGACGACGAGGCGACGACCGTCGAGGGCGTGATCGACTCGGTCATGCGCGGCTACAAAATCGCCAACACCGCCCCCAAAGGCCCGATCTACATCGCCTTCGACTCCGGGCTCCAGGAGCAGAAGCTGGAGACGGCGCTGGATCTGCCGGAGGTCAACCACTCCCGGTATCAAGCGCCGACGCCACCCGCCGCGAGTGACGAGGCCATTGCCCGCGCCGTCGACCTGCTGGTCAAGGCGAAGTACCCGATCCTCATCGGCGGCCGCATCGGCTACCTGCCCTCCGCCACCGGACCGGTGCGCGAGCTGGTTGAGCTGCTGGGCGCCGCCTACTCCGAGGATCGCTCGTTCGTGTCGATGCCGACCAGGCATCCGCAGAACCTCACCGGCTCGCGTGAGGCGCTGGCCAAGGCCGACGTCGTGCTGGCGATCGACTGCGCCGACGTCCACTGGAGCATCGGCGGCTACGCCGGGCGCCGCAGCAATACTTATAAGAAGATGGAATCCGGCGGCGGCCAGCAGGTCATTGACCTGTCGCTCAACGAGAGCGCCAATCGCCGCTGGGCCCGCATCGGCGGTCCGATCGCCGACACCGCATTGCAGATCATGGCCGACCCGATGATCGGACTGGTGCAACTCATCGAGGCGCTCAGGAAGCGCATCGCCCGCGACCGCGGCCTCACCACCCGTTTCGCCCGCCGCGCTGAAGCCATCGCCAGGGAAAAGGCCGAGTTGGTCAAGCGTCAGCAGAAGCGGCTCAAGGATCGCTGGGACGAGAACCCGATCTCGCCCGGCCGCATGACCGCCGAGCTGTTCGCCGCGGTGCGCGACAAGAATTGGTACCTGACGCTGCGTAATCATCGCTCGTGGCCCGAGGGCGCGTGGGAGTTCGACGGCGCCGGCCAGTACGCCGGCCATTCGTCCGGCGGCGGGCTCGGCCACGGGCCCGGTGCGACCGTCGGCGCGGGCTTCGCCTGCCGCGACGACGGCCGTTTCCCGGTCGGAATCATCGGCGATGGCGATTTCCTGATGGCAACGGGCGCGATCTGGTCTGCAGTGCACTACAAGGTGCCGGTGCTGATGGTCGTCAACAACAACACCTCGTGGTTCAACGACGAGGAGCACCAGATCAACATCGCCAAGGCCCGCGGCCGTCCGCCCGAGAACGCCTACATCGGCACGACGACGCGCAATCCCGATGTCGACGTCGTCAAGGTCGCGCAAGGCCACGGGGCCTGGGCCGAAGGGCCGATCGTCGACCCGAAGGACCTCGCCGGCGCGTTCAGGCGCGCGGTGAAGGTGGTCGAAAACGGCGGTGTCGCCGTGGTCGACGTGCGCACGGGCAACATCTAGGCGCTGACGACTTCCAGCACCGCGAAAAAGTGGCAGGTCGCCGCCGCGAGCACGAACGCGTGCCAGATCGCGTTCTGGAACCGCAGCCGGTTGGATAGGTGGAAGACGACTCCGGTCGTATAGAGCACGCCACCGAGCAGCAGAAGCCACAGCGTCAGCGGAGAGACCGAGGCAACCAGCTCGCTGAAAGCCGGAATCACCGCCCATCCCAACGCCAGGTAGGCGACGATTCCCAGCCGCTCGTAGCGCCGTGGAAAGCGAACCTTCACCACGATCCCGGCAATCGCCGCCAGCCACACGAAGCTCAGAAGTGCGTGCCCGGTGGTGGCGTCGAAGCTGAGGAGTGCGAACGGCGTGTAGGTACCCGCGATCATCAGAAAGATCGCAGCATGATCGAAGCGTCGCAGGCGTTCCTTCCATCGCCGATGTTTGATGACATTGTAGGCGGCGGAGCACCAGATCATCGCCAGCAGGCCGATGGAATAGACGACCGTGGCGGCGACCGTCATCGCCGCGCCGTTCGGGTGTCCCGCCCGGATGACTGCGAAGAGGATCGCGATCCCGGTCAACGACATTCCGGCGCCGGCCGCATGCACGATGCCGTCGAGCAAGCGTTCCTCACGGCTATCGAGACTGCTGTCGGCGCCCATGCCGGTTCACTGCTCAAGGGGAATCCCGGTCGGACGGCTGACGACGTCCCAGGTCTTCGCCGACGCGTTCCAGCGTGAGATGACGACGTTCTCGTCGCTTAAGCCCCGCTGCGGCACCGCCTTGAAGTCATACGCGCCGTTCACGCCGTAGTAGCCCTGCACCTTGATGAGGTGGTCGCGGACGGCCTCGGCCTTGGCGTCGGGCCCGGCCGCGCGCAGTGCCGAGGCGACGATCATCATCGGATCCCACACCATGGTGTGGCCGACGTCGGGCTTGATGTTCGCGGCGGCAAAGCGCTCGAAGAACGCGCGCTGGGCCGTCTCGACCTCGGGATTCAGGCTCACGCTCTTCGGATGCGGCAGCCATTCCGCCGACGAGAAATACAGCTCCTTCGGCAGGAACGCCTCGTAGGCCTTCATCTGCGCATAGGTCATGTTGCCGTAGTTGGTGGCGACCGGCACCTCGAACCCGGTGTCGAGCAGCCCGCGCATCACCGTGCCGATCGGCGCGCCGGTGTTCCAGGCGAGCAGCGCGTCCGGCTTCGTCGCCTTGAGCGAGATCAGTTGCGCCGTGATGTTGATGTCGGTCGGATCGAAGTTGACCTTGCCGACGATCTTGACGTCGGCGTTCTCCGGCAGCTTCAGCGCCTCCTCGATGCTCCTCTCGGCCATCTGCCCCATGGCGTCGGTTGCCGTGACGAGCCCGATGCGCGTCATGCCGCGCATGCGGAAGTAGCGGATGATGGCGCGGTCGGCGTCGTCGGTGGACACGTTCGAGGTGAAGACGTAGCTGCCCGCCTCGGGCTTGATCGTCGGCGACAGGCAGTACATGACTGGGCCGCCGGTCATCAGCGGCATCATCGCGCTGCAGTTGGCGACGGTCGCCGCGCCCAGGATCACCGGCGGCTTGGTTGCGAGGATTTGCTGCAGCAGTTGCACCGCCACCTGCGGCTTCGACTGGTCGTCGTAGTACTCGAACTTGACCGGACGTCCGTTGATGCCGCCGCTGGCGTTGATCAGCGCCTCGCCGAGCCGCATCGCCTCCTGTTCCTCCTTGCCGAGGAACGCGCCCGCCCCCGACAGCGGCAGGATCGCCGGAACCGACACGGGTGCCTGCGCATGCGCGCCGGACCAGCATCCTAGCGTGACGACGGCCAGCACGGCCGCCGAGACAGCCTTGATCATCCCCAATCTCCCGCTTCCCTGACGGCGATGCTTTCTTGTTGGCGCAAGTCTAGGCCACCCGGTGGCCGCGCGCCATCGACCGCCCACCTGCGCAAAACACCTTTGCAGCCGGTGTTCCTAGGCTAATCCGATTTAGCAAAGCCCCCGGCGCCCGCTATAGTCGGCGCCGAAAAAACGAATGCAGGGAGAAAACGCCATGGCGACGGTCGAGAGCCAAAGTGCACCGAAGATGCAGGCCATCGAGACCTACAAACGGTGGCAGAGCGGCGAAGGCATTCCGGTCTACGACACCTTCTTCGTCGGCGACATGCGGGCGCTGAAGCTCGGGCCTTGGGCGCGCCTCGGCGTGGATGCGGCCTTCCTCAACCTCGAGGGCGCGGGCGAGTCGAACAACTGCTACGTCGCCGAGATCGCGGGCGGCCGGTCGAGCAAGCCGATGCGCCACCTGTACGAGGAGCTCGTCTACATCCTGCAGGGCAGCGGCGCGACGACGATCTGGAACGACGCGGGCGCCAAGCACACCTTCGAGTGGAAGGCGGGCAGCCTGTTCTCGATCCCACTCAACACCCACTTCCAGCATTTCAACACCAGCGGCTCGGCGCCCGCGCGCTACGTCGCCGTCATCACCGCGCCGGTGGTGATGAACATGTTCCACAATCCCGAGTTCGTCTTCTCGGCGGCGTTCGACTTCAGGGATCGCTTCGACGGCGAGAGCAAGTTCGACGGCGGCGGAAATCTGTTCGTCAACCGCCGCGACACCTACAAGATCTGGGAAACGAACTTCGTTCCCGACGCCGACCGCTTCGAGCTGTTCCGGCGCAACAATCGCGGCGCCGCCGGCTCGTATCTCTGCTTCGAGCTCGCCCATGGCTCGATGGTCGCCCACATCTCGGAGTTCCCGGTCGGCACCTACAAGAAGGCCCACGCCCACGGTCCCGGCGCTAACGTCATCATCCTGAGCGGCCAGGGCTTCACGCTGCTGTGGGAGCGCGACAAGTGGGACGAGCGCGTCAAGGTCGACTGGCAGCCGGGCAGCATCGTCGTCCCGCCGTCGAACTGGTTCCATCAGCACTTCAACTCCGGCGCCGAGCCCGCGCGCTATCTCGCGCTCCGCTGGGGCAGCAACCGCTACCGCTTCAAGCCGGACGGCAACGAGGCCGAAGGCGGCACCGACACCAGCGTCAAGGACGGCGGCAATCAGATCGAGTACGCCGACGAGAACCCCGAAGTGCATCGCCTGTTCGAAGCCGAGCTGAAGAAGGCCGGCGCCGTCTGCCATATGAAGGATATGGTCAAGGACTGCACCGGCGTCTCGAACAAGGGCTGATCCGGCTTAGGCGGGCTTCATCAGCACCCCGAACAGGCCCTTTTCGTTGAAGCGGCGTGTGTCGGGCCGAACCGGCTCTGCTTCCGCGACCAGCACGACGGCATCGACTGTCTGTGCGAAATCGTGGAACGCCCAGCTATCGTCGATGTCGTCCACCACCATCGCGCCGCCCGGCCGCAATGCCCCCCACGCAAGCTGCATTTCGAAACGGGTGTTGAATTCGCGGTGGTCGCTGTCGTGGATGAATAGGTCGATCGGCGCGATGGTGCGCAACAGGCGCGGCAGGCGCCGCTGGCTTGAGCCGAAAATCAGTGTCCATTGGTGGCGTGCCTCTGAATCTACGGCAGCGCCGATATCTTTGTGCAGCTCGGGCGCGTCCGGCGGAGGGTAATCGATGCTCCAAAGATGCCCGCGGCCGTCGAGCGCTTCGAGGACAACCCGGCTGGTGACCCCATGAGCGACGCCGGTCTCTACGATTTTGGCCGCACCCAGGCGCCGGATCAGACACCGGATGGCCTCCGCAAAGGCGAGATCGCCGTCATTCCAACCAAGATAGCTTTCCGGGCCCGGATCGATTCCCTTGGACCTGAGCGTGGCTGCGATATCGGCCCACAGCCGGATTGTCCAGCGATGGTCATCCTGCGTGGCACCGAGCCGCTGTCGCCAATCCAGATCGGCGCGATAGGTGCATGGCGGCCGCTCGTATTCGTTCCGCTCGTGCCACAGTGCGATCGCCTTGTAATAAGCTTCGACAGGATCGCGGACGACGCGGCCAATTCTGCGGGCGAAACGCTTGTTCCCGGCATCATTAGTCAGCAACATCCGACGCAATGGCCGAAATGCATGTCGTTCCACCATTTTGCTCTCCTGCTTTAAAGACTCGCAGCGGGCGAGAAGGTACGAGCTAGACGCCAGTCGAGCGTCTGCCCGGACGCGGAGCGGCGAGAGAAAGCGGCCAATGGCGCGCGACAACGAATGTCGCCGCGCACACAGGACTCTTGAAGGCGATATAGAGGGGGGGCCGACGGCGTCGGCGATTGGGTTTTGCGAGGTCGCATCCGCGCATGCGACGAGCGTCGCCGGCAAAGCGAGCGATTCCGAAACGAGCGACCATGGTGAAATGCCTCTCGCTGCGTCGTCGCGAATCCTCGCCGTCCTCTGCGAAATGTCATGCAGCGATCCGATGTCATTTCCCAGAGGTCGCTAAGGCAAGCCGCCACCGCTAAGGCCTCGACCGGAAGGCCCTTGACCGATATCAGGAATCTCCTGCAACCGTGTGGCGGCGCTTGCTTTTCGGGGCTCCGGCCTTTAGATGAAGGCGGCCCAGCGCCGCACCGCGCCGCCGGTTTTTTAACACCGGCGCGCGCTTGCGTCCCCATCGTCTAGAGGCCCAGGACACCGCCCTTTCACGGCGGCGACGCGGGTTCGAATCCCGCTGGGGACGCCACTCCTGAGCAAAAGAGAGAACTTCTGACGGCTGTGACGACGGCTGCCCCGTCGCCAGCCTTTCGAGCGCCTTTTTGGCGCCCTCGAGCCGGATCTCGTCTGGGTTCACCTCGACCCGGTTCAGCAGCAGTCGCATGTAGGCCTGTCGGAGCTCAGGCGGGCCCTCGATGAGCCGCGTCCGCATCTGCCTAGACAATTCCTCCAGCTTCGGCGTGGTCAACGAGGGTCGCGTGACGGTCATCGCTGCCTGGAGGTCCGCAATCTCCCGTTGAACGTCCGAACGCCTGAGTTTGAGGTGGGCCATGCGGTCCCTGAGCTCGGGCTCGTCGGGGTGCATCGTGCCGTTTTCCACGAGAGCGAGGAGCCGGGTCATCGCGGCCTGTGTCTCAGAGGCCCCCTGCCGCAGCCGGGTCAGGCGCTCGCGCTGCGTGGCCTGCCGGGCCTCAGCGTCCGCGACATACGCACTCAGGAGCTCCGTCAATCTATCCGGGCTGAACAGGTGGTCGGCGAGATGTTCGACAACCATCGAATCGAGCCGGTCCATACGAATGCGACGCCCCTCGCACGCGGTCTTGCCCTGCTTGATCGCTCGTGAGCAGGCGTAGTAGCGGTAGGTCCCGCCTTTCCCCGTGTTCTGGATCATCGCCGCCCCGCAGCTCCCGCAGCGGGCGAGCCCGGCGAGCATCGTCGGG
>Ga0310811_10010435_pt1 | contig 11999 bp, 8 predicted proteins | sample YCmetagenome_FD_207642 | JGI IMG/M metagenome (GOLD analysis project Ga0310811, IMG submission 207642) | Soil microbial communities from experimental microcosm in Duke University, North Carolina, United States - YC | ecosystem: Engineered > Artificial ecosystem > Soil microcosm > Unclassified ...
AACACAAGTCGGCGAGCACGGCGCCCGGCTGTCCGGCGGCCAGCGCCAGCGCCTCGCCCTCGCCAGGGTGCTGCTCAGGGACTTCCCCGTGGTCATCCTCGACGAGCCCGCCGAGCACCTCGACGAGACGACCGCCGAGGAACTGACCAGGGACCTGTTGTCCGCGGTGGCGGGCCGCACGGTCATCCTCATCACCCACCGCCCGGTCGCCCCGGGCTCCGTCGACCAGGTCCTCCGCCTCGATGGCGGCCGCCTGCGCCCGGCGGCCTGGCAGCCGGCCTAACGGCGGGCGCTGGGGTTTCCGGTGCTGGTGTTTGGGACCCTCAGGGTTCGAGGCGGGGCCTAGGATCGGGAGTCGTGGCTACTACTGACGCAAGTTCCTGGGTGCGGGCGGTCCGCACCTCGCATGACCGGCTCGCCGGCCTCGTCGCCGGGCTCGACGGCGACGCGCTGCGCACGCAGTCCTACGACACGGAATGGACGGTTGCCGACGTGCTGTCCCACCTGGGCAGCGGCGCGGAGATCTCCTCCCTGTACATCGAGGCCGGGGCGACGGGCGGCGAGCCGCCGGCGATGGACCAGTTCAAGCTGATCTGGGACACGTGGAACGCGCGGTCGCCCGAGGAGCAGGCGGCCCAGTCCGTCATCGCCAACGAGGCCTTCGTCTCCCGCGTCGAGTCGCTGACCCCCGAGGAGCGGGCCGCGTTCCACGTGCTGATGTTCGGCCGCGTGCCCGTGGACCTGGCCGGCGCCCTCGGCATGCGCCTGTCGGAGCACGCGCTGCACTCCTGGGACGTCGCCGTCACGTTCGACCCGGCGGCCAAGGTCGCGCCGGACGCCGTTGACCTGCTCATCGACCGGCTTCCGCTGATGACCGGCTTCTTGGGGAAGCAGGCGCCCGCGCCCGTCGGGGTCGCCGTCACCACCACCGCACCCGACCGCGCCTTCACCCTGGACACCGGCGGCGTCACCCTGGCCCCGGCCGTCGCGGGCGACGCCCCGGCCGCCTCGCTGGCCCTGCCCGCCGAGGCGTTCATCCGCCTGGTCTACGGCCGCCTCGACAGCGAGGACGGCCTGAAGGCCTCGGGCGTGACCCTCTCGGAACTCAAGTCGGTCTTCCCGGGCTTCTAGCGCCGAACGCCTCTGGCCCTGGCCGTCGGCTGCCGCGGTGCCTCCGCTCCTGATCCCACAGGACGCGGAGGCGCGCGGGAGCCGTGTGGCGGAAAGTCGCGCAGCCATCCCGGCCCCGGGCACAGCCACCGCAGGCATCACGTGCCCCTAAGTTAACGGCATTGCGCGCTACGCCTGTTTTCTTCCGCGTTGTGCAAAGGTTCCACGATCATCGGCCCGGCGAACGCGCGGGACAGGGCGCCGGCGGTGCGGCGGACCGCCAAGAGCGTCACGTTTCCCTCATTCAACGGGATTCCGCGTCAGCCGTACACGGGTTTCCCGCGGGTCCGGTGCGTCGCTTGCGGCGAGGTGATAGTCGAGTATGTTCGAGTATCATCGTGCGTAGCACTTCCCCCAGCGCCGGAGCTTTAGAGAGGCATCGATGCCCCCACCCGAGCATGCTCCTCGACAGGTCAGCGCCATGGCTAAGCGCGTACCCAAGTACGCGCGCGTCGCCGCGGCCGTTCAGGGCCTGATCGCCGACGGCACCCTGCGTCCGGGTCAGCCTGCGCCTAGCGGCGCGGCGCTCAGCCGGGTCACCGGGTACTCCACGCTCACCTGCCGCAGAGCGCTGCGTGTCCTGATCGCGGACGGCGTGCTTACCCCCGGGCCCAGCCGCAACGCGCGCCCTCGCGTCGCCGGGCCCCCGCAGCAGCAGGCCGCGCGTGACCTCGCCGCCGCCTCCCGGGCACTGTCGGCGGGCCTGGCCACGCGGCGGCGCTCATACGGGCTCACCCAGCCGGAACTCGCGGCGCTTCTCGACATATCCGTCACCACGATCGGGCATGCCGAGACGGGCAGGCTGTGGCAGTCCCGCCAGTTCTGGGAGCATGCCGACGTCATCCTCAACGCCGGCGGCGACCTGCTCAGGCTGCACGACGCCTTCGGCGAGGCCAGCGCCGCCAGCGCCGCGGCCGACCCGGCCGCCGCGGAAGCGGCCAGCGGCGGTGAAACGCCGAGCGCTGACGAGGGGGCGGGCGGTGGCGAAGCGGCGGGCGACGTTGAACCCGGGCCCGCTGCGGAGGGCGACACCCCCGCCCAGGCGGGGCCCCACCTGGGCGCCAGCCTCGAGGCGTCCGGTCCGGGCGGCGCGGCGCCGCCCGCGGGCCAACCCACGGGACCCGCCGCCGGCCTCCCGGAGATGCCGTCCGCCACGCCTGTGCAGTCGGGGCCGGCCTACGTCATGATCATGTGGGGCGACGGCACCGTGACGACCGTGCACCCGCCGGAGACGCCGTCCCCGGAGTCCAGCCTGGCCGGGACGCCGCCCTGGGACGAGACGCCGCCCAGGTAACGCTTTCGGCCGGTGCCGCTGCCCGATGGCAAGCCTGCGTCAGCGGGGTACTGGCGCCGCCAGGGATGCCAGGAACTCGCGGAGCGTGACCGCGTCGGTGAACACGTGGCCGGTGATGCCGAGGGCCTCGGCGCCGGCCACGTTTCCCGCGCGGTTGTCGATGAAGACGGCCTCAGCGGGCGTGATCCCAAGGTCGCCCAGGACGTGCTGGTAGATCTCCGCGTGCGGCTTGAGGAGGCCCAGTTCGCCGCTGACGTAGCAGGCGGAGAAGAAGTCGCCTAGCGGCCCGTGCCGGAAGAAGCTGGCGAAGTCAGCCCCGGCGTTGGACAGCAGCGCCAGGGGAGTCCCGCCGGCCCGCAGGTCGGCGATGACTTCGATGGTCGCCGGGTTGATCGACAGCCAGCTGCGGAAGTCCGCCGCCCACAACTCGTGCACGCGCGCGGAGTCCCAGTCGGCGCCGATGTCGCCGGCGATCGCCCGCCAGTAGGCGGCGACGCCCGCCGTGCCCTGGTCGAGCCCGTCCCGGTGGGCGAAGTACGCGGTCCAGAACGGCTGGTCGTCCCCGTTCACCCCGGCGAGGCGCGCGATCACCGCTCTGTCCGCCGCCGACGGCTCCAGCGAGATCACCTCGCCGTAGTCGAAGATCACGGTCCGGCCGGGCAGCGAAAGCGGCGTGCGAGTCACCGGGAAACCGTAGCAGTGGCCCCGGCGGGCGCGGCGGCACGGCCCGCTCCCCGTGCCGCCGCACCCTGCCCGCTCCCCGGCGTTTCCGCACGGAGACCCCCTTCTCGGACAGCGCTTTGAATATAGCGATCAATGGTACAATTTATGTCTAATCGATGATCCAGCCCCTTAATGAGCCGGACGTTCCCGGACATTTCCGGGAAGGAGCCACGTGCCTGCGGGAACGATCGTTATTTTGGGAGATGTTGGGCTTTTCTGCGGTGATAAACCGGCAGACTTGCGCAGGCAGTTGCGGATAGCCCTCGCGGTCATGGTCGCGGCGCGCGGCAGGCGCGTGCGCCGCCAGGAGATCGCCCTCGCCGTCTGGGAAGACGAAGATCGTGACGTGCGCACCCTCATGTGGTCGCTGCGGCGAGCGCTCCGCGACTGCAATAGCGGTTTCGATGTTCCCCCGGATAAGGGCAGGGAAGGTAATTACCTTCTTACCGTCGCAGAGCCGGGCACCCTGGAAGAAGCGGTTGACGCCTTTCGCTTCCTGCGGCTGACCAGGGAGGCCGAGACGCTATGGAAAGGCGGCGGCGAATTGGCGGCCGTCGAAAAGCTCATCGTCGCGGCCGGGCTGTGGGGCGGCGAGCCGTTCGGGGAATTGTGGCCGGAAGGGCCGCCGGAAACCTCCCGCAAGCTCAGGAGCGACCTGGAGCATGCCCGCGACTTCCTCATCGGGACCCTGGCGGAGGCCGCCCTCCGGCAGGGCGGCCCGTACGAGGCGGCCCGCGCCTACCGCGACCTGCCCATCGGCCAGCCCAGCCGGTACCTGGCGTCAGGCGACGACGCGAATTGGCTGGCGGGCTTCCTCATCGCGCTGCACGACCGGCCGGGAAGCGACGACGCTGACCGGCTGCTCGCCCAGCGACGCGGCATCGGCGCCGGGAAGGGCGCGGGCGCAGACCGGGACCGCCAGCCAGGGGACGACGCCGTGACGCGCGCCGATGACCTGCTCCTGCTGGCGGAAGCAGGCATCGACGTGCACCGCCCGCTGGCGGCCGTGTCCCGCCCGCCGGTAGCCGGCAGCCCGCCCGCGTTGGTGGGCCGGGAAGCGGAGCAGGCCGCGTTCGGGCGCCTGCTCGCCGGCGTGGGGGACGGGCACCCGGCGGGCCTGACGGTGCGCGGGGCCAGCGGCTGGGGAAAGACCAGGCTCGCCGACGAGTTCGCCGCCATGGCCGTGACCGCCGGCATCCCCGTCGTCCTGGTCAGCGCAGCCAAGGCCGGCGACCTGCGCCCCTGGCAGGAACTCGCCGAGCGGCTGTGGCCGGCCGCCAGCCGGGAACTCGGCACGGGGCGCGACGGCACCGCCCGGGACCGGGCGGCGCGGCTGACCCTCGGGCAGCGCCGCGCGCTGCTTGACTTCGTCGCCCCGCGCGCCGGGTCGTCGGCCCCGCCCGAGCCGGACCAGGAACAGCAGGTGCGCTTCGCCGAGATCGCCCGGGCGCTGAGCGCCCTCGCGCGCAACGTCGCGGCGCGGCGGGGGCTGATCGTGCTGCTCGACGACGCTGACCAGCTCTCCGAACGCGGCCGGGACCTGCTGGCCCTGATCCTCGACGGCCTTCGCCATGCCCCCGTGGGCGTGGTGCTCCTCGGCCGGGACGACACCCGCGCCCAGGGCGACGGTACCTGGGCGGACATCCTGTCCGCGGCGCGGCCCGGTGCGGAGCGCCTCATGCTCGGGCCGTTGCCCGAGCACGCGATCGGCAACTGGCTGCGCCAGGTACGCGGCCACGCGCCAACCGGGGAGGAGGTCCAGCTCATGGCGGGCGCGACGGGCGGCGAGCCGGTGCGGATCCGCGACGAGGTCGCCGCCGCGGCTGCCGCGGTCAGCCCGCAGGGCCCGTCGCGCTGGCTCGCGGCCGCCGCGATCACGGCCGACGACCTGGTCATCGACACCGCGCTGGTCGCCAGGATGCTGGGCCTGCCCGACGCGGACGCCGACCGCGAAGAGGGAAGCGCCCGCCGCCTGGCGTGGATCGACACCTCGGCGGGCGTCCGGTTCACGCACGGCAGCCACCGCGACCAGGTAATCGCCTGGCTCGACGCCGATCCGGCGTTGCGCCGCTCGCTGCACCGGCGCGCGTTCGACGCGCTGGCGGGAGAGGGCGGGCACGCGGCGGACGACCCTGACCCCAGGCGCGCCATCAGGCTCGCCGGGCACGCCCTGGGCGCCGACCGTGACCTGCCGGCCGCCGAAGCGGCCCGCGCCTTCCTCGCCGCCGCGCAGGCCGAGCGGGCCAGCGGCGAGGCCGCGGAGACGTGGGCCAGGGCTGGCATCGCGAAGAACCCGGCGGACCCGGCCACGCGGGCACGCCTGCACCTCGCCCTGGGCGACGCCCTCGACCAGCGCGGCGGCGTCGGCGAGGCCGACCGGGAGTACCAGCTGGCCTACGACCTCGCGGCGGACCGGCCGCGCGAGCGGGCCGAGGCGCTGATCAGGCTGGCCCGCCGCTGGACGGACCCGGGCAAGATCGACTGGTACCTGCTGCGCGGGCTCCAGGAAGGCATCGAGGGCCTCACGGACGACACCGGGGACACCGAAACGGCCGCGCTCCGCCTGCAGCTCACCGCGCACCTGGCCCGCAAGTCCACCCTGGCGGTCCCGGTCGTCGGCACCGACGCCGACGAGATCAGGCGCGAGGGAGTCGCCCTGGCCCGGGCCGCCCTCGGCCAGCTGCGCGGCCTGACAGGGCTGCCGGCTGCCGTGACCTGCGAGGTGCTCAACGAGTGCCGCTGGGCGCTGTACGACTACGACCCGCCGGCCGAGGGGATCAAGCTGTCGGAGCGGCTGGAGCGGGAGAGCCTCATCGCCCGTTCCCCGTATTACCAGAGCCAGGCGCTGATGACCCTCGCGATCGACCAGCTGCGGCTCGGCCAGGTCACCGAGGCCCAGAGCACCCTCCTGGCCCATGAGCGGACCATGCCGGCCACCCACGCGTCCCAGTGGCTGCAGCTCACCATGGAGTCCGTGCTTGACCTGTGGCACGGGCGGTTCGACCGGGCGGAAGCCAGGCTGCTGCACGTCGCGGCGCCCATCGTCACCCGCGCGCACCAGGAGATGACCCGGGTCGCCGACACGCTGCAGCAGACCTGGCAGGGACAGCTCTTCTGGCTGCGCCGCGAGCGCGGCCAGGTGCTCCGCCAGACCGATCCGGAAGTGTTCCGGCAGATCGAAGGGCACGCCTTCTTCGCGATCTGGCGCGTCGGGCTCGCCCTTGCGAGCGCGGACGAGGACAACCCCGCCGCCGCGGTCAGCCACATCCGGGCCCTGGACGAGGGCTACCGGGGCTTCACCGCTTTCCCGCCGCACGGCTGGACCGTGTCGGTCGCCGCCCTGCTCGCCGAGATCTGCCTCGCCCTGAGCCCCGCCGGGCGGCCCGGCGGGGCGGTACCCGAGCGCCTCGAGACGGCAACGGGCGGCGCTGATCCCTTCGCTGAGCTGCTCCCCGATGTCGCGGGACGGCTGCGCGTGATCCTCGCCCGTTACGCGGGCGAGTTCGTGCTGGCCGGCTGGCCGTCGGTGCTGCTCGGCCCGGCCGAGCGCTTCTCCGGCCTGCTGGCGCTGGCCACGGGCGAGCACGAGGAGGCGCTGCACCTGTTCGACGCGGCCGCCGGCCGGGTCGAAGGCGCGCCGCCGCAGGTCGCCCGCCTCCAGGTGAACAAGGCCCGCGCCTGCCTCCGCCTCGCCCAGGTGCACGGCGGCCAGGCCGGCCCCGCCGAAGCGGCCCGCCTGCTGGCAGCGGCCGGCGCGACCGCGGACCGCCTCGGCATGCGCGGCCTCGCCGCCGAAGCCGGCGACCTCCTCGCGGAGTGCTGAGGCGTGCCCGCCGCCCGCGAAATCACAACACATCATCCAGAACGGAAGCGTGCTCCGCGCACCAGGCCAGCTTCGCGGCAGGGGCGTGGCGGTCGCGGACCCGCGCGGGCGGGCCGGCATCCCAGGTGGGATAACAGCAACAAGCGCGGAGCGCCTCGCTGCCGTACTCTGGAACAGGTGCGGTCCGGGCGGAGCACGCGGCCGTTCTGCATGATTCTTGGCTATTCCTTATCTGGGTGCCCGCTAGCGGAGGCCGGAGGTCAGCTCCGCGAGGGCCTGCAGGTCGTCGGCGGCGAACTTGCCGCCGTCGCCGAGGAGCTGGACCAAGACGTGGTCGGCGCCCGCCACCAGGTGGCCGCTGATGCGGGCCAGCGAGTCCTCCGGGCCGTGCGGGACGACGTCGTCGATGAGGCGGTCGCTGCCGCCGTCGTTGATGTCGGCGTCGGAGTAGCCGAAGCGGCGCAGGTTGCCGGTGTAGTTCGGCAGCCGCAGGTAGAACTTGGCGTAGTCGCGGGCGTGCGCGGCGCCCTCGGGGCCGGGCGTCAGGGACACCGCGACTTCCGGCACGAGCAGCGGTCCCGCGCCGAGGGTCTGCCGGGCGAACGCGGTGTGCTCCGGCGGGGTGAAGTACGGGTGCGCGCCCGCCGTCCGGTCCCTGGACAGTTCCAGCATCTTCGGCCCCAGCGCGGCCAGGATCACCGGCGCTTGCGTGGCCGGGAGCGCGTCGAGGAACTGGACCATCTTCGAGTACGGCTTCACGTACGCCTGGCCGGTCGACTCGACCAGCGGCGCGTGGCTCACCCCGAGGCCGAGGATGAACCGGCCCGGGTACAGGCGCTCGAGCCGGTCCGTGGCCGCGGCGAGCTCGCCCGGCTGCCACGTCCAGACGCTGGCGATCCCGGTGCCGACCACGAGCCGCTCCGTGGCGGCGAGCGCCGGCTCGATCCCGGCCAGGTCCGCGGGGGAGTTCACGCCCGGGTACCACACCGACGTGAGCCCGGCCGCCTCGATCCGCGGCGCGTACGCTTTCGGGTCGATCCCGCTCCTCGCCGGCGGCATCCAGATACCGAGGGGGCCAAGCGTCCGGCGGAGTTCGTCCGTTGTGATCATGATCCCAGTTATATGCCTCGCCGGCCCCGGTGCCGAGAGCGGCTCTCCGCCCTCGACGCTGGTGTAGGTTCGGGTTCCGTGCCGACGATTCTCATCACCGGGGCCGCCGGAGGGATCGGGACCATGCTCCGGTCCCGGCTGGCCAGGCCCGGCCGTGTGCTGCGCCTGCTGGATGTCGTTCCGCTGCCCTCCTCGGCCGGGCCCGGGGAGGAAAGCCTGACCGCGTCGGTGACCGACATGGCCGCGATGACCGCCGCGTGCGCCGGGGCGGACGCGGTCATCCACCTTGGCGGGATCCCGGGTGAAGACGCATGGGCGCCGATCCTCGACGTCAACATCAACGGCACCTACACGGCCTTCGAGGCCGCCCGCCGGGCCGGGGTGCCGCGCGTGGTGTTCGCCTCGTCCAATCACGCGGTGGGGTTCGCGCCGTCCGCGTCGTTCCCCGTCGCGGACGGTGCCGCGCCCGTGCCCGACACCTACTACGGGGTCTCCAAGGCGGCGGGCGAGGCCCTTGCCGCCCTCTACGCGCACCGCTACGGCGTTGAGGCCGTGTGCGTCCGCATCCTGTCCTGCTTCGAGCGGCCGCGGAACCCGCGGATGCTGGCGACCTGGCTGTCACCCGACGACGCCGGCCGGCTCTTCGAGGCGTGCGTGACCGCGCCCGCGCCCGGCTTCCGGGTGATCTACGGCGTGTCGGCCAACACCCGGGGCGGCTGGGTCTCCCTGGACGGGGCCCGCGCCCTCGGCTACGAGCCGCTGGATGACGCCGAGCGCTACGCCCCTGAGGTCCTGGCGGCGGCTGGCACTGACGCGGACGCCGCCTGGCCGGACCCGGACGACCCGGTCTTCCGCTACCTGGGCGGCGACTTCACGTTCCCGTCCCGCGACGCCCCGATCCCCCCGGCCTAGTCCTTGCGGTCCTGGTCCTTGCCGGGCTAGTTCTTGCCGGTGATCCCCGAGTAGTCGCCGACGATGCTCGGTGCCTGGCCGGAGGCCGCGGGCGGGTCGTAGGCGGCGAACTGCTCCAGGTAAGTCATCCCGGCCTGGGACAGGCCCTGGTCGGGGGAGTAGAAGCCGGGGACGGTCAGGTGGAGCATCGTGCCGGCGGGCGCGGTGAGCGTCAGCTGCGCCGCGTCGGTGTAGAAGACGAGCGCGCCGCCGTCGGCCGTCCGCAGGGCGAACTCCTGCCCGGCGGTGCCGGTCGCGGCCGTGTGCGCGTCGGTGACCTTGCCGCCGGGCAGCTTGCCCTGCCAGAACTTCTGGTCGTTGACGTCGGCCAGGTTGGCCGGGGCGTGGATCGCGGGCTGGCCGGGTGTGCTCCCGGTTCCGTCGAGCGACGCCGCGGTGGCCGCCGGGAGCTGGCCAGGCTCGACCGTGACCCCCAGGGAGTCCTGGCTGACCGCGGTGGCCAGGCCGTCCGCGCCGACTGCGATCTGCGGGGCATTCACGCCGGCCATCAGGTACGGCTCGGCTGCGTCCAGCCACGGGCCCCCGGGAGTCGCCTGCGTGAACAGCAGGTACTCGTTGGACGTGACCTTTTTCGGGTTCGCGGAGAAAGCATTGGCGACCTGGGCCACGAACCAGCGCGGCCCGGTGGCCGGCTGGGCGCGCGGGATGTAGTAGGCGGCCCGGGCCGGGCCGAACGCCGGGAACGGCGCTGTTCCCTGCTGCACCTGGTACAGGCCCGCGTCGATCGCGTAGCTGGAGCCTGTCTCGACCGTCGCGAGCAGCGTATTGCTGCGCTTGGCGTTCGCGTTGTTGTTCACCGTCGTGTACTTGGCCAGGACCGCTTTGGCCTGGGTCAGCGTCAGCGGCGGGGCCGGCGACGCCGGGGAGGCGGACGCGGTCGCCCGCGCGGCCGGCGTCACGGGCGCGGCCGCGCCAGACCGCTGGCTGGTGCTTGGCGGGCTGCCCGGGGACCCTTCGGCGAGCAGCACGGACGCGGCGCCCACGGCGGCGCCCGCCACGACGACCCCGGCCAGGATCAACCAGCGCCGCCCGCCCCGGCGGGCGCCATGCGGGGCGCGGCCGGCCCAGCCCTCATCGAACTCCCCCAGTGCGGGTTCCGCTGCGGGTTCCGCTCCGGGCCAGCCGGCCCCCGCGCCCGCGGCGTCCGGTCGTCCTAGCCCTTCGAACCCGGCTTGCCAGCCGTCGCGCCACTGCCCGCCGGGCGCCGACCCCGTGTCCAGGTCCGGGGGAGCGCCGTGCGCGCCAGGGGCTTCGTGGCTGACGGGGTAGGGCGCGGCCGGCCATGGTTCGCGCTGCGCGTCAGGCGGTGTGGGCCACGCGGGCGGCGGAGGCACGGGCGGCGGGGGCGCGACGGCGAGGTCGTCCCGCTCGTACGTGATCGGGTACGGCGCAGTGCCCTCGTCCTCGTCCTCGTCGTCATCCCAGGCGTCGCGCGGCTGCCAGCCCTCACCTGGGGAAGCGTCCGCACTGGGCCGCCATTCTTCGCCAGCGGCCCAGTGCTCGTCCGCCTCCCACATGGTCTCTGTCGGCCAGGTCGGTTCCGATAGCTGCGGGGTTTCCTCCGTCGGGCCGTTGCCGGGCGCCCAGGCGTCATGCGTCGCCCATCGCTGCTGGGGCGCGTATCCGTCCCGGGCTGCCCAGGCGTCCTCCGCCCCCAGCATCGGGTCTGGCTGGTAGGCGGTGTCGGCCGGCCCCGCCGGCGGCGGCGCGTCATGCTCGGCGTCATGCGCTGCGTCTAGCCGGCGGCTGAAGTCCCAGTGGCTCATCATGCTCCCCAGGTAATGGCGCGATGTCCTGTATCACGGACCATTGCCTGGTTTGGTTCATTTCGATGGCCGGCGGACCGCGACTAATCCGTCACCATGAGCTTGTGAGTCTGGCTCCCCGAGAATGATGGCGCTAGCGGCCCGTGACCCGGGCCGCTAGCGCGCTAACAGCTGCACCCCGTGGTGGCAACGGCGCCGGCCGCGTGCGACCCGCTCTGCGCGGCGCTTGCCGAACCGCCGCCGACCGCGATGCCCGCGAGCATCGTGAGCACGCCGACCGCCATGGCAATCCTGGTCGTCCAACGAATCCGCATAAGCGTTCCCCTTCGCTCAGAGCGTTTCCCCGATTGGATTTCCTGTCCCCGGAATCCATTGCAGGAGGGATATTAACCATGAACCGGGCGAAAGCCTTGGAGGCACGCCACAGTGGTCACGAGATTTCACCGATTTAGTAACGCATCCCCATCGCGTCGCGGACTTCCTCTAGGGTGGCCGCCGCAACCGCCCGTGCCCTGGCGCAGCCGTCGCGCAGCACCTGACGGGCGTAGCCCGGGTCGGCGGCCAGTTCGGCCCGGCGGGCGCGCACCGGGGCGAACCGTTCGTTGACCGCTTCGGTCACGGTCTGCTTGAGCCGCGCCGCCCCGCCGTCGCCGATCTCTTCCGCGACCGCCGCCGGGTCCCGGTCCAGGCACAGCGCGGCGAGCAGGACCAGCGACGATACTTCGGGGCGGGCCGCCGGGTCATAGCTGACGTGCCGCTGCGCGTCGGTCTTCGCGCCCTTGACCAGCCGCGCGGTCTCGTCGGCGGTGGCGCGCAGCGCGATCGCGTTGCCACGGGACTTGCTCATCTTCCCGCCGTCCGTCCCCAGCAGCAGCGGCGCGGCCGACAGCAGCGCGTCCGGTTCGGGGAAGACCGCGGCACCGCCCGCGCCGGGATAGCGGTCGTTGAAGCGGCGGGCGACCAACCGGGTCACCTCCACGTGCGGCAGCTGATCCTGGCCGACCGGGACCAGGTTCCCCTTGACCGCCAGGATGTCGGCGGCCTGGTGCACCGGGTAGGTGAGCATCAGCCCGCTCACCGACGCCTGCCGGGAATGCGCGATCTCGTCCTTCACCGTCGGGTTCCGCCGCAGCTCGCCGTC
>Ga0310811_10010436_pt1 | contig 11998 bp, 8 predicted proteins | sample YCmetagenome_FD_207642 | JGI IMG/M metagenome (GOLD analysis project Ga0310811, IMG submission 207642) | Soil microbial communities from experimental microcosm in Duke University, North Carolina, United States - YC | ecosystem: Engineered > Artificial ecosystem > Soil microcosm > Unclassified ...
ACCTGCGCCTTGCCGCGCGCAACCAGCGGCGTCACCGGACCGACCGCGAAAGCCTGACGGCCACGCGGATTGCTGCGTTCGCCGGGCGCAAGCGCGACCAGCGCGCGGTTGAGCCAGCCGGTGTCCGATCCGCCCGGCCGCGTGACGCCGCTTTCCAGCACGTCCTGACCGTCAAAATGCGAGCGCTCGCGATAGGGCGTCGCCGCCGCGTGCACGATGGCGGCCTGCCTGGCCTGATAGAGCCGATGCAGGTTCGGCATCGCCGGATTGAGCGCGAACAGCGAATCGAGCGGCAAGGCCGGCCGCGCCGATTGCAGCGTGAGGGCATCATCACCGCGCAAACTTTGCCAGTCGGGATCGCCCACCGGCGCGACGGCGGCCAGACCATCGAGCGCCCCACGCAGGATCACGACCATGAGCCGCGGATCGCGCCCTTCGGCCATGGCCATTTTCGGCATGTAGGCCCACGCGAACAGTGCGCCCGATCCGAGCAGCAGTTCGCGGCGCGTTGCGGCATGAATGAGGTCAGACATCACATCACCTTCGCTATTGACCCGCGCGGGTTCAGCTTCATCGATTCACCTGCGCTGGAATTCGGGCGCCATCACCAGCAGGGCGAGCGCCTGCTGCTTGCTTTCGGCGCGGCGGACTGCCTGCCGCGTGTCGGCGGATGCAAGCGGGCCGAGCGCCGACTCGAGCGTGTCCATCGGATCGGCGTCGCCCATCATCCGGCGCGCCATCAGATTGGAAATGTCGAGGCGCTGCGGCAGGCCGTCGAACCAGGCGGCGTTGTCGTCTTCAAATCCCTTCGGCGCCGGGGGACGCCAAAGCGGTTCGCCAAGCGAGGCTTGCGCGAAAATGAGCGGACGCGTGTTGCGCGGCTCGGCATTGGTCGCGCGTAGAGCGGCGACAATCCACTCGCTCGGCTTCTTCAGCTTGGCTCGCGTCACGTTCCACGATTCCGGCGCCTCGATCAGCGCGCGCGAGACGCGCTTGAGATCGCCGTCGGTGTCGATGAAGGTTTTGGCGAGCCGGTCGACCAGCGCCTGCGGCGGTTCGTCGGCAACAAAATGCCGCGCGAGCTTCGTCGCGATGTGTTTTGCCGTCGCCGGATTGCGCGCCAGATCGGCGAGCACGGCGCGGCCCTGCGCCACTCCCGCCGCACCATACGCCTTGCCGATCACCGTCTGCGCGCCCGGCTCATGCATGCGCGGATTGAAAACGAATTCACCGCCCTTTTCGAAACGCGGCGGAACCACGGTCCAGCCGGTGATGACCTTTGCGAAATTGGTGACATCGGCCTGCGTGTAGCCGGTGCGGACGCCGAGCGTGTGCAATTCCATCGTCTCGCGCGCGAGATTTTCGTTGAGCCCCTTGTGACGCCGCACACCGGCCATGGAATCCGGCCCGATCGACTTTGCATTGTCGAGGTAATAAAGCATCGCCGGATGGCTCTCGACGGCGAGCAGCATGTCGGCAAAGCGGCCGAGCACATGTGGGCGGATCGCCTCGCGTTCAAACGCACCGGCGATGGATCGCACCAGACCCTTGTCGGCAGAAACGCAAAAATGGTTCGACCAGAACCAGACCAGCCGCTCGGTGAAACCGATGTCCTGGGTCAGTGCGCCGTCGAAGCGCGCCGCGGCTTCGTCGAGGAAAATCCGTTGCGGCACACCCGGCCCGGGGCGGGGCTTGGGCTTGTCGTCTGCCTGTTGCTGTACGGGGTCGCCTTGTTGTGCCGGGCGCATGCCGCCAGCGCCACGATCAGAATCGTTCTTCTGGCGATTGGCCTCGGCTTCGGCACGGCGGTTCATCCGGCGTTTGCGCCGGAAATCCGCGGCGTCACGCACCGCCTCGCCGGACGACGGAAGATCGCTGTTGCTTAAATGTGTGCCGTCGCGACGATCGAGGTCGGCGAGAAGCGCGCCGCGCACGACTATCGCGCTTGGGACCGAGCCCGAAGCGATGCAGCCCGATGACACTTTCGACCTTCGGATCGATTGCCATATCGGTGTCCTCAGAATTTCAAAATCCTTAGAATTTCACGTCTTTCCGATCACGGATGGGTCACGCATCGGAAGGCAGGAGCCGCATCTCCAAGGGCAAAATCTAAAGCGCCTTGAATGAACAATGGCTGACCGGATTGCGGCCCTTTTTTGTTTTTATGTATCATCCTGTAACCGCTGCCCGCGCCCCGCTTTCGCCGCGAACGCTGCCTAGTCTGGCGCCTTACCTTGCCATAGCCTGTCAATGGCTTCGACCGGACGCCGGGACTTCCCGCGCCGCCGGTCGTTTCTTGCTTTATGATGATCGACCCATGTTCCGACGATTCGAAAACTTTCTGAACCCGACCGAGACCCCGGCGCGGCCCGAGCCGCCCGCCGGGCTGATTGCGTTTTTCTGGCACTTTGCCCGTCAGGCGAAGCTGCTGTTCGTGGCGCTGTTCGTCGTCGAACTGCTCATCGCCCTGACCGACAGCGCAGTGCCGTGGTTCATGGGCCGCATCGTTTCCTTCGTCAGCCACATCCCGCGGGACCAGTTCCTCGCGCAGACATGGCCGTGGCTCGTCGGCATGGTTTTCGTCGTGGTGATTGCGCGCCCGCTGATCGGGCTCGCGCGCTATCTCATCACCAATCAGGCGATCTCGGCGAATTTTACCAGCATGATCCGCTGGCAGGCGCATTGGCATGTCGTGCGCCAGAGCTGGGCGTTCTTCCAGAACGATTTCGCCGGCCGCATTTCCAACCGCGTGATGCAGACCGGACCGGCCGTGCGCGACACGCTCGTCGCCTCGGTCACGGCTGTCTGGTACGTGCTCGTCTATGGCACGACCGCGCTTTTCATGACGGCATCGGCCGATGCCTGGCTCACGCTACCGATCGTGCTGTGGTTCGTCGGCTACATGGCGATGCTCGCTTACTTCGTGCCGCGCATGCGCGACCGATCCAAAGTCGCCTCGGAAGCGCGCTCCGCCCTGATGGGGCGCATCGTCGACAGCTACACGAACATTCTCACGGTCAAGCTGTTCGCCCGTCCGCGCGACGAGGACCGCTATGTCGGCGACGCCGTCGATCGCCACACCGCGCGTTTCCTCTCGGCGCAGCGGCTGATGACCGGCTTCGCCACCATCCTCGCCTTCCTCAACGCGCTGCTGATCGCCGGCGCGGGCGCGCTCGCCGTCTGGCTGTGGCAGCGCGGATCGGTCGAAGTCGGCACCATCGCGATGGTGCTGCCGTTGACGCTGCAACTCACCAACATGTCGCGCCAGATCGCCATGCAGATCACCGAGATCTTCGAGGACATCGGCGTTGTGCAGGAAGGCATGATCACGATCGCGCGGCCGTTGCAGCTTGTCGACCGTGCCGGCGCGCAGCCGCTCGATGTCCGCGAGGGCGGGATTACATTCGACAACATCCGCTTCGGCTATGGTCGCGCCGTCGGCGTGCTCGATGGCTTTTCGCTGCATGTGAAGCCGGGGGAACGCATCGGCCTGGTCGGCCGCTCCGGCGCCGGCAAATCGACGGTCGTGAACCTGCTGTTGCGTTTCTTCGATCTGGAGTCCGGCCGCATCCTGATCGACGGACAGGACATTGCGCAGATGACCCAGGAATCGCTGCGCAGCCAGATTTCCGTCGTGACGCAGGACACCTCGCTGCTGCATCGCTCCATCCGCGAAAATATCAGCTACGGACGGCCGGAGGCCACGGAAGACGAGATCGTTTCCGCCGCACGGCTCGCACACGCGGCGGAGTTCATCGACTCGCTCGAAGACTGGCGCGGCAATCGCGGCTACGACGCCCAGGTCGGCGAACGTGGCGTGAAATTGTCCGGCGGCCAGCGCCAGCGCGTCGCGATCGCCCGCGTCATCCTCAAGAATGCGCCGATCCTCTTGCTCGACGAAGCAACCTCTGCGCTCGACAGCGAGATCGAGGCGGCGATCCAGACCAGCCTCGATACACTGATGGCCGGCAAGACGGTGATGGCGATCGCGCATCGGCTTTCGACCATCGCGCGCATGGATCGTCTGGTGGTGCTCGACCGCGGCAGGATCGTCGAACAGGGCACGCATGAGGAATTGCTGGCGGCCGGCGGCCATTACGCCGCGTTGTGGCGGCGCCAGTCCGGCGGCTTCATCGATGCGGGTCCGGGCCACGGCCACGTTGCGATCCAGTCGACCGCCGCGGAATAAGCCGCGCGAAAATGCCGGGCGTCAGGCCGCCGCGACCTTGTCCAGGAAAGCGTTGAGGGTCTGGCGCAGTTCGTCCGTCCAGGCCGCAACATCGGTTGCCGCCTGCTCGACCATGGCGGCGGCGTTCTTGGTCTGACCGACGGCGGCCGAGACCGCGGTGATGTTGACCGTCACCTTCTGCGTTTCCGCCGATGCCTGCTGCACGTTGCGCGAAATCTCGCCCGTCGCCTGTCCCTGCTGCAGCACCGAGGAGGCGATCACGGCGGTGTAGGCGTTGACGTCTTCCATTGTCGCGGTCAGCGTTCCGATCGCCTGCACGGATTTCTGCATCGAAAGCTGGATGGCCGCGATCTGCGCGGCGATCTCTTCCGTCGCCTTGGCGGTCTGGCTGGCAAGCGATTTCACCTCGGAGGCGACGATGGAGAAGCCGCGGCCCGCCTCGCCGGCGCGCGCCGCTTCAATGGTGGCGTTGAGCGCGAGCAGATTGGTCTGGTCGGCGATAGCGCGAATGAGATTGACGACCTCGCCGATCTTGCTGACGGATTCAGACAGCGCGTCGACGGCCATATTGGTGTCGCGGGCGCCGGTGGTCGCAGCATCGACCATGCCCGACGTATCGGTCACCTGACGGTTGATCTCCGCGATCGACGCCGCAAGCTGCTCAGACGCCGCAGCGACGGACCGGACATTGGCCGCGGCTTCTTCCGATGCCGCCGCCGCGCTGCCGGAGCGCTGCGTCGTCTCCTCGGCCGTGGACGAGAGTTGCTGGGCCGTCGCCTGCATCTGATCCATGTTGCTGCCGACCGCGGCGACCAGCGCCAGAACATGCCGCCGGAATTTCGTGATCTCGGCCTCGATCGCGCGCTGCCGCTCGACGCTCAAGCTCTCGCTCGCCTTGGCCTCGCCTTCGAGTTTCGCCCGGGCAATCGCCTGATCGCGGAAAACGCGCAAGGCCGCAAAGAGCCGGCCGACATCAGTCTGCCGGTCAGCGACGGCCGGGATATTAACGCCGTAGTTTCCTTCCGCGATCGCGTTGTTGATCAGAAGGATGCGGGCGAAGGTGCGCCGGATTGTCACCGCCATGAGATAGCCGATGGAGCCGACGATGAACGCCGTTGTGATGAGCAGGATGGTCAGCAGCTTGAAATCGGAGCCGAATCCGACCGCCAGATTTTCCCACTCGCGCGCGCGGCCTTGACTGGAAAGAAGCATAAGTTTCGTCAGCGTCGGGCGAACGCCGTCCAGCGCCTTGCTCAGGGCGGGGATATCCGTCTTGTCTCCGGCAATCGCATCCTGCGCCTGATCGAGATATCCCTTCATCACAGCGAAATCGGGGTTCAACTGCTGCGCCGAATCGAAGCTCGTGGCGTTGCGCGCAAGGGTGATGAACGTCCGGACGCTGTCGTTAATTTCATTCGCGGGCAGGACGTCCGCATGCTCGACCATTTTTGCGGCGGTCCAGTACTGAGACCGCGCTTCGAGCATCTGACGGTCGAGTTCTGTAAAAATCAAATTGGAATTCAGGAGCGCGCGCTGTTCTTGCCCGATGTAATAAAACTCGAATCCGAAGGCGGCGTAGCCGACCAGCGCGATCGCAACGAGAATGAACATCCACGAGGACAGGGAAATCTTCAGCATCAGCCTGCGTATCGATGCGGTCATGAGAAAGAGGTGCTCTCAAGCAAGGGCAGGATCAGCCGTCTTCGTGACACACACACGAAGAAACGCTCAGACATTGGGTAATTGTCGTTACCATCGGCTTAACAGGCTGGCGCGATGCGATTTTGGCTGCAAAAATCGACACCCCCTTGGGCGCCTCATAGCGCCGGATCGGTGCCTTACATCTGGTCACCGTCCGACGGGGCCCGGATGGGCGCTGCCCGGCGAGGACGACGCCTGACCAAAACCCTAAGGCCCCTTGTTTCGGTCGATCGGTAGGGATTGAATATGACCGTCTGTCCTCGGGTTCGCCGCTGCTCGACCCTCAAACGATGGTCATAATTTGGGGCAACCCGAAACATTAGACTGACTACGGGCAAGCCGCCCTCGTCCTTACGGAGTGAATGCAATGTCGAGACTTTCAAGCAGACTGTTCCGCACCGCGGCGCTTAGCTCCGCCGTGGCTGGCCTCGCCGCCTTTGCCACCCTCGCCCCGATCACCAGCGCTCATGCGCTGACAATGAAAGAATGCAGCGCCAAGTATAAGGCTGCCCAGAAAGACGGCTCACTCAACGGCATGAAGTGGAACGACTACCGCAAGGCGCAATGCGGAGCGAACGCTTCCGCCGCGGCGACGCCTGCGACGACGACGACGGCAGCAAAGCCAGCGCCCACTGCAAAGCCTGCGGCTCCCGCAAGAACAGCATCCGCGCCGGCGTCCGCTCCGGCCGCGGCGACGAACGCCGTCTTCCCGACCGCCGTGTCGCCAAAATACTCCAAGGAGTCGGCGGGCAAGGCGCGTCAGAAAACCTGCCTCGATCAGTACAACGCCAACAAGGCCGGCAACGGCAATGGCGGCCTGAAGTGGATCCAGAAGGGCGGCGGCTACTACAGCGAATGCAACAAACGCCTGAAGGGCTGACCGCCGCGAGGCGCGTCAACGAGATCCAAGCGAAAGAAGCCTCCATCGCGAGATGGAGGCTTTTTAGTTCGAAAAATACACAAGGGCTGCCATGCGATAGCGGCCGATCAAATCAGCAACGTCGCTCGATCCCGTCACCCGTTTCTTATCGCGGCGGGCCTTCTCTACGTTCTTGTCGCCCAGTTTGATCGATGGGCTGAAGCCCTTTTCTCGCTGCCGGACTCACCCCATATTCCGGCCGATGCCAAAACCGCCGAAAAAGCCGAAAGACCCGGCAAAAGCCACGCGCGCGAAAGCCGCGCGGCCGGACATGAAGCCGCTCGAGCCGGCGCTCGCGGAGCTTCTCAATCCTGCACTCAATCGCGGCGCGGCCGGCGTCGGATCGCAAACCGGCGTGCAGCCGCCGCCGAGCAATTCCAAGGACCGGCGTGCTGATTTCGCGCGCTCGCACACCGCGCGCAAATCGACGCCGAAGGGCTTCGATGAAGCGCCGCAGAGCGGCTACACGACGAAAACCCCCGTGCGTGGACCCTTGCTCGGGCCCGATCTGTCGCGGCCCGCCGAACAACCCGGCGTCAACCGCAAGCTGGCGCAGGCGCTCGGCTATCAGCTTCCCACACCTGAGGATGGCGCCGAGGCGGCGAGCGATGCCGATCTCTCCCTGCCCTCGGGTGTCACCGCCACCGCCCACTCTCTGGACAAATTGCTTCGCGAGGGCCGTAAGGAGTTCAACGATCCGGACGGTGCCGGACGGGTATGGACGCCGCATCGTCCGACACGCCCCGACAAGTCCGAAGGCGGACAGCGCTTCGTCATCAAATCGGAATTCGAGCCGAAAGGCGATCAGCCGCTGGCGATCAAGGAGCTTGTGGAAGGCGTGCAGCGCCACGACCGCACGCAGGTGCTGCTCGGCGTCACCGGCTCCGGCAAGACTTACACCATGGCGAAAGTGATCGAGGCGACGCAGCGCCCCGCACTCATCCTCGCGCCGAACAAGACGCTGGCCGCGCAGCTCTACGGCGAGTTCAAGAATTTCTTTCCCGACAACGCGGTGGAATATTTCGTCTCGTATTACGACTACTACCAGCCGGAAGCCTATGTCCCGCGCACGGACACCTATATCGAAAAGGAATCCTCCATCAACGAGCAGATCGACCGCATGCGCCATTCGGCGACGCGCGCCCTGCTCGAACGCGACGACGTGATCATCGTCGCATCGGTGTCGTGCATTTACGGTATCGGTTCGGTCGAGACCTATTCGGCGATGACCTTTGCGCTCAAGCAGGGCGCGCGCCTCGACCAGCGGCAGCTGCTCGCCGATCTCGTGGCGCTGCAATACAAGCGCATCCAGAACGATTTTTCGCGCGGCACGTTTCGCGTGCGCGGCGACAGCGTTGAAATCTTTCCCGCCCACTATGAGGATCGTGCCTGGCGCGTGTCGCTGTTCGGCGACGAGATCGAAAAGATTTCCGAATTCGATCCGCTGACCGGCCAGGAGACCGACGAACTGGAATTCGTCAAAATCTATGCGAATTCGCACTACGTCACGCCGCGCCCGACGCTGATCCAGGCCATGCATGGCATCAAGGCCGAACTCATCGGCCGTCTCGACGAACTCAATCACGCCGGCCGGCTGCTCGAAGCGCAGCGGCTCGAACAGCGCACGCGGTTCGATCTGGAAATGATGGAAGCCACCGGCTCCTGCGCGGGCATCGAGAATTACTCGCGCTATCTCACCGGCCGCAAGCCGGGCGAACCGCCGCCGACGCTGTTCGAATATGTCCCCGACAACGCCATCGTCTTCGCCGACGAGAGCCACGTCACGATCCCGCAACTCGGCGGCATGTATCGCGGCGACTTCCGGCGCAAGGCGACGCTGGCCGAATACGGCTTCCGCCTGCCCTCGTGCATGGACAACCGGCCGCTGCGCTTCGAGGAGTGGGACGCCATGCGCCCGCAGACCGTGGGCGTATCCGCCACGCCGTCTGCGTGGGAGTTGAACGAATCCGGCGGCGTGTTCGTCGAGCAGGTGATCCGCCCGACCGGCCTGATCGATCCGCCGGTCGCTATCCGCCCGGCGCGTACCCAGGTCGACGATCTGCTCGGCGAAGTGCGCGAGACGGCGCGCCAAGGCTATCGCTCGCTCATCACAGTGCTGACCAAGCGCATGGCGGAAGACCTGACGGAATACCTGCACGAACAGGGCATCCGCGTGCGCTACATGCATTCGGACATCGACACCATCGAGCGCATCGAGATCATCCGCGATCTGCGGCTCGGCGCCTTCGACGCGCTCGTCGGCATCAACCTGTTGCGCGAGGGCCTCGATATTCCCGAATGCGCACTGGTCGCCATTCTCGACGCCGACAAGGAAGGGTTCCTGCGCAGCGAGACATCGCTGGTCCAGACCATCGGCCGCGCCGCGCGCAATGTCGACGGCCGCGTCATTCTTTATGCCGACCATATGACGGGATCGATGGAGCGCGCCATTGCCGAGACCGACCGGCGGCGTGAGAAGCAGGTGGAATACAACACCGAACACGGCATCACGCCGGAGAGCATCAAGCGCTCGATCTCCGACATCATGTCGAGCGTCTATGAGCGTGACCATGTGCTGGTTTCGACCGGCCAGGGCAGCGCAGGCGAATTCGCCGATGCCGCCACCATCGGCCACAATTTTGAAGCCGTCATTGGCGACCTTGAAGCGCGCATGCGCACAGCCGCCGCCGATCTCGATTTCGAGGAGGCCGCGCATCTGCGCGACGAAATCAAGCGCCTGCGTGCAACCGAACTCGCGGTGGTGGATGATCCAACCGCGAAGCGCCTGGCGTTGCCGACGGCCGGACGTGGCGGAAAATCACGCGGACGCAAGGACGCGCCGCGCAAGCCGACGCTCGATGAAATGGGACCGGGCGTGGAAGCCATCCCCGCACGTCCGGATCAGAATGCGGTGCGCCCCGCCCCGCGCTCGACTCTCGGTAAGCCCGGCATGCACGGCGGATTCAAGCGAAGAGGACGGTAGCAACCGTCCCCTTGTTCGCAGGGCTGATCCGCAGGGCGGCTTTCGCCGCTCACATATGCTCTTCGCCATTATGATGCTGGCGGGCGCGTTCCTGCGCCTTGCGCTCGCGCGCCTTCTTGTTGGCCTCGTGGCGGCCGATGGCGCAACCCGCGGCTGCGCCGAGCACGCCGTGGTGTCCGGCATAGTGGCCGGCAACTCCCCCAACGACCGCCCCCTTGATGCAGCCCTTCGCAGCAGCCGGCGCAGCGGATCCGAGAACGGCAATCGCTGCCGCCGCAGCGCATGGGATAAAAAATTTCATGATTCACCAATCCTGCTCGTTGACGTGGACACAATGTCAGGACGGGACGATAGTTCCGGAAGTGCCACATGGGATTTCACGGGACTGCGCAGCATTGGGCTGTTAGAGACTTGTTTATGCTCTCGAAATCCGAGGCTTCGCTCTTGAATCCGCCGCAATCCCGCCCGAGGTTTGCCCCAGTGCAATCGGATTCGCGTGACGAAGATGCCGCACCAGCACACCGTGTGCTCTTTCGAAGTTCGTGGAATTTGTGGTGCCGCGATCCAATTTCGGTTTCCGCTGCACGTGTAAAAGGGAGTTTTCGCCATGAACGCCATGTCCAATACGGCCCCGCCCAAGCCGCCGGCGTCGAATACCGAGGCAAACCCGACGCCCAAAAGCGGAGTGGCCAATTCCAATGCCGCCAATGAGGCCGCGACCAAGGGCCGGCCGGCCGGTGACCGCGATAACGGTGCGGAAGTGCGCAGAATGGCCGAGGTTGAAGGCGAGATCCGCGACTTTGTTCGTCGCGACGTCACCCTGCGCGAAAAGGCGCGTCCGGCCTTGTCGCCGAGTTCGACCGCGGCCGAGCATATGAATACCGTTATTCAGCGCGTGGCCGGCGCGTCATTCGACGAGATCGATCGCCTGATCGAGGACCTTATGGCCATCAAGGAAACGCTGCGTCAGGAAGGCGAACGCGTTCAGCGCGAAATCTCCGGCTATGCCGGCTTGAGCCAATCGGCGGCGACGACCATGCAGGTCATCGGCGACAGCCTGCAACAATGGCGGCCTGAGCAGATCACAGATCGGCGGCATGAAGAACGGGACGATTGATCCCGATTTCAATTTCAACCGCTCATCGACGTTGAAAAAAGCGGCCACCCAAAAGGTGGCCGCTTCAATTCAATATCAATTCGTAATTTGAAATTCAGCCGCCAAGCTTAGTATTTATGAACGCGCTTGACGACGGTCACGTGACGCGGATGCTTCTTGATGACCACGGTGCGATGGCGATTATGCTCCCAACCGCGATGCATTCCCCGGTTATGCTCCCACCCGCGATGCAGTCCCCGGTCGTGTCTGACAACAACCTTCTTCTTCACCACTTCGGCATGGGCTCGATGGCCGTCGTGAACCCGAACGCTGACTGAATCGGCGAACGCCGGAGCAGAGAGCGCCATTGCGGCAACGGCGGCGACGACAAAAGCAATTTTCTTCATAATATTACCCTTCCCAATTTTACGTGCGAGTTCGGAGTCATCCGTCCGCGCGTGTTGCCTCTTCTTCACCGGTCCTGTGCCCGGCTTGCACATCTTAACGGGCAGAAGATGTATTCGTTCCAAAAAACTCAACGATATCAATAATGAACGCCCGTTCATCGCCACGCGCGACGGGCGCTGGACCGTAGAGCTGCGTTCCCGCACGCGCGAACGAATCCGGCTCGCACCGCGCGGCGGCAGCCCGCCGTGAGCTTTGCATCTCCCCGCCGATCGGCCGTCCAACGCATGGCGGGAGCGTCGGATCGTGGGGTGTCAAAGAGATCGGCCCGATAGCGCGGCGCGTGGCGCTGCGCTACATTCAATTTGACCGACGGCCCCCAGCCTCAGCACCGCAAAAGAAAAAACGAGGAGCGCATCCGCATGTTTGCCCAGATCAATCACTTCGCCATGGTCAGCCCGCAATGGCCGTTCCTGGCCCGGTTCTATGAAGCGCTGTTCGGGCTGCAGCCATCCACCAAAGTCAGCCGCCCGTTCAACGCGGCCACGGTCGGCGATGGCTATGTCGGTCTCAACATCAATCCCCTGCGCGATGGCGGGATTGGCGGCCTCGACCATTTCGGCATGGTGGTCGACGACGTCGAACTCGCTCTCGATCGCATGAAGAAGAAATTTTCGCGGGCCAATATCATCAAGAGGCCGTCGA
>Ga0310811_10010438_pt1 | contig 11997 bp, 7 predicted proteins | sample YCmetagenome_FD_207642 | JGI IMG/M metagenome (GOLD analysis project Ga0310811, IMG submission 207642) | Soil microbial communities from experimental microcosm in Duke University, North Carolina, United States - YC | ecosystem: Engineered > Artificial ecosystem > Soil microcosm > Unclassified ...
AAAAGCTGGAACGTTTTGGCAATATCATTTTGATCCGCCCCGAACCGCAGGCGGTTTGGAGCAAGCAATTGCCGCAGTCGGAATGGCAAAAATTACATCATATTAAGTTCAAAGGTCGCTCTGCTACTTCTGGCGAATGGTTGAAAAAGAACAACAATATTCCCGACCGCTGGCATATTGAATATAAAAATCCGGAGATCGCTATAAAATTCCGGCTGGCTCTGACCTCCTTCAAACATGTGGGTATATTCCCTGAACAGGCGGTTAACTGGGATTATTCATCGCAGATCATTAAAAAATTTAAGACGCCCCAACCAAAGGTGCTTAATCTTTTTGCCTATACTGGCGGCGCCACATTAGCAGCGCAGGCAGCTGGCGCTGATACAACGCACGTTGATTCTATCAAGCAAGTGGTAAACTGGGCCAATGAAAACCAGGAGTTGTCAGGATTAACCAACATCCGCTGGGTGGTTGAAGATGCTTTGAAATTTGTAAAACGCGAGGTAAAGCGTGGCAAAAAATATAACGGCATTATCCTCGATCCTCCTGCTTATGGCCATGGCCCGAGTGGTGAAAAATGGAAACTGGAAGACCATATTAATGAGATGATGCAGGACGTGGTTCAGCTGCTTGATCCGCAAGAACATTTCCTGATACTGAATGCTTATTCGCTTGGTTTTTCATCGGTAATTATAGAAAATCTGATCAGAAGCTCCTACCCTAAAGTACAAAATCTGGAAACTGGCGAACTTTATTTGCAGGCAACTTCGGGGGTTAAATTGCCATTGGGGGTGTTTGGGAAGTTTTATAAGGTTTGATAACCGGAACCCGTAATTTTCTGCCGTTCTGAGCGAGAGTGAAGAATCTATTATGGATTATCATAGTAACCTGAGGTCATGAAAGCTTTACGGAATAGATGCTTCACTATGTTCAGCATGACAAGTAGAAAATATCTATTTTAGCCCTATGCTAAAACTGAAAGCCCTGCTTCTAACCCTAATCTTACCTTCTTTACTCTTCGCCCAGCAGCGTTTTGATATCATCCTTAAAAACGGAAAGATCATCGACGGCACAGGCAATCCATGGTATTATGGGGATGTGGGCATTGTTAAAAATAAGATCGTTAGCATTGGCGACCTGTCAAAAGATAAAGCTAAACGGATCATAGACGCTTCAGGATTAATCATTGCACCGGGATTTATTGATGTGCATACTCACATCGAGGGTGACGAAAAGAAAACCCCTACTGCCGACAATTTTCTTTATGATGGCGTAACCACCGTCATTACCGGGAATTGTGGTACGTCCAACGTCGATATCGGGAAATATTTTAAGCAATTAGATAGTATTAAATTGTCTGTAAATGTTGGCACGCTCATCGGTCACAATGATGTTCGGGAGGCTGTTTTAGGTGAGAAGGCGGTAACGCCAGATGCGGCGCAATTACAAAAAATGCAGGCATTGGTTGAGAAAGCCATGCGGGATGGTGCGATGGGTTTTTCAACCGGACTGATCTATACGCCTGGCATATACTCTAAGACCGATGAAGTTATCGCGCTGGCAAAATCGGCTGCCAAATACAATGGGATTTATACTTCGCACATGCGGAATGAGTCGGATAAGATTTTCCAGGCGATTGATGAAGCGATTGATGTGGGCAGACAAGCCAAAATGCGCGTTGAAATATCTCATTTTAAAGTTGGTCTGCCCAACTGGAACAAATCCGACCAGATGATCGCCATGGTTGAAAAAGCACGTGCTGAAGGTTTAGATGTAACGGTAGATCAATACCCTTATACTGCCAGCAGTACTACACTGAATGTATTATTGCCTGACTGGCTATTAGGTGGTGGTCGCGATTCAGTGATGAAGCGACTGAATAACTCTGTCATTCATCAAAAAGTGGTTGATGAGATGATAAAAGATATGAAACGCCGCGGTCGCGCGCATTTTGATTATGCTGTGGTGGCACATTGCGATGGCGATACTTCTTTTAACGGGAAGAATATCATGCAGATCAATGTTCTGAAAGGTCGTGAATCAACCATACCGAATGAAATAGAAACCATATTGGATATCACTAAAATTGGCAGTGCTTCCATGGTGTTTCATGGTATGAATGAGGATGATGTAGAAAATATCCTGAAGTACTCGCTCACTATGGTTGCTTCTGATTCGGGTATCCGGCAGTTTGGTTCGGGGGTGCCGCATCCGCGTGGCTATGGCAGCAATGCGCGGGTGCTAGGTTACTATGTTCGCGAAAAACACCTGATAACCTTGCAGGACGCGATCCGTAAAATGACCTCGTTGCCGGCGCAAAAATTCCAGATTAAAGACCGCGGACTGATTAAACCCGGAATGTTTGCTGATATTGTTATTTTTGACGCCAATGCCGTAAAAGACGAGTCGACTTTTGAACACCCGCACGCGTATTCGACTGGCTTTGCGTATGTTTTGGTAAACGGATGTGTAACTGTTGATAATTTTAAACATAACGGTAGCAGAAATGGTGCTATTTTGCGCGGCCCCGGATATTCAGGAAACTAAATAAAATGAAAATAAAAAAGATCGCTCTATTTGCCTTTGTCATTGCGTCGTTGGCACTTTTTACTAACTGCAGCTCAAACGGCAGCGCCAAATCCGATAAAAGCAAACCGACTGCTAAATCGGATACAACACCCAAAAAAGCTGGTGACACTACCGTTGCTGCACAACCGGTTTCCTATCCGCCAATTAATCATGCACAGTACGATTCGCTGATGAAGAAACTCGCTCACGGCGATACAACAGGTAAATGGCCGGTAAAAAATGCGCCTTATCCGCTGCCGGGTGCAATTCTGCCTTACAAAAGGGTAGTTGCATTTTATGGTAACCTGTATGCAAAACGCATGGGGATTTTGGGCGAAATTCCACCAAAAGAAATGCTTGCCAAGCTGAAAGGCGAAGTTAAAAACTGGGAAAAAGCTGATCCAACTACTCCTGTTCAACCTGCCTTGCACTACATTGCTGTAGTTGCCCAGGGCGATCCGGGTAAAGACGGAAAATACCGTTACCGCATGCCTTTCAAACAGATCGATACTGTACTATCGCTTGCTAAAAAATCGGGTTCTATCGTGTTCCTTGATGTTCAGGTGGCTTTGAGTAATATTCATACAGAATTACCATTGCTTGAGAAGTATTTGGCTATGCCACAAGTTCATTTTGGTATGGACCCGGAATTTTCCATGAAAGACGGCGTAACCCGTCCTGGCAAAAAGATTGGCACTTATGATGCTGCTGATATCAACTATGTATCAGATTACCTGGCTAAACTGGTAAAGAAATACAACCTGCCTCCAAAGATTTTAATCGTTCACCGTTTTACAGAAAAGATGGTGACCAACTATAAAAACATCAAACTGCATCCTGAAGTTCAATTAGTGATGGATATGGACGGCTGGGGCGAGCCTGAATTGAAAAATGGAACATGGCGTTATTTTATTCATAATCAACCTGTACAATTTACAGGCTTCAAATTGTTCTATAAAAACGATATCAAAAAACCACCTCACCACATGCTTACCCCTCAGGAGGTGTTGAAGAATAAACCTTACCCGATCTACATCCAATATCAATAATTTAAGATAGCCGGTTAGCGGAAAACACCTATGAATTTTAAAAACATCAGCAAAAATATATTGACAGTAAGCGCAGTGGCTCTATTAGCCACTGCCTGCAGTCAGAACAGCAGTACTACAAAGGTGACTACCAAGTCGCCCGAAAAGAAGGCCGCTACTGAAAGTAAAAAAGCAGAGCCTGCTAAAAAGCCTGGCGATACCGTGGTAACCAGCACCGCTTCTGTTACCTATCCACCTATCGATCACGCGAAGTTTGATGCCCTGATGAAAAAGATGGCCAATGGTGATAGCACAGGTAAATGGCCGGTTAAAAATGCGCCCTACCCCCTTCCCGGAGCGATTTTGCCTTACAAAAGGGTGGTAGCTTTTTATGGTAACCTTTCATCAAAAGGAATGGGCATTTTGGGCGAATTGCCGCCTAACGAAATGCTTGCCAAATTAAAAGGCGAAGTAAAGAACTGGGAAAAAGCTGATCCAACTACCCCCGTACAACCCGCGTTGCATTACATCTGTGTAGTAGCAAGCGGCGTTCCGGGAAAAGCAGGAAAATATAGGACACGCATGCCGTTTAACCGTATCGATACGGTAATTGCCCTAGCAAAGAAGGCAAATGCGATCGTATTTTTAGACGTGCAGGTAGGATTAGGTAATATCCGCACCGAACTGCCGGAGCTGGAAAGATTCTTAGTCTTACCGCAGGTACATTTTGGCATGGACCCTGAATTCTCTATGAAGGATGGTTCTCATCCTGGTAAAAAGATCGGCACTTATGATGCGGACGACGTGAATTATGTTTCAGGCTATTTGGCTGATTTGGTTAAGAAGCATAATCTTCCTCCTAAAATTTTGATCGTACACCGTTTCACCAAAAAGATGGTGACCAACTATAAGAATATCAAACTGCGTAAAGAAGTTCAGGTGGTGATGGATATGGATGGATGGGGTGAACCAAGTTTGAAGCACGACTCCTACCGTTACTTTATTCACGATGAGCCTGTTCAGTTTACCGGGTTTAAATTATTCTACAAAAACGACCTGAAGAAAGCACCGCATCACATGCTTACGCCAGAGGAAGTTTTGAAGCATAAACCGGCTCCTATTTATATACAGTACCAGTAAGTTCATGGTTATGGTTCATAGCAGTAAATATTATCAACCATGAACCATCAACTATAAGCTATGATCCATTTCGGCATTATCGGTTGCGGGCGCATTAGTCACAGGTTTGTGCAGGGCATCATGGCCGTAGATGGCGCGGAGTTGACAGCAGCCTGGTCACGGCGGGTTGAGAGTGTTGAGCAGTTTGTGAACCAGTATGGTGGTAAAGCCTGTAGCAGCTTGGATGATCTCCTATCAAGCGATATTGATGCCCTTTATATTGCTACACTTCCCGATAGTCACGCCGAATACAGTATTGCAGCGTTAAATGCAGGCAAGCATGTTTTGTGCGAAAAGCCTGCGACTGTAAACCTTGCCCAACTCGAGACCGTATTAGTGTTAGCCAAGCAAAAAGGCTTACTATTTATGGAAGGGATGAAACCGCCCTTCTATCCGCTTTACCAAAAGCTCAAAGAATATTTACAAAACGATCCGATCGGCACAATAGGCTATGTCCGTGCCGGATCGGCAGTAATGGATTGTCCGCCTGAACATCCGAATTACAGTTATGACCTGATTGGCGGTGGTATAATGCAGATCGCGCCCTATGAGGCTTTTCTGGCTCTGGACTGGCTTGGCCCGATGACCGGATTACAGGCTATGGGACGATTTAGTGGCAGCCAGGTGGATATGTTTTCCATCTTTCAAACTCAGCACGACCAGGGATTTTCACAACTCTATTGCGGCTTTGATATGCATGGAAAAGGTGATGCGTTGATCGTTGGACAGCTAGGTCATGTTACCATCCACAAAAATTGGTGGAACCCGGCTAAAGCAACCATTGAATATTTAGATGGTCGAAAAGTCGAATTAGATGAGCCTTTTACAGCAGGCGGACTTAATTATGAGATCGACCATTTCTGCAACTTGATCCACAATAGGCAAACCGAAAGCCCGATCATTACTCATGAGTTGTCCCAGCAGATGATCGCGATGCTGGAGGAAGCAAGGATGCAGATTGGGTTGAAGTTTAAGGGTGAGTGAAGATCAACTTTTGTGTCATTGCGAGTAGCGAGGCGGACGGTGCGGCCGAACGACGAAGCAATCGCATGCTATACAGGGCGAAGACGCATAGTTCGCGATTGCTTCTTCACCGCGCAGGCCGTTCATCGCAATGACATAGTGGAGTTTTGAACAAGAACTGCTACTCCTTTATACTATTAATCGGATTAGCCATTGCCGCCTTTATCGACTGAAAGCTAACTGTAAACAACGCAATCATTATAGCAGAGATACCCGAAACAAGGAACACCCATACAGGTATATTTATCCGGTAAGCAAAACTCTGCAGCCAGTTATGCATAGCCCACCAGGATATTGGCGAGGCAATCAGCAATGCGATGATAATCAGCCTGACAAAGTCTTTGGATAACATAGCCGTTATGCTGCTGGCTGATGCGCCTAACACTTTTCGTATACCGATTTCCTTTCTACGTTGCGCAGTGTTAAAGGCTGATAATCCTAATAATCCAAGGCAAGATATGACGATTGCAATGATCGCGAAGCAAATAAAAAGACTGCCGAACCTTTGTTGTGCAATATATTGATGGTTGTAAGCATCATCGGCGAAAAAGTAAATAAAGGGCAGCGAGGGAGCGAGATTTTTCCACGCAGATTCTAGTTTGTTTACCGTCGAGCTCACGTCAGATGACGTGATATCCATAGTTATGTTAGTCAAATGACTATTGTCGACTCTTAACGTCAGCGGCTGCACTTTTTCTAAAAAGGAGTGGTTATGAAAATCTTTAATCACACCCACAATTGTCCCCTGGTGATTGAGCTGGGTAAAACGTTTACCGATGGCATCATTCGGGTTGGTGAAGCCCAGGCTTTTTAGCATAGCTTCATTGATCAGCATAGATTTCATGGAGTCGGCAGCCAGATTTTGAGAAAAACCCCTGCCGGCAATAACATCAATGCGGAACTGTTTCAAAAATTCGTCATCAATAAAATAAACGTCCGGTTTTTGCTGCTGATCTTCTCCTTTGCTATTTTGAATAATGGTATTAAACTGGTTGTTCGGCGTGCCCGGGATGGAAGAGGAAAAGCTAACCTTACTAACCCCGGGAATGTCCATTAACCGTTGTTTCACCCCATCCAAATGCTGGTTTATGCGGCTGTCGAACTGATAATCCACTACAAGCTTATGTTCTTTTTGGAAACCCAGTTGCTGGTTTTGCATAAAGTTGAGCTGCATGTAAACAACGGCAGTTGCAATGATCAGGAATATCGAAATTGAGAATTGCGCGACTACCAGTGAGCGGCGTAACATAAGCCCGGTGCCCGATGAACCGGTTTTCCCTTTCAGGCTGCTGATCGGGTTAAAACCTGAGAGGAATAAAGCAGGATATGCTCCTGACAAAACACCAACAATTATCGAGATCAGGAAAAGAGTCAAGATATTTTGGAAACTATGGAAAATGCCATCGGCTACCACCGTACCGACCAGTTGATTAAACAAAGGCAACAACAGCATTGCGAATAGCAAGGCGATGATAAAAGCGATAAGACATAGCATTACCGCATCCATAAAAAATTGCAGCACCAACTGGTATTTTGATGCGCCGAAAACTTTACGAACGCCTATCTCCTTAGCCCTTTGCAAAGAAAATGCGGTGGTGAGGTTAATGAAATTGAAGCAGGCTATAAACAGCACCAATACCGCAATGATGGAAATGATGTAGATATTGGTAATACTGCCGCTCTCCGAGGTGCCGGTGCGGTGCCCGCGTGGTTTGCCGTACAGATAAACCTTCTTTAATGGCTCAAGCGCCAGTTGGTATTTGAATTCGCTCTGATTGAAATTGGCATTTACAAATGTGGGAAGCTTGGCCTGCAGGTCAGCCGCGGATTGACCGGGTTGCAGTAATAAGTAAGTATAGAATCCAAAGCGCGTCCAGTTGCGACTCCAGTCATCATCAACCAAAGTTGTTATCGAAAAAATGATATCGACACGTAAGTGCGAGTTGTAAGGAATATCTTTCATTATCCCTGTCACCACAGCTTTGGTTTGCCCGTTGACCATCATGGTTTGACCAATGGGGTCACTGTTGCCGAAATATTTTTTAGCAGCGGTTTCGGAAAGTACTACGTTGCAAGGGGCCTCAAATATGCGCCCGATATTACCCCGCAACAATGGCCAGGTAAATATTTTAAATACTGAAGAATCTGCATAAGCTACCTCCTCCTTCGTTGCATTATTTGGATTGCTTTGAAGGATCATATCGTCCATAAAAACACGGGCCATATCCTTAACTCCCGGATAAGCTGCTTTTATTGCAGGCCCCATGGGAGTCGATGTACTTTCATAATTGATGCCGGAAGATGTTTTTATGTCCGTTACCAGGCGGTAAATGTTATCCGCTTTTTGGTTATAACTGTCCCTGCTCAATTCGAATTGAACATAAAACAAAGCAAAAAAGCATACGCATATCCCGGTAGCTAACCCAATTATATTGATGAAAGAAAATATCTTATGGCTCAGGAAATAGCGGAAGGTGGTTTTAAGATAATGTTTAAGCATTGGCGGTGGTTTCTTATCACAAGATAGGGCTTTTGCTCAATAAGACTTACGAAGTTTTAAAAACTTCGTAAGTCTGTTAAAGGTTATTTTGCCTGCAACACCACCGTCGCACTTTGCAAATCTTTCGACGATGCACTAAATGTAATAGCCCCCGGTTGTTGTTTAGTTTGAACAATGGCCAGCGCTAAACCATTAAACGCATGGCGGCTACTTGCTTTAAACGAATCCAGGTCGGTTTCATTGCCGTTATCCACACCTGCAATAAAGGCATTGCCGTTGATCTTAAAGTCGACCAGGTTATCTGCATTGGGTACTAAATTGCCGTCCTTATCCAGAATTTTTACGGTGATGAACGACAGGTCTTTGCCATCTGCTTTGATATTCTTGCGGTCGGCCATTAATTGAATTTTGGCAGGTTTTCCGGCAGTATGTATCTCGCGGGTAAGCACAACTTTTCCATCTTTGCGCGAAACTGCTTTGATTGTTCCAGGCTCATATTTTACGTGCCACATAACATGCAAGTCGTCGCCTTCTTTCTTTTTGGTGCCTAATGATTTTCCGTTCAGGAACAGCTCTACCTCATCAGCGTGATTGTAGTATGCCCATACATCAACGGTTTTACCTGCTTCCCAATTCCAATGCGGTAAGATGTGTAATACGGGTTTATCGGTCCATTCACTTTGGTACATGTAATAAACATCTTTAGGGAAACCGGCCAGATCGATAATACCGAAATAAGAACTGCGCGATGGCCAGCCATAAGGCGTAGGCTCGCCCAGGTAATCCCAGCCTGTCCAGATAAACATGCCTGAAAGGAAATCATATTTTTTGATCACCTTCCAGGTTTCCTCATGTGTTGATCCCCATGGGGTGGAAATATTGTCATAAGCAGATACAGTATGATCGGCGTTCATTTTAGCTCTTGTTTTGTAATCCCTTGCAGTGGGCCAGCGTTGTATACTATCCGATGGCATCTGGTAAAAACCCCTGGTCTCTAAAGCTGAGGTAGTTTCTGTCCCGATAAATTTTTTACCCGGATAGCGCTCATGAAAGTGAGGAAAATCCCTTTCGGCATAATTGTAGCCCACAAGGTCGAGCGCCCCTGATGCTATGATCTTATTGTTGGTGCTTGGGTCATTATTGGCTGTAGTAATTGGCCGGGTTTTATCCAGGTTATGAATGATCCCCGCCAACTCGGGCGCTATCCTTAATGCGCTGGTATCGCTCTGTTGTGGTATCTCGTTACCAATGCTCCAAATCATCACACTCGGGTGGTTACGGTCACGCAATATTTGATCCTCCAAATCGCGTTTATGCCACTCTTTAAAAAACAGGTGATAATCATATTTCACTTTACCACGCTCCCAGCAATCAAAAGCCTCGTCCATAACGATAAAGCCCATTTTGTCGCATAAGTCAAGCAGCTCAGGTGCTGGCGGGTTATGCGAAGTGCGAATACCGTTACAGCCCATATCTTTCAGCATCTGCAACTGGCGCTCTAATGCCCGATAGTTAAACGCTGCGCCAAGGCTACCCAGGTCGTGGTGATCACATACGCCTAGTATCTTCATTGGTTTACCGTTGAGCGTGAACCCTTTATCCACATCAAAATTAAAATAGCGGATACCAAATGGCGTGGTGTATTCATCAACCACAGCTTTTCCAACCATCACTTTGGTAACAACTTTATAAAGAGCCGGATGCTCGACAGACCATAACACCGGGTTATTGATCTTGATTTCCTGGGCAATATAATTTGATTTGGCAACATCAGATTCAGCTGAATTCAGTGTAAGAGCTGCTTTACCTGATGGGTTATAAATAGTAGTAGCCAGTATAACTTTAGCAGGTGTTTCACTTGTATTTTTTACCTGGGTTTGTACGTGTACTATTGCCGACTTATCATCCGCTTCAGGTGTAGTAACGTATGTTCCCCAATGATCGATAGCGACTTTATTCGTCGTCACCAGCCATACATTCCGGTAAATACCCGAACCTGAATACCAGCGTGAGTTAGGCTGAACCGAGTTATCCACCTTAACTGCAATGATGTTATTGCCACCGAATTTCAGATAAGGTGTCAGGTCATACTCAAAAGATATATAGCCATTTGGACGGAAACCTAATTCGTGACCATTTATCCAAACAGTGCTTTTCTCATAAACACCATCGAAATCGATATATACCTTTTTATCTTTTGAGGTGGCCGGAACGGTAAACGATTTACGGTACCACCCTATTCCTCCCGGCAAAGCACCACCATCCGGGGTGGCTGGGTTTTCTTTGGCAAATTTACCTTCAATGCTCCAGTCGTGCGGCAGATCGAGCGCGCGCCAGTCGGCATCCTTTACATCTATCTTTTCTGCGCCTTTTATGTCGCCTAAGTGGAAGCGCCAGCCTTTATCAAAGTCCATCCTCGAGCGTGGTGATTGGCTGAAAACATTAATACTGAAAAGGATAAACAACAACAGGATAAACGCTTTGATAAAGCGAAACGGAAGTTTGAAAGGTAGCATAGTGATCACAGGGTTGAATAAATGTAATATCGACACTAAATTATAAATTATTTCATCACAACAAGAGTTTTCTATGCCTTTATGACAGGTAATTTGAATCGGCACTATATTGGATATTAGCCTTGTATGAACATACAGAAAATAACATTCGGAAATGGTTGCTTCTGGTGTACAGAAGCCATTTTCCAGACACTTAAAGGTGTAAAATCAGTAACCTCCGGATACATGGGCGGGCATACCCCAAACCCAACCTATATGGAAGTTTGCAACGGCGATACCGGCTATGCAGAAGTGATCCATTTAGAATATGATGCCGACGAGCTATCATTTGATGAGCTGTTGCTGGTATTCTTTAAAACCCACAACCCTACCACGCTAAACCGCCAGGGTAATGATGTGGGTACGCAATACCGTTCGGCTATATTTTATTATACCGATGAGCAGAAACAACAGGCTGAAGCGATGATCAAAACACTTACTAGTGAGAAGGTTTTTGACAGCCCAATCGTAACAGAAATAACCCCTTCTTCAGAGTTTTACAAGGCAGAAGATTATCACCAAAATTATTACAACGATAATCCGAATAAATCATATTGCGCCTTTGTGATCCAGCCTAAGCTGAATAAATTTGCAAAAGAGTTTACCGACAAGATCAAGCCGGAACTATTGCGATAATTTATGAAAAAACTAGCTCTGCTATTACTCACATCTCTATTTTTGTTTGCATTCAGATCATCAGGCCAAAGCCTGAATCAGCTACATAATCTGGCAGATACCGGCAACCTGGTGAATGCAGGCAAAGTGTGGGCGGCTTTATATCAGCAACGCGCGGCGGAGTATAAAGCGTTGTGTTTCCAGGCTTATAACACCGCCCGCGAGCGTGTCGATGAAGCCTTTAAAGCAAAATGGTATAGTACAAAACCTTTTGCGATAGTAACGGACATCGATGAGACTTTACTGGATAATAGTCCCTACGATGCGGCACGAGCCATTCAAAATAAAGATTATTCAAGCCAAACCTGGAAAGAGTGGACAGCCAAAGCTATTGCTGATACCGTACCGGGCGCACCGTCGTTTTTTAAATACGCAGCTTCCAGGGGCGTTAAGATATTTTACATCACCAACAGGGATGAAGATGAACGCGCGGCTACTTTAAAAAATCTGCAGTTATACCACTTACCTT